>Ga0207076_1065_pt1 | contig 27487 bp, 19 predicted proteins | sample Alteio_BWMinHeat_62_FD_153568 | JGI IMG/M metagenome (GOLD analysis project Ga0207076, IMG submission 153568) | Enriched cells from forest soil in Barre Woods Harvard Forest LTER site, Petersham, Massachusetts, United States -... | ecosystem: Environmental > Terrestrial > Soil > Temperate forest >... | reverse complement strand
GCATTCATCAGCAAATATGAGGGCAGCGCCGTGGCGGACCGGCTGCGCAATGACTGGCTGCTGGTCTTGGGCTACCGCGGCGACTGGGCCAATTTCGATATCCAGTATCCGCAATTTGTTGTCGCCGACGATACCCAACTGAAATGCTACGCCTTGCTGTCGCGGGCGGTCAAAAACCAGAAAGTGGCTGCGGAAGCGCGCAGCTTGCTGACTTCGGCGCGGGATTATGGCGATGCCTGCTATTCGCTGGTGACCTACCTGTCGGAAAACGGCCAGTTCAGCGCCGAAGATATCTGGAACCAGATACGCCTGGCGGCGGAGAATGGCGCGCTGCCGCTGGCGCAAAGGTTGGCCAAGAACCTGCAGGTCAAGGATGCCCGGATCAGCCAGGCTTTTGAAAAGCCGGGCCTGATACTGGTCAGGCCGCCGGAGAGCGGCAAGACCGCGCACGAGCTGTATATCATCGCACTGGGCCGCAACGCCAAGAACGATCCGCAGCAAGCGGCTGCAACCTTGAGCAAGCATGCGGGCAAATTGTCCGAATCGGAACGGGCCCTGGCCTGGGGGCAGATAGGTTTGCAGGCGGCACTGAAATTGCAGCCCGAAGCGCTGCAGTACTGGCGCCAGACCGATGGTGCCCCGCTGTCCCTGGAAGCCTACCAATGGCGCGCCCGGACGGCACTGAGGGCCGGCGACTGGAAGGCGCTGAAAGCCGCGATCGCCGCGATGCCGCCGTCGCTGCGCAATGAGCCTACCTGGATCTACTGGCAAGGCCGGGTATTGAAGAGCGAAGGCAAGAACGAAGAGGCGCAGGCGCTGTTCCAGACGATCGCCGACCAGGTGCATTTTTATGGACAACTGGCGCTGGAAGAGCTGGGCCAGAAAGTCGGCGTGCCGGCTAGCGTCAAGCCGCTGACGCCGTTGGAACTGGATGCCGCTGCACAAAATCCGGGGCTGCAGCGCGCCTTGAAGTTTTACCAGATGAACCTGCGCCTGGAGGGCACGCGCGAGTGGAACTGGGAGTTGCGCAAGATGAACGAGCGCCAGCATCTGGCGGCGGCCGAGCTGGCAAGGCAGAATAATCTGCTGGACCGCATGGTCAATACCTCGGACCGCACCAAGACCGAGATGGATTTTACGCAGCGTTATCCAACGCCTTTCAATGACGTGATGTATAAATCCACCAAGCTGCTGGGCCTGGACATGGCCTGGGTATACGGCCTGATCAGGCAAGAGTCGCGCTTCGTGATGACTGCGCGTTCGCATGTCGGCGCTTCCGGCCTGATGCAGATCATGCCGTCCACCGCGCGCTATGTTGCCAAGAAAATGGGGCTGGGCGATTTTGTGCCTAACCAGGTGAATGACGTGGAGACCAATATCGCATTGGGAACCAATTACCTGAATATGGTGCTGACTGACCTGGGCGGTTCGCAGGCCATGGCTTCGGCAGCGTATAACGCCGGGCCGGGCCGGCCGCGCGCGTGGCGCGCCAGCCTGACACGGCCGGTGGAGGGGGCGATTTTTGCCGAGACCATTCCTTTCGGCGAGACCCGCGGCTACGTCAAAAACGTATTGTGCAATGCGACCTACTACGCCGCATTGTTTGAAAAGAAACCGCAATCGCTGAAAGCCCGCCTGGGGGTTGTCGTGCCGAAAGGCATGGAGCAGGATGCGGGAGACTTGCCGAAAGACCTTCCTGGAACGAATAATGATTAATACAACTGAACTGGACCCGGCGCTGTCCGCGATGCTGGACTCGAATAAAAAATCCGGCATGCGGCTGGTCATCGGCAATAAAAACTACTCCAGCTGGTCGATGCGGGCCTGGGTGGCGATGAAAGCCTTCGGCATCCCTTTCGAGGAAATCCGCATTTTGCTGGACCGGCCGGACACGGCGCGCCAGATTTCCGGATACTGTATGTCCGGCCGGGTGCCGTTGCTGCTGACAGACGGCATGACGATCTGGGATTCGCTGGCGATCTGCGAATACCTGGCGGAGCAATTTCCCATGCACAATATGTGGCCGCAGGATGTGGCGGCAAGGGCGATTGCGCGCAGCATCTGCGCCGAGATGCATTCCGGTTTCCAGGCGCTGCGCTCCGATATGTCGATGAGCATCAAGGCCAGCCTGCCCGGCAAGGGGCGTACCGCCGGTTCGCAGGCCGACATAGGGCGCATCTCGGAGATATGGGAGGAATGCCTGTCGCGCTACGGCGCCCATCAATACCTGTTCGGCGATTTTTCAATAGCCGATGCCTACTTTGCGCCGGTAGTGATGCGTTTCAATACCTATGCGGTATCACTGGCCCCCGCCTTGCAGGCATATGTAGAGCGTGTCACCGCGCATCCCGCAGTTGCGCAATGGATACGGGAAGCGCTGGCCGAAGTAGAGGACGCGCCCGATCATGATGCCCAGCTAAATAAATGAAGGCCTATGTCGTCGGCGGCGCGGTGCGCGATGCCATGCTCGGTTTGCCGGTGCAGGACAGGGATCATGTAGTGGTGGGCGCGACGCCGGAACAGATGCTGGCCCTGGGATATACCCCGGTGGGCAAGGATTTTCCGGTATTCCTGCATCCCAGGACCCACGAAGAATATGCGCTGGCGCGTACCGAGAGGAAGACGGCGCCCGGCTACAAGGGTTTTGTATTCCATACCGATGGCGAAGTGTCGCTGGAAGAAGACCTGGCCAGGCGCGACCTGACGATCAACGCGATGGCACAAGATGAAGACGGCAGCATCTGCGATCCGTTCAATGGCCGCCAGGATATCCAGGACAGGATATTCCGCCATGTGTCGGCAGCTTTTGCCGAAGACCCGGTGCGCATCCTGCGGCTGGCGCGTTTCGCTGCCCGCTTTTCTGTCGCGCCGCATGATTTTACGGTGGCGCCGGAAACCAATGCGCTGATGCGGCAGATGGTGGAGGCCGGCGAAGTGGACGCGCTGGTGCCGGAACGCGTGTGGCAGGAATTGTCGCGCGGCCTGATGGAAGCCAGGCCCTCCCGCATGTTCGAGGTTTTGCGCGATTGCGGCGCGCTGGCGCGCCTGATACCCGAGCTGGACGTCTTGTGGGGTGTGCCGCAGCCGCCCAAACACCATCCCGAGATCGACACCGGCGTGCATGTGATGCTGGTGGTCGACTATGCCGCCAGCCGTTCCTATCCATTGACCGTGCGCTTTGCAGCGCTGATGCACGATCTGGGCAAGGGGGCGACGCCGGCCAGCGAGTGGCCGCGCCATCATGGGCATGAGCAAACGGGTGTCCAATTGGTGGAAGAGGTTTGCCGGCGCCTGAAGGTCCCGACCGAATGCCGCGACCTGGCAATAATGGCGGCCAGGGACCACGGCAATATCAGCCGTGCGCTGGAATTGCGGCCGAATACCATTGTCGCGCTGCTGGAACGCAGCGACGCCTTCCGCAAGCCGCAACGCTTTCTCGAGTTATTGCGCGCGTCCGAATGCGATAGCTTTGGCCGGGCCGATCTACCGGGTACCCGCTTCCCGCAATACCATTACCTGGCCGGCGCCCTGGCTGCCGCGCAGCGGGTCAAGGCCGGCGAGATTGCACAAGGCTATGCGGGGCAACCGCAAAAGATAGCGCTGGCGATACGTGACGCCAGGATAGACGCAGTGCGCGCCTATATGGCAGGGGCCAAAGCCTGAGGCTGCCGGCGGTAGGTGTTCGGGAGAAAAATTTCCTTATTGCAAAATTTTTTGTAGCTTCTGGAAAAAAAGCCGGACATCGCCTACAATGCAATTGTGCACTGCACAAATATAGGTGTATTGGGGGAATTTGATGAACGCTGCAGATCTTTATCCGGGCAAGCCTGGAGATACCGGAGAACATGTTCCGGCCTCTCCGCCTGCGCCGAAGAAAAAATCGACTGTTTTCGTCAAGGAATTGTCGGAGCGCGACCGTTGCCGGATCTTGAAACATTTCCTGGAGTTGAAGGAGAGTGACCGCTTACTACGATTTGGCACCTATTTGCCGGATGAGATGATCACCAAATACGTCGAAGGCATAGATTTTTCCCGGGACAAGGTGTTTGGCGTGGTCAACAGCCGCTTCAAGGTCGTCGGTGTGGGCCATCTGGCCTTTGCCCCGCGCGAGAAGGTGGAGCACGGCGTGGAAGCGACGGAAAAAGACAAGGTGGCAGAATTCGGTGTTTCCGTATCCGACTCTGCGCGCGGCAAAGGCGTAGGCTCCAGGCTGTTCAAGCGCGGCGCCATCCATTGCCGCAATGCCGACGTGGATACCCTGTACATGCATTGCCTGTCCAGCAACCAGACTATGATCCATATTGCCAAGAAAGCCGGCATGGAAATCCACAGGGAATACGGCGAAGCGGATGCCTATTTGAAGCTGCTGCCGGCCGACGCCTCCAGCATGCTGAAAGAAGCAATGCAGGAACAGGTTGCATCGCTGGATTACACGCTCAAGGCCAACAAGCGGGCCGCGGTCAAATGGCTGAAGACCTTGCCCGGCATGGGCGACTAGTTCGTTTCAAGACTGCGTGCTCAGCACCGGCAGCGCGGTCGTATCCTTGATCTGCTGCAGCGCAAAGCTGGATTTGACGTCCAGCACTGCCGGATGGCGCAGCAAGGTCTCCATCATGAAGCGCGAAAAGTGGTCCATGTCTTCCACATGTACCCGCAGCAGATAATCCATTTCACCGGTCATTGCATAGCAGGCCACGATTTCCGGCCATTGTTCTATCGATGCGGCAAAATCGGTACGGGGCGAGCGGGACCCTCCCTTGCCCGGCGTGTCATTGTGCTTTTCCAACCTGACGTTGACATAGGCCAGCAGGCCCAGGCCTATCTTCGCTGGTTCCAGCAGTGCCACATACTTGCGTATCACCCCGGTTTCTTCCAGCCGCTTGATGCGCCGCAGGCAGGGGGACGGCGACAGGTTGACCCGCTCCGCAACCTCCTGGTTGGTCAGGCGGCCATCCGACTGCAAAATGGCGAGGATTTTGCGATCTATCTTGTCTAGTTCAACTGCAGCCATATTTCACCATTAATAAGAAATTTTAAGCAATATTATTGCTCAAAAAAGTGAATTATTGGGTTATTTTGCAATTATATGGCGTGATGTGCAGCCTATACTAGAAATCTAGCAAGCATACAAAGCAATACGCGCGGCAAGCCGGGTTGTGATTCTTCATAGCAACGAGGGGTCGGTGAAGCAAGTGTACTTTGTTGCCTACCAATCACGATCTTATCGAGGAGACAAGCATGGATTTTCAACCCTGGGAAAACCCTATGGGCACCGACGGCTTCGAATTTGTCGAATATGCCGCACCCGATCCAAAAGCATTGGGTGAATTGTTTGTGCGCATGGGTTTCACCGCCATCGCCAGGCACAGGACAAAAAACGTGACCTTGTACCGCCAGGGCGAAGTCAACTACATTATCAACGCCGAGCCGGACTCCTTCGCGCAGCGCTTTGCCCGCAAGCACGGCCCTTCGGTATGCGCTATCGCATTCCGCGTCAAAGACGCCGCTGCCGCCTACAACCGCGCGCTGGAACTCGGCGCCTGGGGTTTTGACAACAAGACCGGCCCGATGGAACTGAATATCCCTGCGATCAAGGGCATCGGCGATTCGCTGATCTACTTCGTCGACCGCTGGCACGGCAAGGATGGCGGCGTTCCCGGCGCGATCGGCAATATCAGTATTTACGATGCCGACTTTATCGCTATCCCCGGTGCAGAACCCAATCCCAAAGGGCATGGCCTGACCTATATCGACCACCTGACGCACAATGTGCATCGCGGCCGCATGAAGGAATGGGCGGATTTCTATGAAACCCTGTTCAACTTCCGCGAAGTGCGCTATTTCGATATCGAAGGCAAGCTGACCGGCCTGAAATCCAAGGCGATGACTTCGCCTTGCGGCAAGATCCGCATCCCCATCAATGAATCTTCCGACGACAAATCGCAGATCTCCGAATACCTGGACCTGTACCACGGCGAAGGCATCCAGCATATCGCGATGGGAACCGACAATGTGTACGGCACGGTCGAAGGCATGAAGGCCGCCGGCGTAGTATTCCAGGATACGATAGAAACCTATTACGACCTGGTGGATCGCCGCCTGCCCGAGCATGGCGAAAACCTGGACGAGCTGCGCCGCCTGCGCATCCTGATCGACGGCAACAGCAACGCCACCAAGCGCGAACTGCTGCTGCAGATTTTCACGTCCACCGTGATCGGCCCCATCTTCTTTGAAATCATCCAGCGCAAGGGCGACCAGGGTTTCGGCGAAGGTAATTTCCGCGCGCTGTTCGAATCGATCGAGCTGGACCAGATACGCCGCGGTGTGCTGAAAGACGATAAGGCGCCAGCGTAGTATCATAACGCCAGAGACCGCTGAGTTTTCAGCGGTCCCTATGAGGGCCGGCAGGCGTGACTCACAAGTTCACCCGGTCGGCTTTTTTGTTCGGATTAAAGAGAGAAAGCTATGGATACCGCAGTAGTTTCCAATGAAGAGTTCCTGGCCACCGTTGCCGAAAAATCGGATGGGGCTGCCTTGCGCGGTGACTATTCCACGGCGGACGCGCAATATGTGGTCAAGCAAAACTGGGCGGCATACACAGAGGAAGAGCATGCGTTGTGGCGCCGGCTGTACAAGCGCCAGGAAGCGCTGGTGCCGGGCCGCGCCTGCGACGAGTTCATTACCGCGCTGGCAGCGCTGAAGGCAGCGGACGGCATCCCGGATTTTGAACAAACATCGGAAGCGCTGGAAAAGGCAACCGGCTGGCGCATAGTCGCGGTGCCCGGCCTGATACCCGAGCAGGCGTTCTTCAATCACCTGGCGAATCGCCGTTTCCCGGTCACGGTCTGGCTGCGCACGCCGGCCGAGTTCGACTACATCGTGGAGCCGGATGTATTCCACGACTACTTCGGCCACGTGCCGTTGCTGTTTGATCCGGTATTTGCCGACCATATGCAGGAATACGGCAAGGGTGGATTGAAGGCGATGAAGCTGGGCGGCCTGGATTACCTGGCGCGGCTGTACTGGTACACGGTGGAATTCGGCCTGATCCAGAGCCCTCAGGGTTTGCGGGTATACGGCGCCGGTATTTTGTCTTCCGGCGGCGAGTTGGAGTACTGCCTGAAGAATACGCCGTCACGCCATATTCCTTTGAACGTGGAGCGCTGCATGCGCACGCTGTACAAGATAGACTCGTATCAGGAAACCTATTTTGTGATCCGCGATTTCAAGCAGTTGTTTGAAGATACCGCGCCTGACTTCACGCCGATGTATGAGCGCCTGAAGCAGGTTGAGCCTTTGCCGGCCAACACCCTGTTGCCGGGTGAACAGGATTTGCTGGCGGGCAGCTGAGCTTTACGTTTTGGAGCAGCCGTAGGTTCAATACACGCCGGGTTCGCCCGGCGGTCTTGTTTTAAAGCGTTTATGGGTCCAGAAATATTCTGCGGGCGCCTTCAGGATTTCCTGTTCTATAAACGCATTCATGAAACGCGTGGCCGCCACCATATCGTCGCCGGGATAGTTTTCCCATGGCGGATGAAAAGTCACTTTCCAGCCCCGGTAATTCGGCAGCATCGTCGCGATGACAGGCACGACCTTGGCCTTGGTCGCCGCGGCGATGCGCGCGGTGGCGGTCAGCGTCGACGCCGGCACGCCGAAGAAGGGGACGAATTCCGCATCCTTGGCGCCGAAATCCATGTCCGGCAGCATGAAGAACGGCAGGCCGTCGCGCAGTGCGCGGATGATGGGCTTGACGCCTTCCGCGCGGGAAAACAGTTTCACCGGCCGGAAGCGGGAGCGGCCATCGCGCAGCGCCTTGTCGAATACTTCACTGCGCTGCTGCGTATAGATAGAACACACTGAAGCTTCCAGCGCCACAGCCACACCGGCAACGTCCAGGCTGACAAAGTGCGGACACAACAGGATGGTGGGGCCGGACTGCATCGTCGCCAGCGGCACTGCGGGCTCGACCACGATCAATCTTTTCAGGCGTTCTTCAGAGGCCCACCACAGTATGCCGCGTTCCAGCACGCTCCTGGTATAAGCCTGGAAATGCCGAATCGCGATCTGCCGGCGCTGTTGCGCGGACAAATGCGGCAGGCACAGGCGCAGATTGGTCAAGGTGATATGCCGGCGCGGTCCCATGACCTGGAACAGGATGGCACCCACGCCGTCGCCCAAGCGGCCAAGCAGCGGCAGCGGCAGCCAGTGCAACAGCCACATCAATCCCAGGATCAGCCTCATACATCCACCTGCGCGTCGGGTTTTCCTGCGTCGTCCTGGCCTTGTGTCGGCGCGGCAACTCCGGCGGGCGTCTTGTAGCGGTTGTAGCTCCAGACGTATTGCGCCGGACATTGCGCGATCAGTTTTTCCATCTCGGCATTGATGGCGCTTGCCTGCTGTTCTGCGGTGCCGCTCAGGTCGCCCTCAAAGGCGACAAAACGTATCGTGAAGCCGCGTCCAAATGAAAGCCGCTCCGCATAGGTAAGTATGATGGGCGCGCCTGTCATTGCGTGCAGCTTGGCGGACAGGGTCATCGTATACGCAGGTTTGCCGAAAAAATCCGCCCATACGCCTTCGCCCTGTTGCGGCACCTGGTCCGGCAGCAAGCCTATCGCCTCGTTTTTTTTCAAGGCCTTGGCCATGGCCCTGACGCCGGACAGGTTGGCCGGCGCCAGCAGCAGCTTGCCCCTGGCGCGCGCGCCTTCCATTAGCGGCCTCAGCGCCTCCTTGCGCGGCGGCCTGTATAGCACAGTCAGGCGGGTGCGGGTGGCGACCATCTGCGCAGTGATTTCAAAACAACCCAGGTGCGGAGTCAAAAACACCACGCCTTTCTTCGCATCCAGCGCAGCCTGCACCAGTTCCCAGTTTTCCACCTTGGCGGTGGCCAGCACGCGCGGCAGCGACGCACACCAGATGAATGGCAATTCCATCACATTCTTGCCGGCTTCCTTGATTGCGGTGCTGAGCTCATCGCCGAATCCGGCCCGGATCAGGTTTTCTTTCAGGCGCTTCCGATAGGCAGGCGATGCCATATAGACCAGGCGGCCGAGCACGGCGCCTATCGCATGCAGCAGCGGCAGTGGAAAAAAGGATAAGAAGCGAAACAGTGCGACTAGCATGATACCGGTCAAATAGTAGTGAATTTAATAAGGGTATTCGCGCCGGGATTAGACAGCGAATGAATAAGAGGCGTAAAATATCACAGTTGAGAAGCGATTGCGAAAATAGTCCAGTGGTAAGGCGCAGCAAGGCCAGGCTGTTTTCCCGGTTTCCAGACATTCACCGCCGAGTTAACAGACAACTTGCGAGGCGGTATACAAATCTCGCTAAAGCGTCGCAGGTTCTCGTATTACTGCGACATGGTCAACCATAAGCTAGGAGCCTGCAATGGCAAATGATTTTCTTTTTACTTCCGAATCAGTATCCGAGGGACACCCGGACAAAGTCGCTGATCAAATCTCAGACGCCATTCTCGATGCCGTTTTCGAGCAAGACCCGCGTTCGCGCGTGGCAGCCGAAACCCTGTGCAATACCGGCCTGGTCGTGCTGGCCGGTGAGATCACCACCAACGCCAATGTGGACTACATCCAGGTGGCGCGCGATACCATCAAGCGCATAGGCTACGACAATACCGAATACGGCATAGACTACAAGGGCTGCGCCGTACTGGTCGCCTACGATAAACAAAGCAATGATATTGCGCAGGGCGTGGACCAGGCCAGCGACGATCACCTGAACATCGGCGCCGGCGACCAGGGCCTGATGTTCGGCTATGCCTGCGATGAAACACCGGAACTGATGCCGGCGCCGATTTACTATGCGCATCGCCTGGTGGAACGCCAGGCCCAGTTGCGCAAGGATGGCCGCCTGCCTTTCCTGCGTCCCGATGCCAAGAGCCAGGTCACGATGCGCTATGTCGACGGCAAGCCGCACAGCATAGACACCGTAGTGCTGTCCACCCAGCATAGCCCGGAGCAAAGCGACGGCAGCAAGATGAAGGCATCTTTCATCGAGGCGATCATCGAGGAAATCATCAAGCCGGTGTTGCCGGCTGCGTGGCTGAAAGACACCAAATACCTGGTCAATCCTACCGGCCGCTTCGTCATTGGCGGCCCGCAGGGCGATTGCGGCCTTACCGGCCGCAAGATCATCGTGGATACTTACGGCGGCGCCTGCCCGCATGGCGGCGGCGCCTTCTCCGGCAAGGATCCTACAAAAGTGGATCGTTCTGCTGCCTACGCCGCCCGTTACGTGGCGAAGAACATCGTTGCCGCGGGCCTGGCAAGGCAGTGCCAGATTCAGGTGGCGTATGCGATCGGCGTCGCCCGTCCGATGAACGTGACCGTCTATACCGAAGGTACAGGCGTGATCCCTGACGACAAGATTGCCGCGCTCGTCAACGAGTTGTTCGACCTGCGTCCGAAAGGCATCATCCAGATGCTGGATCTGCTGCGCCCTATCTATTCCAAGACAGCCGCTTACGGCCACTTCGGCCGCGAAGAGCCCGAGTTCACCTGGGAACGTACCGACAAGGTCGCCCAGCTGCGCGCGGCGGCAGGGCTGTAATCTTACAGGGCTGTCCATGCAATGGTGTCGTCAGAGCTTGCGCTGCATCAGCGCCATTGCAGTATCGATAACGCTGCAGGCGGCTTCGTTCTGGACACCTGCGCAAGCGGCAGGCGCTTCACCAGCCGTTTCCAGCAAGCCTGTCGGCGACTGGTGTACGCCGCTGGCTGCACGTCTTCCCAAGATTTCCCTTGACGATTGCCGCGACAGGAAATTGTTGCCTAGCGGCGCGGTGTCGCGTAACGGTTTTCCTATACTGGCGCGCGAAATCGCCGCCGGGCAGGGGCATCGGCAAGCGCTGAAGGTGCTGCTGATAGGCGGCATACACGGCGATGAATTGACGGCCAGTTCCATCGTCTTCAAATGGCTGGAATTGATGCAAAAGCCGGCCGCGCAGGAATTCCAGTGGAAGGTCGCGCCGGTCGTCAATCCCGACGGCTTGCTGGCGGCCAAGCCGCGCCGCATGAATGCGCGCGGCGTCGACCTGAATCGGAACTTCCCCACCCCCAACTGGCAGCAGGATGCGCCGCGCTACTGGGCCAAGGTGACCGCCAGCGACCCGCGGCGTTATCCGGGGTCGGCGCCCTTGTCGGAGCCTGAGAGCCGCTGGGTGCATGACACCATAGAGCAATTCAAGCCGGACGTGATCATCTCCGTGCATGCGCCTTTCGGCGTGCTGGATTTCGACGGGCCAGTCAAACCGCCGAGCCGCTTTGGCCGCCTGATGTTCAATCGTGTCGGCGTCTACCCAGGTTCGCTGGGCAACTACAGCGGACTGCACAAGGACATCCCCGTGGTGACGATAGAGCTGCCGAATGCGCAGGTCCTGCCGCCGGACGCCGAGGTGCAGCGCATCTGGCAAGACATGCTGGGCTGGATCAAGCGCAATGTGCCGGCGGCGCCCAAATTGGCGATGAAACCTTAAAAATCTTAGGTAAGGGTAAGGGCCGGCTTTTTGCGCCGCGCCAGGTACATCATCCAGCCGGTGATTGCAAACAGCGGCAGCAGCAGGCTGGCCAGCATCATCGCCAGCATGCCCGCCGTCCCCCAGTAACTGCCGGAATGCAGCGCATAGATGCTGGCCAGGAAACGCTTGCCGGCGGATTGATCCATATACGGCTCGCGTTTCAGGACCTCGCCGGTCCGGGCATCGAGCGTCAGCTTGTTGTTCGCATATTTATGAGGCGACGATCCGTCTATATACAGAACCTGCACCGCCTGGCCGGGCCTGGACGGCAGCAGCATGATCAGCTTGTCGTAAGCGGCAGCTTCTGCGCGGACGCTGTGCCAGACCGCCTGCAGGTTGGTCTCCGCCTTCGCGCCTGCGTCCGCTGACTCATTTTTGTTGCCGGCTTCTGCGGTTTTCCGGACTGCGTTTTTCTGTGCTGCAGGCGCTGCTAAACTGTTTATCCAGTCATGGTAGCCGCCATACGACCAGTACAAGCCGGTGAGCGCCGCCAGTAAATAGACGAGTAGTAGCCAACTAGCGCTGACTGCATGCAGATCCGACAAGAAAGCGCGTCCACTGCGTTTAACATCAATGACGAACCACGAGCGCCAGTTCCAGGCGGCTTTCCCGGGCCAGCGCAGATACAGGCCGGACAGGCACATGAAGACTAGTACCAGCGCGGAGGCTCCGGTAAGCGCTTTGCCGGTGGCGCCCAGCGCCAGGCTGCGGTGCAGGTTCAGCAGCAGGCGGAAAAGCTCTTCGCCTGCCGGCTTGCCCAGTAACTCCCCGGTGTATGGATTCACATATTGCAGCTCGAATTTCCTGCTGTCGCTGCCGGCCACCGGCAGCATGAAGCCCACCCGCGCCGCATCGGTGGATGATACTGACAAGGTTAGCGAAGAGACATAGGGCCGGCTATGTTGGATGCGCGCCAGCAGTGCCGCCGGCTCCAGCATCGCGCCTGCAGGGGCAACCCGGGTTACCTGCGGATTCAGCAGCTTCAGCAACTCGTCCTCAAACGCATACAGGCCGCCGGTGACGCCCATCAGCGCAAGCACCAGGCCGGCGCTGATGCCCAATACCCAGTGAAGCTGGAACCAGAAGCGCTTTAGCATTATGTGTAATCTAATTGGCAATGCGAAGCGCGCACTATAGCAGCTAATTGGAAATTGAAAAGAGGGGAGGGAGTGGAGAATGCGGAAGGAAAAAATGGCTGGCTGACAGAGGGAGAGAATGTCGCGGCTGGCTATACAAGGTGCAAACACTGTCGATGCGTGTCGCCGGCAGCATGCTGGTCTCTTTATTATAGTTGAGAATGCGTATCAATCAATATTTATCTTCATCATTTTGAAGCTCCGGCTTACGGCCTCTTGTCACGGGCCGTTGTTCCTTCTGTTGCAAGTCAAAATTCTGAACTTAGTTTTGCAAGAAGCTTGAATTCACAGCGCTTTAATTGCGATGTCTACATTACAATGAATCGCAGCCGCGCGCCCCGCAGCGCCTCTTTGCAAGTTGGATCGGGGATAAAAAAATTCAACCACCGTTGCAGGCCCTGCGCTTGCATCAGATGCATGCGCAGCATAACGAAAAGATGAAGGAAAACAATGAAATCAAAATTAGTCCTTGTATTTGGTTTGAGCCTGGGCCTGGCCAGCGCATGCATGATGAGCGCAGCGCAAAGCCTGGATTCGCATCAGTGGCTGGAAGACGTAGGCGGCGCAAGGCAACTGGAGTGGGTCAAGGGGCGCAACCAGATTACGCGCGCCAAGGTCGAGAGCGACGCTGGTTTTACCAAAATGCGCACCGATTTGCAAACCATCCTGGACTCCAAGGACAGGATCCCCGTCATCAAAAAACTGGGGGACTATTACTATAATTTCTGGCGCGACGCCGACCATCCGCGCGGCGTGTGGCGCAAGACCACGCTGGACGAATATCGCAAGGCGCAGCCGAATTGGGAAACCGTGCTGGACCTGGACGCGCTGGCCAAAGCCGAAAATGAAAACTGGGTCTACAAGGGCAGCGAATGCCGTTATCCCGCCTATGACCGCTGCCTGCTGGAATTGTCGCGCGGCGGCGCCGATGCCGTTGTTGTGCGCGAGTTCGACCTGGCCGGCAAGAGCTTTGTGAAAGACGGCTTCAGCTTGCCCGAGGCCAAGGTGGAGCTCGCGTGGCGCGACAAGGATACGCTCTTTGTCGGCACTGATTTCGGCCCCGGTTCGCTGACCGATTCAGGCTATCCGCGCATCGTCAAGGAATGGAAGCGCGGCACGCCGTTGAGTTCCGCTAAAACCGTGCTGGAAGGCGAGCAGGCCGATATCAGCGTCTCCGCCTATAGCAGCGAGCATGGCGGCATCCACCATGAGCTGGTCAACCGCAGCCTGACTTTTTTCACCGCCGAGCACTACCTGAAGGATGGCGGCAAACTGAAAAAGCTGCCTGTGCCTGAGCACGCGGAGATCGCTTTCTTCGGCAAGCAATTCATCGTGACCTTGCGCGAGCCCTGGAACACCGGCAGCAAGACCTATGAATCCGGCAGCATGCTGGCGATCGATTTTGCCAGGTTCCAGAAGGGCGACCGCAATTTTGCGGTATTGTTCGAACCCAGTGAGCGCACTTCGCTGACCGGTGCGGCCTATACGCGCAATTATGTGCTGGTGCAGTCGCTGGACAATGTCAAAGGCAAGCTGGTCGAGTGGAAGCTGGAGCGCAATCGCTGGGTCTCGCGCCAGGTCGCTTTGCCTACGCTGGGGGAGGTCAGCGTCAGCGCCGTCGACCCGAAGAAATCGGACGACTATACGCTCAGCTATTCCGATTACCTGACGCCGAATGTATACCTGCTGGCGCATGCCGGCAGCGACAATCGCGAGCAACTGAAGAGCAGCCCGGCCTTTTTCGATGCTTCGCCGTACGTCATTACGCAGAACGAGGCGACTTCCAAGGATGGCACCAAAATTCCTTATTTCGTGGTGCGCCGCAAGGATAGCCAGAACGACGGCAGCAACCCTACCTTGCTATACGGCTATGGCGGATTCCAGATTTCGCTGACTCCGTATTATTCCGGCGGCTTGGGCAAGACCTGGTTGGAGAAGGGCGGCATCTATGTCGAGGCGAATATCCGCGGCGGCGGCGAATTCGGCCCGCGCTGGCATGAGGCGGCGCTGAAGGAAAACCGCCAGCGCGCCTATGACGATTTTGCCGCGGTGGCAGAAGACCTGATCGCGCGCAAGATCACCAGCACCCGCCATCTGGGCGCGATGGGCGGCAGCAATGGCGGCCTGCTGGCCGGCGTGATGCTGACCGAGCGCCCCGAGCTGTTTAACGCGATCGTCAGCCAGGTGCCGCTGCTGGACATGCAGCGTTATAACAAGCTGCTGGCGGGCGCTTCCTGGATGGGGGAATACGGCAATCCGGACGTGCCGGCGGAGTGGAGCTATATCCAGCGCTATTCGCCCTACCAAAATGTCAAAGCTGACGTGAAATATCCCAATGTGCTGTTCATCACGTCCACCCGCGACGACAGGGTGCATCCGGGGCATGCGCGCAAGATGGCGGCCAGGATGCTGGAGCAGGGCCATCAAAACGTCTGGTACTACGAAAACACCGAGGGCGGCCACGGCGGCGCGGCCAACAATGCGCAAAAGGCCGACATGACAGCGATCACCTATACTTTCCTGTGGGATATGCTGAAACCTGATAATGCGTCCGCAGCCGCGGGCCAGCAATAAGGCAGCCGCAGAATTTGATTGAACCAAGCTGCTCAATCCGGTCTAACAGAATCCGCTGCCTGTGCTTGTAACCGGCAGCGGATTTTTGTTTTTATAAAGATGTTATCCTCTTTCCTTTTGGCGGCTGTCTATTCCCTTGGCCCCATTTTCTCGCATTCGCGGTACGAATAACAATAAAGCATGACGCTGTATCAACTACTTGCCCAATTCATACGCCAGCACTGGCGCCACTACCTGGCGGCCAGCGCGATGCTGTTTTCCGTCGCTTTCCTGACGGTGCTGATCCCGCGCAAGGTCGGCGCCGTCATCGATGCGCTGGTTGCGCACCGGCTCGATACCCCGGCCCTGCTGACGCAATTGGGCTGGCTGGTCTTGATGGGGATTACTATCTATTTCCTGCGCGTGGGCTGGCGCATGCAATTGTTTGCCGCATCTTATCAACTGGGCGTGCATTTACGGACGCGCCTGTACCAGCGCCTGAGTTTGCAGGGACCCAGTTTTTTCCAGCAGCAGCGCACCGGCGACCTGATGGCGCTCGGCACCAACGATGCCGATGCGATAGAACTGGCATCCGGCGAAGCGATGCTGGCCGGTTTTGACGGCTCGATGACCTTTGCATTGGTGATAGGCATGATGCTGCTGGGGGTGGACTGGCGCCTGGCGCTGGTGGCCTTGCTGCCTTTCCCTTTCATGGCCTGGGCATTCAAGCACATCACCCATCATGTGCACGACGCCTCGCGCGACTCGCTGGAGCGTTTCAGCAAGCTGAACGACCAGGTACAGGAAACCCTGGCTGGCGTGCGCACCCTGCGCGCGCTGGGACTGGAACAGCGCAGCGCGCAACAGTTCGCCGAGCTGGCGGAAGACGCCGCTGCAGCCAGCCTGTCTGCGCAGCGCTGGGAAGCCGCCTATGAGCCGGCGGTCGGCCTGGCGCTGAGCACGGCGGGCGTGTTCACGCTGGCCCTGGGCGGCTATCTGGTCTGGCACGGCCAGATGACGATAGGCGTGCTGACCAGTTTTACGATGTACCTGGGACAGTTGATCTGGCCCATGTTTGCCGCCGGTTGGGTATTGTCCTTGCTGGAGCGCGGCAAGGCCGCGTGGGGCCGCTTGCAGCCGGTGCTGACGCGAGATCTGTCGGTGCAGGATGACGGCGAGCTGGAGAGCATGCCTGAGGGCAGCATACGGCTGGACCAGGTAGTGTTTACCTATCCGGGCCAGCAGGTTGCCGCCCTGGGCGGCGTGTCGCTGAATCTGGCTCCCGGCAAGACGCTAGGCATCGTCGGCCATACAGGCTCAGGCAAATCCACCATCATCCGCCTGTTGCTGAGGCAATACGAAACCAGCCGGGGCAAGCTGAGCTGGGGCCGGCACGGCCTGGACGAATATAAGCTGCATACGCTGCGCGCGGCGATCAATTGGGTAGCGCAAGAGCCCTTCCTTTTTTCTGCGTCGATTGCCAGCAATATTGCGCTGGGCAATCCGGACGCAACGCGCGCGCAGGTCATGCATGCAGCCGAGCTGGCCGCCGTGCATGAAGACATATTGCGCTTTCCGCAGGGCTATGACACGCCGGTAGGCGAGCGCGGCGTGACGCTGTCGGGTGGGCAGCGGCAGCGGGTGGCGATAGCGCGCGCGCTGTTGACCGAGAGCCCCCTGCTGTTGCTGGATGATGCCTTGTCGGCGGTGGATACTGATACCGAAGCCCGCATCCTGCGGCATTTGCAACAACTGCGCCAGCAACGTGCCGGCCGCTCGGCCATCATCGTCAGCCACAGGCTGAGTGCGGTCGCCGACGCTGACCATATCCTGGTGCTGCATGAAGGGAAAATCATAGAACAGGGCACGCACGGCTACCTGCTGGAGCAGGCCGGCTGGTATGCGGCCCAGTGGCGTTACCAACAACTGGAGGCCAGCCTGGATGCAGCCTGAAAATGAAATCAGGAATGCGACTGCTTCCGAAAAAAAACAGGCGGTGCAATTGCTGCTGCAGGCCGCCAGGCCGGAAAAGAAGCATGTATGGCTAGGCATCTTTTACCTGTCGATTGCGGCGGGACTGGAAGCGCTGGGCCCCTTGCTGGGCAAGGCCTTTATCGACCGCTACCTGCTGCCGCATCAAATGGAGTGGGGCGTGGTGACGGCCTTGCTGCTGACCTATGTGCTGACGGGCTGGTCGGCGACCTGGCTGCGCTACCTGCAGCTGACGCGGCTGGCCGGCGTGGCGATGCGCTCGGTGCGCCGCCTGCGCGAACAGGTGTACGGGCACGTGTTGCGGCTGCCTATGGCTTTCTTCGACAAGGCGATTACCGGCCAGCTGGTGAGCCGGGTCACGAACGATACCGAGGCCGTCAAGAACCTGTATGTGCAGGTCTTGTTTGTGATGCTGGACAGCTCCATCGTGGTTACCGGGGCAATGATAGCGATGGCCTGGCTGGACTGGCGCCTGATGCTGATCGTGACCGCACTGATCCCGGCAGTCGTACTGATCGTGTTGTTCTACCAGCGCTGGAGCGCGCCGGCGGTGACCCGGGCCAGGCATTTGCGCAGCGAGATCAATGCGCAGGTGGCCGAGAGCATCAATGGCATGAGCGCCTTGCAGGCCAGCAATGCCGAGCGGCGCTTTGGCGAACGTTTTGCCGCCACCAACCATCAGCACTACCTGGCGCGCCTGAACGAATTGCGCGCCAATGCGTGGCTGCTGCGGCCGGCGCTGGATTTGCTGAATTCCCTGTTGCTGGTGGTCGTGATCTTCAGTTTCAGCACCCGCACGTTTTCCGGGCTGGAAGTCGGCATCCTGTATGCGTTTGTCAGCTATATAGGGCGCGTGGTCGATCCGCTGATACAGATTACGCTACAGTTCGGGCAGATACAGCAGGCGACGGTATCGGCGGCGCGCGTGAATATCCTGCTCAATGAAGCAAGCATGCATGCAGTCAGCAGCAATATGGAAATCAGCCGCGGTGACCTGCATCTGCAGCACGTAGCTTTTGGCTATGACCCAGCCGATCCGGTATTGAAGGATGTCAGCTTGCATATCCCCGCCGGCAGCTTCTACGGCATAGTCGGCCATACCGGCAGCGGCAAGTCCACTCTGCTCAGCCTGTTACTGCGTTTCTACACCGCGCAATCGGGGCGCATAGAGATAGACGGCACGCCCGTCGCCTCTTTCAGCGATGAGCAGTTCCGCGCCAGCGTGGGCCTGGTGCCGCAAGACCCTTTCCTGCTGGCGGCCAGTGCGCGCGAAAATATTGCAATGGGCAGGGATATCAGCGAGCGGGATATCCTGGCCGCCGCCAGGGCAGCGCGCGCGCATGACTTCATCATGCAATTGGAACAGGGTTTCGATACGCCCTTGGGCGAGGGCGGCGCCCGCCTGTCGACCGGGCAAAAGCAGTTGATCGCCATCGCCCGCGCGCTGGCCGGCAAGCCGCGCATCCTGTTCCTGGACGAGGCTACTTCGCATATCGACAGCGAAACCGAGCAGATCGTGCAAGCGGCGCTGTCCGAGCTGCGCGGCAGCGTCACGATAGTCGCGATTGCCCACAGGCTGTCGACGATACGGGATGCCGACAGCATCGTTGTGCTGAACCACGGCCATATCGCGGAGCGCGGCAGTCATTCACAACTGATGGCGCTGGAACAGGGGATTTACCAAAAGTTATACTTGTTACAGGCGCTGGAGGAGTAATCGGCAGGCTCTGCTGCGTGATGGGCTAAAATGCCGAAGCGAAATATTTTCACGAAAAGCAGGAAAGCTTGAAGAGGTTGTTGATTTGATAGTAAATTCTAAAAGTCCATTGCGGCGCAATCTGATCAGGGCGAGCATCACGCTGGCCGTGGCCGGTGTGCTGGTCCTTATCCTGATCGCCGGCTATACCATGCTGGTCCTGGTGCCCAACCTGCCTTCGCTGGATGCGATCACCGACTACCGTCCCAAGATACCGCTGCGGGTGTATACCGCCGACAATGCGCTGATAGGGGAGTTCGGCGAAGAGCACCGCGACTTTGTCGCGATCAAGGATATTCCGCCGGTGATGAAAGATGCGCTACTGTCGATAGAAGATTCCCGTTTCTATGAACATGGCGGCATCGATTACCGGGGCGCAACCCGGGCCTTGCTGGCCGACTTGTCCGGCGGCTTCCACCAGGGGGCATCCACCATCACGATGCAGGTCGCGCGCAATTTCTTCCTGACCAGGGAAAAAACCCTGACCCGCAAATTGACCGAAATACTCCTGTCATACCGGATAGAAGCGGCGTTGTCCAAGGACCAGATCCTGGAGCTGTACATGAACCAGATCTACCTGGGCCAGCGTACCCATGGATTTTCCAGCGCGGCGCAGATCTATTTCAATAAGCCGCTGAAGGATTTGACGATCGCCGAAGCGGCGATGCTGGCGGGCGTGCCGCAAAACCCCGCCCGGCACAATCCCGCGGTGAACCCCATCCGCGCCCGGCAGCGCCAGCAGCTGGTGTTGCGGCGCATGCTGGATCTGGGGCATATCACGCAGGCACAGTATGAGCAGGCGCTGAAGGAAAAGATCCAGGTCAGCAGCAGCCAGCAATTCGAAGCGCACGCCGACTTCGTGGCCGAACTGGTAAGGCAGAATATCTACGCGCAATACAAGGAAGAAGCGTATACGCGCGGCTTCAAGGTGTATACGACGATCAACAAGGCGGAACAGGACGCGGCATATGAAGCCTTGCGGCGCAATGTGATGAGCTATGACCAGCGCCACGGTTATCGCGGTCCTGAGGCCTTTGTCGAGTTGCCCAGGGACGAAGATGAGCGCGACGACGCGATTGATGAAGCATTGCTGAAACACCCCAGCAACGACCAGCTGGTCTCCGCCGTGGTGGTCGAGGTGACGCCGAAATTGATACGCGCCGAACCGGCTTCCGGCGATACGATAGAAATCAGCGGCGAGGGCTTGCGCTTCGCCGCCAGGGCCCTGCAGGCCAATGCCAACCGCGACCTGAAGATCAGGGTAGGCGCGATCATACGCGCCAGCCAGGATGCGAAGGGGCGCTGGATGATCAGCCAGTTGCCGGAAGTGGACGCGGCCTTTGTGGCGCTGAATGCGCAGGACGGCTCCTACCGCGCGATGGTCGGCGGCTTTGATTTCAACCGCAAGAAATTCAACCATGTGACCAGCGCCTGGCGCCAGCCGGGATCGAGCATCAAGCCCTTCATCTACTCTGCCGCGCTGGAAAAGGGATTTTCACCGTCCACCCTCATCAATGACGCGCCGTTGTCGCTGACCAGCGCCGACACCGGCGGCCAGCCCTGGGACCCGAAAAACGACGATGGCAAATTCGACGGCCCGATCACGATGCGTACTGCGCTGGCACTATCCAAGAACGTGGCATCGGTGCGCATCTTGAAGGCCATCACTCCGCAGTATGCACATTCCTATTTGCCGCGTTTTGGTTTTGACGAGGCGAAGCAGCCGGTCAACCTGACGCTGACCTTGGGCACCGGTTCCGTCACGCCGGTGCAGATGGCGGGTGCTTATGCGGTGTTTGCCAATGGCGGCTATCAGGTCACGCCCTGGCTGATACAAAAAATCACCGATGCACGCGGCACCGTCATCACGGAAAACCAGGCGCCGGCGGTTGCGCAAGAAGACAACCGCGTGATAGACGGCCGCAATGCGTATATCGTCGATACGATGTTGCGCGAGGTGGTCAGGACCGGTACCGGTGCGATGGCGACGCAACGCCTGGGGCGCAAGGATCTGGCCGGCAAGACCGGCACTACCAGCGATGCGGTCGACGGCTGGTTTGCCGGCTATGCGGCGAATATCGTTGCAGTGGCATGGATGGGCTACGACGATCCCAAATCATTAGGCGGGCGCGAGTTTGGCGCGACTCTGGCCATGCCTATCTGGATAGACTATATGCGGCAGGCCCTGAGCGGCAAACCCGAGGTGCAGAGGTCATTGCCGGAAGGCGTTTCTTTCATGGATGGCGACTGGATGTACAACGAATTCATCGATGGCGGCGGGATCAAGACGCTGGATATGGATGTTCCGCCGGCGGATGCGGCGCCACAGCCGCTGCCCGGCTGACCGCAAGAACTGAAAGGAAGCCGCGGCTTCCTTTTTTCTTTGTTGCGGGCAGGAAAACGAGCCGCTAGCAGCGCAGTTCGCGTAAGGAGCGGGGTCTGGCAGTCTTCAGCGACTTGCTCGGGGGCAGCTCGTGTTTCTCGCTCACATGGTCCAGTTCCTTGTGGGAATAGGAAACCCTGTCGTTCCTGTAGTGGGTGCGGGTATGCTCGTCGCGCTCTATCGTGGAAGGCTGATCCGGCAAAGGTTCTGCGATTTCAATTTCGGGGATGTATTTCATGGCAATCAGATAGGATGACTGATCTGACAGCCTAACTTTTCAAATGTATATCGTATGCAGGACTGGGGCTATCCAGCTTGTAGGAGCGCGCGATGCAAATGCTGTGCTTCAGCAATAAAGCTGCCGGGCAATTACAAAAAAAGCCCGCTGGCAATGCAGCGGGCCAAGATCCGAACCTTTGGAGGAGTAGCGGATTTGCCGGATAGTAACGCCGGCTTGTGACGACCTGATGACAACGCCGCCAGACCGCCTGCTCCGATTTTTATCCCAGCTTCTTCAAAGCTTCAACTGGCCTCCGATGCTAGCCAGCAGTCCTATATTTTCATGGAACAGCGATTGCCCTACTTGACTGGCGCTAGCTTTTTCCTTGGGGCTTAAATTTTTCTCGTCGGCAAGCAGCACGATAATTTTTCTGTACGCCGCCAATAATTGCTCTGGTCCCGCCAGGATTTCTGCCGATACAGGACTTAGGGTTTCAGGTTTGCCGGAAGAGTTGCCGGGCGGATTGCCGGAGTCGGTTTTTTTTAAGCAGTAAAAAGCCGGCGATGGCGGCAACGGATACGACCACGGATAAACCGATGGCGACGACGACGGGGCGGCGGTAGTTCATGGGCCGGCGGGTGGATGAAGGAAGCAACATCTTATCAGCTTGGCCAATGTTTACTTGCAGCTTAGTCAAATACCAGCCCGCAAATGCGAAAAGAGAGGGGTTTCCGTCGTTTTATTCGCAGTAAGGGAAAATCTAAAGCGTCGTAAGCTGCAAAGAACTATTTGTGAGCAGGTGGAAATGATGACTTCAGGCTACAGAGGCGCATATCGCGAGCCAAGACCAAACCACGGCGTGCCGGGGATAGTCTATCTGCTGGCGAACCAGGGATTGCGCGCAGGAGTATTCAAGATAGGCTCCACGCGCCGCTCAGGCTGGTCCAAGGCAATGGAACTGAACCGAGATATCCACAATACGATACCGGGCAGCTTCGTCTGCGAATTTGAAATGCACACGCGCGATAGCGGCAAGGCGCTGGAGCTGATATTTGAAGAGCTGCAGTACTGCCATCGCGGACGCAAGGAGCAGGATTACTATGAGCTGGAACTGGAGCGCGCCAGGGAAGTGATAGGCCGGATCTGTTCCGGCGTCGACGAAGACATCCTGACCAGACACAAGGCCAGGCTGGACCACGACCAGCAAGGCGACATCGAGGTCGCCGGCGATGAGCATGCTGCCGGCAATGAAGCGTCTGCCGGCGTTTTCAAGAAAGCCTACCTGTGGATGACGGCGGCGGTCAGCATGCTGGCCCTGGTTGCACTGGCCTGGGTATTCACGGCCTGGACTGACGGCAATCGCCTGTACGCCAGCAATATGGTGGGCCGGCAGGCCAATACGGCGGATGCCAGCGCGGCAGTGCAAAACGGATTTACCGGCGGCAATGATGCAGCGGCTTCCGCTGATCATGCGGCAGAAACCGCCGCTACCGATGGGGTGGTGCTGCCGCTGATGATCCCAGCCAGCAAGCCTGCTTTGCATGACAAGTATGCGGCGGTGTTGGCGCGCTTGAGTGCGCAGGAAAGAAGCGCCATCGGACTGGCTTGCCTGACAAGCAGCGACAAGAACGGTAGCCGGAAAGTCAGCGGCGACGCCTTCAGCGCTTGCGTGACCAGGCAACTGGCGGCATTTGATCCGGCCCAGCGTCCGGCAGGTATTGCGGAGTTGAACCAGGATGAAAAGAAGTCGCTGGAATACGTTTGCCTGGGAGACAGATATGGCAAGGGGCTGGCCGCCTATAACGCCTGCCTGAGCAAACAGTTGGCGGAATTCGATCCGTCAAAACGGCCAGGGAGCATGTCTCGTCTCAGCCCTTCGCTTCAGCACAGCATACAATCCGCATGTGCGCAGGACAAATACCGGAATGGCCCGGCGGCATACAACCAGTGCCTCAGCAGGCAACTGGCCCAGCTCGGCTAACTGGAAAATCCCGCGGAAAGATTGGCCGCGGGACCGTGCGCAGCGATTGTCCTGCTCGGCCCGGCCATTTGATCGCAAACCTCAGTCAGATATTGCCAGCCAGACTCCATGCCTTGGTATGGCCAAGGCGGCGCAGGCATTTGGCGGCCGCTTCCCCTCGTTTTCCACTACGACAGAAGAAGATCAGAGGCTGCTCGCTATTGCCCAGCCAGTCATTCACATGTTGGGCCAGGCGAGAGAGGGGAACATTCAGCACAGGAGCGTCGTAAGCTTCGACGTCGATAAAATTGTGCTCATACATTTCCCTGACATCGATCAGGAGGGTATCAGGGAGGTCGTGCGACAGATCTTTGATTAGATCGGCCCGGATATGGATATCGTCCCGGACATCATCCGCATTGCCGCAATCCTTGCCGGTAACGCCGCATAGCAGAACCTGGGCCGGATGATCGCTAAGTGCACTGTCAACCAGTTCTTTTTCTTTGGCAAATACTTCAGCAGGAATAGGGAGCGCAGCGCACAACACCCGTGACAGCATGGGATTGAACCGGCGTTCACTGCTCAATGTAGTGACAAACTGGGCGTGATAATCATGTGCCGGGCAAATGACGCACTGCTCGCTGATCAGGACGGCCAGCCTGCGCAGGGACGCGTACATGTCTTCCGCGGAACTGCTAGTAAAATTGGTGCGCCCCAGGCCGCCTATCAGCACGGTATCTCCGGTAAACGCATGGCGCATTGCCTGGGCTGCCATGCGGCCGGATTCCGCTGTGCCGGCCAGATAAGCGACGCTATCGGCCGTATGGCCGCGCAGCGCCGTGCGTGCCAGCGTCAGTTCGCCGACTGAAATAGCCTGCGCTTGCTCACCGTCAGCGAGAGTAATGCCGATGGTGCCTGTATCGGGCCAGCCCAGGCTGTCGCAGTTGCCGGCACCCTGCGGTAATTTATCCGCCAACGCGGCGGCAAGCGCGGTACGCGCTGAAACGTGATCGGCATGCCCATGCGTGTCCAGGATTGCAAGCACCCGTAAATTCTGGCCCCTGACATGGTTTTTTATGCGCTGGGCGAGTTCTGCCAGCGGATCGATAATGACGCAGCAGCCGCTGGCAGCGTCGGTCACCAGCCAGCAGCAGGCGCCCTGCGACTCCAGCCGCAGCAAGCCTTGTTGCCGCCACACATCGGGCTGGTCCGTCGGCACCAGGCATGCGCGGCGCAACGCCGTGCCGCACTCGATAATGCGCGAGCAGGCCGTGTCTATCTCGTCCTGGGTCGCGGCCGGGCCGAAAGACAGGCGCACCGCGGATGCTGCGTAGGCATCGTCAATTTTCATGGCACGCAATACATAACTTGGCGCGCTGGCGCTTGAACTGCAGGCTGAGCCTGAACTGACCCTGATCCCGGCCGCGTCAAAAAGATCCAGCATTTCCTTGCTGGCCAGATCAGGCACAGAAAAATTGAGCGTGGTAGGGACGGTCAGATTGAGTGGGGCATTCCATACGATGTCGGGGAAAGCCTGAGTGAGGGCCGCAACGAGCTGGTCGCGGAAGGAAAAGAGGGTCGGCGTACTTTGAAAAACCGGGTCATGATTTTCCAGCAGTTCCAGCACGGCATTCAAGGCGGCAATGCCTATCATGTTTTCCGTGCCGGAGCGCAGCGCGGATTCTTGCCCGCCGCCCACCATCAGCGGTGTAAATGGCGCGCCCTCGCGCACGTACAGCATGCCTATGCCTTTGGGGGCGTATAACTTGTGTCCGGAAAATGTTGCATAGTCTATCCTGGTGGCGGCGAGCTCAAGCTCCAGTTTGCCTAGCGCTTGCACTGCATCGACCAGCCAAAGTGCCGGGCTGGAACAGGCCTGCAGTGTTTGCTGTATGCCGGCCAGGTCCGAGATGACCCCGGTTTCGTTGTTGACCGCCATCGTGCATACCAAGGCTGCCGATGACGCGTGGATGCGCAAGAAATCCAGCTCGTGGCGGCCATCTGCATCAACAGGAATTGCCATAATTTCGCAATCCAGGCCTAACAGCTGATTCCAGTGCTGCAGGCTTTCCGACACGGCCTTGTGCTCGGTCGCCCCATACAGCAGCTTGGGTCTCGCCTGCGCTCCAGAGGGGCTGCGCCTGCGCACCTCATTCAACGCGGATAGCACTGCGATCTGGATGCCCTCGGTGGCGCCGCTGGTAAATATCAACTGTCCGGCCCCCGCGCCCAGCACCCGCCTGGCCCTTTGTCTGGCCGCATCGAGCTGGGCCTTGGCTTGCAGGCCGTTGACGTGGGTACTGCTAGGGTTGCCAAAGTGCGAAATCATCGCAAGATTGCTTGCTGCGATAGCCTGCGGCAAGACCGGTGTCGTTGCGTTGTTGTCCAGATAGATTTCCAGCATATTTCACCCACAGAGTGTATTTGGTTGCGCCCTAATGCGCGAACAGATTTTCTGAGTGACATCTTATCAACTGGCGGGAGGAATTATTTACCAAATATTTGTCTAAATATTGATTAAATTAGAAAATTATTCTATAAAATTGAATTTATGGATAAAAAAGATATTGAGATTCTGGATATTTTGCAGAAAGATGCCACGATAGCACTGGCCGACCTGGCCCAGGCGGTGCATCTGTCGGTGACGCCTTGCTGGCGGCGTGTGCAAAAATTGCAGGAGGACGGCGTGATCCGGAAGCAGGTCAGCATCTGCGACCCGGTCAAGCTTAACTTGGGCCTGACCGTGATGGTGACCTTGAAAGCGGCCCAGCATAATGAGGCCTGGATGCAGAATTTCATCGGCGGCGCCAGCGCGATCCCGGAGATAGTGGAAATCTTTCGCATGAGCGGGGATATCGACTACCTGCTGAAAGTGCACGTGCCCGACATGGCAGGCTATGACAATGTGTACAAGAAACTGGTCAAGGTGGCTGATCTGCAGGATGTCAGCTCCAGTTTTGTGATGGAGGTGCTGAAGAGTACGACAGCCCTGCCTTTGGACTACGCCGTTTTAAAATCCAGCCGGAACTAATACCCTATAACGATAGAGAGCCAGTATTGGAAATATTTGAACGCATCCTCGCCATCATCTTGCCGGTGTTTATCGTGATCGGCCTCGGTTATGCCTATGCGCGCTACAAGGGTGCGGTTGTCAAGGACGATATGGCGGCGGTGAACCGGGTCAGCATGGATGTCTTGTGTCCCTTGCTGGTATTTACCGCATTGGCCGGCAAGGAATTCGACGTGGCGCAGAATGCCTGGCTGATCTTGGCCGGCGTGCTGATTGCCCTCGGTTCCGGCTTGCTGGCCTGGCCGGTGGCGCGGCTGCTGGGCTATGACGTGCGCAGTTTTGTGCCGCCGATGATGTACAACAATTGCGGCAATATGGGCTTGCCGCTAGCCGCATTGGCTTTCGGCGCCAGCGGCCTGTCGGCGGCGGTCGCGCTGTTCATGGCTTGCAACCTGGTGTACTTCAGCGTGGGTATCAAGATCATCCAGAAGGGGCATCCCGACCATCAAGGTTCTTCGCTGAAATTCCTGTTCAGTCCAATGATGCTGGCGATGATGGTGGGCATGCTGTTTGCGCTGTTGCATATCCATCTCCCCGATACCTTGTTTGTTGCATTGAAGATGACCGGGGATGCCTGCATCCCCATCATGTTGTTTGCATTGGGGGTGCGCATGCTGGATATCAATTTCTCCAGCTGGCATATAGGCGTGATGGGCGCGATTGTGTGTCCGCTGGCCGGGCTGCTGGTGGCGCTGGCGCTGGATACGGTGTTGCCGCTGACCAGTGCGCAACGCGGCCAGATGTATTTGTTCGCCGCCTTGCCGCCAGCCGTATTTTGCTTCATGGTCGCGGAGCAGTATCAGCAGGAGCCGGACAAGGTGGCTTCCATCGTTCTGCTGGGCAACCTGGCGGCGCTAGTTTTTGTACCTGCGGGTTTGTGGCTG
>Ga0207076_1064_pt1 | contig 27510 bp, 25 predicted proteins | sample Alteio_BWMinHeat_62_FD_153568 | JGI IMG/M metagenome (GOLD analysis project Ga0207076, IMG submission 153568) | Enriched cells from forest soil in Barre Woods Harvard Forest LTER site, Petersham, Massachusetts, United States -... | ecosystem: Environmental > Terrestrial > Soil > Temperate forest >... | reverse complement strand
TATTTAAAGCGGCGAATTCATCAACAATGTGACCTGAAACCGTTTGGAGGATGATTTTAAAGAATTGTATGAGGTTAGCGGGATGTTAATTAGTCAATTAAAACTTTATTTATAATTATTTGACTATGTGCCAATTACAATTAAAGCGGAATATGCTTATTATAAAGGATTAAAGTGTAGCTAATCAACTAATAATGCTGATTAAGTTGAGTTGAGAAATGGTGCATTTACAATTCATCATTCAACTTAACCAGCAAGGTAAATCTATTTAACCGGAACTATGTCGATAATAACCGTCCTGTTGTAAAAACGTTCTTCGGGCAGATTATTATCAAAAGGCGACCGGGCGGCATCTTCGCCAAAGCCACTTGTTTCGAATTTCACATGATCCCTACCTGAATTGGCTATCGCATGCTCAATAATTTTTTGAGTTTGCTGAGCCCTCTGCTCTGACAATTTTTGGTTATGCATCTCTTCACCGATAATATCGGTATGTCCATGAATAGTGACGGTTGCCCCATCAACAATTAACGGCGCCACAATGGTTGTTAAAAATTTATCATATTCGGCTATAGATTTCGCCTTGTCGAAATCAAATACAATACTATAACGGAAACCGCTGGTAATGGTCGGATCAGGCCGCACCAAATGAACCGATGTTTCCTTTTTCACCGTTGATCCGTTATTTAAATCGGCCAGCATAGTTATTTTATAGTCGCCGCTTGGGCTATCACCTAAAATAGAAGCCGCCGGCAGACCCTGCTGATCAGCCGTGAAAGGACCGAAATGCTGAACGGTTCCCCTTTCGTCTGTTGCATCAATCGACCATGATTTAACCTTTTCCTGAGCAGAATCGACACTGAATACCACGTCAAAATCAAGCGGATTTTGCTGAGTGGTAATAATTTGAACTGGCTTCATCATTCCTCCGCCAACTTCAACCAATAGTTCGGGTGAAGCGCTTTCAATATCAACCCTGCGGTTTTCGGCCCCAAGAAGGACAAGCTCCTTAGTGCCGCCGGGGTGTTCAGAAGATGGGTGTGCTTTAAAACTACCATGGGTAGTGATCCTTGATCCGTCAATTTCAAACACTGTTACGAGATAAATTTTTATCGATTCGGCAAACGCTTTCGCATCCTGCGGCCCTTGCGCCGAGGAGCCATCAAGGGAGACAGTGGCTGCAGGGTTGGCCCTCATACGATCTCCCAGGACATTCAGAACATTATGATAAACTGTTAACTGCCCGGCGGAACGGCCTGTTCCTGAAGGAGACTGCGGGTTTTGCAATTGGTCTTCTTTAAAGCCCGAAGCCTGCTCTTTTGTAAGCAGTACATACCGGCCTGGAATACCCGTTGATCCGTCATCAAAAAACACTGAATTAAGCACAGGAAAAGTTTCGCTTACACGACGCATAGCCGGGGCATTTAAAGGCCCGCGCACAGTAAATGTAACATCACTTACAGCAAGCGGCATTGCGGCTGCAGCAACCGGCTGATCCTTTATGGGGGCCTTATGCCCTTTTCCAAATTTAAGGGCAAGCCCTACCCTTACTGTTGTAATTGATAAGCTTTCGATACTGCGGGGGTCCTGTCCAAAATAGGGGTGGTAGGAAATAAAAGGCGAAAGGCTGACTTTCGACTCGCTGTTTGCGGCCGAAAGAGGTATGTCAAACCCAGCGCCAACCTGGCCCGAGAATATGGTGCTATTAACAGCACTGAAATCAGCGTTGGTATTGGGTTGTTTAAGTTGCGTATACGCAAACCCTTTGTTTACGTTTATGGCAAGGCTTGGCCCGGCAAAAAAATACAGGCCCGAGGCGGCAAAACCTAAGCGCAGGCTGGGTTCAATAGAAACATAACTCAGTTCTGAATTTAAGAAAGCAGGGCAATCGCAAGGCGCAGTTACTCCATTGTAATTTGCGCCGAGGCCATCATAGCCAACGTTTAACATTGCGCCCCACACCGGTCCGGGGCGGTATTCAACAAGCAGCGATGCATACGGCCTTACGCCGTTTCCTTTGTGAAAAGGTGTTGGAGTGGTTAGCGAGTTATTAAGCTGCTGGGTTGTACCGGTGTAAAAATTAAAATTCGCAGCGCCGGATGCTCCAAACCACCATACTGGTTGCGAGACTTGAGCCTTTGCTATCGTGCCCGTAAAAGTTATCACCAAAAAACAGATGATAACTTTTTGCAATATTTTATCTATTGGTAACATAATACATTTTCTTTTAAAATTGATTTTTGATTTTGTTTGACTTTGAAAATCCACCACCCGGGTAAAACCGGGCGGTGGATAAGTGGATTGGTTTAAAACCAACACTATGAGTTTTTAAGGGACATTAACGGTTGTGTTTACCATAGTTACTGATGAAACCAGCGAGATGGCCCGGCCGTCAAGTACCGTTTGAACGGTATTTCCAGCGGTTGAAAAAGTAACCCCTGAATTGGCTATTATGTTGCCTACCATTACGCCACCACCAGCTGCATTAATAGTTGCAGAACTGCCAACATACCAGTAAACATTTTTAGGCAGGGCTCCGTTTTTCAATATAATACTACGGGCACCCGTTGGCCCGGCAATACCCACGGTTAGGCCGGCAGCGGACTGGAATATCCACACAGCATTCGGATTACCCTGTGCATCAAGCGTAAGGTTTCCATTGGAAATATTAAAAGTACCGCTGGCCGATTTATAAACACCAGGTGTTAAAGTTAATCCGCCCAGTTCGCCTGCGCCAGGATCAGTGCCGCCTGGTTTGTTAGCCGGCGAAATACTGATATAAAAAGCTGTAGCATAAGCCAGGAACTGAGTAGCTTTGGCAAATTTAGTAGCCGTTCCCGGGAAAGGTGGAGCTGAATAAATCCCACCGGTTACAAGCCCGACGTTAAGCGGTGTTTCTGTATAAACGTCAGCGGTTAACCCATCGTGAAATCCAGTTATAGCCGTTGCGACAGCCGTGGTACCGATAGCTCCATTGTTGATTACCGTATTGATACCCTGGTTGGTCATCCCTGCAGTACCGCCAAAGCCACCGAAAATGGAAGCGAATAATGGTTGCACTACGATTAATGTAAAGTTGGCAACCAGCGTTGTATTTGCATTTAATGGGAAAGTATAGCTTGAGCTTGTTGAAGCTATAACGCCGTTATTTGTCCAATTGGTAAAGTTATATCCTGCGTTAGCTGTTGCAGTTACCGTTACAGAGGCGCCCATATTATAAAAACCTGCTCCCGTGGTTGTTCCGGCGGTAGCTGGTTTTGATAGTAAAATTAACTTGTATTGAGACGCTGTTATCAGCTGAAAGTTTGCTACTAATTTAGTATTTCCGTTAAGCGTAAACTGATAGCCCGGACTTGTAGAAGCTATGACCCCGTTATTTGTCCAGTTAACAAATGTATATCCAGCGTTCGGCGTTGCCGTTACGGTTACCGCAGTCCCTGCATTAAAGGAACCTGACCCGATTGTTGTACCGCCTGCGGCCGGTTTTGATGATAGCGCTACCGTATATTGACTGGGAGGTGTAATCTTAAAGTTAGCCACCAGGGATCGGTTTCCATTCATGGTAAACTGATAAGCCGGACTTACAGAAGCTACGATGCCATTATTTGTCCAGTTAACAAACGTAAAACCAGTATTTGGTGTTGCCGTTACCGTGATTACAGAATTTTGCGCGAAAGTTCCAGCTCCGGCTGTAGTTCCGTCAGCCACTGGGTTTGACGATAAATTTACCTGCGGGATAGTGGTAAAAGTCCACACATAATTGCTGACCATAGCGGAACCCAGTGTATCCTTGGCGGCTGTGGTAACGGTACCGGTGTATTTAATAAAAGGAGAGAGCGGCACAGTTGGTGTAAAAGTAAAAACCGCATTATTAGCGGTCGGTGCAACCGTACCGGCAATAATTGTTGACCCCTGCATAATGGTAACGGTTGTATTATTGATAGTAGCGGGTCTCATTGCTGTATTAAAAGTAACTGATATTACTTTATTCATGACAACATCTGCAGCCGTGTTCATTGGATCAGTGGAGACTACAACAGGGCATACACCCTGGATCGCTCCTTTATAATTATCCTTTTTACATCCGGCCATAAAAACGGCCGATAACAAAATTAAGGACAGTATTACAGGAAAGTTTTTAAAATAGCCATCTCTATGGCTCACCCGGATATTATCTTTGGTTCGGGTAAATGTTTTTCGCATGGTTAATTAATTTAGATAAATAATGTAATGCCGCTAATTCTTTTAACCTACATTGAAAAGAATTAAGGACAATACAAACCTACCCCCGAACCCTGCCCCGGATGTTACATAATTTTTTCAAAAAGTTCTATAATTCACACATTTGAGGACGATGCATGGCCAGGTTGCTAAAATGTTTAAAGAGAGACGGCGTTATGCCGGTGACTTTTTTAAATTGTGTAGAGAGGTGAGCGACACTGCTGTAGTTTAGCTTCCATGAAATTTCAGTAAGGCTTAGCTCATTGTAACTGATCAGCTCTTTTATGCGCTGAATTTTTGTTAAGATAAAATACTGTTCAATTGTAAAACCCTCCTCATCCGAAAATGTATTAGCGAGATAAGTATAGTCGTGTTTTAATTCTTCACTTAAATAATTCGAAAAATTTATTTTCACCTGGCATTCTGAATTATAAACCACATTCAGAATCGTATTTTTTATCCTTTCGACCAAAATACTCTTCTTATTATTTATTAACTCCAGGCCTGATTTAAGTAGCGCGTTTTTAATTTTTATCAGTTGATCTTCAGAAAGGGTCTCGAGTGTTTCAACTTTTCCCAACTCCACAGAAACACAATGTAACCCGAGTTTTTCAAACTCAAGTTCGACTATTATTTTGCAGCGAACGCACATCATATTTCTTATGTAAAGCACCATCATGGATATGGTAATGCAAAACAAGTGCCCCGTAATTACTGCACCCCAATTGTACCTTCGTATTTAATTTATTTATTAGTTAAATCTCTCTCCTGTACAACCGGGGGCTATATTTTTCAAAAAACCGGCGTCGCTTTTTAATTTAACAAGCTTTATTTTATGGGGATAGCAACAGGCGTGATTCCGTTAATATTGATTACTTAAAGGGAATATTTGTATACTATTAACTAAATATCATTGAAGGCACCCTGAAGTGAAGAACACAGCCGGATAGTAATTTATATTTTTATTTCAGCAACCAATCGCACAGAATTGCCGTAGATCTGTTATATAAGTTTTCTGCCAGGTTAATGGGCATAACTGTATTTTTTTATGGTGTCCCAAATAATGTCTATTTTTAAGCCCTGCTATACTGATTATCACAAAAGAAACGTTAAAACACTTATTATTGAACGCGATACACTAAATATGAGAAAGATATACTCCGGTTACCTTCATTTTTTTACAAGCGGATTGTTTTTGGCAACCTTGTTTTTCACTTCCTGTAAAAAGGACCATAACTCAACGCCTGCACCGGTTCCTAAACCCATAGCAACGCTCGGACTATATGAAGCGAACAGTGGCATCTATAAAAGGCTGTATATTCCTATCAGCAAAGTGGGCACCCAGGGTGATTCCGTTTATTACAGTGTATTTGATACAGGTTCAACCGGGATGACGATTGACGCTACCGGATTATTGCCAAAATCAATGATCACCAATAATGGAATTACTGTTGCCGGTGATTCAGTTACTGTAAACGGCATTACCGTTACCAATCAAACGGCAGTAATTGCTTATGGCAATACGCAAAGCGAGATACAGGAATTTGGCAACCTTGCCTACGCGGCGGTAACTATTGGCGACCAAAACGGGAGCACTACAACAAGCAGGATACCTATATTTTTATATTATAAAATACTTGACGTTACTTCAGGTAAAAACCAACCGGCGCATTCAAATGATGTATTCGGAGTTGGGCCGGGTGTAAGTTTTGCCAACAGCGCCATTGGAAGCCCTTTGAGTTATTTTAAAACAGCTGCCGAAGTAACGAGCGGCTTTAAATTGGCCAAGGTTAACAATGCCTCATTTAGCTCTAATGGGACTTATGTATCGGGCTTGCTTACTATTGGCCTGGTACCTGACGACCTTGCCATCAACGGCTTTGTTATGCACAATCTTAGTTACTTCACTCAAGGCGGCTACTCTCCCGACATACCTGCCACAATAAGCTATAATGGCGCAAATGTTCCCGGTACAATATTATTTGATACGGGTACGCCGGCAATTACAATTATTGCTAACCAGAGTGCAGCCAGTAATTCCAGCTATCTTCCGGCAAATACAACAGTAACGATAACAACAGGTAAGGGGTTTAGCTATACCTACACCACCCAAAGTAATAATGACGAAACCGTGGTGGCAAAACCATCATTTACCGGTGATCCAAGAACTATTTTTAGCTTAAACTTTTTTACGGATAACGAATACTTATTGGATTACACAGATCATAAGATCGGCTTGAAGAATAATTGATTTTAAGTCTAAAGTCCAGAGTCTTGAGTCCAAAGTCGAATATGACTATAGACTCAAGACTTTTGACTCACGACTTAATACTTAGCAGGTGTACCCGGTTTCGAAACGGATTCCTGTATAAATTTCCTCAGATTTTCGGTAGCGGTTGCCAGGTCTTCTTTACGCAAGTAAAGCATATGGCCGCTTTTATAACCTTCCCATTTTAAGCGGTCTTTAAGCCTTCCACTGGGATCAAGCTGCCAAAGACTGTATTTGGCATTAAAATAATCGCAGGCGCCATCAAAATAGCCAGACTGTATCAGCAAATGCAGGTAAGGGTTTTGTGCGATGGCCTGCCTTAAGTTTTCGCCGGTATGATCGTTTTTATCATCCCATGGCCAAACGTCCCCAAACATATTATATTTCAGGTCTGTTTTATAGTTAAGATCATTACGCAGGTAAATATTCATTGCAGGCGTAAACATATGCAGCCATGCTACAAGTTCGGCGTTATAATCTGGGCTACCACCATATGCCTGCCTGTCTATCCCTTTATAACGCGAATCAAGCCTGCCGATGGTGTATCCCTTTACGCGCAATAGTTCCTTCCAGAAAAGGTCATAGGACACATCAAGATTATTCCCTAAAACAACATCTTCTGAGATCCCGCTGTATTTTGAAATCTTTGCTGCCATATCTTTCTTTTGGGCGTCGTCAATAAAACCACCCCTTGCCATGGCAGGTATTAATTCATTAATGGTAAAATTTTCTACTTCGGGTAAAAATGCAGTAAGGTCTTTTTGCTGGTATTCAGCCGGAAGCATACCGTGGTACCAGGCAGTTGCAGCAAAATAAGGCAGTTTTAATGCTGCCTGAACAGGGCCGCTGCGCTCAATACCCAAATCTGTCGGTGACACCAGGATAACGCCATTCAAATACATCCATTGGGCATTTTGAAGCTCGAGCGCCAGGCCCGATGCACGGGTAGTACCATAACTTTCGCCGATTAAAAATTTAGGAGAAGCCCAGCGGTTTTTGCGGGTCACAAAGGTATTGATCCATTCGGCCAGGTATTTGATGTCTTCATTCACCCCGAAAAATTTCGATCCGGGAGTTTCTTTATTGACGATCCTTGAATAACCTGTATTCACCGGATCGATATAAACGATATCTGCTACATCCAAAATAGAGTTTGGATTGTCTTCCATGCCGTAAGGCTGAACCGGGTAACCTTCGCTATCCGTATTGAGCCTTCTGGGGCCTGTATAGCCTATTTCCATCCAAACGGATGGCGTACCGGGGCCGCCGTTAAAAGAGATCACCAAAGGCCTTGTCGACCTGTCATTCACATCGTCTCTTTCGTAATAAGTGTAGAATACTCCGGCAACCGGGCGTCCGTCTTCGTCCCAAATGGGCATGCTGCCGGCAGTAGCAGTATAGGGGACAACCTTACCTTTTATAGTTACCGAATGTTTGGTAACCACTGCCGAATCAACCTGCAATATGCGGCTTTTTGTTATGGGATTGGAGTTTTTGGGAGGTGTTGACGGTTGCTGGGCGAAGGCTGTGCCGGCAACTAAACAAACGAATACAATCGAAATAAAAAAATTCTTCATGCTTAAAGGTCTTAAATATTTTTATCAGAACAATTAGAAAGTGCAAACCGTAAGGTAAATTGTTACAATGGGCTTTATTTAGCCTGTATTGTATAGATTTTTAAACCCAAAATCCCGGACATTATCAGGAACATAAAAAACACCTCGGCCCACGAGATGCGCTGGTGAAAAAAAGCCACCTCGGAAATTTTTAAAAGTACAAGCGTAGTTGCCGTCCAAACCGCAAATGCTGTTGCCATCGGCAAATGTTTAATGGCGTTCGAAAAGAAATAAATATTAGCCAGGCCAAATAAAATATATCCAATCAGAGGGAGCAGAAAAGGCAACCCCTCATTCCATTTATAAAAGTTTGAAAAACTTAATGCCTTAAGATCCTTTAGCCGCATAAACTTTAAACAGAAAGTCCACGCGGTTTCGCAGGTTGCGGCTAAAACTAAATATATCCAGGCCAATATTTTAAATTTTTAAATACAGGCTGCAAGATATAAATTTTCGATAGCATTGATATGGTTTTTCAGACCACAGCTTTTTTATATTCTCACTGTTGTTTGTAGGTGTAATTTACTACATCGCCGTTGCCCTCATCAACAACGATCCGGGAGGATATTTTTTCGGATTCAAACTCCTCCGGAACCAGGTGAATAACCCTTGCGTTTTTTTTGATTCCTAAAAGTTTGCTCAACCCGATGATAAGGTTCGGGCGCAGTTCATAATACCATTTAAACCATTTGAACTTCAGTAAGTTTTTTTCGTCGAATCGTTTCACGGAAAAGGCGTGCTGCAGAAAATAATCTTTGGGGTAATCATAATACAGCCCCCAGTTTTCACGATCATTTCCGGGTTTATGACCGGGAAAGTACGCCGTTCCAAAAAGGTAATCCCAGATAGAAAATTTGGTAGCAAAATTGGCATGAAAAACTTCACGGTAATTGGCATGGTGCCACAAATGCAATTCGGGCGAGTTTAAAAAATATTTCAGCTTGCCGAATTTCACATTAACGTTGGCATGAATAAACATGCCAAACATGGCATCAAGCAGCGCTTTAATAGGTATAACTTCCGGATGAGCGCCTAAAATTATAATTGGCGCAAACTCAATAGTTTGATTGATGATAATTTCGACAATATGAGACCTCGATCCCGCCAGGAAATCAACTTCTTTGCCCGAATGATGCGCCTCGTGTGTGCGCCACAATAATTTGCTGGCGTGCTGCAAGCGGTGGAATAAGTAAATATAGAGGTCGTGCGTAACCAGGAAAAACAATACCTGTTCGGTTATTGTCCAGCTTCTGAAAAAAGCAAAACCATGCCAGTGAATAAAATTCTGCAGGGACGGTATGATATAGGCAAAGATAAGGATCTTTAAAAAATAACTTTGAATGATTGTATACCAAACCAGATCTACCCAAAAACCCTCCCGGAAAAAAGGGAGTCCCTTGCGGTATGGAGAGATCCGTTCCCAGGCGATGATAAAGATCACCCAGCAAATGAGAATTGTCGTTGTGGTTTGAATTAATGTCATTCTAAGTCAAAAGTCTTGGGTCCTAAGCAGGCAAATTATGGCTTTTAAGTTAAACTCAAAACGAGAAAAAGCATTTTTTACATTAATTACATAATAACCCCCAATTTTTGGCGGGGGTTATTATGTAAAAGTAAAACTTCGGACTAAAGACTTCAAGCTTTAGACTTTTCTTTATATTCCTCACTAATGTTAACACGCAGGCGTTTCATAGGGCCAAGTTCTGATTCATAAACCCTTTTTATTCCGTCACCCGCCGCAATTTCCACGTCGCGGATATCACGCACCAGGCGCTGAAAGCCTTGCGGCTCCACAGAAGCAGCATGATCAGATCCCCACATCGCACGGTCGAGCGTAAAATGGCGTTCAACAAAGGTTGCCCCCATGGTAACGGCAGCAACAGTGGTTGCAAGCCCGGTTTCGTGTCCAGAATAGCCAATTGGTACGCCCGGATATTTGGTAGCCAGTGTTTGCACCATCCGGAGGTTTAACTCTTCCGGTTTACATGGATAAGCGGAAGTAGAATGGGCTATAAACAAAGGATAATTCCTGTCAAACGACCATACCAGGTTTACGGCGTCTTCGATCTCCTTAATGGTCGACATCCCTGTTGATAACATCAGCGGCTTGCCGGTAAGTAATATGCGTTTGATCAGCTGCGTATCTGTTAACGAAGCCGAAGCCAGTTTATACAAAGGTGTATCAAATTGCTCCATAAAATCAACTGCTTCCACATCCCATGTAGATACAAACCAATCAATACCTACCTTTTTACAATACTGGTCGATAGTGGCATATTCTACGATGCCAAATTCAGTTTTACGTTTATAGTCAATGTAGCTCATGCGGCCCCATGGGGTATCACGCATAATCTCCCATTGGTCTTTAGGCACACATATTTCAGGCGTTCTTTTCTGAAATTTAACTGCCGTTGCCTTTGCTGCTACTGCCTCGTCAATCAATTGCTTGGCAATTTCAAGTGAGCCATTGTGGTTAATGCCAATCTCGGCAATAATATAGCATGGTTCACCAGGACCTATTTTAATGCCGCTGTTTAAAGCTATCACATCATTTTTCTGCCTGTGTACCTTATCTCCATTATGGGCAGCGATAATCATCTCGGCTAACTCCCTGAAACAGCCGCTACCGCCATTATTTTCGCAAACGATAGAGGCTACGTCTTTAACAAACGATATGGCGTTCGCAGGGCATACGGAAACGCCTGCAAGTTTCATCACTTCCAAATCGTTTACATCATCGCCAATAAAAGCTACCTCTTCTGGTTTTAAGCCAAGCCTGCCTATGATCTCGTTAAACACAGCGGGTTTATCTTTAACCCCGAGATGTAGTTCGGTGATCTTTAATTTTTCTGCGCGTTTAATTACCGATGGAGACAATTCCCCGGTAATAATGCCCGTAGTTACACCGGCAAGGTTCCGCAGGCGTTCAACACCCATACCGTCGCGGATATCGAACTTTTTTAGTTCTTCCCCGGCTTCGCCATAATAAACGCCGCCGTCCGTTAATACGCCGTCACAATCAGTGAGGAGTAATTTGATTCGTGAAAGTTTTGCTTCTAACATATTGTTAATGTTTAATTGGGTTCGTTATTTAAATTGCGGTCCAGCCGCCGTCAACTACCAGGTTCGCACCTGTCATATAAGCCGATGCATCGCTTGCCAGGAAAACCAGTGCGCCCTGGTAATCTGTTGGCTGCGCCATACGGCCAAGCAATGTTTTAGCTGAATAATTCTGAATAAAAAATTCGTTTTGCGAGTTCTCTACCCCGCCCGGAGATAAGGTATTCACACGTACACCCTTGTTACCCCAATAAGCGGCCAAAAAACGGGTAAAGTTTACTACCGCGCCTTTGGTAACCGGGTAAACAGCAGATTTATAAAAAGTTTGTTCGCCGCACGCGTTCCGGTAAATGGATTGATCAGGGCCTACTATGCCATAGGTAGAGGCAATATTAATGATACTCCCGCTACCATGATCAGCCATTACGGTACCAAAAACCTGCGATGCCAGGAAAACCCCGGTTACATTTACATCCAGCGACTTTTTAAAGGCATCCAGCGGATAGTTTTCAAATGCCGATAGCTCTTTAGCCATGCCCGGGTTCTCGAACATATCGTTAATTGCAGCATTATTCACCAGGATATCAATGCTTCCATATCGGGTTAATATTTTATCGCGGGCTGTTTTTAGTGATCGCTCGCTGGTTACATCTACTTTAAGCCCGCCATGCTGTTCGCCCAGGCTTGCGGCAAATTTCTCCGACGCAGCTTCATCTATATCGGCTACCACCACGTTAGCACCTGCTTCTGCAAGGGCCTCACAGTGTTTTTTACCCAGCAAGCCGAGTGCGCCGGTAACAATAGCGGTTTTATTTTTCAGTGAAAATAGTTCCATTTAATTCGTCATTGGGTCATTAGGTCATTGAGTCATTGGTAAGCCGGTTTAATGACTTAATGACCCAATGACTTAATGACTTTATACCGTCTTCGGCTTTATATTATAATTACTTACTTTACGGAAAACTGCTTCAAGCACTTCGCCCTTTAAATATTGCTTGATATTGCCGCTCTGGATAGCTTCTTTCATTATCGGCATCACGTCTCTGTATGCTGAAAGTGTATAAGCAATATCCTCATCGCTATGGCTGTAACACATGTTATGAAAACCGGCCCACAGCACACCGCGTTTGATCATTTCCTGCTGCATCAGGGTTTTTACTTCGAGGCCATTACCGGCTTCGGGGGTAAAGGTTACCATCGAGCGGCAATTGTAACCAATGCAACGGGTATAAATATCCATGCCATTTTCGATGGCAATCTGGTTATAGCCGTCTTTCATTAATGCACCCTTTTCGTCTAAATATTGCGGCACATTTTTATCGCGCAGCTCATTAATGGTTGCAATACATGCTGCAAGCGATAGTGCCTCGCCGCCAAATGTGGTATAGCTGAATACTTCGTGATTAAACAGTTCCATTACATCAGCACGACCGGTTAGCAGGGCTATAGGCATACCATTCGCACATGCTTTTGAATAAACCGCCAGGTCGGGTTTTACATCAAAGTATTCCTGGGCGCCGCCGATGGCTATCCGGAAACCTGTCCACATTTCATCAAAAATCAGCAGGGTGCCATTTGCTTTACATACTTCGGCGAGTTCTTTCAGGAAGCCCGGTTTTGGTGCCTCAAAAATAAATGGCTCCAGGATGAGGGCTGCAACGGTTTCGTCAAGCGCTGCTTTTATAGCATTAATATCGTTATACTCAAAAGTATAGGTCATGTTCTGGATAGCCTCCGGGATACCCGCGTTACGGCTGGTAATGCCAATATACCAATCGTGCCAGCCATGGTATCCACAGCAAAAAACTTTTTCGCGTTTGGTGAATGCACGGGCGACCCGTATAGCTGCAGAGCAAACATCCGCCCCGGTTTTTGAGATCTTTACCGCTTCGGCATTAGGGATCACTTCCTGTATCAGTTCCGATAATTCAACCTCCAGTGGGTGCATCAATGAAAAAGTAATGCCATCCTTTAGTTGTTTTTCAATCGCTGCGTCCACAACAGGATATGCATAACCTAACGAAATAGGGCCAATGGCTGAATTAAAGTCGATATACTCGTTCCCGTCAACATCCCAAACGTGCGAACCTTTACCTTTTTGCAGGTACTTTGGCGCTACGCCATTGGTAAACTGTCCCGGGCCTTTTGCCAGGGTTTGGGTAACCGGTTTTTGAACTTTTACCGCACGTTGGTACAGGTCGTTCGATTTGCTTATATCGGGGTATTCAGGGTTAAATTTTACAGAATTTGGCATGGTATTCTTATTTATTTATTCAGAAAATTGCGGGATTGATATTTCGGGTTGATATGCATTGGTACTGTAGCCCAATATTTTTTCGGCTATCTGTTTACCGGTAAAGCCTTCGTGCTCCAGTACATTAGGCAACAAGGACGGCTTAAACCATTTGTCCTTCAAAGCCATTGGGATCACCTTGGCCGTTTGGCAGTGCTTTAACAATACTTCGGCAACAATACTGTAGAGCCCCCCTGTAACAAAATGATCTTCAAGCGTAATGGTTAAGGCGCTTTCGCGGGTAGCTTCCAATATGGCCTGTTCATCTACAGGCTTCAGGCTGCGCAGGTTGATCAAACCAACAGACAAACCTTCGTTTTTCAGGATCTCAACAGCAATAAGCGCCTGTTCAAACAAAAGCCCGTAGGTTAATATGGTCACATCTTCACCTCTTGAAATAATTTCAGCTTTACCCAATTTAAAAGGGCTATGCTGATGATCAGTTTTGCGGGTATTGATGCGCACGTAGGACGGATGCGGATGTTTCCATATCTCAGGCAGCATCATTACAAGATCCTGTTCATCCGCAGGGGCAAAAACTGTCATGTTCGGGATGCCGCGCATCAGCGATATATCTTCCACTGCCTGGTGGGTAGGCCCGTTGCCATCCGATAGAAAGCCGGGTATAAAGCTGCTTAATTTGATGGGCAGATTAGGGATACCGGCATCAGTCCTCACAAATTCAAACGCGCGCATGGTTAAAAACGATGCAAGGGCGTGTACTACGGGGATCCGTCCGCGCAGCGCCAGCCCTGCAGCTGCGCCTATCATAGTTTGTTCTGTTATACCGGTATCAATAAAACGGTTGCCCAGTTTGCCGGGGATATTGCGTACCAGGGCCCGGTTTTCTGCCGTCATCACAATAAAGCGATCATCGGCTAATGCAGTTTGGGTAAGTAATTCTTCGTATGTCATGCTATCTCACCACTAAAGTTTCTGATGTTAATTGTGTTAAATGTTCGCCGTGCAATTCTTTCAGCAGGCTTTCTACTTCTTCTGCATTAAAATTACAGAACCACCTGTCGGCTCTGCGTTCAATGCTTGGTAATCCTTTACCGCGAACGGTATCAGCTATCACCACATTTAGTTTACCTGTTTCAAAAGGATAAGCTGAAAATGCTTCGTGCAACGCTTCAAAACTATGTCCGTCAATCCTTTTAACGGCTGCCCCGAAAGCTGTAAATTTATCCTGCAATGGTTCCAAGGGGATCAATTCCTCAGTTGGCATATTGGCCTGGAAATGGTTGCGGTCGATCACAAAGATCAGGTTATCCAATTTATGGGCATTGGCAACCAGCGCGGCTTCCCAGCAGGTGCCTTCGTTCAGCTCGCCATCGCCCATAATACAGATCACTTTGTTTTTACCGCCCCTTATTTTAATGTCCATGGCTACGCCGATAGCAACCGACGGCAAATGGCCCAAAGAGCCGGAATGAAATTCGATACCAGGGATATGTGTATTAGGATGCCAGTAAATATGGTCGTTAAGGGATAAATGATTTTTCAACCTGTCCTTCTCCAACAAACCAAGCTCTGCGAAGGTGCCGTACAAGGCAGGCACATCATGCCCTTTTGAAAGGAACAGGTAATCCCTGTCGGGGTCATCAAGGTTGTTTGGGTTGATATTTAAAAAATCAGAATAGAGGTAAACAATCAAATCGGCTGCGGATAGCGAGGCTCCTACGAAGCAACCGCCATCGGTGGACATTTTGATGATATGCTCCCTTACTTTTAAAGCTGTGGCTTCGAGCTGGTTAATTGGTGTAGTTACACTTTGCATTTAATAATGAATAAAACTTTAAAGTTAAATTTCGATAATTTAACTTTTGTTATCAAAAAGTCAATTTTGTTTGGTCTGATGAAATGGTTTTCAGTTCGTCTATATGGTTGCGGTACCAGTTTACACCTGCGTACCGAGCGTTAATTTCGTATATTTCCGGCTTTTGTTCCAGCAGGTTGATGATATCATCGCAGGAAAAATCATGCTTCGCCGGGTATAGTTCCTCATAAACCCGTTTAATAAACAGGTAATCTGCTTCATAATCTATCGTAAACCGGTGCGACATTGAATAATCTTTTCCTGTGTCCCAAATAACGTTTCCAATTCTGAAGTTTTGATGATTTTCCCAGATATACGGCGTGGTATGCTCCAGCTCCAAAGTTTTTGTAGCTTCCAGCCATGTTTTTTCAAGACAGGCCATGGTCATAATCTCAACATCGTTCCCATCCGGAAAAGTGGCCGAGTGCAAGTTGCTCACGTAATCAAATTCACCTGGGTGATCAAAATAAAAATCAAGCACCTGGTCAATAATCCGGGGGTCTATCAATGGGCAATCCGAAGGTATCTTTAATACAATATCCGCATTATATTTTTTTCCAGCCTGGTAATGGCGGTCGAGCAGGTTATTCAAGTTACCACGAAAGCAGGGCACTTTTATACGGCCGGCTTCCTGCTCAATGATATCGTCTGCACTTTCTTCTGAAGTAGCAATAACTATCAGCGCCTTGTGGCGTATCATTTTAAGCCGCTCAATCATCCGGGATAAAAGGCTTTCACCCAATATGGGCATCATCACCTTCCCCGGCAAACGGCTCGACGACATCCTGGCCTGTACAACTATTACAGTATTATCTGTCATAATTTTAAACGCTTACATGGTTAGGCATACTGCACCTCGAGATAAGGTTCGCTTTCTGCCTTAAATGTAAATCCTTTCAGAAAATCTTCCTTTTTCCCCATAAAGTTAATATACCCCCTGCAAATTTGCGAAATATTTTTTGCAGATGTACCACCGTTTTGGATCGGCGCCAGTCGGTTTAACTCTTCCAGGTCAAAGTAAGAATGCACTTTTTTTCCAAGAGCAATGCCTGTGTATACAACAGTCGAATATTGGGTAATCAACTCGCAGCAGTTGGCTATCATGTGGTTAGTGTTGCCACTGCCAAATATCAAAGTGCCTTTGGGCGCGTGTTTTTTTATCTCGGCTTCCGCCCTTTCAATTTTTTCGTTGGGATGCAGCTTAAAAAGCAATTGCCGCCCATCGGCTATTTTTGCCGCTTTCCTTATGAAGGCGGCTCTGTTCTCAAAACGGTAGGTTTCGCGCATATCCGATGTGGCCACCATCACATAATTATTCAGCGGAAAATCATTATCAAGATATTGCCGCTGGTTATCATAATTAGGGATCCCGGTAACGATAAGTTTTTTAACGTCGGTTCCGTTATTAGCGAAGTAATTTTTATATCCCGCAGAAGCCGTACAGTAAATATCACATACATTAGTAGAGCCATTAAGCGAAGTATCCCCCGAACAATAAGGCGGCAATCTGAAGGCTTTTACCAAACCTGTTAACAGGGTAGGTTTATCAATCATCCCTTCCTGCACCCAAATGGTCTTTGTCTTTCTGAACCTTTTATCAACAATCATATCGGTACAGTTAACCACCAGGTCGTATTGGTTTTTGAGGCCGCCATGATCGATCCTGGCGTCAAATTGTTGAAGATAGCTTTCTGACTTTACCCTGAAATGATCGGCAACAACGGTACGATCGGCAAAAGAAGTATATTTTAGGATCCCCTTTAAAAATTGATTATCAGGGAAAAGCTGGCTAAACCAGCAATCAAAATCCCGCAGATGCTCCGAGATCTGGTACATTTGCGATGTTTGATTTATAGAGCCCGTAATAAATAATATCTTCTTCCTCATCTCGATTCGTAATCAATTTTTAAAACTACAAATTAGGTTTCGGCTTTTATTAGTCGCGGAATAATGTTAATACAGCCTTAACTTTTCCTTAACGGCGATATTAATATTGTATTATTTAGATATTAACTGATTATATAAAGTTACATTTAATTTAACATTAATATAAACCTGCTGATGATTGATTTTTTTTGACAAACGGCTCAGTCGCATAAAAAACAATGGCTTTCAGGCATTCCCCATTTTTTCCTACTTTTGCCATCTGTTATTTTATATCATGAGCGAAGAAAGGTCATTAAATTTTTTAGAGGAGATTGTCGAAGAGGATTTACGCAACGGCAAGCACGGCGGCCGGGTACTTACCCGTTTCCCGCCCGAGCCTAACGGTTACCTGCATATCGGTCATGCCAAATCCATTTGCTTAAACTTTGGGCTTGCTCTTAAATATGGGGGCAAAACAAATCTCCGCTTTGATGACACCAACCCTGTTAAGGAAGATATTGAATATGTTGACAGTATTAAGGAAGATGTAAAATGGCTTGGCTTTGAATGGGCCAACGAACTATACGCTTCCGACTATTTTGATAAGCTTTATGATTTTGCCGTTATCCTGATAAAAAAGGGATTGGCTTATGTAGATGACAGCAGCGCCGAAGAAATAGCCGCCCAAAAAGGCACGCCAACCGAAGCCGGTAAACCCAACCGGTACCGCAGCCGCAGCGTGGAAGAAAACCTGGCTTTGTTTGCCGAAATGAAGGCCGGTAAATATCCTGATGGCGCTAAAGTGTTAAGGGCTAAAGTCGACCTGGCATCACCGAATATGCACCTGCGCGACCCTTTGATGTACCGTATTAAACATGCCCATCATCACGGCACCGGCGATGCCTGGTGCATTTATCCCATGTACGATTTTGCACACGGGCAGTCAGATGCTATCGAGGAGATCACCCATTCCATCTGTACCCTTGAGTTTATCCCGCACCGCGACCTGTATAACTGGTTTATTGAACAACTGGAGATTTTCCCTTCTAAACAATATGAATTTGCCAGGCTCAACCTTAATTATACCGTAATGAGCAAGCGCAAGCTGCTACAACTGGTTAATGAAGGCCATGTAGAAGATTGGGACGACCCGCGCATGCCTACTATCAGCGGCTTGCGCCGTCGTGGTTATACGCCCGCCTCTATCCGCGATTTTTGCGACCGGATCGGCGTAGCCAAACGCGAGAACATGATAGATGTTAGCCTTTTGGAGTTCTGTATCCGCGAAGATCTTAACAAAACCGCCTGGCGCCGTATGGCTGTACTCGATCCAATAAAAATGGTGATCACCAACTATCCCGAAGGTGAAATTGAAACCATGTTTGGCGAGAACAACCCTGAGGTTGAAGGTGGCGAAGGCGGCCGTGAGATTCCTTTTGGCCGCGAACTTTGGATAGAGCGCGAAGACTTTATGGAAGAACCGCCTAAAAAGTTCTTCCGCTTGGGCGTGGGTTTATCTGTGAGGTTAAAAAGCGCCTATATCGTTACCTGCAACAGCTTTGCAAAGGATGCGGAAGGTAATGTTACCGAGATCCACTGTACCTATCTGCCCGAAAGTAAATCAGGCCATGACACCAGTGACCTGAAGGTAAAAGGCACTCTCCATTGGGTGAGTGTGGCCCATGCCAAAACCGCCGAGGTGCGCCTGTACGATCGCCTTTTCCAGGTGGAAGACCCTAGCAACGAAGACAACGATTTTAAAGAATATTTAAACCCAAATAGTTTACAAATACTACCCAACGCTTATATCGAAAATGATCTGGCAACCGCTGTAACCGGCAAAGGCTACCAATTTATCCGCAAAGGGTATTTTACGCTGGATAAGCATTCAACTGCCGATAAGCTGGTGTTTAACAGAACGGTTACGCTGAAGGATGGCTGGGTGAAAAAGTAAGTTTGCAGTTTTAAGTTGGCAGTTTGCAGTAGGATAAAGTGTACCGCAAACTGTCGACGTCTTGACAAATACTGCTGCAAATCGCCTACTGCAAACTACAAACTGCCTACTGCCCACTGTATTTCTGATAAACATTATACAGCACATTCAAATCCAGTTGGGTTATATCCGGCGTTATGTCCGTTTGTACAAAGTGGCGTTTAAAGGCTACGATGGCGGCTTTCGGGTCCGAGGTGTCATAGCCGATCAGTTTCAGGGCGATGGCATAATCAAAACCATCGGGGGCCAGTTCAAGGATATCATCGCTCCAGTAGCCGAAGCCATGGGCGGCAAGAATTTTCCAGGGGAAATAAGGGCCGGGGTCGGGTTTGCGTTTGGGGGCAAAGTCCTGGTGACCGATAAAGTTGGCCTGCGGGATATTATAGTTCTTCTTCAGCTGCGCCAGTAGCAGCAGCAGGCTGTTGATCTGCGGCGTGGTAAAAGCCTCGCTGCCGTTGTTATCTATCTCGATGCCTATCGAGCAACTATTCATGTCGGTAACGCTGCCCCATTTGCCCAGGCCTGCATGGTTGGCGCGCAAATAATCATTCACCATGTGTACTACCTTGCCGTCTTTGCCGATAACGTAATGAGCGCTCACCTGTGTGCTGGTGATGGTAAACGTATGTAGCGTTTGCGCCAGCGAATCCTGCGCGGTAAAGTGGATGATTACATAATTAGGCTTGCGGATACCGAAGTTAACCGTACCCACCCAGGCGGAAGGTACCGGCATCCCGCTGCTGTCACGCAGGGTATCGGGGGTTTGCGTTTGTATGGCGGCTAAGTAGCTCTTCGTTTTCTCCTTATACACCTTATTAGTAACCGCGTACGGCCCTTTGGGCGAACAGGAGGCCAGTGTAAGTAGCAGTAGCAGCGTAAAGTAGCAGTAGTTGTTCTTCATACACAGCTAATTTAACGAAAAGTTCGGATGTCCGGGTATTCGATTGCGGATTTGTTACAATAGAGAAGCCTTTGAAAGAAGCATCAGCCTAACCCTGAAATAGCTTTACACCAAACACTGGTGTTAACCTAACAGTACTAACACCGGCTAACAGCACCTAACAGTCCGTAACACAATTAAAATATTGATTATCAATTATTTAATTAAACACCCATGAAATTATCCCTTGATTTTTTAAGATTTTGAACCTTTTGTTGCTTTTTTATCATCACTATCCAGGCTACCGCAACCATTTTCGTGATGCCACGAAAATGGTCTGAAACGCTGGAATCATCGATAGGGCACTTATAGCTCCTTTTATTTGAACACATTATTATCGTATATTTGTATTAAAGGAGGTTTATTATGCTTACAGCCGTTAAAGGATATTATGAAAAAGGGAAGATCATCCTTAAGGAAGAAGCCCCTGTTAAATCAAAAACTGATGTAATTGTTACTTTTCTTACCGAAGATAACGCAACGACAGGCAAAAGGATTCCCGGTGGCCTAAAGGGAAGGGTTTCGCTTCCTGAAGATTTTAATGCACCGCTGGATGACCTGAAAGATTATATGTAAATGGCAGGCAACATTTATTTGTTAGACACCCATTGCTTAATCTGGTTCCAGGAAAATAACCCCAAAATTCCTGAACAAGTAATGAAACTCATCCAGCAATCCGATAACGTTGTATTTTTTAGCCAGATAAGTTTATTTGAGATTACCATCAAACAAAAAGTTGGCAAATTGCCAGCGTTTAACGCAACGATAGAAGAAATTTATGATCAGGCTATAAACGATGGCTTTACATTCCTCCAAATTCAAAATCAGCATATCTACAATTACAATCAAATACCGCTTTTAACCGATCACCGCGATCCTTTTGATCGTTTACTTATTGCTACCGCCCTACAGGAAAACGCTATTATACTTTCCGCCGACGAACAACTTCAGAGGTATTCTGACACGGTTAATGTATTTTGGTAAGTGACTTTTCTTTCTGAAGGCACTGGTTCTGCTAAAGCGCATTCAAATAACCTCATTAGCAAATTATGTCTCAGCAGGGTCTCCGGCACGGGACCCTGCGTTTGTAACAGATCTACCTTAAACCTGAACCTTCATACCTGAACCAGTCAAAATTTGCTATGTCTTTGGAAACTGTGTGATTGCCTTTGGCGAACATGCCGATATACACACCCGTAAACCCGCCGGCAAATTCCGAACTTAAAAATTTGGTGGCTATCGTGCCAAGCTTCGTAAAATCTTCCTTTCCCTGCCGGTAGCTGAATAGGTAATCATCCGGAGTGCCGGTTACTTTAAGTTCAACCGGCCCGGGCGATAAAAACACCTGCTTTTCAATATGCATTAAGTTGCCCAACTCATATACAAGGGAAAGGCAGCGCTTACCATCAACCTGCGCGACCCTCAGATTCAGCCGGTAATTCTTTTCCATCATTACGGTCAGGCCGGCTTCTTCGTCAGGTACATCCGGGTTAAATTCCAGCAGCGCAGAAGCGGCAAAGTTAAAATGCTCCTGGCGGCGACCAACAAAGGTTAAAGGCTGATCATCAGCGTTGCCGGTCAGGCCCAAATGGCCGCTGCTTTTTTTCAGGTGGTAATTTGCCATTACCGGGTTGTTGATATAGTTCCATTGGTAAGCCAGCGTATCCGCATCAAAATAATCGGTAACAGGCTGCGCGGGATAAGGATGCAGAGGCAGTGTTTTAGCCTGCATATTCAGTTGTATGGTGCCGTTGCCATTAACCACCGGCCAGCCGTCCTTTTTCCATTGTACCGGGGCTAAAAATGTTTCGCGCCCCAAAACGTGGTTATTGTTAACCGGCCTGAAAGCCAGGCAAACCATCCACCAGCTGCCATCCTGCGCCTGTACCAGGTCGGCATGGCCGGTGCCCTGTATGGGGTTGCCTTCCGCATTCCGGTTGATGTGCGTTAAAATAGGGTTTGCCCGGTCGGCGGTGTAAGGACCGGTGAGCGCCCTGCTGCGGGCTATCATTTCCTTATGCCCGTATTCGGTGCCCCCTTCGGCAATCATTAGGTAATACCAGTTATCTTTTTTATAAATGTGCGGCCCTTCAGGATAGCGCCCGCCCGTGCCCTGCCAGATAGTTTTTGGGGCCGATAACAGCTTGCCCGTATGGATATCAATCTGCATCAGTATAATGCCCTGCGACCCGTCGCCCGGGTTGGTGAGCAGGTACGTTTTACCGTCGTCATCAAAATACAGGGTTGGGTCTATCACCGGATATTTTGTTGGAATGTCGATCCAAATCGGGTCCGACCATGGCCCGGCCGGGTTTTTGGCCGTAACATAAAAATTTTTAAGCTGCGAAATATTAGTAGTTACCATATAAAAGGTACCGGCATGGTAGCGGATGGTTGGCGCGTATATGCCGCCGGTTGTGAGCGCCGCATTATTAAGCGGAAGCTGCGCCGGCCTGTTAAGCACATAGCCTATCTGCTGCCAGTTTACCAGGTCCTTGCTATGGAAGATAGGAACGCCGGGAAAATAGCCAAAACTACTGTTCACCAGGTAAAAATCATCATCTACGCGGCACACGCTTGGGTCGGGGTGAAACCCGGGAATAATGGGATTTGTATAGGTTGTTTGGGCTGATATTTTTAGGCAAAGCGATAGCGAAACCAACAACAGGAAAAGTAGTTTTTTCATGGGTTTTTCTTTCAGGATACTGCAATTATAGCCATTATTTAACGTAAAAACTACACTTATTCCCGTCCGTTTATCTCTGGCTTTCACAATAATGCCGGAGGTCCCGGCGGCGTTACATGTCTTCGCAGGGTCTCCTGAAAGGGACCCTGCGTTCCGGGATGCCCTACACAGCGCAGGGTCCTCTGCGAGAGACCCTGCTGAGACAGAAATTTTGTGGGTTAACTTAAACCCTGCTGAAACAAATGCGCAACGCTTCGGATATGTAATAGCACGAAAAGCTGCCCCTTTCGGGACAGCTTCTTAAAGATCATTAGCCGGTTTAATTATTGATTTATCCTAAATGATTCCCATGGCCCTATGGAAGTTCTATTACACGTCATCGATTGGGTACCGTTTTCGCTCGAAACATATCTTGCGTTATTACCCAATAAAGAAACTGTGCCGTCTGCATTGCTTATCCAATTAAATGATTCCCAGGCGCCAATTGACGTGCGGTTACAGGTAATTGCCTGGGTGCCGTTTTCTGATGAGACGTATTTCCCTTGCGATTGCAAAGCAATTTTGCCGCCTCCTGCGTCAACAACCAAAAATTGTTCCCAACCCTGGGCTGTAGTGCGGTTGCAGGTCATCGGTATTGTTCCATTTTCGCTGCTTACATATAAATTGTTCGAACCTTTAAAAGTTACCGTTTGCCCTATAGGTGGCTGGCTGCCGCTACTTACCTCAGGCTGCGTAGGGCGCGTAGCAGTAAGCCCGATCTGGCCTTTCAGCATACGGCCACCATCACCGGTTAAGCGCAGGTAGTAATCTGATGAACATGCAGTCCCGTCTTCGTCCAGCCCCAGATAACCGGAACCTGCCGGTACCATCCCCGCGTTTTCCGCCGTTTTGGCAATCTGGTTACCCTCGTTAAATTCATCAAACATAGATATATAGATCCCCTGGCACCCCGCCCTTACCGAATTGTAAAACATCCGCCACATTAAGTCTCCGTGTAATCTTTGATGTGCAGATAAATCACCCGGTAAAACACAGGGCTGATAGTCAATGCCATTAGCGTTGCAATCAGCCTGGTCGGGTACCAAAAAATTTGTATAAATGTTGTCAGCATCGCTTATACTGCCTACGGCGCCAATTAACCATGGCGAAAGCATATTAAAACTATGATAAACACCGATGTAACCTGCCCTTGAACCCCCTGTGCCGGTACGCCATTCGCGCGGCACGCCGCCAATTACATAACAGCCTTGTCCTTTAAACCAGTTAATCACGTCCAAACAGGCGGCAGTAGTAAACGGATGCGCATCGTCGTTAAAGCCGAACCCCCAGATACATACAACAGGTTTACCATTTTGCATGGCATAAGCGGATGACGATGTGTGGGCCGCCATTTTCGACGTCCAATCTGTCTTTATTTCGGATTCCATATTAGTCCAGTTGGTAACATCGTACATAATAAAAAACTTACGGCCGTTGCCTTCAGCGGCAGTTTGCACTCTCACTGCTTCGCCATCCCGGTTTGGGCCTTCCGAACCATTAGGATTAAAACGTTGCAAGGCAGCACAGTCGATATTATTTTGCTGCATCCAAAGGAACTGAGTGTTCACTGTCGACTGGTCCCAGTCAGAATAAAGCTTTGCGGGCTGCCCATTGTTTAGGTTTGAATACCCGGTTTGATAAGCAGTTGCATATTCGCGCATATCCGGCCACGCTTTAATGCCCTCATTGGTGTTTGACGGCGGCGCTCCCGCGTTTACGGCCCAATGCCACCAGGCGTTTATCGGTGAGCCATCGCCTATTGCGGCGAACCATGCCTGGTACCCCACAACTATTTTCCCGACAACATCCCCGGGCGCGGACGCAAGTGCCGCCCTTACATTTACCTTATTAATGTTACCTGGAGGCTTGTTTGATTTTTCGGAAACATTTTTCTTACAGCCGGCTACTATAAAAATAGCGGCCAATGATATAATGATTTTTTTCATGATTGATTTAATTGGTTAGAAATAAGAAAATATTATTGTTTTTATTTTTCAGCCTTTAAGGGGGTTTTAAAATAAATATTTGCATAATTATTATACGGCTAATGATCTTAAAGGGAATGAGTATGAAAGCGATAGAAGGTATTAGAGGAATAGCAGGTAAGTTAGTGCTGGATATTAAAAATAAATTAATAATTGATTAATTTTAACTATACAGCAAAATTGATATCATCGAAGGGCTCCGGCAAGGGACCGTGCGACCCGGGATTGCCTCTACATGCGCGGGGGTATCTACGAGAGAGGCTGCTGAGACGAAGGGGATTTTATCTATTTGATGTTCCTGTCAGTTTCATAAAACAAGCTAAGCTAAAGCTATCATCAGCTGGCTCGTCGGTATATTCGATACTTTCAAACTCATGCCAGGTTGGGTCGACCCCGAAATCAATAATATCGGTAAATATTTCCGGCAAGTTCCATCGTTCGGCATAAAACCATCTTTCATCAATCAATTTGGCTTTGATGAGCCCTTCGAAAACCGAAAGTTCAACGTCATCAGGATTAGAAAATATTACCGAAATAAACTTTTTATAGTTGCCGCTATCGCGATAGAGATAATTGAATTTGATGTTTGGCATGAAGCCAAGATAGCAATATGGTTAAGGGTTGTCAATGGGATATGAGTGAACTTTTAAGAATCTACAAATTCGGTTGAAAGCGTTTCAGATAAATCTCATCTCTATGATATTCTAAATAATGTCCGTTGTTTTCGAACTGCTTTCTTAATTTCATATCAGGCGAAATATTTAGCACTTTAGAATAGGGTTCGATTTCCTTTGATATAATTATTTGACCTTTATCCTCAAATGTTATAAATCCCCTATCAAATAAAGAATCAAGCGTTGGAGTAAGAATCAGGCCATTATAAGGATCCAATCGCTCAAAATTATCAGAATCCTTCCATGGTTTAATGTGGGCCGCTTTTAAAATCTCAGGTACATCTACCTTTGTGATCGCGCATGAATCCCAAAGGTCTAATAGATCCATTCGAAATTTGCCTTGACCAACGCGACTTAACGAAATAGACTGTCTTTCAGTTACTTTATCGCCATACGGTATAAAATAATCATCAATAGTCGTTTCTATTTTTTCAGGGGAAATCTTAAAAATAAATCTAAACGGCGCATTTGTGTTTTTAACAAAGGATACTAAGCTAATATTCCCTAAATATTTAAAGTCGGAATGATGTTTATACCTGTAGAAAAGATGTATTGGTTCTTGATTTGCCGTAGCATTAATTATTCTATTATTATTTCCACCTCTTTCCTCTCCTTCCCAATACAAATAGTCATCATTTATGTAATCGACATACTGTGTTGATGACTTTTGTTTTTCTTTAGTTACAAATAAAATAATTGAATTATCATTTGCAGGGGTAATAACGCCTTTACTTATTGCTTGCCGACCCTGATAACCCCATAGTTTGGTTAGAAAGTTCCTATCATAAAAACCTCCAACTTTCAAATCTCTAAAGTTTATCTTGATTACCAAAACTTATCATTTAGGTTCAACCTTTAAAAATACATGTTTACATTCGTTATCTAAACATTCGTAAATAAATAATAATGAGAGAGTATGGTAGAAGTCGGCAATAATATTTGCGATGGTACCGGAGATGGGGTAAGTCGGGGCTGTTTCGTCATAAGACAATAACGTACAGTTCCCATAAAGTAAATGTAAGCCAAGGCCGACGTAAAACTTGCGAAGTTTTGAAAACTTCGCAAGTTTGAATATGCGGAATATTCTGCTGTTCAATCCAAAAAGGACCGGCATTCTATTTTCGAATACAGGTCAATTACTAGATTTGACAGTGTTTCAACAACCTTTGCAGGTTTCAATTCACATTCCCATATCTTAATAACATTCCAACCAGCCGCTTTTAAAAGGTTTTCGGCATTTATATCATGGGTAATATTTGTACCTATTTTATGCAGCCACCATTCGGTTCTGGTTTTCGGCACAACATAATATTTGCAGCCTTCGTGCCCGTGCCAGAAGCAGCCATGTATAAATATTACGGTTTTGTATCTGGGCAGTACAATGTCCGGCTTCCCCGGCAGATCCTTTACATGCAGCCGGTACCTGAACCCATTTTTATGCAGAAACCTGCGCACCAGCATTTCGGGTTTGGTATCCTTACTCCGGATGCGCGACATGTTGTAGCTGCGGGTAGCTTTGGAGTGTACATCTGCCATGAGGCAAAAATACGTTAAAATAGGCGAGGGATGTTTATGAGCCTATATCGCTACTTCTTAAATTTCTTCCTTGGATTCCGGCTGGTATGAAACACTGCATAAATAACCACTTCATCCTTAAAAATCTCAAAAACCACAACATAAGGGAATGTTTTTAAAATAATTTGCCGGAAATTCTTCTTAATTTTTGCATAAACCAGCGGAAAGGCCTCCAGTTTGTCGTAACAACTATCCAGTTCAATTAAAAACAAATCGCCTAAACCGGGTTGTTGTTCCTCGTACCATTTATAAGCCTCTCTTGCCATTTCAATGGCCCTGGGTTTAATAACGAGCTGATACATTAAAAACTCCGCTCACCTTTAATAATCTGCTTTGCTTCTTCACGCGTATACGATTTACTTTTACCGCTTAAGTGCATTTCGCGTTCATGATCAAGTATCCGGTATTGTTCTTCGGTCAAAACAAATGAATCTTCATCCTTTATTTCCTTTTCAAGCAGCGTGTAAAGCGCTT
>Ga0207076_1062_pt1 | contig 28026 bp, 28 predicted proteins | sample Alteio_BWMinHeat_62_FD_153568 | JGI IMG/M metagenome (GOLD analysis project Ga0207076, IMG submission 153568) | Enriched cells from forest soil in Barre Woods Harvard Forest LTER site, Petersham, Massachusetts, United States -... | ecosystem: Environmental > Terrestrial > Soil > Temperate forest >... | reverse complement strand
GCACTTCCTGGGCCTGGCCGGCATGCCACGCCGCTACGCCGATTATCCGGCGCAGTTCACGGACTTCAACATGGTGGCAACTATCGGTGCGTTCTGGTTTGGCCTGATGCAGGTGTACTTCATCCTGGCCGTGGTGATCCCGTCCATCAAAGGCGGCAAACCGGCAGCGGCCAAACCTTGGGATGGCGCTGAGGGCCTGGAGTGGACAGTGCCTAGCCCTGCACCTTTCCATACATTTGAAGAACCGCCAGTTTTTAAATAATGTTCAAGGCGGGCTGCCGAAACGGCAGCCCGTGTAAAAATGAAAAACGGTAAGAAACCAAGCAACATCAGGACCGCATTGATACTAGCCTCCGTCGCGCTGGTATTTTTTGTCGGTATCATCGTCAAGCAGTCCCTGCATTAAGGGGCTGCCATGAGTGAAGAACCGATCGGAACGGCGTCAGGTAAAAAGCTGAATGCAGTAGTGCTGAAGAAGCTGCTGGTGATTGCAGTACTGATGTTCGGTTTCGGCTATGCATTGGTGCCGGTCTACAAGCAGATATGCGAACTGACCGGGGTGAATATACTGACCACCAAGGACGATACGGTGCAGCCGATCAGCAATTCGCAGATCGACAAGAGCCGCGAAATCACGGTGGAGTTTGACGCCAATACGCAGGGGCCATGGAGGTTCCGTCCTACGGCCAGCAGCATGAAAGTGCATCCTGGCGAGATGGCGACGATAGTGTATGAAGTAGTCAACAAGCAGTCGTACAAGATGGATGCGCAAGCGATCCCGAGTTATGCGCCGCAGCAGGCGACCGCCTACTTCAAGAAGGTAGAGTGCTTCTGCTTCAAGCAGCAGACCCTGGGACCGAATGAAGCAAAGCAGATGCCGGTCGTATTTTTTATTGATCCGGCCCTGCCGAAGGATGTGAAGACGATTACCTTGTCCTATACTTTCTTTGAGGTGGGCGGCCAGCCGAAAACGGCGGGCCCAGCGGCAGACGGCGCAGTAAGCAAGACAGCAGACAAGGCAGGCTAATGGAAGAGGGTACACCCGCAAGCAAGCGCAAGATGTCCTTCGGCGCAACGGTGAGAGCGGTACTGTGGTCGTTTTTAGGTATCAGGAAAGGCAAGGATTACGAAAAGGATGTGGAGCAGCTCAATCCCGTCCATGTGATCATCGCCGGCATCATAGCTGCAATACTGTTTATTACGATACTGATACTGATAGTAAAAAGTGTCGTTGCAAAATAAGGAATACGGCGTTCCGGCCGCGATAGCCGCACCGGGACCGACGTAGAGATTAAGTTTAAATTTGTATCAGGAGATGGAAATGAGTTCTCAACACGCTAAAGCACCTTATTACTTCGTGCCTGGTCCTTCCAAGTGGCCGGTACTGGCGGGCACTTCTTTGCTGGTCACCATGCTGGGTGCGGCAGGCTGGGTCAACAGCGTTCCTGGCGCCAACATCGTCAATATCGTCGGCATCCTGATGACCCTGGTGGTCCTGTATTTCTGGTTTGGCGATGCGATTGCAGAATCCGAAGGCGGCCTGTACAGCCCGCGCATCGACGTTTCCTACCGCTGGAGTATGAGCTGGTTCATCTTCTCCGAAGTGATGTTCTTCGGTGCTTTCTTCGGCGCATTGTTCTATGCACGTGCGATCTCCATGCCCTGGCTGGCCGACCTGGACCACAAGGTATTGTGGCCTGATTTTGTCGGACACTGGGGTAATACCGGTCCTGCAGGCACGATAGAAGCATTCAAGTCCATGGGACCTTTCCCTATCCCTACGATCAATACCGCCTTGCTGCTGACTTCCGGCGTGACGCTGACCATTTCCCACCACGCACTGCGTGAAGGCCACAGGGCCAAGACCGCTTTCTGGCTGTTCGCCACGATCGTACTGGGCGCGGTGTTCATGGGTTTCCAGATGTTTGAGTACTACCATGCTTACCACGAGCTGAACCTGAAACTGACTTCCGGCATCTACGGTTCCACCTTCTTCCTGTTGACCGGTTTCCACGGTTTCCACGTGACGATGGGTGCCATCATGCTGGCGGTGGTGCTGCGCCGCGTGCTAAAGGGCCACTTTACCCCTGAGCACCACTTCGCGTTCGAAGGTGCCGCCTGGTACTGGCACTTTGTCGACGTGGTATGGCTGGGCCTGTACGTGGTTGTGTACTGGTTGTAATGGCGCCAAGGCCGGCATAAGCAAAGCTGGTTAAAATGCAAAAAGCCGCACTATGTGCGGCTTTTTCTTAGGCGGGAAAGATTGTTGCCCGCGAATGTTGCAAGAACTTTGAGACCGGAGCACTGTCTGAAGCAGGGCTCCTTGAAGCGGGCTTAGTGGATGCCGGTAGGCTGGATCCAGCCGAGACGGTTGGCGACCAGGATGAAGATGAACAGGCTGATCGAAAAGCCGACGCGGAACGCCAGGGCCTTGACGGTGCGATTGCTCTTGCCCTTGTCCTTCATCAGGTAAACCAGGGCTGAGCCCATGCTGAAGATGATGAGGATAAATGCAATGGCAACAATAATTTTCATGATGGGCTATAAGTGAATTCGCGGCACTGTCTCTGCGAATCAAGACTGGTTAAAGCCATATTGTAATGCGATTCTGCGATGTCCCTTAAATTTCGCTTCCGCCTGGTGCCGCTGCTGGCGACGATCGCCTTGGTCATACTGGGTGTTTCCCTTGCGCAATGGCAAACCCGGCGCGCGCATGAGAAAGAGCAGATAGACCGGCAGATGCAGCAGCGGGCCTTGCTGGAACCTTTGGTCCTGGGCGCCAAGCCGGTCACCGTGAAGGATGTAGCGTTCCAGCGCGTCAAGGTCACCGGCCAGTTTGTCAGTGCCTGGCCGCTCTACCTGGATAACCGCGCGCTGCACGGGGCCGCCGGGTTTTATGTGATGATGCCGTTCAAAATCCAGGGCAGCAACATGCATGTGCTGGTGGCGCGCGGCTGGCAGCCGCGCAATGCGCAGGACAGGAGCAAGATGCCGCCGCTGGCCACGCCTGACGGCATCGTGCAGATAGAGGGCATCGCGCGCGAGAACATAGACCGGGTGATGCAGCTGGGACAGGCCACTCCGGTCTCACCCGGAGCGATTGTGCAGAATATCAGCGCCGCCGACGTCGCGCGGCAGGCGCACCTGCCCATGCAAGACCTCATACTGGAGCAAACCTCGGCCTCGCCGGATGGTTTGCAGCGCGACTGGCCTCTGCCGTCCGCAGGCGCCGACAAGCACAGGGCATATGCATTTCAGTGGTATGCGCTGTCCTTGATGGCAATTATTTTTTTTGTGGTAACAGGATATCGTCGTGGAAAAGTCAGTCAGTAAAAGTTCTGGTCGCTGGAAGCTGTTTCTCATCATCGCCGTTTGCGCGGCGCCGCTGGTGTTTTCCTACCTGGCCTATTACGTGATCAAGCCGGAAGGCCGCACCAACTACGGCGCCATCCTGGACCCGCGCCAGTACCCCATGCCCAAGCTCGGTTCCACGCTGCTCGGCGGCGAAGCCAAGGAGCTGGATGCGTATAAGGGCAAGTGGATCATGCTGCAGGTGGACAGCGGCGATTGCGCGGACGCCTGCAAGAAAAAGCTGTACGACATGCGCCAACTGCGCCTGATACAGGGCAAGGAAATGGACAGGATAGAGCGGGTCTGGATGATCACCGACGACAAGCCGATAGACACCGTGCTGATCCGCGAATACGACGGCACGCGGATGCTGCAGGTCAAGCCGGAACTGCTGAAAGCCTGGCTGCCGGCCGAGCAAGGCACCAGCATCAGCGACCATATCTATATGATAGACCCGCTGGGCAACCTGATGATGCGCTTCCCTAAAGATGCCGATCCGAACAAGATTAAGAAAGACATCATCAAATTACTGAAAGCCTCGGCAATAGGCTGATCATGCATATCCTGCAACTTGCCATTACTGCGCTGCTGGTCGCGCTACTGCCGCTGAGCGTAGTGTGGGTGTCCGCCGACCAGAACAAATACCGCAAGCTGATCGCGGTGACGCTGTTCCTGACCTTTGACCTGATCATGTTCGGCGCGTTTACGCGCCTGACCGATTCCGGCCTGGGTTGCCCGGACTGGCCAGGCTGTTACGGTGAATCCAATCCTTTCCTGGCGCATGCGGCGATCAAGGCGGCCGAGGCGATCATGCCTACCGGGCCGGTCAGTGTACAAAAAGCCTGGATAGAAATGATCCACCGCTACCTGGCGATGGCGGTCGGCGTGCTGATCGTGGCGCAGATGATCATTGCCTGGCGCGACCGCAAGGGAGGCAAAAAAATCCTCAGCTCGCCGTGGTTGCCCACCGGCCTGTTTTTCTTTGTCTGCCTGCAAGGCGCTTTCGGCGCCTGGACCGTGACGCTGAAACTGCAGCCGGTCATCGTGACGACCCACCTGCTGCTGGGCATGGGCCTGCTGGGCTTGCTAGCCTGGCTGTCGGCGCAGCAATCGACACACCAATACGTCGCAAACCGCAGCCTGGCGGCGCCGGCGACCCTGGCCCTGGTGCTGCTGGTGATGCAAATTGCCCTGGGTGGGTGGGTAAGCACTAACTATGCAGCTCTGGCCTGCCACGACTACCCTTTATGCAGCGGCGCGGTGATACCCGAGATGGATTTCGAACACGGTTTTACGCTATGGCGGCAACTGGGGCAAAAAGCCAATGGCGACTTCCTGCCGTTCCAGGCGCTGGTGGCGATACACTGGGTGCACAGGAATTTCGCGTTGCTGGTGATCGCGGTAGTCGCCTGGGTAGCTTTTCGTGCAAAAAAAACAGCAGGGCTGGAGAGCCTCGGCAAATGGCTACTGCTGGTGATTGCAGTGCAATTCCTGTCCGGCGTCTCGACTATCTTCTTTTCCTGGCCGCTGCTGATCGCCGTGATACACAATGGCGGCGCGGCTTTGCTCCTGCTCTTGCTGTGCATGTTAAACTATAGGGCTAGACTTGCCTCTTAAGTCCTTCTGCTGTCTTATCATTTTTCTATGAGCACTTTGAGCCTTCCTGCCAACCGCCTTGCCCAATATCTGGCCCTGACCAAGCCGCGCGTCACGCAGCTGGCCGTGTTTTGCGCGGTGATAGGCATGTTCCTGGCCACGCCCGACCTGCCGGACTGGCGCGTGGTGGTGGCTGCGACGATAGGCATCTGGCTGCTGGCCGGCGCGGCGTTCGCCGTCAATTGCCTGGTCGAGCGCGAGATCGATTCCCGCATGGCGCGTACGGCGCGCCGCCCTATGGCGCAGGGTGAGATCACCGTGCCGCAAACCCTGGTGTTTTCCGGCGTGATCGGCGGCGCCGGCATGTGGGTGCTGTACAACTTCGTCAATCCTTTGACGATGTGGCTGACCTTCGCCACCTTTGTCGGCTATGCGGTGATCTATACCATCATCCTGAAGCCGGCCACGCCGCAAAACATCGTGATCGGCGGCCTGTCCGGCGCGATGCCGCCGGCACTGGGCTGGGCCGCAATCGCCAACGATGTGCCCATGCAAGCCTGGCTGCTGGTGCTGATTATCTTCATCTGGACGCCGCCGCATTTCTGGGCGCTGGCCATGTACCGCCGCGACGACTATGCAAAATCCGGCCTGCCTATGCTGCCGATTACGCATGGGCTGGAATTCACCCGCTTCCACATCTGGCTGTATACGATAGCGCTGTTTGCCACCACTATGATGCCGTATGCAGTGCATATGAGCGGCCTGATCTACCTGGTCAGTGCAGTGATCCTGGGCGCGATCTTCCTGTGGTATGCGTGGCGCATCTACAAGCACTATGACGATATCCTGGCGCGCAAGACCTTTGCGTATTCCATCATCTACTTGTCCCTGCTGTTCGTCGCGCTGCTGGTCGACCATTACATCAAGCTCTGAAAGCCTGCATGAAAAACCTGTTTCGCCTTGCTTGCCTGCTTATTTCCTTGACCCTGGCACTGTCTCTTGCGGCGTGCGGCCAGGACTCCAAACCCCAGTTCAAGAATACCGACCTGACCGGACTCGACTATGCGAAGGATTTCGCGCTGACCGACCATACCGGCAAGCCGCGCACGCTGGCCGATTTCAAGGGCAAGGCCGTGGTGATGTTTTTCGGCTATACGCAGTGTCCCGACGTCTGCCCGACCACGATGGCGGAAATGGCGACCGTGATGAAGCAGTTAGGAGCCGACGCCGACAAGGTGCAAGTACTGTTTGTGACAATAGACCCGGAACGCGATACGCAAGCGCTGCTGGCCAGCTATGTGCCGGCCTTTGACCCGCGCTTTCTGGGCTTGTACGGCGACAAGGCCGCTACCGAAAAAGTGGCGAAAGAATTCAAGGTGTTCTACCAAAAGGTGCCGGGCAAGACGGCGGACTCATATACGATGGACCACACTGCCGGCTCCTACGTATTCGATCCGCAAGGCCGTATCCGCCTGTTCCTGCGCAACGGCCAGGGTGCCGAACCCATCGCGCATGACCTGAAACTGCTGTTGCAATAACTTGCGCGGATCACCATGTAAAAAAGCCCGGCGGTAAGCCGGGCTTTTTATTTTATTGCCGCGTTTTTTCAGTAGCGGCTTATGCAGTCTCCTCGACCCTTACCTCGTTCAACAGCTTCTTCAATTCCGGCACGCAAGAACCGCAATTGCCGCCGGCCTTCAGGCAGGCGGTAATTTCCGGCACGGTCTTGATATCCTGCTGGCGTATCGCCGCGCATATCGTATTGCGGCCGACGCCGAAGCAGGAGCAAATCGTCGGGCCGGCATCGGCGCCTTTTTCCACCGGCTGACCCACCAGCAGGCCGACTCTGTCCATCTCCTCCAGCTGCGGTTTCAGGAACAGGCCGGACAGCCATGCGCGTGAAGGCAGGTCGGGACGCGGCGACAGGAAGATGCAAGTCTCTATCCGGTCGCCCACCAGGTGGATGGCGCGGTACATGCCCGCGCTGCTGTCCTGGTATTCCAGCCAGTCAGCATCCGCTGCTGTCACTCCGGACAGGGCGCGCGCCCAGGCGCCGACCTCATCGATAGGCTTCAGGCCGGCCAGTTCGTAGCGGCTGAACTGCTGTCCCTGGATGCGGGTCCAGTGGCTGATTTCTGGCACATCGTCCAGTGTGAGCTGGCCGCGGTGCAGCACAAAGCCATGCCAGGCGACGCGAAACTCTTGCACGCTGACCGGCGTATGCTTGAATTCCGGTTCGCCGGAAACCGGGTCCACGACCGGATTGACTAGTGCACCTACCCTGGCGTCCGATGCCGTCTGGCCGTTCCAGTGTATGGGGACAAACACGCCGCCACGCGCGATGCCGCCGCTGTGCTGCACACGCGCAACGAGCGAACCCCAGCGCGTGGAAACACGCGCCAGCGTGCCTTCTCGCACGCCGCATAACAAGGCGTCTTGCGGATGCATGTCGACGAAAGATTCCGGCACATGGTCCGCCAGCCTGGCGGATTTGCCGGTACGCGTCATCGTATGCCATTGGTCGCGCACACGTCCGGTATTCAGGCTCAGCGGATAGTCGCCATCCGGCATATTGGCCGGCGCTCTGGGCGGGGTCGCAATAAAGCGCGCCTTGCCGTCGCTGTGCGCGTAGATATTGTCGGTGAACAGGCGCGCGGTGCCGCCTGCTGCCACCGATAATGGCCACTGCACCGGCTGCAGCGCGTCATATCCCGCTTTGCCCAGCCCCACCAGGCCGGCGAGGTTGAAGACACGCGGCACGCCTTGCACCGCATCGTTGCGGAATGCGCTCAGGCGCGCATGCTCGTCAAAAACTTCGTGCACTCCGGCAAAATCAAAACCCGAATAACCCATCCGCTGCGCCAGCCGGCAGACGATTTCCCAATCGGCGCGCGCTTCACCGGGTGCAGACAGGAAGGCGCGCTGGCGCGAGATGCGCCGCTCGGAGTTGGTGACGGTGCCGTCTTTTTCGCCCCAGCCCAGCGCCGGCAGCAAGACGTCGGCATAGGCATTGGTATCGGTTTTTTCCATGATGTCGGAAATCACGACCAGCTCGCATTTGCTGAGTGCGCGCTGCACCTGGTCGGCATCTGGCAGGCTGACCACGGGATTGGTAGCCATGATCCATACCGCCTTGACGTCGCCGCGCTCTATCGCCTGGAACAGGTCCACCGCCTTCAGGCCGGGCTTGTCGGCGATCGCCGGAGAATTCCAGAAGCTTTGCACCAGCTCCCTGTGCTGCGGCTGGTCCAGCTCCATGTGCGCCGCCAGCGTATTGGCCAGGCCGCCCACTTCGCGCCCGCCCATTGCATTCGGCTGGCCGGTAATAGAGAACGGCCCCATGCCCGGCTTGCCTATGCGCCCGGTCAGCAGATGGCAGTTGATGATGCTGTTGACCTTGTCGGTGCCGGAGGAAGATTGGTTGACCCCTTGCGAAAACCCGCTGATGATCTTTTCCGTACCGGCGAACATGGCGTAAAAGCTCAGCAAATCCTGGACATCGAGCTTGCATATTTTCGCCACCTGCGCCGGGTCCATGCAATCCCGCATCGCGGTCTGCAATGCGACAGCATGGCCATTGGTATGGGCCGCGACGAAGCCGGCATCGGTCCTTCCCTGTTGCGACAGATAGCTGAGCAAGCCGTTGAACAGCCAGACATCGGTACCCGGTTTCAGCGGCAGGTGCAGGTCGGCCAGTTCGCAGGTCGCGGTGCGGCGCGGATCGATGACCACCAGTTTCATCTGCGGCCGCGCTTCCTTCGCGCGCGCAATGCGCTGGAACAGGATAGGGTGGCACCAGGCAGTATTCGATCCTACCAGCACCACCAGGTCGGCCAGTTCCAGATCTTCGTAGCACACCGGCACCAGGTCGGCGCCAAAGGCCCGCTTGTGCCCGGCTACCGCGGACGACATGCACAGGCGCGAGTTGGTGTCTATATTGGCGCTGCCTATGTAGGCCTTCATCAATTTGTTGGCGGCGTAGTAGTCCTCGGTCAGCAATTGCCCGGATACATAGAAAGCCACCGCATCCGGGCCATGTTCGGAGATGACCTTGCTGAAGCCCTGGGCCAACTTGTCCAATGCCTCGTCCCAGGAGACCCGTTGCGACGGACTCTGTTTGTCATGCTTGTCGCTGCGCACTTGCGGATACAGCAGGCGGCCGTCCAGGCTGGTGGTTTCCGCCAGCGCCGAGCCTTTGACGCACAGGCGGCCGGCATTGGCCTGATGGCTTTCATCACCCGCAATCGCCAGCTGCCCATCTGCCTGCATGCTGGCACGGACACCGCAGCCGACGCCGCAATAGGGACAGGTGGTCTTGGTCACAGCGCCGACAACCGGGTTTAAGGACAGGTTCACTATGGTCTCCGTATTCTGAGGTCAGGCCGCCTGCATGGACAACGCCTTGCCGAACAGCAGGTGATTGCGGAGTGAGGAAATATCGGTCTTGTTCTGGATCAGGTCGAAATACCAGGGGCCGTCTTTTACATCGCCGTACAACACAGCGCCGACCACATGCCTGCCTTGCAGGATCAGGCGCTTGTAGACGCCGCGCCGCGGATCGCGCAGCACCAGGTCTTCGCTGCCTTCGGCGCCGATGAAATCGCCGGCGGAATACAGGTCTACCCCGGTGACTTTCAGCTTGGTGGCGGTGGCTTGCTGCACATAACGCCTGTGCCCGACGCCGGCCAGATGGGCGCCGCAGACGCGGGCCTGATCCCAGATCGGCGCCACCAGTCCAAAGGTCGCCATCCGATGCTGCACGCACTCGCCGACTGCATACACGCGCGGGTCATAGCTCTGCAGCGTGTCGTCGACGACGATGGCGCGCTCGCAATGCAAGCCGGCCTGTTTCGCCAGATCGATATTCGGGCGCACGCCCACCGTCATCACCACCAGGTCGGCCGGTATCTCGCTGCCATCCTTGAACCTGACTGCGGTGACGCGCTGCTGGCCGACGATTTCAGCCGTATCTGCACTGAGCAGGAAACGCAGGCCTTTGATTTCCAGCGCTTTCTTCAATAGCTCGGCGGCGGGTTTGTCCAACTGCCTTTCCATCAGGCTGTCCGCCACGTGCACCACGGTCACATCCATGCCCTGCCGCAGCAGGCCGTTGGCGGCTTCCAGCCCCAGCAGGCCGCCGCCTATGACTACCGCGTGCTTATGGTCGCGTGCCGCCGCCAGCATGGTTTCCACATCCTGGATGTCGCGGAAGGCGATCACACCCGGCAGCCGGTGGCCCGGCACCGGAATAATGAAGGGCTTGGAGCCGGTCGCCAGCAGCAGCCTGTCGTAGCGCACCTCCACTCCCGACGCTGAATATACGATACGCCGGCGGCGGTCTATCCTGACCACAGGGTCGCCGGCGTGCAGCCTGATATTGTTTTGCCGGTACCACTCGTGCGTATGCAGCATGATATCGGCGATGCCCTTGTCGCCCGCCAATACCGGCGACAGCAGGATGCGGTTGTAATTGCCGTGCGGCTCCGCACCGAACACTGTGATGTCGTACAGGTCCGGCGCCAGTTTCAGCAATTCTTCCACAGTGCGCATGCCGGCCATGCCGTTGCCGATCACGACCAGCGCCGGCTTTGCTGCCGGGGTTTGCGGGGCTTGCGCGGTTGACATGGCCGATAGCGACTTCATGCGCCTACCCAGACCTTGCCATTATCGATACGGACCGGGTAGGCATTGACGGAATGCTCAGGCATTTCCAGGCATTCGCCGGTGATCAGGTCGAAATGATTTTTATAGATGGGTGAGGCCACCACGATGCGCTCTCCCAGGTTGCCTATCAGCCCACGCGACAATACCGACGCCTGCGCACTGGAGTCGTAATTGTCTATCGCAAACAGCCTGGCCCCGCCGTCGTTGATATGGAATACGGCGATTTGCTGGTCCTTGACCAAGGCGCATACGCCGGTATTGGGCACGATGTCATCCAAGGCGCAGACTTGTGTCCAGACTTCCTGTTGGTGTTCGTTCTTCATTGCATTCTCCTGGTTTGCGGGGTTAGGGATCAAGCGGCCTTGCTGACAGTAGCGATGGGTATCACCGGGTAAGACCGTTCTTCCAGTGTTGCCGGCCGTATCTGGCCGCGCTCTTCGATGAAGACCACGTTCTGGTCTGCCTGCTCGCTATTGACGAAGTGGCGGAAGCGCTTGCGGGTTTCCGGATCGGTCACCGCTTTTTTCCATTCGCATTCATAGGTATCGACCACATTCTGCATGTCTGCCTCCAGGTCGGCGGCAATCCCCAGTTTGTCCTGTATCACCACGTCAGCCAGGTATTCCAGTTCACCCTCCAGGTTGTCGCGCCACACGCTGGTGCGCTGCAGGCGGTCGGCGGTGCGGATGTAGAACATCAGGAAACGGTCTATGTAACGGATCAGGGTGGGCTTGTCCAGATCGGCTGCCAGCAGTTCCGCATGGCGCGGCTTCATGCCGCCATTGCCGCACACATACAGGTTCCAGCCTTTGTCGGTAGCGATGATGCCTACGTCCTTACCCTGCGCTTCGGCGCATTCCCGGGTGCAGCCGGACACGCCGAACTTGATCTTGTGCGGCGCCCGCAAACCCTTGTAGCGGTTTTCCAGTTCTATCGCCAGGCCCACGCTGTCGGCGACGCCGTAGCGGCACCAGGTGGAACCGACGCAGGATTTGACCGTGCGCAGCGACTTGCCGTACGCATGGCCGGACTCGAAACCGGCGCTGATCAATTCTTCCCAGATCAGCGGCAATTGTTCCACCCGCGCGCCGAACAGGTCTACCCGCTGACCGCCGGTGATCTTGGTATACAAACCGTATTTCTTGGCAACCTGGCCGACCGCGATCAGGCCTTCCGGCGTGACTTCGCCGCCGGCCATGCGCGGTACGACCGAGTAGGTGCCGTCCTTCTGGATATTGCCGAGGAAATAGTCGTTGGAATCCTGCAGGCCCGCGTGTTCCTTCTTCAGCACGAAGTCATTCCAGCAGGAGGCCAACACGCTGGCTGCCACCGGCTTGCAGATATCGCAGCCCAGGCCTTTGCCGTGCTGTGCCAGCAAGGCATCGAAGCTCTTGATCTGGCCGACCTTGACCAGATGGAAGATTTCCTGGCGCGAGTAAGGGAAGTGTTCGCAGATATGGTTATTGACCGCCATGCCTTGCTTTTTCATTTCTGACTTCATGATCTGCGTGACCAGCGATACGCAGCCGCCGCAGGTAGAGCCGGCCTTGGTGCAGGTCTTGAGTGCGCCTATGCTGGTGGCGCCGTCGCACACGGCGGCACAGATGTCGCCCTTGCTGACGTCGTTGCAGGAACAGATTTGTGCGGCATCCGGCAATGCATCCACGCCCAGGCCGGGCTTCGCCTTGCCGTCCGCCTGCGGCAGGATCAGGAATTCCGGCGCTTCCGGCAGTTCTATCCGGTTCAGCATCATCTGCAGCAGGCTGCCGTATTCGCTGGCGTCGCCGACCATCACGCCGCCTAGCAAATACTTGCCGCATTCGGAGACCACGATTTTCTTATAGATCTGCTTGCGCTCGTCGGTGAACTGGTAGCTGCGGCTGCCAGCCTCGGTCGCATGCGGGTCGCCTATGCTGGCGACATCGACGCCCATCAGTTTCAGCTTGGTGCTCATGTCGGCGCCGGTAAATTCAGCCGCTGCCCCCATCATATGCTTGGCGGCAGTGCGGGCCATGTCATACCCCGGAGCCACCAGGCCGAAAATCTTGCCGTTCCATAGTGCGCATTCACCGATCGCATACACGTCCGGATCAGAAGTCAGGCAGCTGTTGTCGATCACGATGCCGCCGCGCTCGCCGACTTGCAGGCCGCTGCTGCGGGCCAGTTCGTCGCGCGGGCGTATGCCGGCGGAGAACACGATCATGTCGGTATCCAGGTGGCTGCCGTCGGCAAACACCATCCTGTGCGTGCCGTCCTGGCCGTCCACGATCTCCACTGTATTTTTTTGCGTGTGCGCGGTGACGCCCAGTTCTTCTATTTTCTTGCGCAGCACGCGGCCCCCGCCCTCGTCGACTTGCACCGCCATCAGGCGCGGCGAAAACTCCACCACGTGGGTTTGCAGGTCCATGTCGCGCAAGGCTTTTGCGCATTCCAGGCCCAGCAGGCCGCCGCCTATCACGACTCCGGTTTTGGAGCGGGCGCCGCATTCCTGCATCGCTTCCAGGTCTTCTATCGTGCGATACACGAAGCAATCCTTCCTGTCCTTTCCCGGCACAGGCGGCACGAAAGGGTAGGAGCCGGTGGCAATCACCAGCTTGTCGTAGCTCAGGGTTTCGCCGCTGCTGACCGTCACCGTTTTTGCGTTGCGGTCGATGGCAGTGGCGCGCACATTCAGCTTCAGCAATAAGTTATCGCGTTCAAAGAAACCCGGCGGCACCAGCGACAGGTCTTCTGCCGATTTGCCGGCAAAGAATTCGGACAAATGCACGCGGTCGTAGGCGGGGCGCGGCTCTTCACACAGTACGGTCACTTCCAGTTTGCCCATGTCGCCGGCAGACAGGCTTTCCAGGAATTTGTGGCCTACCATGCCGTGGCCGATGACGATGATTTTCATGGGGGCTGTTCCTTATGCGGTGATATTGTTGTTGTGCATCAGGCCGTCCAGCAAAGCCTGCTCGCTCGCTTTATGCTCGGACGTGAAGCGCACCGCAAGTGCGCACAGTGCAGATGCGCTGACCAGTGCGCCCAGGATGGCGAGCGTCTGTTGCGTGTTGCCCATGCCCTTCATCAGGAAACCGGCCGCTACTGCACCGACATTGCCGCCGGCGCCTATGATGCCGGCCACGCCGCCCAGGGCCTTGCGGTCGATAAACGGCACCAGCGCATAAGTTGCGCCGCAAGCCATATGGGTGAACAGGCCGAAGCTCAGCATGGCGACTACGGCGACGGTCACGCTACCGGCATGCGCGAACCACAGCAGGCCCACGCCTTCGCCTATCATCAGGCCGAACAGCAACATGGCGCGGGTATTCAGGCTGCCGCGCTGCGCCGCCTTGTCGGACAGCCAGCCGCCCAATGCGCGGGCAAACAGCGCCAGCAGGCCGAAGCTGGCGGCGGCGATGCCGGCGGCTTTCAGCGACAGGCCGAAGTGCTCCACGTAGTAGATAGCGGCGATGTTATGGATAAAGATTTCCACGCCGAAGCAGGCCGCATAGGTAATGAACAGCAGCCACACGCGGTAATTGAGGCCGGCGGCGCGAAAGCTGGCCCAGCCGCCTTTCTTGCCGCCTTCGATTGCGATGCCTTGCGCGCGCAGTTCCGCATAGTTGCCGTCCGGGCAGTCTTGTGTATATTTCCAGTACAGCACGGCCATGACCAGCATGACCAGCCCCGGCACCACCAGGGCCCATCTCCAGCTCATCGCTTCGCTGACACCCAGCATGACCAGTGCAGTCAGCAACAGCGGCATCAAGCCCTGTGCCGCGCCGCCGCCGGCATTGCCCCAGCCCGCCGATGCCGCATTGGCGGTACCGACCACGTTGGGCGCGAACATCACCGACGTATGGTATTGCGTGATGACAAAGCTGGCGCCGACCGCGCCTATGCACAGGCGGAAAAATAAAAACGCCTCATAGCTTTGCGCCAGCGCCACGCCCAGCACCGGCAGCGCGCCGACCAGCAGCAAGCCGGTATAAGCCTTGCGCGGACCGTAGCGGTCGCACAGCGGCCCTATGATCAGGCGTACCAGGATAGTCACCGCCACGGCGGCGATATTCAGGTTGGCGATCTGGTCGTTGGAGAGATGGAATTCGGCCTTGATGACCGGCATCAGCGGCGCGCAGGCAAACCATGCGAAGAAGCAGGCGAAGAAGGCCATCCAGGTCAGATGGAAAGCACGCATCTGTGGAGTGGCAAGGCTGAAGAGTTCGATTCTGGATGCTTTATTGGCCATTTTTTGTACCTGTAAAAACAAAAAGGCGCCCTCTGAACCTGATATCAAAAATCAGTTCAGAGGACGCCGTTGTCCGAACAAGTCCGCCGTTAGACCTGCATGATGTATGGTGCGATCCGGTGGGATCTGGCGGACCATCGTTGATCCGCTGCTTTATCTAATGCAAGCGCCGTGCCAATGGCCAGAGAGCAGGGTTTTCATAGGGAGAGGCAGAATTTTGATAAATAGCGTGCGGCGGGCGATGCTCTGCTGCGGGGCATCAAAAAGCGCTTTTGCGTGAAAATGGTGCAGCGCACATGCACCGATTACGTAGCTTGGCAGCCGCTTGCGCTGCCGGAGTTGATGAGTGTTGGTATTGGGGGAGGGAGCATAAAAAAATCCCCCGGAATTCCTCCCAGGGGATTTCTTAAGAACAGGCCAGGCTGGTTTTAGCTTAAGTAAAATTCGCCAAGGCGCCTTTCATCTTTTTCAGTGCCGCGCTTTCTATCTGGCGGATACGTTCAGCCGAAACGCCGTACTCGCTGGCCAGTTCGTGCAGCGTCGCACCTGAGCCATCGTCGTTTTTCAGCCAGCGCTCTTCCACAATCCGGCGCGAGCGTGCATCCAGTTTGGACAAGGCGGTCGCCAGGCCTTCAGTCTGCAGGCGGTCGTATTGCTGGGCTTCCAGCACCCTGGTCGGCTCTTCCGTTTCCGTTTTCAGATAGGCGATAGGCGCGAATTTTTCATCGTCGTCATCGGTAGGCGCGTCCAGGGCCACATCGCGGCCGGAAAGGCGCATTTCCATCTCTATCACTTCTTCGCGCTTGACGTTGAGCTCTTTGGCAAGTGAATCCACTTGCTTGGGAGACATCGCGTCCAGGCCTACCTTATGGCTGCGCAGATTGAAGAACAATTTGCGTTGCGCCTTGGTGGTCGCTACTTTGACCAGGCGCCAGTTTTTCAGGATGTATTCGTGCATCTCGGCCTTGATCCAGTGCATTGCATAGGACACCAGGCGCACGCCCTGGTCAGGGTCGAAGCGCTTGACCGCTTTCATCAAGCCGATATTGCCTTCCTGTATCAGGTCGGCGTGTGGCAGGCCATAGCCCAAGTACCCACGCGCGATCGACACGACCAGGCGCAAGTGGGACAGCACCAGTTGCTGCGCTGCATTCAAGTCATTGCTTTGACTGAGTCTTTTAGCCAGATCGATCTCTTGCTCATGGGTTAACATGGGCAGGCGATTCACAGCCGAAATATAGGCATCGATATTACCGAGGCTACCGGTAAAACCAAGTGCCAACGCTGTACTATCCGAAGATTGCATCACAGGATGTGTTGCTGAATTAGTCATTCTTCCTCCTTATTGCCGCCGGTGAAAACAGGTTGATTTCATTACCAACCAGTAACCGACCATTTCCAGCCACTATATTAGCACTCTCTCGGTTTGAGTGCTAATACTCGAATTTCATATGCTTAAAATGGATAAATTGCTATCAATTTCTTGCAGTTAATTTGAATTGGCTATAAACCTTAGAGTAGCTAGCTAGCGGAAAGTTGCATAGAAATTGCACAGTACCGCTACAAATTAGCGGCTGCTTTGCGTCAGATCAAGCGCCATCCACAAAAAAATAGAGAAATGGTGGAATCCGCATGATAGGGCGATAAACCGGGTGCGGCCGTGCGTTAGGCCACCCAGGGACGGCTAAGATCAGCTATAACCGCAAGTCCGGTTAAATTGTAGCGGGGTTTCAGTTTGCGCGTGCCAGCTGGCGCCGCACCGAAAGGAAAGCGCCACACAAGCCGAGTATCGTGCTGATCGCCAACAAGGCCGCGCTGGGCAGCAGGCCCAGCGGGATCAGGTGGAATTCGGATGCGTACAGCTTGGCAAACTCGGCAATCGCCTGGTTCAGCGGCTGCAGCGACAAGGCGATCATGCCCAGCGCCGTGCTGCCTGCCAGCAGGCCCAGCATTGCTCCAGTGTAATAATATGGCCGGTGGATGAAACTATTGGTGGCGCCCAGCATCTTGGCGACGGTGATTTCCGCCTGGTGCGAGATCACTTGCAGCCGCGTTGCATTGAAGACCACGACGATCACGACCACAGCCAGGGTGACAGCCAGGAACAGCAGCGACAGTTGCAATACCTGCACCAGCGCAGCCAGCCGCTTGACCCAGGCAGAATCAACCTGCACCACGTCCACGTTAGGCAGGGTTTTCAATTGTTGTGCCACGCTATCTACCCTGGCCGCATCGGTGTTGGACAGCGATATCACATAGGCATCCGGCAAGGGATTGCCGCCCAGGGTGGACAAGACTTCCGCCAGGCTGGAGGTTTCCTCTATCGCGGCCAGCGCCTTGTCCTTGGTCACAAAGTTGACGCGCGCACTGACATTCGCGTCTTTCAGCATTTTCTTCAGCGGCACCGACAGCGCGGTCGCATCGGCGCGCGCCGTCGCCGGTTGCAGGAAAACGCTGATCTCCGGCTCTATCGACAATTGTGAAGAGATCGGGCGCACGTTTTCTATCAGTGTCAGCCCGGCGATGGGCAAGGCCAGCGCAATCGCGACCACCAGCACATTGAACAGGAAATTGCCAGGGCTCACACTCAGGTGCGACCAGGCGCTCTTCAAGGCAAACAGGTGCTGACGGAACCAGACTCTCATCGTTGCTATCCCAATCTTATTTCAGACTTATTTTTTACTTATTTTTAAATGCTCAGGCCGCGATGGCGGAATGCCAGGAATCGGTGATCACGCCATTGCTCAAGTAGATCACGCGGCTGGCCTTGTCCAGGAATTGCTCATCATGGCTGGAGATGATGCAGGTCACGCCGGCGCTCTGGAAAGCCTTCAGCGCGCTCAATACCTTGTTGGCATTGTCGCGGTCCAGAAATGCGGTAGGTTCATCCGCCAGGATGATTTGCGGCCGGTTGACGATGGCCCTGGCGATCGCAACCCTTTGCTGCTCGCCGCCGGACAATGCCTGCGGCAGCGCATGGGCCTTGTCGGCCAGGCTGACTTTTTCCAAAGCAGTGCGGGCGCGGTTTTCCGCTTCCGCTCCGGATGCGCCGGTGACCACCAGCGGCAGCATCACATTGGCCAGCACGCTGCGGTCCAGCAGTAGCTTTTGTTCTTGCAGGATCAGCCCCAGCTTGCGGCGCAGGTAGGGCAGGCTGCCGGCCTTCAATTTGCCTATGTCCTGGCCGTTTACGCTGACGGTGCCGCTGCTGGGGCGCTCGACCCCGGCGATCATCTTCAGCAAGGTGGATTTGCCGGCGCCGGAGGGGCCAGCCAGAAAGATCAGTTCGCCCGGTGCGATGGACAGCGACACGTCGCGCAATGCATACACATCGCGCGAGTATTCCTTGGACACATTGTGGAATTCGATCATAGGCTGGCCAGTAAGTTAATTTAACAGGGCGTCGACGAATTCCTGCGCATTAAACGGTTGCAAATCTTCTATCTGTTCGCCGATGCCGATGAAATATACCGGTACCGGCCGGGTTTTGGCAATCGCCGCCAGCACGCCGCCCTTGGCGGTGCCGTCCAGCTTGGTAATCACCAGGCCGGTCAGGCCCAGTGCATCGTCGAAAGCCTTGACCTGTGTCAATGCATTCTGGCCGGTATTGCCGTCTATGATCAGCAACACTTCATGCGGTGCGCCTTCCATGCCCTTGCCTATTACGCGCTTGATTTTTTTCAGCTCTTCCATCAGGTGTAGCTGGGTGGGCAGGCGGCCCGCGGTATCCACCATCACCACATCGGTACCGCGCGCGATCGCCGAAGCGACCGCATCAAAGGCCACCGCGGCGGGATCGCCGGACTCCTGCGCGATCACCGTGACATTATTGCGCTCGCCCCAGATCGTCAATTGCTCGCGCGCCGCAGCGCGGAAGGTGTCGCCGGCGGCCAGCACTACCGATTGCTTGTGGGTTTGCAAATGCTTGGCCAGCTTGCCTATGGTCGTGGTCTTGCCGGCGCCGTTGACACCGGTGATCATCGTCACCAGCGGCTGATGGCGGCCCAGTTCCAGCGGCTTTTGCAAAGGGGTCAGCAAATCCAGCAGCAGCGCTTTCAGCGCAATCTTGACCTGCTCGGCCTCGGTCAGCTTTTCATCCTTGACCTTCTTCTTCAGCGCATCCAGCAGGTACTGGGTGGCTTCGACGCCGGCATCGGATACCAGCAGTGCGGATTCCAGCTCTTCATACAAGTCATCGTCTATCCTGGCGCCGATGAACAAGGTTGTCAGCGTGGACGAGGTCTTGGACAAGCCGGCCTTCAGCCTGCCCAGCCATGAACGTTTTTGCTCTGCAGGAGCAGCAGGCTCAGTGGCAAGCGCCGCTACCTCTTCAAGAAGGGGCTTGGCTGCTTGCTGCTGGGCCGTTGGAACAGGAGTGGAAACAGGAGGAATAGAAACGGGAACCGGCGCCGGTTCTTCCTTGGGTTTTTTCTTGAAAAAGCTAAACATCGAATAGGGGAGCGATTGCGGTTGGTTGGCAGTTTCCGCCAACATCAACGCCGGCAAAAAGCTACAATGCCTAGCATTCTAACAGAGCGTGCCGATCCCCCAAACCGTCCGCGGGATTTTAGTAGCAAATTTGCATCGCCCGCTCACCACATCCAAAGATCTTCATACAATGAACGCAGTAGCAAAAAAACAGCAAGCCAGGCCCAAGCCCACTACCCGCGCCCCGCACCAGGTGCGCATCATAGGCGGCGTATGGAAGCGTACGCCGCTGGCAGTCATAGACGCCGAGGGTTTGCGGCCCACGCCGGACCGGGTACGCGAAACAGTGTTCAACTGGCTGGGGCATCTGCTGGACGGCTCCTGGTCGCAATTGTCTTGCCTGGACCTGTTTGCCGGCAGCGGCGCACTGGGTTTTGAAGCCGCCAGCCGCGGCATGGCCAATGTGACGATGGTGGAATACCACACGCCGGCCTTCCGCCAGCTGGATGCGATCAAGCAAAAACTGCAGGCCGGCCAGGTGACCCTGCTGCGGGCCGACGCGCTGACGGTAGTACAGGGCATGGCCGCGCGCGGCCAGCGGTTTGACTTGATTTTCCTGGATCCGCCCTACAATCTGGGCTTGCTGCCCAAGATTTTGCCGGTTTGCGCCGAAATCCTGAAGGACAAGGGTCTGTTGTATGTAGAGTCCGAGATATCGCTGGCGGCGGACGCGCAGGAGCCCTTGGATGAAAACACCGTCGCAATGCTGCAAGGCTGGAAGGTGATACGCGCAGATAAGGCAGGCAGTGTATATTTCCATATACTGCAGCGCAATAATTAGCCCGGTGGACTGCCTGAAAATCAGGCATAATGCCCGAATATATTGGTGCATCAAGGTAACTCTTGGTGCATAACTCAAAATACAGGGAGAGAAGATGGTCACAGCCGTTTATCCGGGAACGTTTGATCCGCTGACGCGTGGTCACGAAGATCTGGTGCGCCGCGCCTCGGGTCTGTTTGACACGCTGGTGGTAGGGGTGGCGGACAGCAAGAACAAAAAGCCTTTCTTCTCCCTGGAAGAACGCCTGACCATTGCCAATGAAGTGCTGGGCCACTACCCGAATGTGAAGGTAGAAAGTTTTTCCGGCCTGCTGAAAGATTTTGTGCGCAAGAACGACGCCCGCGTCATCGTGCGCGGCTTGCGCGCGGTTTCCGATTTTGAATATGAATTCCAGATGGCCGGCATGAACCGCTACCTGCTGCCGGATGTGGAAACCCTGTTCCTGACGCCTTCCGACCAGTACCAGTTCATCTCCGGCACCATCGTGCGGGAGATCGCGATGCTGGGCGGCGACGTTTCCAAGTTTGTGTTCCCTTCCGTGGACAAGTGGCTGCAGCAAAAGGTATTGGCTGCAGCTGCAGGCGAATAAACGCCAGGGATTTTAGTAAAGTAAGAGTTTGTATGGCACTACTGATTACCGACGACTGCATCAACTGCGATGTATGCGAACCCGAATGCCCCAATGAAGCGATTTACATGGGGCAGGAAATCTATGAGATAGACCCTAACAAATGCACCGAGTGCGTCGGGCATTTCAACGAACCGCAGTGCCAGCAGGTATGCCCGGTGGCGTGCATCCCGTTCAACCCGGCCTGGCGCGAAACGCCGGAACAGTTGATGGCCAAGTATGAGCGCCTGCAGGCTGAGGCTGCCGCTAAAGCGAAATAAGCTTTAACAAACTTCCTTTCAAAAAGTGGAGGCAAGCGATACGGCAAATCCCATTTCGCCTGCCGGAGCCTACCTTTCAATTATTGCTCCTATTTTTCCGGCATGGCCGGCACAGTAAGTAGGGTGCCAATAGCGCAGCGTATTGCACCGCATGCGGCCTCAACACATTGAGCCTGTCTGCAAGTGCCTGGGTTTCAGCTTCAGTGATTTGCCCAGCCTGGTTTGAATCCCGTTCGGTGCAATACGCTCCGCTATTGGCACCCTACGAAATACTCAACACGCATTGCGCTCCATGCCCCATCCTTGGCCAAGCCGCTGATCATGCAATTTTGAGACCATCAATCATCGAGAAGCTGCTCAAGCCGTCTTGGATAATTATTCAAGAAGTCCCGCGTTACCGCATAGTGTTCGGTCCCTTCAAATTCGACTTTCTGAATACCCTGTTCATTGAACTGGAAAATCGTAGCGTGCGGGTAGGAGAGAAGAATAGGCGAATGGGTCGCGATGATGAATTGAGAGTCGTCCTGGACCAGTTGATGTATCGCGCTCAGTGCCGCCAGCTGCCGGGTGGGTGACAGGGCCGCTTCCGGCTCATCCAGCAGGTAAAAACCTTGCCCCCCTCAATTTATTCAACAGCACCGCCATGAATGCCTCGCCGTGTGAGCAGGCGTGCAGGGATTTGTTGCCGTAGCCTTCAAGGTATCCCATCTGGTCCATATAAGAGGCCACATTGAAGAAGCTCTCCGCCCGCAAAAAATAGGCATCCCTCGGGCTTGCAAAACTTTTGCTGAGGCGAAGGGCATGGTGCAGCGCAGATTCAGAATCCGATGTTTGTATCCTTACGTTTCGCGTCCCACCTTCATGGCCAAAACCCGACGCCAATGCGATAGCTTCAAGCACTGTGGATTTTCCGGCGCCGTTTTCCCCAACAAAAAAAGTGACGTGCTGATCGAAATCGATTTTCTCCAGATCTTGCACCGCCGGGATATTGTACGGATATTCCCTGGTATCGAATGCGTAATCCGGTTTCAGCGAAATATTTTTGAGATAAGGCTTTTTAGACAGAGACATGTTTGGCCCGGTGGCGCCGCAGGGTATATGCCGCGGCTATTGATTTGCAATAATAACATCGGCAGTCCGCAAGTTCGCCGGCAGCTACGCGGCGGCAATGCAGATACACATCAATGGCGGGATGGCATGCAAATAAGTGGTAAGCTGGACGCGATTACCCGAGTGGCCCTGCGGCAACGGTCCGCGCGCCAATATAGGAGTGAAAAATGCATCCTGATTTCTTGCGCTCTTTGTCGTCTTACGCAGCACTTGGCCTTGCTATATGCCTGGGCGTCGCAGGCTGCGGCGGTGGCGGTTCTTCCAATAGCAGCAACCCGCCGGTCGACACTCCCGATGTGGCTAACCCGCCGGGACCTGGACATCTGGAAGTAGCCGTTTTCCTCAAGACGCTCAGTGCCGGCGATATTGCGGCGGCACTGCCTGCTGGAACCTCCGCCACGGTTATCCCCCTGTATTCGGTCGATACCTACAAGATCACCTACACCACTACCGACTCCAGCGGGTACAGCGTAACGGCATCCGGGCTGGCCGCTATTCCCCGTAAGGCGACTACCCAGGCCAGCCCGGTGCTGAGCTACCAGCACGCGACCGTCAAGACGGACGCCGAGGCGCCCACCAATCACGCGACGCCAGACGAGCCTGCGGTTCTGTTTGCGTCTTTGGGGTATTTGGTGAGTGCTGCGGACTATGTCGGCTATGGCGCCACCCGGGGCTTGCCGCATCCCTACCTGCTGGCCGCACCGACTGCGGCTTCTGTGGCCGACTTCATTACCGCCAGCGCGCGCTGGCGAAAAACCAGGACCATTGCAGACAATGGCCAGCTTTTCTTTACCGGCTACTCGGAAGGGGCCTATGCGACGATAGCGACGCTGCGCTCACTGACGCAAAACAAGGGCGCTGCAAGTCCGCTACCTGTGACCACCTATGTTGGCTCCGGGCCGTATGACGTCGCACTGACGTTGAATACTTTGCTGGTCACCGTGCGCCAGCAAAATCCCGCGCTGGGCGCGCTGATCAGTCCGGGCTTCTTAAAGAATCTGGGCGCGAACGACAGGGCCAATGTGCGCAAGCTGCTGCTGCTCGCCGCGCTGGGTCCGCAAAGCGACATCAGCTTCGATCCCACTTTTCTGGATAATTTCCTCAACGACGACGTGGCCGCCATCGCGTCCCAGAGCAATGTCGTCGACTGGACGCCGCAATCGCCTATCGTCTTCTTTGCGGGGAAGGACGACACCACCGTTCCTTACGCCAATACCGATTCCATCTTCCTGGCGATGACCAATCGCGGCGCTGCTTCCCTCATAGCACGTGTCGATTGCCCAGCCATACCCTCTGAGCACCTTCCCTGCGTGCCGCCTTTTTTGATGAGCGACATTGCGCGGCTTGGAGTTTTGGCTAAGGGGCTTTGATTTTCTTGGTTTGAGTATGTACGGCGTAAAAGTATTGGCCGTATTCAGTACGCCTTGCCGAACTAGTAGTGCCAATATGCAATTTAGCGCAACTTGAAAATGGTCGCTTGAGGTATTAATCCTTGCACTTTCATCACGGAGTTCAAGTACGAGGGACACTTACTGGAATGTCTAAATCAATCGCTCGTTTGCCATTATTTGCGTCGTTGAACTCGCGTCGCTTCTTGCTCATTCTGATACGCTCAAAAAGTTCCGGCATACCAGCCTCCATGCATAAGTGTCTGAGAGGTCGTTCCAGTCGGTGAATAGTATGCATCCCCATTTCGCCATGATCACGCGCCAAAAGGAAAGATATTTCGTCTAAAGAATCCATTAACTCCATAAGTGCTTCTGGCGGCACTCGTGATCGAGACGGCCTTGATGTGTTTAATCGCATTAATTCAAGCAGCTCTTCTAACATGTCACGGTCAGAACGCTTGTCTTCCTTCACACCATTGTCATGTGACCTCAAAATTTCGGTAACTTGTTCATCTAATTTTGGCCACCACATTTCAAATACAGTTTCCAATACCGCCGGATCAAGGCGGGCATCTCCTGCGGAATTGTTAATAGTGAGGATAAGTTTTTTGAAGTCGGCTTTGATGAAGCGAGTGGCTTGGAAACTTGTCAGCGGCCCCTTGACTTCTGCCGGCTCAAGACCAAATAAAAGAGTGCAGACATGGCTGCTGTCGATACTTTTCGACAATGCACCTGCCTCAAAAAGTATCCACGGTTTTTCGGTGTTGTCGGCAGTCAGACAAACAATTCCGATGTTCGAGGTCCCTAGTTCTTTTGTGATTTCAGAGCTCCATTTTGCACCCTTTTCGATATCATCAGGCGTAAAGTATGGCCTTACGAACTGTAGCGTTGAAGGCAGCCAATTTCGAAGCGCCTCGCCGAGTTTGCGGCTTAACTCGCCGCTCCAACTTATAAAGACTTTCGTTGCCATACACATAGCTCCTTCATGTCAATATGAAATAATCGGTACGTTGATGGGGGCGTGGAAAATAAAGCACTTGCCCAATCGAACTAAAACGGAATATCGTCGTCGTCCTTGAGATGCGGCACGGCTCCCACGGGTAAAGGAAGATTGGTTACGACAAATAGATTTAAAATATCATCTCGATCCATGAACATGATCTGGCTGCGTTTGGTCGCATCTAATTTGTTACCGATCCAGTTACGTGCTGCTTTTGTAATTTCTCCTCCGGCTACAATAAAAGCATGATCAACAAGTACTCTTTTCCCAATTTCAGGGTCAAATATTTCATGACCAAGCATCATCGTAACTTGGTTATGAATTTCAGCGACGTTCGCATTTGATCCCTTCGTCACTCCAGCCGAATCTAGCTTGCCTTTTTTTGCCTGGATGCCGAAATATAGAACATGCTGTGTCGGAAGCGTGTACTTCATCCATATGTCTTTGCCATATTCCAAAGCTTTGTCCTCGTGTCCGGCTGCTGTCACTCGATGGAATCCTAGCTGACGAAACAGCGGAAGAAGGGCCTCGGCAATTAGCTCATCTTCGGAACTTTTATCAAGATATGCGATAAGTTGATCTCGCCTCTTTAGCTCTGCGGCTGAGAACGGACGATGAGGATTTGCTGCGGCTGTCACGATAGTATTTGTCGCGATATGACGGAGGTAGCACTGCTTGTCAGGGCCATAAAACGCTTCGAACCCTTCACGCACAAGCGCCGCATTCAAAAGGGCAAGAGCGGCCGGACGCTCTGGGCCTTCATGTAATGCATCACCTTGATCCATAAGAATGCGGATGACACGCGCAAAAGTCTCTGGAGGCGTATTGGCGTTTGGCTGGGGTTCCGTAAGAATGTTCTTTAGAGTTTCAGCAACCCAGTAGTTCCGCGTTGAGCCATCGTGAGAATAGTCAGTATCGCAATCCTGAAAAAACTCCGTAATACGGCCACTACTTCTGTATGAAAAGAAATTTTCAGGCTCAGAAAAATTGCCACAAATCATGTCTGCTATCTGCATAAGACTACGCTGCTTGAATTGCATTGATCTCTTCCCTATGTTCTTAGCCTGCCATCTATTTTTTCTGACTTCTATTTATCTACCTAGGGTCGCGACGAGTTAGGATTTCTCTCATCAATTGCAAAAATTTACGCGGCTTTAACTAGCACACCGAACCTGATTCCGCCCCTTAGTCTTAGCCTCATACAAAGCACTATCCGCCCGCGCCACCATATCGCGCGCAACAGCTTCTATGTCACCCACATTCTTGACCGCAGGCAGCGTAGCAATGCCGATGGATATCGTCGCCTTGCAGAATCCGCCCATGCTGAGCAGGAAGGGTTTGTTGGAGATGCTGGCGCGTATGCGTTCGGCCACCTGCACTGCATGCTGCTGGTTGGTGTTGATCAGCAGTACCACGAATTCTTCGCCGCCGAAGCGGCCCAGCGTGTCGCTGAGCCTTAGCTCGGCCTTGATGCGGCTGGCGACGTCGCGCAGTACGTCGTCGCCGCCCTGGTGGCCGTGCTTGTCGTTGATCTGCTTGAAGAAGTCGATGTCCAGGTACATGCAGACTATGCCGTATTGCTGGCGGCGGGCGCGGCCTATTTCTTCCAGCTTGCGTTGCTCGATATGGCGGCGATTGCTGACGCCGGTCAGCGGGTCGGTCAGGCCTATATAGGTCAGCCGTTCGTTGTTGATCACGTTTTCCAGGCAGATCGCGATGATGGACGCCATGTGCTCGATGAAGTCGGTTGCCATGCTGGGGGCGAAGCGGCTGGCGTGGTAGCTGCCCAGATTCAGGCAGCCTATCAGCTTGTTCTGGCGTATCAGCGGCACCACGGCGACGCTGCTGGGCTTGGTCCGGCATTCGGCAAACATGCGGCCGTGCAGGTCGTCTTCGTATTTGCCCAGCACCGGTTTCTTCAGGTGCTGGCGCAGCTGGCCCAGTTCAAACTCGGTCTGCACGAACAGCAGGTGCGGAAACTCCATCAGGTCTATGTTCAGGTCTAGCAAGATGCGGCGCAGGCTGCTCTTGGGGTCGATCAGGGTCAGCGTGACGATGTCCAGGTCGGAGGTCTTGGCCAGCGTGCTGAAGATGTTTTCTATCAGCTCGCGGAAGCTGCTGGCGCCTATCAGTTGCAGATCGAAAGTCTGGTGGCGCAGCATGATGCGCTGGTTGCGGTGGGCCTGGTTCAGCAAGTCTTCCAGCTGTTCGCGCAATAGCTGGTTCTCCGTACGCAGCTCGTCCGGGCTTAAACTTTGCGATTGTCTGGTCACCACCTTATGCATTGCTTCGTCCGCGAGTGGAATTACGAAGATAAATAAACAATATACCGGATTAAAACGCCAAAGACACTTCTACTTCATCGCCTACTCGCAATACCTGCTCTTCGCCGGCCAGCACAATGAGGTTCATGCCGAAGGTGATGCCGCCATCCACCAGCGGATTGGCGCGGTAGGTCTGCAGTATATCCATAGGGTCGGGCCCGATGGTGCCGGTGGCCTGGTCTACCGACGGCATAGGGCAGCGCGGGCAGGGCTTGACCGGTTTCAGCCTGATGCCGCCGATGTCGAAGGATTCAGCATAGTCTTCTTCATAGGCCTCGATGCCGTCCACCACGATATTCGGGCGGAAGCGGTTCATCGGTATCGCGTCGCGGCCATTCCCCTGCAGGCGGCGGTTGAGGTCGGCCAGCGAGGCGGTGGAGATCAGCAGCATAGGGTAGCCGTCTGCAAACAGCGTGGGCACGTCGCGCTCGCCGGTCCATTTCTTGCTGGCCAGGCGGGTGACGTCAGGATGGAAGCGCACCAGCCGGCAGGGCGTGCCGACTGCATTGCTGAACCAGGTTGCCGTGAGCTCGTCGCAATCATAGGCTGCCAGATTGTGGTCCCATACCTGCACCTGCAGGGTTTTGGCGTGCTGCGGGTCCGGCAGGTCCAGAGATAGCTCCAGCGGCAGCATGCCGGGCGCGCGCAGCACCAGCGTATTGCTGTGGATGGCGGGCTGGATCAGGGCCATTTTCGGGTATTCGCGCTGGGTCAGGAAATGGCCGTTGCCATCCACCACCATCCATTCCCTGTCGTAGATCAAGTCGTGCGACAGGCCAGTGGCGGTGACTGTCGCTGCGCGCAGCGCAATGCCGGCACAGGATTTGATCGGATATAGAGTCAGCTCGGTAATGGTGGGCATAGATGGTTTCTAAACTCGTATTGCCGGTGGGTGTGCCGCCGGCTACCTGGCAAATCGGTGCAAACTTAATACAAATGCCCATCGAACAGTGCAGGATGGGCATTTCATTTTTTGGCTACCTGATTAGGAATGCATGCATTTTGCACATGCATTCTAACCATTTTTCTCAGACTTGATCAGACATTAATCAGACATTGAACAGGAAGTTCAATACATCGCCGTCCTTGACTACATATTCCTTGCCTTCGGCGCGCATCTTGCCGGCTTCCTTGGCGCCGTGCTCGCCCTTGTAGGTAATGAAATCCTCATAGGCGATGGTTTGCGCGCGGATGAAGCCGCGTTC
>Ga0207076_1061_pt1 | contig 28388 bp, 13 predicted proteins | sample Alteio_BWMinHeat_62_FD_153568 | JGI IMG/M metagenome (GOLD analysis project Ga0207076, IMG submission 153568) | Enriched cells from forest soil in Barre Woods Harvard Forest LTER site, Petersham, Massachusetts, United States -... | ecosystem: Environmental > Terrestrial > Soil > Temperate forest >... | reverse complement strand
GGTACAGGTAAGATGCGGGGTTTCATGCGCACTAAAAATGTTAAGGCCGACACGCTTGTATTTGGCATGGATAAAGTAGTTGTACGATATAATGATTGGGACAATACAGGATATGGCCTCGTTATTCAAACTGCCCCGGATGAATATATTGTGGCAGGCATCACCGCACAAGTGAGATTTGAATCGGCAAACCAGATGATACAAAGTTTTAATTTGTTTTCGCGGGCCTGGGATATAATTCCATCGATAAGAGAATAATCAAATTTACCCTCCCGAGGTTCAAATTGTTCCCAGGCAACCGATGCGATAACTGTATTAAGCCCCATTTCTTTTAATTTTGGGAAAATGGGCGCCAGATATGTTAAATTGGAGGAGGTGGAGTTATGCAACTCTCCGGCAACCATAATAAATGGTTTACCATCAACATACAATCTGGTTATATTACCCTCATGCTTTATTTGAGGTAATTCCTGCGCGTGTAAATAAAATTGTGTAGCTGTACAATATAAAAAAGTAAGTAGAATTAATTTTTTCATAAATAAACCTTTCTGATCATTTCAACAAAAACACAAGTCCTGGTTGAATATTTAATTTCCTTGCTGTCAACACGTTGCATTCTATCCATATAAAAAACAGACATTTTTTGTATAAGATTGCTTATTCCCCACTTATCACCCCTGTAAAGCCGCCTCTGGATAGGCATTGGATGTGCAGTATATCTGATTTTTTGATGCTTATGGTTTCACTTACAATGGTTTTCGTATCGGCTCCGTCTTTGAATATTTGGAAAGAATAGTCCGCGTTGCCCAAAAAGTTAAAACTAAGATTGAGTGTTTGCGGAGTGTCTTTCCCATTAAGCCCCGCAACATACCATAGTTTGCCTTTTCTACGTGCTATCACAACCATTTTGCCCGGATAACCGTCTATCAACTTCGTTTCATCCCAGGTTGTAGGGAATCCCATTAAAAATTTACGGGGTGCGTCAGCTAAGTCATAATAAGCGGCAGGCTTATCTGCAAAATGCTGTAACCCCGATTCAAATACCACTGCCAAAGCCAGCTCGTGGGCATAAGATGTTTTATGCTCATGCTGCGAATTGGAAAAGGTTACCGGTGTATAGTCCATCGGACCAACTATATTTCGCGTAAATGGAAGGGTTGTATTATGCGATGCAGCCATATCGGTTAAAACGCCGGCGTTATTATACCATTCGGCACCGTACACCGCTTCGGTACTCATTAAATTGGGGTAAGTACGCGCCCAGCCGCGGGGTACAGTAGCTCCGTGAAAGTTTACCAGCAGCTGGTGTTTTGCCGCATCTTCCAAAATATCCATATAATACTTCATCATCTCCTGCTGGTCTCCACCAAAAAAATCGACTTTGATGCCGGATACGCCAATATTATTCAGCCATGTAAACTCCTTTTCTCTTTTCTCGTGTGTTAACAGCCTGTCTGCCGGGGTCGGGTCAAGCCAGTCTGTACCCGAATTATACCATAAAAGTGTTTTAATGCCCTTGCTTTTTGCATAATTTACCGCATCTGTTACTGTCCCTCCGTTTGACATTACATCCCATTCCCAGTCAATCAGCACATAAGGCCAATTCATTTTTGCTGCCAGGTCAATATATTCTTTCACCTTTTGATAATCTTTTGAACCATGGTTATTTGCCCAATATACCCAGGCCACGCCCCCTGGCTCAATCCATTTTGTGTCGGTAAAAGTAGCAGGTTCGCTTACATCGGTAATTAGGGTGCTTTCTACCAAATCAGATAATGAGCCCAACATCATCACATGCCATTGCGATTTCCATGGCAAACCGGAAATAACTCCGCCATTCCAGTTTTTATTTGCCGGCGGATAGGCAACTTTATACAGGTTTGTGCCCTGCTTATAGTTAAGCCTGGCCGCACAGTTTTGCCGGGTTATATCTGCCTCCGAAATTAGTACCCATAAAGGCTGATCATTAACCTTATACAAGGCCGGGTATGCCCAATCACCAGCATTTTTTTCTTCATTTGTACCATTATTAAATGGATAAAACTTCTCGTAAGATTTATCAAAGGGCTGCATCCATCTCGCTGAACCTTTAGGGATAGCATAACCTGTAGCCTCGTCCGTAATTGATAAAACCGAATCAGACCGGTTGGGAAAAGTATACCTGAATGCGATCCCATTATTATAAACCCTGAAAGTGACATCCAGGGGCTGTTTTGAGGCATTCTGATAGCTAAATGTTTTCTCGGTGCCGAAATTTTCGCAAAGTTTCCGCTTTCCGATCAGCATCTCATATTTGTCGTGAACCGCGACTGGCTTGCTCTCGCCAATTAATTTGAGGTTTGATACGAATTGCTGGTCAGCCCTAAATATGCCTAACGGCGAGGATGGCAACACTTCAACATAAGCATCCCTGTTTTTATACAGTACTTTAAAATAGGCCTGACCTAAGCCTTTTTGGCCTGCCGGATGCATTTCTACAACTACCTTAATTTTTTTATTCGGCGATAGAACTTGCCGGGCATAACCCATCGACGCTAAAAAAAGGCCGAAAACTAAGAAAAGACATTTCATATAATTTTCTATTTTATTGATGTATTTTGGGACAGTTGAAACATTTTTGCTAACGCTTAAATGATTTGATAATTAAAGCTGCCCCCGATAAACCATTGGAACTAACAGTAAGTTTAATATCACCGATGTCGTTAGTGCTTCGGATTACAACCAATGCACGGCCGTGCCATGCTTTCCGCGTATTTGCTGCGTATGGGTCTGTGTCTTTCATATCGGCATTTGCCACACCTGCAATAGTGCCTGGCCCTTCAATCTTGAAGTTCAGGCGGTTTGCGGCAGTTGGTTGAAATATACCATCGCTGTCTATTATCTCTATAGTAACATAAGACAAGTCCTGTCCATTTGCTGCTATTTCTTTTCGATCAGCAGTTAGTTTAATTTTCGCCGCATCGCCGGACGTTTGCAAAATGGTTGATTCAATTTCCTTATCATTATCCACCCCTGCAGCTTTAAGCTTGCCTGGCAAATAAGGTACTTTAAATGTGGCTTTATATTCCTGTTCACCGGTGGTTGGTTTCTCGCCAATGAGTTTATCGTTGAGATAAAGCCTCACCCTGGGATACTTAGAATAAATTTCTACCTGGATGTCCTGGCCTGCAAACTCCGGCCAGTTCCAGCTTTCCCAGGTTGGCCATACCGCCCACCAGGTTGTTTTAATCTCCAAAGGTGCCGGATCAGGCTCGCGAACCGCCATGTAAAGTTTTTCGGTATTATTATACAACATGCTTCTGTAATGTGATATAGGCTTTCTCCATCCTGTTATATCTATATCGCCACAATAAGCACCATGCCATGGAAACAAGTCATGTTCCCAGTGTTCGCCAGGTACATCACCCGAATAATACCAACGACCTATACCTGATTCTCCAAGATAATCTACCGCTGTCCAAACAAAATCTCCGATAATATAATTGTGGTTTTGTACCAACTTCCAATTGGCAAAGGCATCCTTTGGGTACGACTCTGTTTGAACAATTATCCGCGAAGGAACCCTTTGATGGTCCGCAGGCGCATTCCACAAATGATAATTATAACCACCAACGTCATGCGCAGCCATCAGGGAATCAAGGGCCGCCCAATCCTTACCGGCTTCCACTATAGCGGATGTAACGGGGCGCGATGGGTCTATTTGCCTGACAGCATTTGCAAGCATTTTGGCTGTTTTAACCGCTTCTGGGCTACCCCGCTCCACTATTTCATTGCCAATACTCCACATAATAATGGAAGGGTGATTGCGATCCCGCAAAACCATTTCATCTAAATCCCGACGCCACCAACGATCAAAATATTGTGCGTAGTCATATTTCTTTTTACCTGCCCGCCAGCAGTCAAATGCTTCATCCATAACTAACAACCCTAATCTGTCACACGCATTTAAAAAGGCCTCCGACGGTGGATTATGCGAAGTTCTTACAGCATTAAATCCCGCCTCCTTAAGCAATTCTACCTTACGTTCTTCAGCACGGTCAAAAGCAGCGGCACCCAGGCAACCATTATCATGATGCATGCAGCCGCCATTGAGTTTCACAGCTTTGCCATTAAGCTGGAAACCATTTTCAGCCGTAAATTTTATAGAGCGTATTCCAAAATTGGTACTCGTTTCGTCCACAACGTTCTTATTTTGTAACAACTGTATCTGAGCATTATATAAATGAGGTGTCTCTGGCGTCCATAACAGCGGGTCTGGCACCATTATGGTCTGGGCGATTTCCTTCTCGCTATTGGCAGGCAGTTCAACCTTTATTTGACTATGCCCGGCATTTTTAGAATTTCCATCCGCTAACCGGGCGCTTATAACGACACTTTGAGCCGAGCCTGTTTCATTTTTTATTAATGTTTTAATTTGAACGGTTGCTTTCTTCGAGGAAACATCCGGGGTTGTGATGGAAACACCCAAATCAGCTACGTGGATGGCATTTGTAGTTATCATCCAAACATGACGATAGATACCAGAACCACTGTACCACCGGCTATTCACTTGTTGTGAATTGTCCACTCTTACGGCTATCACATTTTCGTTATTAAAATCCAGATAAGGTGAAAGGTCATAACTAAACGATGAATAACCATAAGGGTAAATTCCGAGCGATTTTCCATTTATAAAAACTTCAGAATTCATATAAGCCCCTTCAAAAAAAATGGAAACTTTTTTGCTTTTCCATTCATCCGGTACGTTGAAAGTTTTCCGGTACCAACCAATACCGGCCGGGAAATATCCCCCCTCACCACCAGTTGCGTTTTCAGGGCTTATTTTCCCTTCTATACTCCAATCATGCGGTAAATCGAGGTTCCGCCAATCCATATCGTTAAAATCCTTTGATTTTGCTGCGGTATCTCCCAGATGAAATTTCCAATTGTAATCAAATAATTGTTTTCGCTCAATTTTGTCTGGGTTTTGAGCATGGCAAACCATGGTACAAGCCAAAAGCACGCAGGCTATAACCATTGTTTTCATGTGACATTCTATATTGTAAATATTATACTGTTTCATAGTGACCTGTATTTTTTTGAAGAAACGATATCTTAGCAATTCAACTTTATTGGACTTTAATAACAACCTCGTCTGCTTTAAGTGTTTCTGAAGAAGCTTTTAACCGGATTTCCCCGGCCTGTTTATTTGATTGAACCAGCACCAAACAATATCCGTTGAACGCCATCCGCTGGGTGGCTTTATCCGGTTCGTGGCTGCTGGGGTTACCATTGCCTGTACCAATGATTTTTCCCGGGCCTTCAATTGAAAACTTTACCAGGTTGTCAGCAACAGGAACAACCCTGCCTTTTGCATCTTTTATAGCAACCCGTATGACCGCCACATCGCAACCATCGGCTTTAAGTATATTAGTATCGCTCTTGAGCGTTACCTGTGCGGGAGCAGTGGTTGTTTCAATAATGTCCGTGGTTACCAAATGTCCGTCCTTATAACCCCTGGCTTCGAGTTTGCCAGGCTTGTAAATAAGCTTCCATATCAGTTTGGTATAAGGAATTGCTTTTTGCACGCTTATTCCTTTGCCGTTGAGAAGCAACTCTACCTCATCGCAATTAGTATAACAATGCACCTGTATGCTGTCTCCTACTCTGCCCGACCAGTTCCAATGCGGAAAAATATGCACTACAGGCTCGTTTGTCCAGGCCGCCTTGTACGCATAGTAGCCGTCTTTGGGGAAACCGCCAATATCCATAAATCCGAAATGCGACGTAACACACGGCCATTGGTAAGGCGTAGGCTCACCACGGTAGTCAAATCCTGTCCATACAAACAACCCTCCCAGATAGGGGTATTTAACAATATCCGCCCAGTCTTCGCCCGGTAGCGGGCCCCAGTTGGGCTGCCATAGCCCGAGGTTGGAAACATAGCCTTTCCCCCAATCGTTCTGATACTCCCCGCGGGTTGAAATAAAACTGGTGGCTTCTGTGCAGAACTCAACACGATTGGGATATTTTTCATGGTCTTTCACATAAGCCAATCCCTTGTCGCCGTAATTATATCCCACCACATCCAACACATCGCTATACCCGCCATCGTTGCGTCCATGGTTCATGGCGGCAGTTACCGGGCGGGTAGGGTCAATTTTATGCGTGATGTCCACCAATGTTTTAAGGATCCGTGCCCCGGTTACCGTACCCTGTATCCATTCTTCATTTTCCATGCTCCACATAAATATCGACGGATGGTTACGGTCCCTGCACAGCATGGCAGTCAAATCCTTTATCCCGTCTTCAGAACCCGACAACATGCGATTTTCGTCCAGTACAAGCAAACCCATCCTGTCACACATATCAAGCAGTTCGGGAGTAGGCGGATGATGAGAACACCGATAAGCATTGCAGCCCACTTCTTTGAGCAACTTTAATTTGTATTCGTTTATTTTATCAGGCAGCGCTACACCAATGCCTGCAAAATCCTGGTGGTTGCAGGTACCCTTAACAGGATAAAGTTTTCCATTCAGAAATACGCCATTCCGGTTTATTTCGATGGTCCTTACCCCAAAAGTGGTTTCGTAATTGTCGATGATATTTCCGTTTTCAGAAACCTCGGTTAATATTTTGTAAAGATTGGGCGTTTCAGGCGACCAAAGCCGGGGCTTTTGAATAGCACCACTTTGTGAAACCTCAATTGTACTCAATGGCTCAATTGCCTGGGATGAGGTTTTCGTGTCAAGAACAACTCCTTTATTATCGACGATCTTAGAGATCAGTGTAATGTTTTTAACAACGCTGTATTCGTTTTTAATACTGGTTTTTATGTTTACAGCAGCTTCATCCGGCGAAACTACAGGCGTGGTAACATAAGTCCCAAACCGGTCAACATGGAGCCTGTCGGTTTTATTGAGCCAAGCATGCCGGTAAATTCCGCAGCCTTCATACCACCAACCTTCATATTCGGTAGCGTCAACCTTTACAAGGATAACATTTTTGCCTTCGTTCCCGTAACGTAAAACATCTGTCAAATCATAGTTTGAAGGGGTGTAACCACTTTGGTGATTGCCCATGAGCTGACCGTTGACCCAAACAGTACTATTTCTAAAAATCCCGTCAAATTCAATAGATATTTTTTTCCCTTTATCCGTTTCCGGTATTTCAAATTCTTTTCTATAAAAGCCTACGCCCCCTGGCAAATACCCGCTCACGGCAGGCGCACTCCCGATTGATTTGTCATTAACAAAAGTCCCCTCTACACACCAATCGTGCGGAAGATTCACTCCCTTCCAATCTTCGGGTTTAAACGTAGCTGCTTTATCAACATCGGTATAGGCAATAATGGCTTCTTTATTTGTTTCAACTTTCACATTGATATCGGTTAGCCCCCCATAACCGCCAGCTTTTACCGCCCGTTTGATGGCTATATCGTCTTTATGAAACTGCCAGTTAAAATCAAAACAGTCTTTTGTTCTTTTAGAAAGATCGATTTGCCGCGCATTTTGCGATATTCCTTTTATCGCACACAACAATAAAAAAAAGCAGATACCACAATATTTTACTAATCTTTTAACCATTTATTATATAATTTCTTCACTAACAATACATTGTTATCATTCCTTAATTTCGATCAGTTCAGGCTCTTCTGACGGTAGTGTAAAACTATCGGCAAAGTCCTTACCTGTAAGTATGCCTTTAAAAGCGCCTTTCAGCCTGATTTCTACCGGCTTCCGGCTTATATTGAGATACAGAATATGATTTTTGTCAATTTGCCGGGCCATTACACCATCGGGTACCTGCGGCCCTTTTTTAATACCAAGTTCATTAATCAATTCATCAACTAATGGATTAAGTACCTCGCCACTGGCGGGCAATCCGATATAAATTGCCCTGCCTTTGCCATATTTGTTAGCGGTAATAATCGGATAATCTTTATCCAAACTGGTTATATTTCCGAGAATTTCGGCACCTTTAGATTCGATAACATCAAACCGTGTTGATTCAGTTACAATAGTTTTCCCTTTATAATTTAATTTAATTTTTTTGCCGCTCAGCGAGTCGCGGGATATTTCGTTCATTGGCTCTGTTTCTTCATAACCTGCAACCCGTATCCCGAACACGTCGTTTAAACGCCCCGGGTGGGTGGATGCAAATACTTTCCCGGTTTCGTCAACCACGGCAGAATTACTGGTCATAATTACTGTTCCGCCATTTTTTACAAAGTCCCGGATTTTATTGGCCGTTGTTACGTCCATTACTGTTACACCGGGCACAAAAAGTAGTTTATAGTTTAATGAACTTTTACTGATCTCAACAATTCGGGAATCCATATTGCGGTAATAAAACAAATTCCAGCAGGCTTGCAATTGTTGGTCCTGCGCCTCGGGGAAAGCACTACTCGCTATCTGGCTTGGAAAGGAGAATGCAAGGCCAACTTCCGGGCTTGGCTTGTACGGAAAGAATTTTTCGATCTTTTTAAACTCGGTAGCTATCTTTTTGTATTCATCATATTTACGGTTGGGCATCCCGTCCCAATCAAGCATCCCCTCCAGGTATTGTTCCTCGCCCGACCACATACTTTGCCATGTCCATCCGCAAACCATTTGATTGCCGTACATTAGCGTGGCGTAAGCCGATTTTCTGATCGAATTAGGCACCGCCGTCATTGTGGTAAACTCACTGCACCAGAAAGGATTTGTGCTTTCAAACTGGATGCGTGCAATTCCAAACAACGCGTTCATCACCCCCCAATTGGTTATTAAAGAATTCCCCGGATAAAATCCTGCACCTTCACGTGTCAGTTTGCCTGAATAAGCTATCTCTGAATAATCGAAATATTTCATAGCGCTATAATACCAGGCATTGGTATTGGTTAAAGCATTTGGTGCGTTTGAATTAACCACGTTGAGTACTTTAAAAAGCAACTGGTTAACCTCATCAGAAATAAAACGCCTGAAATCTAATATTTTCTCAGGGGCGCCGTTTTTTTCGCCTGTTACAGGTAGTCCCACTTCGTCAAAATCGTTAATCCTTCTGGACCAGCGTTGTGTAGCCCAGGCTTTGTTGAAATTATCGATGGTTGAGTATTTCTTCGTCAACCAAACAACAAACCTTTTTCTCACTGTTTCTGAATATGAAATAGGGCCATCACCCGACTCATTGTCAATACCAAAAGCCAATAGGGCCGGGTGTTTGGCATAATGTTTTGTAAGTGTATCGGCATAGCGTACAGCATATTTTTGATACATCGGATCGCCTATATCATCCATATAGCGATGGTTGGGATATTGCGCAACGCCACCCGGACTGGTAACATCAATTGACGGGTACTTATGATGCAACCAGATTGGCGCAGGACGGATGGCAATATCCAGAATAACTTTAATTCCGGCTTCGTTCATCATGTCCATTACCTTGTCGAACCAGTCAAAATCGAACTTATCTTCCGAAGGCTCATAACTATCCCAGGCTAAATGCCCCATACGGACTGATGTAAACCCGGCAGCTTTCATCAACTGTATATCATTCTTGATTTTTTCAATGTCCTTATTATCATGCGGATGATAATTAGTGCCGACGTATAATGTCTGAGCATTAACTGACAAGGCCGTCAGCAACAGCATAGAAAATATCAAAAAATATTTATTCGTTATTTTTTTCATTAGGTTTATTTGCAAGGTATTTAGCTATATATCTCTTTTGTTTCTTGTTACTTACAGTGCCGGTTAATGTTTAACCAGGTTTATCAGTATAACATCATTTTCCCGGATATCAAAATCGCTGGAAAGAACGGCACCGGGTTTTATTTCAATTTGCCGTATTTCCACGGGAGCGCCATTCTGTTCTTTTAACTTTTTAACCTGCTGCATGTTTAGCTGTCCCGGCCTGCCCATGTCCACATAGCCTGTATAGGCATCGTTCACCCTGTAACCTACTTTATAAATTTCCATCGTGTACTTTCCAGCCGGCATATGCGATAAATTTACTTTTACTTTACCTTTTGTTTTGGCGGGCAGATCCTTAATATAATAAGCCTGATTGTTTATTGAATCGGGCAAAGTATAGGTATAGTCCCAAAGCAAGACCTGAACATTTCCCTTGTGATTTTTGCAGGCCCATGAAGAGCTGTCGCGATTGGCTAATTCCGTTTCACCTAATTTATTTAAAAAGGAATAGGCAAAAAATGCAGGCTTTTTGATCCCTTCAATGTTCATTAAACCAAATCCGCCATGGAAAGGGGTAAAACGCGGCCCCGATTCTTCAAAAATGTCGGTAAACGTCCAGTATGACATTGAGTTGGCGGCAGATCTAACTTGTTTTAATTTTTTAAGTATGTACGCAGCCTCATGATAACTATCATGAAGGGGATCAGCGGGCGTATATGAGGAACTCCATTCTGTATAATGTAATTCCAGTCCGGGAATAGCTGAATTTTGGATCTGCTTACGCGAATTTAAAACATCACCACTAACGCTCCATTCGTTTTTATCAAGAACAGTCCCCGCCCATCCGTGTTCATCCAGAAATCCTTGCTTTACACCGTAGGAGTGCGTGCTGATAAAATCGATAGGCACCGAATTATTTTTACAAAAAGCTATCATTTCGGGCACCCACGCCGCCCCTGCAGTTGCCGGGCCACCAACTTTATATGCCTGATTTACGCTTTTAATTGCTTTTGCGCTGTATTTGTACAATTTGAAATAATCATCCTGAGTACCCGTCCAGAAACCATCTTTCAAATTCGGCTCATTCCAAACTTCAAAATACCAGGTCTTAACTTCATCTGTCCCGTATCGCTCTGTAAAATGTTGGGTGAGGTTACGTATTAACCCTTCCCATTTTTCATAATCTTTGGGCGGCGTTACATTGCCCCGCCACCAGAAAATCGTTTTACTACCGCTGGCAAGTGCCCCCGGCATAAAACCTAATTCAACAAATGGCTTCATACCAATACTGATAATGTAGTCATATAAAGCATCAACATACTGGTAATTATATTGAGGATTGCCTTTGTTGTCTTCGCTGTAAACAGCCATATCATCGGTAAGCAATCCGTGCATCCGGATATATTTGAAACCGCATTCTTTCCTGGCAATAGCCAGTTGTTGCTGCCAGTCGGCTCTTAGTCCTTCATTTGCACGGCCTGCGCCAACACACGCTTTAAATGAAGTGTTCAAAGGCCCTTTTTCTTTGTTAAAATCAACCTGAATAATTCTTCCGGTGCCTCCCTCGTTTTTTTGATCGTTGCTTTGGCCAAAAACATTACTTAAAAGCAAACTCGCCAAAACAAGTAATAAATATTTCTTTTTCATTTTATAAATATACGCCTCCAATGTTGCCGGAGGTCGGTTAGTACCTCAGTTTTAACCTACTTAATATTAATCGTAACTGTTTGCCTGATATCTTTTGATGACGAGGCAGCCAGTATCCGGCAGCTCTCCCCGAAATCCTGCCAGTATCATTGGCCTTGAAATAGTTTACAGATTGAACTTATCAATCTTCTATTTTCCTCCAGCCACGATAGCATTAATAGTCCGCTGATCTTTCACTGTGTAATTTTGCCTGTCTAAAGCACCGCCTGTATCCCAAAAAAATGGTAGCATGCCGTTGGCCTTCGCCTGTTTTGTAATGTAAGTTAACCAGTAATCCACAGCATCATTATGAAGTGCTAATTCCCTGGGAACATATTCTCCATCACTTCTTCTATAAGCACCATATTCGCCAACAACGATTGGAATTCCTTTGTCGAAAAAAGTTGTCTTCATTTTACCAAAGGACTTTTTTACATCATTTTCTTCTGCCCAGGTGGCGTTGCGCTCTGGTTCAATAGTTGAATGAAGTCCGGTTCCCCAGTAATAAAACATTTTACCCCAGTTTGCATCGCCGTTCATGAGACAAAATTGGTAGGGGCTATAATAATGTACCTCTACCATCATCCGTCCGTCCACCTTATCTACGGGAAGGCGATTCATCAATTTGCTGGTTTTATCGACATCTGTCGACGGCCCCTGAACTACCAATACCCTGTAGCTGTTTCGGCCACCGGTAGACCGGACTGCATTGATGAATGTTTGATGGTAACTATTCAATACATCCATTTGGTCAGCATTCTCTACATTAGGTTCATTCGCACTGGCAAACATCAAATGCTCATCAAAATCACGCATGCAGGTTGCAATCTGCTCCCAAAGTGCTCTTTGTTTCGCATTGACCGAGTCTTTTTTAAGGGCAGTGCAGTTGTTTTCGAGCCATCCGGCGTCCCAATGTATGTTGAGTAAAACATACATATCATTTTTTACGCAATACCCGATTACTTCTTTAACCCTGTTAAGCCATTTTGGATCAATGCGTGCTTTGCTTTTATCAGCTAAATGCGTCAAATTCCAGGCACATGGCAGGCGGATCGCATTGAACCCCTGTTTTTTTACCGATTTTATATAATCCTCCGTGATAACAGGACTGCCCCAACCTGTTTCACCGCCCGGGGCTTCAAAAGTGTTACCGATGTTCCACCCTAAACTAATTTTGGCAGCGAGCTGAACAGCGTTACTTTTCATCCCTGTTGAGTCAGGGGCCTTTGGCGAGGTGTTGTATGAAGGATAAATAATGGGGGGAGTGGAATTATTATCCGCCTTTTTGAATGAAAAAAAAGATACAACTGTAATTAGAAATACTAACGCTTTAAAAAAATGATGTTTTTTTATTTTACTCATCTAATTCTAAATTTTTTAAATAATGCATAAAATCTATTGCATTACGAATCATTTGTATGATCACTTTTTATGAAATCTTCTCCTGCAATAAAAATGTTTGCTGATCTTTTAATGCCGGGCACCTCTAAAGCTCCACTTACAATTTCACTCCGACGGAGAGGAATTAAAAGTGAGCGATAAAATAAAACTCAAGGAGTTTTTAAAGGTATTTTATATTACTCAACCTGCTTAGCTGTACTACGATCATAAAAATTCATTTACCCTGATTTTAAAATGTCCCCTGGTTTATTGAAAGCGCCAAATTATAGATAAGAAAAATGAATGAACGGGCACAAAAGTGAATATATAGAGTACGAAATGTTAAAATTGCCATAAATTCTATTGCATCCCGAATCATTTGCGCGATGAATTTATTCCATCCTCTCCTGCAAAAACTTACGCTAATCTTTTGCTATGTGGCACCTTTAAAGCCCCACCTTTAATTCCCCTCCCGACGGAGAGGAATTAAAAGTGATGCGATAAAATAAAACACAAGGAGTTTTTAGCGGTATGTTATATTACTCAGCATATTTATTGAAACTTCGTACCTGAGCCGTATGCTGCTATGCCCCTATTTACGCCAACTTTTACAGAATCCAGTGTTACCTGGTCTCCTACAACTGCCGGTCCGGTCGGCACTCCGTTATTAGCAGGCCGGTTAAATATACCTGCCCATAAATAAGGTATTACGCCATTTGCCTTGGCCTGCTGGGCAATATAAGCAGTGAAATGGGTCTCAGATGCTCTTGATTTTAACGAATCGGCCGGATATCCTGTTAGTCTCGCAAAGTGATCACTCGGCGCATATTCACCCATAAACAATGGGATACCCTTATCAGCAAACCTTGTTTTCACGGTTTTAAATATAGAATCTGCATAATTTTCTTCAGAATTAGCTGTGCAATTGCGGTCCAAAAACAACGGGTTTGTGGTATGATACGTATCGTATGCACCGTTTACAGAATACGTCTTCCTGCTTCCCCAAAAATATAACTCCTTGCCCCAACTTGCGTCTTGAGGTACCGCTGTGTTATCGTTACCCCCTAATATGCAATATTGCGACGGGCTATAATAGTGGAACTCAAGCATCATTTTATGAGGTGTTGGGTCTGTAGGCAGTTTCGGTGTTTTATACACATTAGTCGGATCAAGATATTGGTTAAGAATATCAGTTGATGCAGACGGCGACTGAATAACTAAAGTACGATAAACATTTTTACCCCCTGTACCGCGCACTGCGTTAATAAAGGTTTGATGATAACGCATTGTGGTAATCATTGACGTTACATCATTACTGTTGTTGAGACTGGTTTCGTTGAGACTGGCGAACATTAAATGCTCGTCAAAATCGCGCATATAAGTAGCTACTTGCTCCCAAAGTGCCTTATGCTTAGCATTAGCGGAATCTTGCTGAGCACCTGTAAGTGTACTTCCGGGATCATAATGAATATTGATTGTCACATACATACCATCGTTAATACCATATTGAATCACCTGGTGAATGCGGGCAAGCCAGACTGGGTCTATTTGCGCAGTTGCGATGTTAATTAAATGTCCATCGTAACGAATAGGTATCCTTACGGCATTTACACCGTTTGCTTTCAGCAAATCAAACTGTTGCTGGGTGATTGGCGGGTTTCCCCATCCTGTTTCTCCACCAGGGGCTTCCATGGTGTTATAGAAATTCCAACCATAGGTAATATTATTAGCGATTTGCGTAGCAGTACTACTCATACCAGTTGCATCAGCGGCTATGGCCGATGTATTGTAGGATGGATAAATAATGACATCCTGCCATACGGTAATCCGCCTGCTTTGGCCGTTACTTGCATTTAAATTTAAAAGCAATAAACGGCTAGCGCCCAATTTATTATTAGCCGCACCCGTTAAAGTAATGGTAGCGGCGCCGCCACCGCCCGATGTCTGGCTTAATTTCAGCCATCCAAAACCGGTAGTATCAATACTCCATGCAGCATTTGAATTAAATGTTAACGCTACAGTACCCCCACCAGCAGGTATAGTATCTGTAATATTACTAAGCGTAAGTTGCGGAGCATTAATATTGTTTTTCTTGCAGGAAACGACAGCTAACAGTGCCATAAATATCCCGGCAATCTTGTAAGCCGTCCCCATTTTTTTTATCATCATTTTCATAATTATATTTGTTTAAAAGCCCCGCAGCATAATGCTGCGGGACTTATATTTATTTAATTTTTTCAACCCGAACATTATCAATAGCACCATAAAAGCCTGTTGCTGTCTTCGCTGTGCCATAATTATGTACATATATGTATGTAGTTGGGGAGTTTCCTGATGCGCCCACCAAATCGGTGAGTTTGGCTAAAGGAGCTCCCATACCATCACCAAGTGTTGGATCACTTAAACGGAACGAGGTTAACGGAATGGTTAAAGTAATCCAGCCCTTTGTTTTGTACGCTACCGTTCCTGATTGGGTATTCCATGGTTCCCATCTGTATATAAAGCCATTTCCAGGCGAAAAAACCAATGATCCACCATTCCAGGCATGTGGAACACTTATTTCTAATTTCAAGGCCCAGGTGCCCGGGTCGTCGGCTACGTTGGCTGCTGGTACCCATTGTTCATTATTTGTTAAATCAATACCATTACCACTATACCATTGCCCATCACCACTGCTTAAAGCACCACTATTCCAAGCGATAAACTCAGTATGGTTTGTACCCAATATGCCATCAAAGTCAGTGGTCTGTGTAAACCAGCCAGGGGCGCCACTTGAGGTATTATCAACGCAACCATAACCTGCGGCCCACCAGCCCCCCATACCACTACCAACATTTTCCATGTTTTCTATCACACCGTTTTTAAGGTATGTAAAAGTATTAACAGGGTAAGGACTGGTACCTGTGCCAAACTTTGTGGTAACAGACACAGGCCCGGTTTGCGACAACAATGGAGGCATAACAAAACCTATAGATTTTGTATCTGCTGAAGCTGTAAAGGTGGTAATTGGAGTACCAGCAAAGCTTAACGACTGAATACTTTTTAAATAAGTACCGTAAATATAAACTGAATCGCCAGCGCTGGGATTCTCGTTGGAAATACCGGAAATAGTTGGTGTGGCCCGTATGGTATCCACAACAGTACCAGATTTAGTGGTTACCGTAATGAGGTTGGTAGGTGTTGTTGGCGGCATCAAAAAACCAAGAGAAGATCCGTCGGAGCTTGATTTATACGATGTAATTTTGGTACCTCCATATATAAACTGTTGAACCAATACTAAATTTGCGCCATAAACGTAAACAGAATCGCCAGGGTTGGCAAATACGTTCGATATAGCACTAATAGTTGGCTTTGCAGGTCCCAATTTAAACCAAAACGTTGTTGAGCCTGCTTTAGTTTTATAAGTAATGCTATAAAGCCTGGAAGTATCAATCGTTGTATAGTTAATGGTTGGTATTGGTACCACCGCGTTGTTCGAGGTAATTAAAGCGGGGTTAAAGCTTGACGCAACGCCATCAAAATCAATTTCGGTGGGATTTTGCAAATTACTCCCCTGTATAACCACGTAATTACCACCATTTCCATATATGGGCGGACTTGTATTAGGGTTGCCGGTACTTAAAACCGTATCCTGTGGTGACGCAACGTATTGCCTTACATCAGAGATATGGGGCGCCCCTTCGTTGTTCTTTTTACAGGCAGGGAATAAAGCCACCATCGCGAGGAGGAGCGGCAATAAACACAAGCCAATTAATGATTTCTTTTTCATAATTATATCTTTAATTTTTTTATTAATAATAAGGAACTGGTGGCTGCGCCAATTTAGGGTCGGTAGATAACTCTGCCGCCGGAATTTGCATTGTAAATGAATTGATGGTTGCCGGGGTAGCAGCCGGGGCCGCGGTAGTATCCCTTGTAGCTATACCCGTTTTAGGATTATAAGTAAACGGCTGCCGATCATGATTACTATCCTGGGCATTAAGAAATGCAACAGCTGCAGCGGGCTGGTAATAAGACCACCTTACCAAATCTATCCAATATTGGCCTTCAAAAGCCAATTCAACCCTTCTTTCCCTTCGTATAGTATCGGCGGTTAACATCGGGGCAGGATTCACACCGGCCCTTGCCCGCACTTTGTTAAAATAAGTCAGGGCATCGGCATCGGTAGTGGAAGCATTGTTGCCCAAAATAGCTTCGGCATATACCAAATATACATCAGCCAACCTAAGCATCGCGAAGTCTTCGGGGGATGACCACAACGTGGCTGTTGGCGAATTGTTATCAGCGTTGTTGCCTACAATATGTTTTTTCATACAATTTCCGCCTGCTGTAAAACCACCATCTGCCCGATCCAATTCCGGATAATAATCTCCCGTTCTCATAATGGTGGCTTTGCGCCGCACGGAATCCTGAGCCGAGTACATCATATACAAATCCCATGTTGGCTGCAAGGTCTCCCATCCGCCACTATTCCCAAAATTTATTTTGCTACTGGGCGAATAATAGGTTTCTAACACGTTACCATATCCGTAACCCACACCCGGAGCCCATTGAATCGCAAATAAATCTTCGGGAGCATTGTTGTTTTGCACCTTGAAAAGGTCATAATAGCTTGAAAACAGCCCAATACCACTATTTTTACACACATTGCCTGCGTATTTCGCAGCACTATCCAGCAATGCCTGGTTGCGCGAGCCGCTTTGGCCCCAACCCGACATAGTTAAATATACTTTGCCCAACAAGCCTTGCGCCGACCAGGTGGTTACCCGGCCGGCCTGATCGGTAGGCGGAAGGTTTTGTGCTGCAAAAGTGAGGTCGATGGTAATAAATTTATAAACATCAGAAACTGTATTACGATAAAGCAAAGCGTTACTTACCAGTTGGGTATTATCCGTAACAATAGGCACAGCCCCCCAATAAACTGCCAAATGATAATAAGCCATGGCGCGGATAAATCTTGCTTCGGCAATGGCCTGATTTTTGGCTGTAGGCGATAAAGAACCAGAGGTTGACTGGTTTATAGCATTAATAACCATATTACACTGGCCAATAACATTGTACAAACCTGTCCAGCCACTCAACACAACACCATTTTGCGATGTAATTGTACGTGAATAAAGCTGCATTATATCGCCATTATAGGTGTAAAAGGCTGTTCCGGGCAAAGCATCGCCTAATAGTAACCAGGGTTGCTGCCATTGCCACCAGGGGGCACCTCCATAAAGGTTTGCGGTGGCCAGCCGCAAATCGGCCTGGGTTTGGTAAAAATTCGCAGAGCTGATCAGCGTGGTGGAAGGGCGGTCCAAAAAGCTCTTTTTGCATCCGATTGCCGCCGCACCCAATAACAATATAGTTATAATTTTATTAATTCGTTTCATAAATATCTCTTTTAATAGATGATTATTTTATTTGTTAAGGGTTATGTTTGCGCCAATAGTAAATCCGCGTGGCTGAGGATAATAACCTTGGTCCCAACCAGCCTGAAGCGGGTTCCACGAACCAATCTCCGGATCCATACCCACATATTTTGTAATTGTAAATACATTGGTTACGTTAGCATATATTTGCGCAGAACGCACGTGTATTTTCGACAAAATACCTTCTGGCAGGTGGTAAGTCAGCTTGATGTTTTTACATTTCAGGAATGAACCATCTTGTATGTATATACTACTTGGGCGGTTGTTTTCGTTGGTATTATCATTTCTCAAACTCACAATATTTGTATGCGGGTTGGTAACATACACATTGTTAACATCGGATGCAGAGCCATTGGGGTTTACCAAAGCCAAACGCGAGTAATTTAATACCGATGTAAACCAGGCGGTAGTCTGTGTTGGGTCGGTGTGACTTTCCGATACTTCATTGTAAACTTTGTTGCCATAATCGCCGCTAAAGAAAACATTCAGGTCAAACCCTTTATAAGTGAAAGTGTTGCCGATACCGTATTGGAATTTCGGAAGTGGCGAGCCTAAAAAAGTTTCATCTTTTGAGTCGATAATACCGTCTCCATTCAAATCTTTAAACATACGGTCGCCGTACCAAATACCGCCAGAATTTGGACTGATAGGATAAGGCACACCAGCCTGATTGGCAGGCAGGGCATGTGTTTGAAAATCTTTTGGGGTTGCAAAAATGCCATCGAAAATATAGCCGTAAAACTCGCCGATTGGCTGGCCTACAACGGTTTTTTCGGCTACCTGGCCACTGCCACCATCTGTTGCGGTTAAGCTGGCGTCAGAACCACCATTACCTAAACTAAGCACTTTATTAACGTTGCGTGATAAGGTAAAATCACTTCTCCAGGTAAAATTTTTATGGCTGATATTGGTAGTACTGATCTGGAAGTCAAACCCCTCATTGCGCATGCTACCAACGTTGGCATAAGGCGCCGACATGGCCCCCGGCGAATAACCAGTGGTAGTTCCTGAATATATGGGAAGCGGTTCTCTCAATAAAAGGCCGTTTGTTAAGCGGTCATAAACATCGAACGAAAAATTTACGCGCCCGTTAAAAAAGGTTCCGTCAAGTCCGGCATCGTAATAATCTGTTTGTTCCCATTTTATTTTGGGATTTGGCAACTGGGTTTGAAACTCTGTAGTACCTAAACCGTTAACCTGCGTTGAAAGCAAACCCACATAAGAATTGCCCGGTACGTTTTGGTTGTTGGTAAGCCCGTAACTAAGCCTCAGTTTCAATTCATTTATCTCTTTTACATTTTTCAAAAATGCTTCGTTACTAATTTTCCAGGCAAATGCGCCAGAATAGCTAAGTGCCCAGCGATTGTTGGCCGGAAAATTAGAAGAACCGTCGTTACGTACGGTACCGGTGATCAGGTATCTGTCATCCCATGAAAAATTAAGACGGCTGTAATAAGATTCCGTTGCACCACCGAGGCCAACATTGCCTGAGTTTGTAGCCGTGACAGGATCGCCGGCACTAACAGATGTAACATTGTTTGAAGGGAAATTTGTACGGTTGGCACTAACACTTTCATTCCAATCCGAACTCGCTTCATGCCCCGCTAATAAGTTGATTTTGAATTTATTGAAATTGCGGTTATAAGTTAAAAAATTGCGGAGTGTCCAGCTAATATCTTGCGACTCACCCTGGCCCCCTCCATTAGTGCCGTTAGTAACTGTACCAAAAGTAAAACTTGGGCTAAAATTATTATTGGCATTAAAATCGAAATTACCCGCTAGTTCCGTGCGGAATGTGAGGTCTTTAGTTAACGTTACATCTATAGTCTGATTGGCAAACACCTGATTTCGGGTTTGATTATTTGTGGTAATTAAGGCGATAGCTACAGGATTTGCAACGGAACTTACCCAACCTTCAGTGTTGGTATTGCCGCCATAGGAACCATCGGGATATTGTACCGGAATATTGGGCGTCTCGCTTAATGCATTGCTTATTCCAGAGTTGGCAGTAGTATTTTGATTTTGCTCACTGTGTATTAACTGAAGGCTGGTACTCATTTTTAGCCAGTCAGTCATTTTATTGTCGAGGTTCACCCGTACAGAGTATCTTGTGAATTCAGACCCGGAAACAATACCTTGCTGGTTGAAATAAGTGGATGATATTAAATATTGGTTCCTGGCATCGCCACCGCTTATGGTTAGGGTATGGCTTTGCTCCGGTGCGTTCTGAAATAATGCTTTTTGCCAGTCGGTACCTTTACCTAAATATTGCGGATTAGCAAGTTCGGCAGCATCGGTGGTGAAGCCCCAGACTTGTGAACGGGCATTTATAACGGTAGCATACTGCTGCAGGTCCATAGTGGGGAGTTCCTTTGGCCTCAACTGTTGTTCGGCAAAGCCATCGTAACTTATGATTGGCGCCCCTGCTTTACCTCTTTTTGTGGTAATAACAATAACACCATTGGTTGCCTGCGAACCATATATGGCGGTCGCGGATGCATCTTTTAATATATCGACTGATTCTATATCCTGAGGGTTAATAGAATTTAATGGGTTACCGCCATTACCAGGGTCGCTGGTAGGAGGAATAATAACACCATCGATTACATACATTGGTGAATTAGAGCCGCTTATTGACGATACACCGCGTATTTGAATAGATACGCCGCCACCGGGTTGCCCCGAAATCTGTTGTACCACAACACCTGCAACTTTTCCCTGCAGGGCCTGGTCAAAAGTAGTAGGTTGTGTTTGGCGCAGGTCTTCACCCTTTACTGAACTGATCGAACCTGTTACATCTTTTCTTTTTATTGATCTACCGTATCCGGTAACAACCACTTCGTTTAAGTTGCTGGATGTTGAATTTAGCTTAACATCAATAACGTTGGTGTTTTTAACACTTATTTCCTGACGCTGATAACCTAAATAGGTAAAGACGAGTACATCGCCTGGCTGTGCCATTATTTTGTAAGTACCGTTAATATCGGACACAACGCCCGTTGCTGTCCCTTTTATTTTAATACTTACTCCGGGCATTGGCTGTGAATCGTCTGAGCTTATTATCTTTCCGGAAATACCGAGGGTTTGCGCGTACCCTGAGAGACATAGCAACATGCTTGCTATAAATAACGAAATATGATATCTCATTCTTCTTTGTAAATTTTTATCCATTTTTTACTGGGATTTTAAAGTTTTTTAATAATTGGTTCATTGGTTTTGGTTTGCTTTTACTTGGGTTTAATTTTCATTCATATTTTTTTTTTTATTTACAGGATAAAGAAGTGCTCAAACACAACCTTTAAATCTACTTTCCCGCTGGTTCCTGTATATTAAACTGCAAGAGCCCTGATTAAAAAACTTTAAACAAAGTCGAACTCTGTTTGCAGAGTCAAAAAATAAATTTAACTGTTGGTTCTATTTATAATTGGTGGAGCATCCTTCAAAAGCAGTATCTTTCAAACACATCGCCTTGAAACTATATTCCGGGAGCTGAAATTATGATAACTTAAAAAAGGGGAAGTGGCAGAGTTGAGCAAAAATATAGACCAAATGTTCAAATAAATTTAATATATTGAAAATAAGATACTTACATTTTTTTTAATAACTAACTACGTATCATATTACTTTTATAAAGACTTGAATTGAGATAATAGTTTAGAACGGAAGGCTTTTGAAAAATTGGGAAATAATTCGTAAAGAACAGAAATACGCTTATGCCGATTTTAGAGGTTACGGGCAGCTTTTTTTATGAGCGAAATTATTTGATACCTGATTATGGTACGATTAATGTTATTATTACTGGTGGTCATTAATATTATTATCCCAAACAATAAATTAATTCTTAGTTATAGCAACCGCGTTATCGCGGGTGATAAACCCGCCTTTTTTTATTTCCTCGGCATTTATAAAAGAAACTAATTGACAGCGACCGGGATAGCCGCTTTGGGGCAGTATTAAATAGAATATAATTTAAGTCATTATTCTTTGCTTTCAACATCAGATAACGTTTTCTTTTGACGAAGGGAACTGATATAGGCAGACGGAAGTATATTATACTCGTCCTTGAATAGTTTTGTGAAATATTTGGGCGTATTAAAACCTACTTCGTAACAGATCTGGCTGATGGTCATCTGGCTGTTCTCAAGCAGATACACCGCTTTTTTTAGCCTTATGGAACGGATAAATTCAACAGGTGATTTACCGGTGAGCATTAAAACCTTATTATAAAGCGAACCCCGGCTCATATTCATCTGGCGGCTTAATTCTTCCACAGACAGATTTTCGTTTACAATATTGAGTTCTATATATTCCACTATGTTCCTTAACAATTTCTCATCCTCATTTTGTAAAGGAGCATCCTGCAATTGCACATCCATTTGCTTTTTATACGTTCGCTTATAAGTATCCCGAAGGGTAAGGATATTCTTGATTTTTGAGAGCAGTATTTCGAAATTAAAAGGTTTGGTCATGTAATCATTAGCGCCTATTTCCAAACCTTTTAATTGATCGGCCTCACCTGTAAGGGCGGTTAACAAAACAACCGGAATATGTGACGTCCGCTTATCGCTTTTCAGTTTTTTGCAAAGTTCAATACCCGTCATTTCAGGCATACTGATATCACTTACGATAATATCCGGGTGTTGCGAAAGCGCCTTTTGCCAGCCATCTCTCCCGTTTGAAGCTTCGATAATAAAAAATATATCTTTTAAATTATCCTTGAGGTAAAAACGGAAATCATCGTTATCCTCAACTAAAAGAACCACAGGCTTTTTATTGGTGTCCTGTTGTTTGGGTGCATTTTTACTCTCATCAAGGGCGGCGAGATTCTGTTTTTCATTATCAGCATCATTATCGAATGATAGATTCGACTCGGGCGCTTCGTAAATAACTACCGGCAGTTTGATAATAAAACAGCTACCGTGTTCAGGCTCACTTTCCACCGCTATTTCACCCCCATGCATCTTTACAAACTCGCGGGTAATTGCAAGACCAATGCCGCTGCCCTGGTTTATCATCGACGCCGGTACATCATTCTGAAAAAATCGCTCGAAAATCTTATCCTGTTTTTCAAAGGGTATTCCAATGCCGGTATCGATGACCTTAATTTCAATTAAACCATCGTTACCAGCCATTCTGTCCTTCGCGACATTGAGCAAAACGCTTACATGGCCGCCTGCCTGGGTAAATTTAAAGGCGTTCGATATCAGGTTAAATAATATCCTTTCTATCTTGTCATGGTCAAAACTGGTAAACAGGGAATCAATGCTGGTATCAAATATAAAGCCAATCCCTTTTTCTTCGGCAATATCTGTAAACGACAAGCTTATCTCCCTGATAAACTTGACGATATCACCAGGCCTACTATGGAGCTTTAGCTCCTGAACTTCCATCTTACGGAAATCAAGCAACTGATTTACCAGGTGTAACAGTCGCCTGGCATTTTTTCCAATCATGTTAAGCTGCTGTTTTTGCTCCTGGTCAGCACGTGTGAGCATTTTATCAACCGGCGCCATGATTAATGACAGTGGCGTTCTAAATTCGTGACTTACATTTGTCAAAAACTTTATTTTCAACTCGTCGAGTTCGTGCATACGCTTAACCTCCTGCCGCTCCTGTTCAATCAATAACCGGGCCTCCTGCTTTTCTTTTTCAACGGCAAACTGTCTTTTTATTTTTTGTATACCGCGTCGGCGGATAAAAAACAGAATACCAATAAAGAGTGCCAGGTAAATGATATAGGCAAAAGTCGACTTCCAAAACGGCGGCAGTATTTTGATTCTTAAAGAAATATAATCAGGGTTCCACACTCCTTCTGAATTGGATGCCCGTACTTTAAACACATAATCACCCTCGTCCAGGTTAGTATAGCTGGCTTTCCGCGTTCTGTTGTCTGCGTTTACCCATCCTTTATCGAAACCCTCCAGCATATATTGATGTTTTACTTTCCCTGGATTAAAAAAATCAAGAGCGGCAAACTCTATGGAAAAAACATTCTCACTGTGATTAAGTACTATTTCACGTGTAACCGAAATCGCTTTTGATAGTACTACGTGGCCATTAATAGCCTCATTAGCATTAATAGTTTTATTGAACAGCTGGAAATCGGTAAAGACAAGGTGTGGCTTAATTGTATCGGGTTCTATGCTTGCCGGATCAAAAATATTAAAACCGTCCCCTCCTCCAAAAATCAATTCACCGTTGCGGGTCTTCAAAGCGGAATTTATATTAAATTCCCGGCCCTGCAGACCATCCGTTTCGTCAAAGTTTTCGACGTGAAAATTAAGCGTATTCGCTGTTTGTGTTAAGGTGACACGGCTTAACCCGTTTGACGAACTTAACCACATCGCTCCCTTGTTATCCTCTTCGGTGTTCGATATCGAATTGGCAGGAAGTCCGTTTTTTTTTGTGAGGGAGGTGAAAACGTTCGTTTTAGGATTCAGAATGCACAAGCCTCCAGCTGTCGCGATCCATATTAAACCGCGGCTATCCTGGTTAATACTATTTATGGAATTGTCGATTAAACCTTTTGCGCCATCTCCATTTGAGACATAATGGATCACTCCTCCGTTATTTTTCAATATGACATCTACGCCCAAAAATCCCCCTACCCATATATTGCCCTGTTTATCCTCAATGATTGAGGAGGCCATCGATGACCTTATAACGGACGAGTTAAAAGGATGGTAAAATATTTTTTTTGACCGGTCGAAAACCTCGAGCCCCCCTGCAAACGTTCCTATCCATAAACGGTGCGAGGAATCTTCCAGAATGCTCCATACCCTATCATCAGCAATACTTGTGGCTAATTTATCGTCGTGCTTGTAATGGGTAAAGACCTTTCCGTCAAAGCAATCAAGCCCGCCAAAGTAGGTGCCGATCCATAACTTTTGATCATGGTCAATACATAAATTAACAATAACGTCGTTACCAAGGCTATTGGAGTTTGCAGGATCGTGTTTATACTGGGTATACTTGCCCGTTTTGCGGTTAAAATAAATCAGGCCGCCCCCGTTTGTGCCAATCCACAAATTTCCAGGCTTATCTTCAACAAATTTATCTACATCGTTAAAACTTAAACTGGCAGGGTCTGACGCAAAATGCCTGTAAAGCGGAAACCTGATAATATTTTTATGATAGTAGCTTATGCCCTTTTTAAAGGTACCGGCCCAAATAATACCAAAGTTATCCTTATAGAGTGTTGCAGAATTTTGCTTTAATGATTTGGGGTCGTCTTCGCGGTTCAGTAAATACGTAATTTTTAAGTCTTTTTTATCCAGCACGCTGATTCCGCCATGGTCCGTAGCAATCCATATACGCCCGTCGTCGGCTTGAATGATATTGTTTATGACATTCGCCTTTAACTTTAATCCTTCTGATTCTTTAGCAATACGCAGTAAAGTCCCGGTTGAAGGCTTGTAGTAAAATCCCCCCGCCTCAATAGAGGACGCATAGAACCACAGATCATTATCACGGTCGACAGTTAAAGAATAAAAACCATTTTTATTATTGTACGCCTTTTTAAAAATGTCTGTGTGATAGCTAACCTTATTGAGCTTAATATCAAACATTTCAACTGTGCCGTCACTATATGCTATCCATATATTGTGTTTAGTATCAAAAGTGATATCAGTAATGGAGTTTGAATATAACGATGGAATGGAATTAGTGCTATGACAATAGTGTTTCGTCTGCTTACTTAATGTATTATAGCTGTAAATACCTGAATCAGGATACAAAAACCAAAAGTCCGTGTTGCTCGTCCGCACTATCTTAATAACATTCGGGTAAACCGGGAGCTTTAAAGGAACTGACAACAATGACATATCACTACTAAATTCCTCTTTATCGGGATCATAAAAACACAACCCGTTGCGTGTTGATATCCATAACTTTTTATCCGGACCTTCAAAAATTTTATTTATATAATCATCGGTGACAGAGTTTTTATTATTGCCATCATGTCTAAATACTTTGAAGGTATAACCATCATAACGGTTGAGGCCTGATGCAGTGCCAAACCACATAAAGCCTTGCGAATCTTTAAATATGCAATTAACCTGGTTATGCGACAGCCCATTACCAATATCAAGCTGCGAAAACCTGTACTGGCTGATTTGTCCAAAAACATTTGTGGACGCAAAAAATAACGCAACAGCAAGAAAAGAATAAAATTTTACACACATTGGCGGATCATTAAAAAAGCCCAAAATCAACAGATTAACTTTTTTAAAGTCAGTACACTAAGGTAATATAAATATTACACAAACTTATAATTCATATTCAACAAAACGAGAACTTTTTTATAATCCGTCACCTCGTTAAAAACTTGAATAATCAAATAAAAAAAATGCGCTCCGTATCTCACCCCGGAACGCATCAACCCGTTTTTTATCAAATAAATCAGGGGTTTCCATCAACTAAAACTATCTTTTATTACATTGTGTTATGTTACAATTGAGCTCCAGGGAGATTGCGAAACTTTTTCGCTACAATTTAACTATCATTGCTTTACCCTGGTATTTAACAGTTTTATCAAAACCAGTAGTTGCTAAAGGGCCTGAACCATGTTTGCCCTCAACCACGACAATATTGAACGTACGCCGCTTTAACATACCCTGGAAATTTCCTTTGCTACCTGATATGTTAAGTTTTTTCTGCTGGTCATTCCAGGCTAAGGTAAAGGTGGCATATTGCCCTTTCTCGTAATTGTAATTATCATTCTCGTCTTCATAGAAGGTAAACTTGCCATCGGCACCCGGGTAAATGCGCAATTCAATAATCTTGTTGGTTTTTTGCGTTGCATACTCAACTTCGGGACCCATTGGGACGATAGCGCCGGCACGCACATATAAGGGCATTTCATCAATTGGTGCAGCAGCATCAATGGCTTTACCCCCGCTGAGCTTTTCCCCTGTCCAGAAATTGTACCACAGACCTGATCCGGGCAAATAAACCTTTCTTTCGGTTGCTCCTTTTTCGGTAACCGGATTAACCAAAAATGCCGGGCCAAACATATACTGATCGGGGATCTTGTAAACATTGGTATCATTCCTGAAATCAAATGCCAGCGAACGCATGATGGTATAATTATCCAGTGTCGTTTTTGCAGCAAGTGAATAGATGTAAGGCAGCAGTCGATAACGAAATTTGTCGTATTTTAAAAGGATTGACCTTGTTCCTTCGTCCCAGTTTTTTGAAAATATGGCCCGCTCTCCCTTGCCGTGGATGCGCATAATAGGGCAAAATGTACCGAACTGGAACCATCTGGTAAACAGTTCCCTGAATTCCGGTTTCGACCAATCGGGTACAGTCCAATTGTAATGGTATCCGCCTATATCTGAAGTCCAGTAAGGAATACCCGATGTGCAGGCATTAATGCCCTGGGGTACCTGGCTTTTAAACGCTTCAAACGTACATGAAATATCGGACGACCAAAGTGCAGCAGCATTTCGTTGTTCACCCGCAAAGGACTGCCTCAGTAAAAAAAATGCCCTCTTGTTTGGAATATCCCTGCGCCAGCCATTATAGATCCCTGTTGAATGTTGCAACGAATAGGTGTTAAAATAATCAATACCCTTCCCTGTCCAGAAATCGCTTTTGCGGCGTTCATCCAGTAAGGTGCCATTGTCCGGTTCGCATTGGTCAACCCACCAGGCATCCCATCCGTATCTTTTAAGCAGGCTGTCGCGGGCCATGTCCCAATATAATTCACGGGCTTTTGGATTGTGGGCATCGTAATAGCTATCAAAAGTATGGGTAACAATGTTGTCCCAGGTAATGCTCGTTAAGCCACCCATTTTTCGCACTGTGTCAAAGTCTTTAGTGCCTTTGCCAAACAGTGGCCAGATGGATATCATGCCATGTATATTACTTTTATGCAGTTCATCAACCATTTTTTTGGGATCGGGATAACGTGACGGATTCATTAAATGAGATCCAATCGGGAATGGGTCCCAATAATACCAGTCCTGCACGATAACATCTACCGGAATATGGTTATTTCGATAGTTATCCTTTACCGAAAGCACTTCATCCTGGCTCATATACCTGTCCTGTGACTGAAACAGCCCGAATGCCCATTTAGCAAACATAGGCGCTTTGCCAGTGGCCGTGCGGTACAGGTTGATGATCTGATCGAAGCCGGGCCCATAGAAAAAGTAATAATCAACCTGCCTGCCACTTTCAGATACATATTTGAATTCGGTGTTACCCGCTTCGGCTCCATAAAAATTTGATGCCGAATAGTTGTCCC
>Ga0207076_1060_pt1 | contig 28478 bp, 19 predicted proteins | sample Alteio_BWMinHeat_62_FD_153568 | JGI IMG/M metagenome (GOLD analysis project Ga0207076, IMG submission 153568) | Enriched cells from forest soil in Barre Woods Harvard Forest LTER site, Petersham, Massachusetts, United States -... | ecosystem: Environmental > Terrestrial > Soil > Temperate forest >... | reverse complement strand
ATGTGTACGCAAAAATTACAGGCAGTTGGGGCAGTAACTATGCCGGTCGCGATAACTGCTGGTACGACCTTAACAGTTTTTCGGCAGACGACCAGGTGATCCCGCACCGCAATACCGGCGACTGGCAGCTTGATTTTGCTCAATTGTACACCCGTACTGAATTACCAAGTTTAGGTATCATTGACAATACCTGGAACTGGGCCTATTCATGCATTTACAGCGCAAACCTTGCCATATCCGAGTTAACAACGGCTAAAGCTGATCCATCGAAAATCGCCGAGGCTAAAGTGATGCGTGCATGGTTGTATTATTTGCTGATAGATGATTTTGGCGATGTGCCTTTCTATACCGATAACAACACGGATATTTCTAAAATCCCGCAGGCAAAAAGGGCAACCATTTACAGTTTCATCGTTTCGGAACTTATTGCAAATGTTGATTTGCTTTCAGAAACAAGGGGCGGCACTTATTACGGTCGTTTTAACAAATGGGCAGGCTATATGGTACTGGCAAAGGTGTATTTAAACGCCCAGGTTTACACCGGCACAGCTCAGTGGGCTCCATGTTTGGCCGCCTGCAGCAAAATTGCGTCAGGTAACTTTACTTTGCATCCGGCAACCGCAAGTACAACCAGTGCATTGGGTAATACCTATTACGATCTTTTTGGCGATGTATGCCCGAATGATGAAACTATTTTCGCTTTGTACATCACTGAAAATGTGATCAGCGGAAATATTTACACCATCAGAAGCTTAAACAGCGCAAACGGCACGGCCCTTATCGGCTTTAACGGCTGGAACGGAACTATCATCCCCGGTGATTTTTATGATAAATATGATCCGAGCGATATCCGCAGGAAACAATTCCTGGTGGGCCCGCAGGCGGGTGGCGTTACGTATACGGAAACAGTGACATCGCTGATCGATCCGGGAGCCGGACCAAATGAAGGTATCAGGGATGTCAAATTCTTCCCGGTACCTCCGGCGGATGCCAGCGGCGAATCAAACGATTTTCCGGTTTACAGGTATGCCGACGTTTTGTTAATGGAGGCCGAATGTAACCTTCGTTTAGGAAATACAGCCGCTGCCGCACCATTCCTGAACCAGGTACGTGAAAGGGCAGGCTTAGGCGATATTGCTGCGCCAACTCTTCAGAATGTTTATGACGAAAGAGGTTTTGAGTTAAACATGGAAGGCCACCGCAGGCAGGATATGATCCGGTTCGGTACTTATCTGCTTCCGCATGGCGTAGCGCCAAATGCTGTGCCGGCTACCGATTCACACTTCCTGTTATACCCGATACCTACCGCGGCGCTTAACGCAAACACCACATTAAAACAGAATCCGGGTTATCCTAACTAATCATCATTATGAAAAAATTAATCAAATTAACTTTAATAGCAATTGCCTTTACCGGCGTTGCTTGTCATAAGGAGGCTGCATTAACTACCCTGGCACCTGTTTCGTTTAGTGGCGCTTTAACCACTTCAACCAACCAGGTAATATTAACAGCTTCTACCGATACGACCGCAACGCTATTAACATTAAAATGGCCTGCTGTGGTTTATCCATATAAAGCACACGTAACCTATACTTTACTGGCAGACCTGCCCGCTGATACCGTTGGATCAACCGGGTGGGCCAATGCCACACCGGTGACTGTAGGGCAGGACATTTTAACCAGGTCCTTTAAAGAAAGTGAACTAAACGCCCTTGCCCTTGCCGTTGGCATAGGGGCAAATGATACCGCTAAAATGGTATTCAGGGTGCAGGCTTACCAGGATCGTAACGCTTTTTCAAATGGCGTAACTGTAACGGTTAGTCCGTGGAAACCTGCTGCTGCCTATTCACATGGCTGGCCGGTATTGTGGGTTCCTGGTGATTACCAGGGATGGTCGCCGCCAACGGCGCCTACCGTAGCAGCCGAAGTACCTAACATTTACGAAGGCTATATTTACGAAAAAGCGGGCGGTACTTATCAATTTAAATTTACAAGCGCACCCGACTGGAACCATATTAATTATGGCGATAATGGCAGCGGTACACTAACCACCAATGGCGCAGCAGCAGGCATGACCTTACCCGGCGCAGGCTATTACGAACTGGTTTGTAACCCTGTAGCGTTAACCTGGAACTATACGCTTACCACATGGGGCATCATCGGCGATGCAACACCGGGCGGCTGGGGCAGCGATACGCAGTTGGCATTCGACCCTGTTAAACAGGTTTGGACCGTTACCTGCGCCATGAGTGCAAATGGTTCATTCAAATTCAGGGCCAACAACGCCTGGAGTATTGATTTTGGTATCGACGCAGCCGGTCATATTGAGTATGCGGATAACCCTGCTTATCCTTATAATGGCTCGCTCAATAACTTAACGGTGCCATCAAGCGGTAATTATACCATTACTTTGGATCTTCGCGATCCGAACAATTACAATTTTACACTCAAGAAAAACTAATAGCTGTAAGGCAGTGCTTCAGGCACTGCCTTACTTTTTTATACTTTATAACCATAAAATTTCATTCTGCGAAAGGCGATCATTTTAAACGTAAATTTCTGGCTGTTTTCAGCTGATCAAAACGACTTTACTTTAACACACAGCTGACTATCGGGGGCATTTGTAAATCTTTTATCGCAGATAAATTTTAAAAAACATACATGAAATTTAATAAGATCACGGTTACGCTTACATTTATTTTCAATATCGCCCACCTTATGGCACAATCGCCGGTTTTAACTCCCGGCAATGTGGAGACCGTTACTATGGGCAACCAGGAAATCAATTTTAAAACTACCAATGCTTACGGTAAGATAGCTGTTTACAGTCCTTCCATTATTCGCGTCAGGCTGGATAAGGAACCTGTTAAAGGCGATTTTTCTTATGCCGTGGTTGGGCAACCTCAAAAAACAAAAACAACTATAACACAGGATAACGCTGATATTACACTGGTAACCGACTCATTAAAGGCGGTCATCCATAAACAACCTTACTCCATAACGTTTTATACGCCTGATGGTAAAGTAATAAACGAAGATGAGCAGGGCTTAACCACATCATGGGTAGGGCAATCTGTAACTACCTATAAGAAAATGCAGGATGAGGAGCATTTTGTTGGCCTTGGCGAAAAAACCGGTAACCTTGACCGGAAAGGAAATGGCTATACCAACTGGAATGAAGATAATTATGGCTACAGCATTTTGCAGGACCCGCTTTATTCAACCATTCCTTTTTATATCGGCATTCACCATAATTTAAACTATGGGATATTTTTGGACAATACCTATCAAAGCGACTTTAACTTCGGCGCCAGCAATAACCGTTTCTCCTCATTCGGCGCGCGCGGCGGCGAAATGAATTACTATTTTATTTTTCACAAGCGTGTTGCAGATATTATTACCTCTTATACCTGGCTCACCGGGCGCATGCCTATGCCGCCACTTTGGGCGCTTGGCTACCAGCAAAACCGGTATACTTATTATCCCGAAACGGAAGTACTGCGCATAGCGCGTACGCTGCGCGAGAAAAAAATCCCTGCGGATGGCATTACGCTTGATATCCATTATATGGACCAGTTCCAGCTGTTTACCTGGAACAAAACCCAGTTCCCTAACCCGGTATTGATGAATGATACGCTGAAAAGCTTAGGTTTTAAAACAACCGTTATTGTTGACCCCGGAATCAAGGTAGCCAAAGGCGCCCCGGCTTATGAAAGCGGTTTAAAGGAAGATGTTTATATCAAATACCCTGATGGTCAGAATTATACCGGACAGGTATGGCCGGGCTGGTGTAATTTTACCGATTTTACCAGTGAAAAAGGTCGCGGCTGGTGGCGTAAACAGGTGAAATTTTTTGCCGAATCGGGCGTAAGCGGGATCTGGAACGATATGAATGAGATCTCCACCTGGGGCCAGAAAATGCCAGACAACGTTCTGTTTGATTACGATGGAAAACTAACTACGCACCTGGAGGCGCACAATGTTTATGGGCTGGAGATGGCCCGATCAAGCTATGAAGGCGCTCTGGAGCAGTTTAAAGAAAGGCCTTTTATCCTGACACGTTCAGGTTATGCAGGCTTGCAAAGATATACTGCCATCTGGACTGGCGATAACCGCGCCGAAGAGGACCACATGCTGCAGGGAGTAAGGATACTAACCAGCCTTGGATTAAGTGGCGTTTCTTTCACAGGCATGGATGTGGGTGGTTTCACCGGTAATGCATCTATCGCCTTATACACCCGCTGGATAGAGCTTGGCGCTTTCACCCCCTATTTCAGGAACCACACTACTTTAAATACCAAATCAGCCGAGCCATGGACGTTTGGCGAAGATGCACTGGTGATAGCGCGTAACTACATCAGCCTGCGCTACCGGCTGATGCCTTACCTGTATTCAACTTTTTATGGATCGGCCCAAAACGGCTTGCCGGTTATGCGTTCATTGGCGATTGATTATACTTTCGACCCAAATGTATTGTCGCCGGATTACCAGAACCAATATGAGTTTGGCAGCGCATTTATGGTTGCCCCTTTTGAAAGTTCAAAAGAATACGGCAGGATCTATTTCCCCGAAGGCGCCTGGTACGATCTTTATACCGATTCGCTCCAGGCGGGCAAACAGGCAAAGGTTGTCTCTTTAAATTTAAATAAGCTGCCGGTATACGTTAAAGGCGGAAGCATTATACCGATGCAATCGCTGGTACAATCAACCGCTATAAAGCCGACGGATACCTTATCGGTACATGTTTACAATGGCACTACGGCCAACTGCTTTGTTTATTATGAGGATGATGGCAAAAGTTTTGCCTACAAAAATGGCGGCTTTTATAAACGTACCATAACGTTTAATCCATCGGACAGAAGTATTACCTTTAATGCAGCAGAAGGCAGCTATCCGTCTCAATTTAAATACATAAAACTGGTATTGCACGGGTACGGCCAGGTGGATAACCTGCATGCTGATAAAAACCAATACAAATTAGAAAACAGCGCCTATTCGTTCCTGGATGCGACCTCCGCTAATGATCCTATGGTAAATGCATCACCAAAGGACACATGCCCGGTTAAATTTATGGTGATAGAAAATAGAGCAAAAATGATTCAATTAAAATACTAATACAGGAGGAATTGTGAAATGAATATTAAAACATCAAAACTTAGCATGAATACTTTATTTATAATGATGGTGCTGGCACTATTTGGCTGCAGCAAATCAAAACCGATTACACCTGTAGTTACCCCACCAGCAACCTACCACGATCCGGCCCAATACGGCACCCCCTACAATAATGTGCCTGCAACAAAGGATATTGTAATGTACGAAGTAAATATCCAGACGTACACGCCCGCTAATTTCCAGGGTGTTGAAGCCAGGCTTGATTCCATTAAAGCGCTGGGTGTAAACGTGATCTGGCTGATGCCGACCTACCCTATCGGGGTTCTTAAGGCTGTTGGTTCTCCTTACGCTGTTAAAGATTACGAAGGCGTAAACGCAAGTTTCGGTTCGCTGGATGACCTGCGTGCACTGGTAGCTAAAGCCCATACACTCGGCATGGCAGTTATTTTAGATTGGGAAGCAAATGATACCTCGTGGGACAATTCATGGATCACTGATCATCCATCATGGTATGTACAGAACGGGGCTGGAGCTATCCAGCAGCTTTCTACCTACACCGACGTTGCCGCGCTGAATTTCAATAATTTTGACATGCGTACCGCGATGATCCGCGCGATGAAATATTGGGTATTTACCGCCAATATTGACGGATACCGTTGTGATTTTGCTGACAATGCACCAACCGATTTCTGGACACAGGCGCTGGATACTTTAAACACCATTACCACGCACAAACTCATTTACCTGGCCGAGGGCACCAAGGGGACTGAGATATCCGCAGGCTTCCAGATCGGCTATGCTTTCAGCTATTATGGTACACTTAAATCTTTGTATGCAGGCACTACAACGCCGTCAGGTTTATTTGCAACAAACACGGCAGAATTGGCTTCCTTACCATCCCCCGGTGTTAAATTAAGATACATTACCAACCATGATGACGCTTCGTCCGACGGCAGCACCATCAGCGAATATAAAGGTAAACAGGGCGCTTTATCCGCCTTTGTAATAGCCGCCTATATGAGTGGCGTGCCTTTAATTTACGATAGCCAGGAGGTTGGCTATCCAAACGCCATCAATTTTTTTAATACCGTTACGGTAGACTATACGGCCAACCCCGATATGGTAGCCGCTTACAAAAAGATCCTGGCTTTCAGGGCCGCACATGAGGCGGTGAAAGTAGGTACACTCACCCCGTATGCCGATGCAAACGTGGTAGCGTTCGAAAAAACATCAGGTGCGGATGACGTCTTGGTATTGGTAAACACCACTAATAGCACGGTAAACTATGCTGTTCCGGCAGCGGTACAGGGCAATTGGATCGATGGCATGAGTAATACCTCCACCACACTATCCTCACAATTAAGTTTAACACCCTATCAGTATGTAGTACTAAAAAAGAATTAAAAGTTTTCTCTCCTATATTTTTATATACAATTTGGTTGCAAAGTGGTGGGAGCCCTCCCACCCTTTGCTATTTTTAGGGGGGGCACATTTGCAAACTTGCTATCGGCTAAAGCAACAAAACCGGCACCTTTTACAGATACCGGTTTTGCGGATTCGAATTTAAAACAAGGTCGTCTTACTTGTTTTATCTTTAGTTCAACTGGTAATTGATATGGTTTTCAGCAATCCGGGTTAAGTGGGCGTCAGCCTCTTTTTCTTCGGATAAGGTTTGCCGCAAAACATCAGCCGCATTGTTATAACCCATGCTTTTAGCCAGTGTGGCCAATCCGCTGTAGGAGGCTATTTTATAATGTTCGGCTTTTTGACCTGTAAAGATGAGGCCGGTATCCCTTTGAGCGGAGCCTCGTTCTGTATCGCCAATAATCCCTACACCTTCATCCACAATATTTACTATCGCCGGACTTTTAACGGAATCAACTTTTTCGTTCACCATACCGAACACCTTTTCAAGCCGGTCCACATGTGTTTGCGTCTGTTTCCGGTTATTATTAAAGGCATCCTTCAATTCAGGGGTTGTAGCGGCATCCTGTAACTTTGGCAAAGCTTCTCCAAGCTTCTTTTCAGTCCAGTAAATGTCCTTCAACTGGTGAACAAAAAACTCCTTGAGTTTTAAGTTGGTTCCTTTCATTGTTTGTGTTTCCATAATTAGTAAATTAGAATTTATATTGAATTTAGAGACTGCGGATTGGTAACGTATTTTGGAACGGAGCGGCTTGAATGTTTTCCACAAGGGATAAACCTGAAATGAATTGGGAAGAGTTCCGCTTTAACCGGCATTTCTGCCATTAAATTTATTCAGAACAAAAACAGGAATATAACTTGAAATTAATTGGATGATTTTTTCTTTTAAGTGTCTGATTTAATCAGATCGTTTTTATAATCGGTTTTAATTTATGTGTTTAACTTATACGCATTATTAACATTAATATTGCCTTTCAAAAACGCAAATAGTTGCCAAATTCGTCAATTATTGGCTTTTTTCATCCTAACTGATTAATCTATAGTTAAATAAAAAAGAATAAAAAAAAATAATTTTTTTGGGAATGAGAAAAGAACCGCCCCCGCTGATCTCTTAATTTACTGCCTTCTCCACCGCACGCTTCAAGACCCCAACCCCGTCTTCCGGTTCCTTTAAATTTAATGATACACTATTTATCCGTTTCATATGAAATAATTATATTTGTTATATGGACGCTTTAATTGCTTACCCCGAGAATAAAGAACAGTTAGCTGCTTTGAAAGCTGTTATGAGGGCTATGAAAATAACCTTTGAACAGAAAAGTGAAATTTACCCTGACCATGTTATTAAGGGTGTAAAAGAATCATTAATTCAATCAGAAGAAGGTAGATTAATACCCTATAAGGGGATTAAAGATATGCTGAATATGGCATGAGCCTTACTATCTTTTATACGCCGCGATCAAAAGAAACCTTGAGCTCTGTCTATGATTTTATCATAAACAAATTTGGTGCAGGCGCAGCTAATAAGTTTGCCGAAAACGCTGAAAAAATAACTTCACTTATTGCAGAACATCCGTTTATGTTTAAGGCGAGTGAAATTGATGAAAACGTGAGAATAGCACTGATCAGCAAGCAAACCTCATTATTTTATAGGGTAACTGATAATTCCATTCATCTTTTGTTTTTTTGGGATAATCGCCAGGAACCTTTATTGCCCCGCTAGCACTTTTTTTCAAACCACTATTTAAATAGTACCTGCTTAATGTCATTATATTGAATTTTTACACCTTCTCTACCGCCCGCTTCAAGATCCCAACCCCGTCTTCCAGTTCCTTTAAATTTAAGGAGGCAAAGCCCAGCCGGATAAAACTGGTGTTATCAAGCCGGTGATAAGAATGTCGCCCACCCTTATTGAGAAATTAATATGATAAAATTTGTTTACCGGATCTAATGTGTTTTACCACCGGCATACAGCTTTTCACCGGCTTCAATGGCTATGTCCAGGTTGTTTTCGCCTGGTGGTTTGGGGCAGCTGTAGCCTCCGCTATAGGCACAGTATGGATTATACGCTTTATTAAAATCAAGTTCGACAACATTATCCTTGATATCGCCATCACGGAAATCGATATAACGCCCCCCTCCATAAGTAGCAGCGCCATTTGTCTGGTCCGTAAAAGGCAGGAACAGGTAATCTTTGTATTGTGGAATTTGCGCGAGCGCTAAGTTTTTGTATAAAGTAAGCTTCACTGCCTTTCCTTTCAGCATAAAGGTTAAAACAGCATAACGCACATACTGCCGGCCCGTACCGCTAAAAGACGGTATAATAAAAGCCGGCTCATTTGTCAATAACTCTGCTTTCGCGGTAACTTTGTAAGTACTGTCAGCATCATAAAAGCGCAGTAATTGCAGGTCATCCTTTTTTAGCGGGGAGCTTTCGTCTTTTAAAAAGTCATCCATATAACCTTTGCGGAACATGGAGATCCGGTCAGCATAGCCTTGTCCAAAACAACTTGTACTTATTAAAAAAATCAAGATCAAAAGGTATTTCATCTGGTGAAGTTTTATACGATATTATGCCATCGCAAGATATTAAAAATTAATGCATGCATTGTCTCATATACAATTTCAATATTTAAAGCAGGTCGTTCCAGATCGGGTCGAGGGTTTGCAAATGTTCGGGTTTAAGTTTTGTTGGCGCCTCTTCTCTTCTTTGTTTTTCCAGTGCCTCCGCACGTTGTTCTTCGATCATTTTTGTAATTCCCATATCGTTATATGCACCTGTGCTGTTACAAAATGCTAGTCCAAGCGGCGCCACCACGTGGTATTCCTTTACACTGGTTTTTGGGTTCACGGTTTCGTTAACAGGCCAGTTAAGGGCTTTGGCAATACCTGCTAATGACGGGGTTAACGCAATGACCTCCTGGCCGTTTTTTGAAGTGGACGCCGGGCCTATATTTCCTCTTATATTGGGCTTAATATCAGCTCTTAAAGCACATAAAACATTCGTAAACAATTCCAAATAACTGGTTCCAGCTTTATAGTCTAACCTCATTCCCGTGTAACATCCGTCAAGATAAATAGCGCCACTATAGTTTGCCGGGAAAATTGTGCTGGTTTTTTGAGCTAAGGCATCTGGCTTAAATCCACCAAATTTTGGTATCCCGGAAGAAATAATGCCAGGGTAAGTTGGCTCACTACCATGGCCCACAATCCGCAGTTCTTCTTTTTCGTCTAATTTTCTTGTATCCGTTTTTACAGCTTTAGTGATCCCGTAGTCTTCTTTGTGTTTATCAGAACCCGCCATATCATGCTTAGTGTTCAAAGAGGCGTTCATTATGGTAGGTTTACTAATATGCATCATTTCTGCGATACCCCTTATCCGGATGATCATCCCCTGGATTACCGGAGATGTGCTGCCGCCCGTAGTCAATTCATCGCGGTTATCGCTACCTGAGTCATTTGTTGCAAAGCGCTGAAGCGCCCTGGCACCCATCTGATCGGCTTCCCGTTCAAGGCTGGTGTCATCGTTAATGTTTATGCCGGTTTTCATTTGCAAGGTTGGCTTTACCCTGCCTTGTTTTTGTTGTACCACGTGCCAGGCCTCGTGTGCCAAATGCTTTTCCTGGCCGGGCGCTATATGGATATCCGATCCCTGTGCATAGGCAAGCGCATTTAATTGGGCCGGTTGGGCCGAGTTATAATGCACCCGGGTGTCATCCATCGAAAAACCCGAAAGATTTTCAACACCTGTTTTAAGGTTATCCGGCAAACCTGTTTTATTTGTTTTACGCTGTACCGGTTTAGTTTCGCCGCCTTCTTTTGGGGTTGTTCCTTCCGAAGATCTTTTATCCGTTTTTAAAAACGGTACAGCAGGCAAACCGGCTCCCTTACCTGCAGGGGCAGATTTTACGTGTTTTAACTGTGTTGAACCGGGCTGTTTGTTTACTAAAATACGATGCACTATTTATTGTTTTGCGTAAGGCTGCAATAAATTTAAGATGTTTTTTCTGCAAGTTCAAATATTAAGTGGCTAATTTTCAACAGCCCGTTTTATCATAACCACACTCCAAATTTATTGCCTGCTTCCAGTTCCTTGAATTCTTCCAACGGCTTAAAGTAATCATCATAAGTATTTATGCGATTCCGTACAATAAGTGCAGATTATTTCGGCCAGATTTTAGAAATACATTAAATTGCAACCCATAAACCAGTGAACAAATGAGATCGACCATCATTCGAAAATTTTCGGGATTATTATTGTTGATATTATTAACCAGCATCGCCGTAAAAAGCAAAGCCGCACAAGGTGATAAAGACACCGTCTTCAATCCCCAATCTGTACTCAAAATAATGAAACGGGTTGGCGACTGGCAACTGCAATACTGGCAAACCAAAGGCTTTACACATAAGAAAACCGACTGGACAAATGCTGCATTGTATACAGGTCTTTTTGATTTGAGCAGGGTAAGCGGCAATGAAAAGTACGACGATAAATTGATAGAAATAGGGAATGACGTAAACTGGCGTACCGGGCCTAACCGGCTGATGGCGGATGATTATTGCGTTGGGCAAACGTATTCGCTGTTATACTTGAAATATAAAAAACCTGAAATGATTGCGCCGTTTCAACACCTGGCGGATAGCATTGTAAACCTGCCTTTTAATGAACCGCTGGATTGGAAGAATAACATACAAAACCGCGAATGGGCCTGGTGTGATGCCTTGTTTATGGGGCCCACGGCACTGGCTTATTTATCGTCAGCCACCGGCGACCCGAAATACCTGGACAAAGCAACAACTCTTTGGTGGAAAACAACCTCCTATTTATACGACCCGCAGGCGCATCTTTACTCAAGGGATGGCAGTTACCTGGACAAACAAGAGAAAAATGGTGAAAAAGTATTTTGGTCGAGGGGAAACGGCTGGGTGTTGGCGGGGTTGGCCCGGGTGCTGGAAAACATGCCTGCTGACTATCCGGGGAGGGGAAAGTTTGTCGCGCTGTTTAAAGATATGGCCGCAAAGGTCGCGTCGCTGCAACAACCCGACGGCAGCTGGCATGCCTCGTTGCTCGACCCGGGAAGCTATCCCATAAAAGAATGCAGCGGCACCGGTTTTTACTGTTACGCCATTTTATGGGGTATCAATAACGGCTTATTTAGCAAACAGCAATACCTGCCGGTTGCTAAAAAGGCCTGGCTGGCTATGGTTACCGCCGTTCAGCCGGATGGCATGCTTGGTTATGTACAACCAATAGGAGGCAGCCCTGATAAAGTAACCGAACAAAGTAATGAAGTGTACGGCACCGGGGCCTTTTTACTTGCCGGTGCACAGCTTTATAGGTACATGAGTGAGCACAAAGGGAAACTATAAGTTAATACTATCAGTTGCAACCAGGCTGTTTCGGAGTATTTCCCCGCTATTTATAGGCACGGTAAAAGAAAAACACCGTAATTAAAACAATCAGGAAAATAATTACCCCGCGGAGCACGTTTTGATTTAGCCTGCGCGCGTAGTAGGCGCCGACATAACCGCCGATGGTAGTTGCTATAAGCATAATACAGGTTTGTGTCCACCAGATTTTACCGGAGGCAATAAAAATAATTACGGCAATAGAATTGGCGGCACCGACCAGCAAAGTTTTATTTACGTTGATGAGTTTGATATCGGCCAGCCCAAAAACACTCCATACAGCCATCATCATAATGCCTGCTCCGCCACCAAAATAGCCTCCGTATATCCCTAAAATAAATTGTGCAATAATTAATGAAGTGCGGCTGATGGTAAAGCGGCTTTGCAGCAATCTGCCTGCCTGTTTCCCGAATATAAATGTCACCGAACCAACCAATATTAACCAGGGAATGATTTTATCAAAATTTTTGGATGGTGTAAGGATCAATAAAAATGCACCAATACAACCACCTATAAGCGAGATAATGATCAGCATTTTTAAAGAGATCTTTTCAAAACTTTTGAAATCTTTGCGATAAGCATAAACGCTTGCAAGCGCACCCGGGAATAAAGCAACCGTACTGGATGCATTTGCCTGTACCGATGGTAAACCGGCGTAAATTAATACCGGCATACTTATAAATGTGCCGCCGCCAGCCACGGCATTGATCACCCCGGCAAATAAGCCTGCAGCCAACAAAAACAGATCAGTATAAACATCGGGCGATGATGAAAATATATTGCCAATAAACAGTAGAATATGCGCCATATGAATGAATCCCCTTCCGCTGTGGAAAAAAACTAAAGTCGCAAAGATGCGTATTATCCTTTTTTCTATTTCAAGAATAAAGTCACAAAAAATTATTAAAATATCGGCTGCAATTGTCTTTATTTGCATGATAAACCATCTTTTGAATAATTTAATTTATATAACCCATTATGAGCGATCAAACAGAAAACGATAAAATGAAGGCTGAACAGTTAGCCCGTGTAATTGACCTGAATGCGAAACTCTTAAGCAATGCCGCCTCAACCTATGCCTATAATAAAATAAATAACCTGCTGCTGATGCAGGTGCTGGCAAAAGTTGAAAACCGCGACCTGGAAGAAATCCGCAGCAATGTGGAGAGGTATATTGCCCAATTTACAGACGAGTATTTGAAGAAAAATTCGTAGTTAGTGATTAGGAGTTAAGTTTTTGTTGTAATGTTGCAACGTTGTAATGTTAGCGTAATATACTTTTCAGATCGTTTAAATAATCCTGGTTTTGATCAATTTCCTGATGGTTTTGGTTATGTAGCGTGATAAGTGTATCACCGGGTTTAAAATACTGCTTTAGCTTTAACGACGAACCATAATAGATCACATCATCCTTGTCGCCGTGAAATATGATGACCGGCGTTGCGACGTGTGGGATATATTGATAGGTATTGATTTGATATTTTAAGATAAATCCAGGCAGGTAGGGGTAATATTTTTGCACCATATCCGGAAGGCTATAGTAAGGAGCAAGAAGGATTAGCTTTTGGGGATGATGTTGCGATGCCAGCCAGGCCGCTGACCCGGTCCCGATAGAATAGCCTAAAATAATTATGTGATTTTCGGGATAATTTAGTTCGATAAATGCGTAGGCAGTGTTTACCGCATCAAAAAGCTGTTTCATTGTAGTTAAATGGCCTGTACTTTTACCATAGCCAGGGTAGTCCGGCATAAACACATCGTACCCAAGGGCGTTGTAATATTTTGCAACACCGCCCCATGACTGAATATCTCCCCCATTACCGTGTAAATAAAAAATAAGCCCCTTTGATTTGGTTGCTGTGAATAAGCAAGCGCTTAATGTATTGCCGTCAGTTGTTTTTATAGCATATTCATGAAAAGGTGTTTGAAAATTGAATCTGTATCCCGCAGGTAAGTGTGACCCCGGAAAAATAATTTTATCCTGTTTGAAATAGAGAAAGCTGCAAACGGCCAGGTAAATACAGGCACAGATACAGGCGATCCAGATAAGTGCCTTATAAAATATCTTCATGTTGGGCCAATAAATTTATCTCATAAAATTATTGATATAAAGCACAAAATTGGCAGTTCCTAAGCTGGATAAAAAAAGGCCATCAAACAAGAAAACCCCTCATCGTCAGATGAAGGGCTTTTCTTTTAAGATTTGGCACCGACCTACTCTCCCACATTTTACTGCAGTACCATCGGCTCTGGCGGGCTTAACTTCTCTGTTCGGAATGGGAAGAGGTGGACACCGCCGATATAGGCACCTGAATTTCTTTTAGTTGGTCATTGGGTCATCAGGTCATTGAGTCATTTTTTGACTTTCTGTTCCTTAACCTTCCTGGTTGCAACTCATTTTTTATTTTGTTTATCCATTTTGTCCGGCTCATTAATGACTTAATGACCCAATGACTTAATGATTATAAACTTAAACATAATTGAAAGAAGTATTTTGAAGAAAAGACAACAATATCATTCATTATCTGTTTTGTTCCGGGATTAGAGGACGTTAACTAATCTCTAATTAACTATCCTCTAATCTCTCACACGAAGAAAGCTTCGGGCGATTAGTATTACTCGGCTATGATGTCACCACCTTTATACCTGTAACCTATCAACGTAGTAGTCTGCTACGACCCTCAATGGAAGTCTCATCTTGTGGCTAGTTTCGCACTTAGATGCTTTCAGCGCTTATCTATTCCCAACGTAGCTACTCTGCAATACAGCTGGCGCCATAACAGATTCACCAGAGGTTAGTCCAACCCGGTCCTCTCGTACTAAGGTCAGCCCCACTCAAACTTCCTGCGCCCACAACAGATAGGGACCGAACTGTCTCGCGACGTTCTGAACCCAGCTCGCGTGCCACTTTAATGAGCGAACAGCTCAACCCTTGGGACCTTCTCCAGCCCCAGGATGTGACGAGCCGACATCGAGGTGCCAAACCTCCCCGTCGATATGAGCTCTTGGGGGAGATCAGCCTGTTATCCCCAGCGTACCTTTTATCCTTTGAGCGATGGCCCTTCCATGCAGAACCACCGGATCACTATATCCGTCTTTCGACCCTGATCGACTTGTCTGTCTCACAGTCAAGCAAGCTTATGCTATTGCACTCCACATACGGTTACCAAGCGTATTGAGCTTACCTTTGAAAGCCTCCGTTACCTTTTTGGAGGCGACCACCCCAGTCAAACTACCCGCCAAACAATGTCCTCCGCTTTGCGGAGTTAGACACCAGATACAGAAAGGGTGGTATTTCAACGTTGACTAACTGACTCCTAGCGAAGCCAGATCACAGTCTCCCACCTATCCTACACATCCTGTAGCCGATTTCAATGTTAAGTTGTAGTGAAGGTGCATGGGGTCTTTCCGTCCCGTTGCGGGTAACCGGCGTCTTCACCGATACCACAATTTCACCGAGCTCATGGCTGAGACAGCGCCCAGATCGTTACACCATTCGTGCAGGTCGGAACTTACCCGACAAGGAATTTCGCTACCTTAGGACCGTTATAGTTACGGCCGCCGTTTACTGGGGCTTCGATTCAATGCTTCGAATTGCTCCTAACATCCCCTCTTAACCTTCCAGCACCGGGCAGGTGTCAGGCCATATACGTCATCTTTCGATTTTGCATAGCCATGTGTTTTTGTTAAACAGTCGCCTGGGCCTTTTCACTGCGGCTTCATTGCTGAAGCGCCCCTTCTCCCGAAGTTACAGGGCCATTTTGCCGAGTTCCTTAGCCATGATTCACTCGAGCACCTTAGGATTCTCTCCTCGACTACCTGTGTCGGTTTACGGTACGGGTATTCATAACCTGAAGCTTAGCGGGTTTTCTTGGAAGTATGATTACCTGAACTATCCCCTTACCCGAAGGCTCAAGGTACTATCAGCTTTCAGCAAGGATGGCGTACTTTACTACCTCCCCTATACCTACGGCCTTTAACGAACTATTCCGTCAGTTCGCGTCAGTGTCACTGCTCCGTCACCGCATCGCAATTATAAATAGTACTGGAATATTAACCAGTTGTCCATCGGCTACGCCCTTCGGCTTCACCTTAGGCCCCGACTAACCCTGATCCGATTAGCGTTGATCAGGAAACCTTAGTCTTTCGGTGGGCAGGTTTCTCTCCTGCCTTATCGTTACTTATGCCTACATTTGCTTTTCTATAACCTCCACAGTAACTTACGTATCTGCTTCGCCGGCAATAGAATGCTCCCCTACCAGATCATTTCTGAAATCCATAGCTTCGGTATACCGCTTGATGCCCGTTTATTATCCATGCCCGATCGCTCGACTAGTGAGCTGTTACGCACTCTTTAAATGAATGGCTGCTTCCAAGCCAACATCCTAGCTGTCTGTGCAATCGGACCTCGTTAGTTCAACTTAGCGGTAATTTGGGGACCTTAGCTGATGGTCTGGGTTCTTTCCCTCTCGGCCCTGGACCTTAGCACCCAGAGCCTCACTCCAGCGTATATTAATAAGCATTCGGAGTTTATCTGGATTTGGTAGGATTTGACTCCCCCGCACCCAATTAGTAGCTCTACCTCTTATTAACTCAACCACCAGGCTGTTCCTAAAAACATTTCGGGGAGTACGAGCTATTTCCCAGTTTGATTAGCCTTTCACCCCTACCCACAGATCATCCGGAAACTTTTCAACGTTTATCGGTTCGGTCCTCCAGTACCTGTTACGGCACCTTCAACCTGTCCATGGGTAGATCACAAGGTTTCGCGTCTACCTCCACTGACTGTGCGCCCTTTTCAGACTCGCTTTCGCTTCGGCTGCGTGTCTTAAACACTTAACCTTGCCAATGAAGAGTAACTCGTAGGCTCATTATGCAAAAGGCACGCCGTCACCCAATTTCTTAGGCTCCGACCGCTTGTAAGTACACGGTTTCAGGTTCTATTTCACTCCCCTGTTCGGGGTTCTTTTCACCTTTCCCTCACGGTACTGGTTCACTATCGGTCTCTCAGGAGTATTTAGCCTTACCGGATGGTGCCGGCAAATTCCCACAAGGCGTCTCCGACCTCGCGGTACTCAGGATACCACTATCCTTACATCAATTACCCGTACGCAGCTCTCATGCTCTATGGCCGGGTTTCCCACCCCGTTCCGGTTTTCTTTGTATCTCATGTTGTGGTCCTATAACCCCCATTATGCCGTAACATAATAGGTTTGGGCTTCTTCCCTTTCGCTCGCCACTACTCAGGAAATCACTGTTGTTTTCTCTTCCTATGCTTACTTAGATGTTTCAGTTCAGCACGTTCGCGCATTTATGCGTCCGATCTTCAATCGGACAGGTTTCCCCATTCGGAAATCCGCGGATCAATTCATATTTGCTGATCCCCGCGGCTTATCGCAGCTTATCACGTCCTTCATCGCCTCTGAGAGCCAAGGCATCCCCCGTGTACCCTTTCTTACTTTCTTCTACGCATACGCCTTTTGCTCGTATGGTATGCTTTTTTGATTCTTGCTGCATCTTCAGAATCAAGATTCAAGAGCCAAGAATCAAGACCGAAGTCTCTTTCCTTTTCCTTTTTTCCTTCTTCTTCCGAGTCACAGCAGTCCTCTATACTGTTGTCTTCTCTTTCAATTTACTTCTTCCAATATGTCAAAGAACGTTTTTTCGGTTTGCAGTTCTGAGTTTGCAGTTTGCAGTTTTAACTGCTTACTGCCCACTGTTTACTGCCAACTGAAAGCGTGGAGAATAACGGATTCGAACCGTTGACCCTCTGCGTGCAAGGCAGATGCTCTAGCCAGCTGAGCTAATCCCCCTAAAAAATGAGTTTGCAGTTGTTAGTTTGCAGTTTGCAGTCGTTTTTTACTGCTATCTGCCCACTGTTTACTGCCCACTTACGCAGCTTCGCTGCGCAATGTAGTCCCGAGCAGATTTGAACTGCTGACCCCTACATTATCAGTGTAGTGCTCTAACCAAACTGAGCTACGGGACTTTGTTTTAGTTTGCAGTTTTCGGTTTGCAGTTTCCAGTTTAGCTTCGCATCGTGCTAACTCTTAACTGCCTACTGCCCACTCTGAACTGCCAACTGTGTCCCTGGCCTCAGCGGCCGGCCCTACATGATGGCTTCATCTTTTGGGTTTTCCTTTTGTAATTACTGATTGATTGATTTACTGAATTATTGATTGATTTTCTCATTCAATAATTCAACAATTCATTAATTCAATAATTATATAAAAAATAGATCATGCAGCTAACAGCCTCAGCTGTTATGGGTTTGAAGAGATTTGTTGGTGTTTGCTTTTGCCTTGCAGCTTTCTGCTTTCACCTTTGTTTGGATACTGCTCCAGAAAGGAGGTATTCCAGCCACACCTTCCGGTACGGCTACCTTGTTACGACTTAGCCCCAGTTACCGGTTTTACCCTAGGACGCTCCTTGCGGTTACGCACTTCAGGCACCCCCAGCTTCCATGGCTTGACGGGCGGTGTGTACAAGGCCCGGGAACGTATTCACCGCAGCATTGCTGATCTGCGATTACTAGCGAATCCAACTTCACGGGGTCGAGTTGCAGACCCCGATCCGAACTGTGAACAGCTTTTTGAGATTGGCATCCTGTTGCCAGGTAGCTGCCCTCTGTACTGCCCATTGTAGCACGTGTGTAGCCCCGGACGTAAGGGCCATGATGACTTGACGTCGTCCCCTCCTTCCTCTCTATTTGCATAGGCAGTCTGTTTAGAGTCCCCATCTTTACATGCTGGCAACTAAACATAGGGGTTGCGCTCGTTGCGGGACTTAACCCAACACCTCACGGCACGAGCTGACGACAGCCATGCAGCACCTAGTTTCGTGTCCCGAAGGACTGATACGTCTCTGTATCATTCACTAACTTTCAAGCCCGGGTAAGGTTCCTCGCGTATCATCGAATTAAACCACATGCTCCTCCGCTTGTGCGGGCCCCCGTCAATTCCTTTGAGTTTCACCCTTGCGGGCGTACTCCCCAGGTGGAATACTTAACGCTTTCGCTTTGACGCTAACTGTATATCGCTAACATCGAGTATTCATCGTTTAGGGCGTGGACTACCAGGGTATCTAATCCTGTTTGATCCCCACGCTTTCGTGCCTCAGCGTCAATCATACCATAGTAAGCTGCCTTCGCAATTGGTGTTCTGTGACATATCTATGCATTTCACCGCTACTTGTCACATTCCGCCTACCTCTAGTACATTCAAGCCCATCAGTATCAAAGGCACTGCGATAGTTAAGCTACCGTCTTTCACCCCTGACTTAATAGGCCGCCTACGCACCCTTTAAACCCAATAAATCCGGATAACGCTCGGATCCTCCGTATTACCGCGGCTGCTGGCACGGAGTTAGCCGATCCTTATTCTCAGAGTACATTCAACTCATTACACGTAATGAGGTTTATTCCCCTGCAAAAGCAGTTTACAACCCGTAGGGCCGTCTTCCTGCACGCGGCATGGCTGGTTCAGGCTTCCGCCCATTGACCAATATTCCTTACTGCTGCCTCCCGTAGGAGTCTGGTCCGTGTCTCAGTACCAGTGTGGGGGGTCATCCTCTCAGATCCCCTAAACATCGTAGCCTTGGTAAGCCGTTACCTTACCAACTAGCTAATGTTCCGCATGCCCATCTTTATCCTATAAATATTTGATTACATCATAATGCTATGTCGTAATGTTATGCGGGCTTAATCTCTCTTTCGAGAGGCTATCCCCCTGATAAAGGTAGGTTACATACGTGTTACGCACCCGTGCGCCACTCTCATTCGAAGCAAGCTCCGAAATCCCGTCCGACTTGCATGTATTAGGCCTGCCGCTAGCGTTCATCCTGAGCCAGGATCAAACTCTCCATTGTATAATGTCTATGTTTGATTTACCTGACCCTATTATCATTCTAATAGAATCTGTAAAAATATTTCTCTTTTTACAGTATCCCTTCTCTCTTCTCTCATAACTTCCTTCCCTTACGGGTCGGCTGTTATGCTACATGATTATCTATCTTTTATAAGAACTTATCGCCTTCGCCTCGCGGTTCAGACTTTATAGTTTATCACTTTTAACGGTGATGACTTTTCAATTTTAATACTGAAAATCGCTTCCAGTATTTTTGCCTTTCGGCGCCCCTTTCTTTTGGGACTGCAAAGGTAGAAACCTTTTTTTATTCTGCAAACTTTATTTTTTTTATTTTCTAAAGTTCGTTTCCCGCTTCCTTTTCACTAAAACCCTTTCCTCATTTGCGGGCTGCAAAGGTAAGCACAGTTTTTGATTTTGCAAATGGTTTGTAAGAAAAATTGCATGTGTAGTTCTAACACTTTGCAAATCAGCAGGAAAAAGTTTTGGAAGTCCGAAACCTGCCTGCCGGCAGGCAGGGTCGGGAAAGACCGGAAGCCGGGAAGGGAGAAATAGACCATAGTCAATGGCCCAAGTACCATGGTTATTGTAAGGCTTATCCTTATATATAGTATATGCTATAGGATCCGGGCTATCTCCGGTCTGCCGGCTATACCTATATTGCATCTGTATATATACTATATAAAAGAGGCTGCGCATCATTAAATATAAGCATAAGACAAAACACCACTCACTATTCTCTATTCACCGCTCACCGATTCGTTAAAAGATGTTAAATCACTCCTATATATATACTACAGGCAAACCAAGCATCCTATATTAGCCGAAGAAAAAAGGGAATCGCTTCAAAAGTAGCTATGGGTTTGAAACCCATCGCTACGGGAAAGGCAGAAGAAAAATAATTAATTGACTGATTTATATTATTCACGTATCTTTGCAAAATGTTTAAAAAACAACTAACGTTATTAGCCGGTGTATTTACCATTTTAATTATTGCACTGGGCAGTTGTAAAAGCAAATATGAAAAACTGCGCACAAGTAACGATAATGCCAAAAAGTATTCGGAGGCCATTAAGTTATATAATAAAAAGGAGTACTCAAAAGCTTTAGGCTTGTTTGAACCGCTGGTAACCCGTTACCGCGGGCAGGAACAGGCGGAAGACCTTTATTATTACTATGCTTATACCAACTACAAACTGAGGGACTATACTTCGGCCAGGTACCATTTTAAAACATTTGCAGATACCTATCCGTCAAGCCCGCGGGCTGAGGAGTGCCGCTTTATGTCGGCCTATTGCTATTACTTGGATTCGCCGGCCTTTTCGCTGGACCAGGACAATACCAACAAAGCTATTGAATCACTTCAGTATTTTATCAACCTGTATCCTAAAAGTGACCGTGTACCAGAGGCCAGCAAGCTGATACAAAACCTTAGGGATAAGCTGGAAGAAAAATCGTATGCAAATTCAAAGCTGTATTTAACAATAGGCGACTGGCAGGCAGCCGTTATTTCGTTTGGCAATACGCTGCGCGATTATCCGGATACCAAATACGCCGAAGAGCTTGATTTTTTAACCATCAGGGCACAATACCAATATGCAGAACATAGCCGCGAAGACCACCAGGTTGACCGCTACAACCAGGATGTTGCTTATGCGCAGCAGTTTATTGATAAATACCCTAACAGCAAATATTTAAAAGAAGCTAAAGACTATTTAAAGGAAAGCAACCAGGGAATTGAAAAAACAAAACATATTTTGGCAGAAGCAGTTTTTAACCCAAGGATTGCAAATAAAATAGCTGCTAAAAAAGATACAGTAAAAAGTCAGCCGCCATCTGAAAAAAACAATGGCGACCAAAAGATCCCATAAATTATAATTGATTATGAACACAATTAATAATACTACTACCAAGCCAGCCGTAGCCAACAGCACGGTAACCCGTGATTTGCGCGAACTGGATGTAAAAACCAACAACATTTACGAGTCGCTGGTTATTATGTCGAAAAGAGCTAACCAGATCTCAAATAATGTAAAAGAAGAATTGCACCAAAAGCTTTCGGAATTTGCATCATCAAATGATAACCTGGAAGAAGTTTTTGAAAACCGTGAGCAGATCGAAATCTCAAAATATTACGAAAAGCTTCCAAAACCATCATTGGTAGCTATCCAGGAATTTTTAGAAGACAAGATCTATTACAGGAATCCGGCTAAAGAACAACAGTAGGCCCCCCAGCCCCCTAAAGGGGGAGCTATGGAGGAGTGCTTCGTTTACCCATATTAAACACCCTTATAGGGTGTTTTTTGTTTACGTTTTTTAGTAATTTTAACTTTCATCAATTCTTCCCCCTTTAGGGGGTCAGGGGGCTTGGCCTTATGCTACAGGATAAAAACATTGTTTTAGGCGTTTGCGGCAGTATTGCAGCTTATAAAGCGGCAACCTTAGTTAGGTTATTGGTAAAAGGCGGCGCCAATGTACAGGTGGTAATGACACCTGATGCTACCAATTTCATCACCCCTTTGACCCTTTCTACACTCTCCAAAAAACCAGTATTGGTTGATTACTTTATCCCCGAAACCGGCGAATGGAACAACCACGTGGAGTTGGGACTTTGGGCCGACCTGGTGATCATAGCACCGGCAAGCGCCAATACGCTGGCTAAAATGGCAGGTGGCTTATGTGATAATTTATTGATGGCAGTGTATCTTTCGGCAAAATGCGAGGTTTATTTTGCACCCGCGATGGACCTTGATATGTGGAAACATGATGCTACCCGCGAAAACATCAGCAAACTTCAATCCTTTGGTAATATCCTGATCCCCCCGGGTGTTGGCGAACTGGCCAGCGGACTCAACGGCGAAGGACGTATGGCCGAACCCGAAGAAATAGTGGCGTTCATCACCTCAGCAATTAAAAAAAAACTCCCCTTAGCTGATCAAAAAATACTGGTAACTGCGGGGCCTACCTACGAAGCGATTGACCCGGTGCGGTTTATCGGAAACCATTCGTCAGGTAAAATGGGCTTTGCCATTGCTGATCAGCTGGCACAGCTTGGCGCTGATGTTACACTGGTATCGGGGCCATCGGCACAAAAAAGTAAACAGGCATCGGTTAAACGGATTGATGTAACTTCGGCAGCCGAAATGCTGGAAGCCTGCCTGGTTCATTATAAAGATTCAATAGCCTGCATCATGAGCGCTGCTGTTGCGGATTATACCCCAACGCATCCCGCGCAGCAAAAAATTAAAAAAGCGGATAACTATCTTAATATCGAACTAAAACAAACCGTTGATATTTTGAGCACTTTGGGAGCGCAAAAGAAAAACGGCCAGATATTGGTTGGTTTCGCGCTGGAAACCAACGATGAAGAAAAAAACGCAATAAAAAAGCTTCAGATGAAAAACCTGGATTTTATTGTGCTAAATTCGCTGAATGATGCGGGGGCCGGTTTTAAAAAGGACACCAATAAGATCACCATCATTGACAAAAACTTACAAAAAACCACGTACCCTGTTAAAAGCAAAGATGAAGTTGCCCTGGATATCTGCCATAAAATTATTGAGCTGATAAAATGATGAAAGTATTAAGCGTTTATATTTTACTTTTCTTGATGTGCGGCTTCGCTTCAGCGCAGGATTTGAATGCTACCGTGCAGGTTTTATCGCCAAAAGTGCAGGCAACTAACAAAAGGATCCTGCAAACGCTTGAAACATCCATGAAAGATTTTTTGAATGGCCGTAAATGGAGCCAGGATAATATTTTGCCGCAGGAACGGATTGAATGCACTTTTATTTTAAATGTTACTACCTGGGACGGCAACAGCAATTTTAGTGGCGAGTTGCAGGTAGTATCGGTAAGGCCCGTTTTTGGTTCAGGTTATACCTCCACGTTATTAAACACCCTCGACAAGGATATTTCATTTACCTATACCGAAGGGCAAACGATGGATTTTAGCGACCAGGCCTACCAGGGCGAGCTGACTTCGATACTGGCTTTTTATGCCTATGTTATTGTAGGTTTGGATTACGATAGTTTTTCGAGGTATGGCGGTACGCCCTATTTTGCCGCGGCCCAGACTGTGGTAGCCAATGCACAGGGTTCCAGTGCGAAAGGCTGGAAAGCGTTTGACGGCAACACCAACAGGTATTGGCTGCAGGAAAACCTGAACAACAGGATCTACCAGCCATTGCGCAGCTTTATGTATGATTATCACCGTAATGGTTTGGACCTGATGTCGGACAATGCCGGCAAAGGCCGAAAAGCTATTTTTGACCTGATGCCCACCCTTTCGCAGGTTGATTTAACGCGCGTGGGCGGCATGTTCCCGCTGGTGTTTTTTACGGCCAAGAGGGACGAGTTTGTATCTATTTTCACCAATGCCGATCCGCAGCAAAAAGTGCAGGTCATCAATATTTTAAGCCAGGTAGACCCAGCTAACGGGTTGAAGTACCAGGCGCTGCAAAAACAGTAGGCAGTTTGCGGTGGGCAGTTGGCAGTTTTCATTGCTTCAGCTATCTAAATAATTCCGAAAGCGAACATCCGAAATCCGAAATCCTCCTGTAACATTCTCCCATCCCACACGTCCTTTCATTGAAAAATCACGGTGATCGTTAAAATCTTTTAATCGTGTCAAAAAAATATTCAAATTAATTTGCATATACGAAAACTATCGTACATATTTGTACGAAGAAATTCGTATAACATAAAAAGGATAATGGAAATCAAACCAACAGAGAGTGAATTAGAGATATTGCAGGTGATCTGGAAGAAAGGCCAGTGCACCGTTCGCGATGTGCATGAGGAATTGGCAAAAAACAAAGATGCCGGCTATACCACCACTTTAAAACTGATGCAGATAATGCACGAAAAAGGCTTGGTTGAGCGTGACACTGCCGCTAAGACGCATTTATATAAAGCATTGATCACCCGTGAGCAAGCGCAGCAAACGGCTTTGGATAAAATTATATCCACGGTTTTTAAAGGCTCCACTTCCGACCTGGTGATACAGGCCCTTGGCCATCATCGTGCATCAAAGGATGAGATTGATGCGATAAAGAGTTATCTGGAGAAGTTTGGGGAATAAGTCCGAAAGTCGGGAAAGTCCGGAAGTCCGAAAGAAAAAAAAGAGACCATAGTCGATGGACCATAGTCCATGGCTGGAAGAAGGAAAAAAAAGAGACCATAGTCCATGGCTGGAAGAAGAAGAAAAAAAGACCATGGTCGATGGACCATAGTCCATGGCTGGAAGAAGGAAAAAAAAGAGACCATAGTCCATGGTAAGAAAAGGAGAAAAGGCATCAGTTGATGGATAGTAGTTCCATCTTAATAACACTATAAAAAAACCATGGACCATGGACTATCGACCATGGACTTAAACAAAAAAGGCAATGGAAAACGTATTATACAACATCAGCCAGGTTTTAGGGATTACCATTATACACTCCTTGTGGCAGGGGATGCTGGTTTATTTTTTGCTGCGGATGGTTTTTGCTGCGGCTCCTGCCCTATCGGCGGTAAAAAAATATAACCTGGCCATTGTTTCGCTGGCAACGGTTTCCCTGGTGTTTATTTATACTTTATTTGCCGGGATCAACTCTTATAACTGGGTAAATGCCGGGCCGGTTAATTTTGCCCGGTTGCTGCCTTCCTTTAAACTGGGCTATTATGCGCCCGTTAAAGCATCTTTCTTTGCTTCGCTCGCTGTTTATATGCCTTATATATGTGCCGTGTATTTTGCGGGGCTGCTGGTAAATATTTTTAAGCTTGGGTTTGAATGGAATAAGATCAGGCTGATCAAACAGTCGGTGATACCCGCTGAACAAATGCAGCAGTTTATCAATACTTTTTCTAAAAAGCTAAACATCGACAAACCCATCCGGTTAAAATTCAGCCAATTGGTGGATGTTCCCTGTATGATAGGTTATTTTAAGCCGCTCATTCTTTTGCCGGTGTCCATTGCTACCCACCTTTCGGCCTGCCAGATCGAAGCTATTTTATTGCACGAATTATCGCACATAAAAAGGAATGATTACCTCGTTAACATCGGGCAACAGGTTATTACCGTCATCCTTTTCTTCAATCCATTTGCACACCTGATTAACCGTATCATCAACCAGGAACGCGAAAACAGCTGCGACGACCTGGTGATTGAAAAAACCGGCAAGCCATTGATATATGCCACAGCGCTGCTGAAGTTAGAAGAATCGAGGATGGCTAAATTACCGTTTGCGTTGGCCGCCACCGGGAAAAAGAATTATTTATTAAACAGAATTGAAAGAATTATGAAAACCAATAAGCCGATAGGCAACATCCGTCACCTGGTGATCGTCCTGTTTTTACTTGCAGGGAGTTTGGGCAGCATTGCCTGGTTTAATCCTAAAACAGCCGGTGCAGCTACCCGTAAACAAGGTGCACACCAGGCATTGTCAAAATCAAATTTTGTAACCGATACCGCAAAACAACAGCCTTCTATAAAAGCTGACTCCAACAGGAGCTTATTTGAAAGCGATACGATAAAACATCATCGCAAAGGTAAAACAGTAGCAAGCGGCAAAAAAGAATCAATGACTGTTGACAGTACTGCGGGAGATACCGGTAGAAATTTCTATTCGGGCGCGGCATCGCGGCAGCAGATGGAAATGTTTCGCAAACAGCGGGAGGAGATCAGGAAGAAATTTAACAGCCCTGAATGGAGGGCACAAATGGACGCCTTCCGCAAACAACGCGAAGAATTAAGGAAGCAATTTGACAACCCTGCATGGAAAGCCGAAATGCTGGCGATGAGAGAACAGGGCGAAAAATTGAGGAAGAAATTTGACAGCCCCGAATGGAGGGAACAAATGGACGCCTTTAAAAAGCAGGGTGAGGAAATGAAAAAACAATTCGATAGCCCCGAATGGAAAGCAAAAATGGATGCCTTTAGGAAACAGCGCGAGGAAATGAAAAAGCAATTTGATAGCCCTGAGTGGAAAGCACAAAAGGAGGCTTTTAAAAAACAGCGCGAAGAAATGAAAAAACAATTCGACAGCCCTGAATGGAAAGCGCAAAAAGAAGCTTTTAAAAAACAGGCGGAAGAAATGAAAAAGCAATTCGATAGCCCTGAATGGAAAGCAAAGATGGAAGAGCTGAAAAAACATGGAAAAGAATGGCGCAAAAAATTTGATAGCCCCGAATGGAAAAAGGCCATGAAAGACAGGAAGTGGAAATTGAAAGACACCGTTGGCGGCGGTGAAATATACGAACCGGCGAAGAAGGATTCGTTGTAGGGGGCGAAAAGTCCATGGTCGATGGACCATAGTCCATGGTGGGAAGGAAAGAGGACCGTGGTCGATGGTCCATAGTCCATGGTAGGAAGAAAAGAGGACCATGGTCGATGGACCATAGACCATAGCAGGAAGGGAAAAGTCCATGGTCGATGGTCTATGGCAGAAAAAAGAAGAAAGACTATGGCCGATGGACAATAGACAGTGGCCAGCTGACCAACAATAAAAAAACCATGGACCATCGACTATGGACCATGGACTAACAAAAGTGCAATGGAAAACATACTATACAACATCAGCCAGGTATTAGGGATAACGGTGATCCATTCGTTATGGCAGGCACTGTTGGTTTATTTTATGCTGAAGATCGCATTAATGCTTGGCCATAAGCTGTCTTCATCAAACAAATATTTGATGGCGGTTAGCGCTTTGTTTGCCATAACCGGGTGGTTTTTTTATACGCTGATCACCGAGATAAATGTTTATGAATGGATAGTTGTTAAGTCTGCAAACCCCTCAGTTTTGCCGGTAATTACCGGGATACCTGCCGCTATCCACCAGTTTAACGATGTAACTGCGCGCTATTACTACGATATTGAACAATACCTGCCTTATATCGCCATCCTTTATATAGCGGGACTGTTGTTCAATACCGGAAAGCTTGTTGTTGCCCGCAAAAAACTGGATAATATTAAGCAAAATATGAGTATTGATATTGAGCTGCAGTATCTTGTAAATAAGTTTTCCGACGCATTCGGCATCAGCAAAAAAGTAAAAATAGGTTTAAGCAACCTGGTTGATGTGCCCTGCATGGCCGGCTATATCAAGCCGGTGATCCTGCTGCCGTTTACCTTAACTACCTATATGTCGGCGCAGGAACTGGAAGCCATTGTATTGCACGAACTGGCTCACATAAAACGCAATGATTACCTGGTAAACCTGCTGCAGCAGGTGATTGCCATATTGTTATTTTTTAACCCCTGTGCGATACTAATCAACAGGATTATAAATGAAGAACGTGAGAACTGCTGCGACGACCTGGTTGTAAAGGCCACCGCAAGCCCGCTCATCTATGCGAAAGCATTGTTAAAACTCGAACAAACCCGCCAAAATGACCAGAAGCTAGCACTGGCCGCGACCGGCAAAAAGTATCATTTATTAAACAGAATTGAACGTATCATGAAATCAAAACAAACCACTACAGGCATGCGCCCGGCTTTGCTGGCCATGCTTATATTTACGGCGGCCATTGGCTGCATTACCCTGCTGAAACCCGAAATTGCACAGGGAAAAATATCTGTAAAAGCGATTAGTCCGCTGATAAGCGATATGCTGGCTGATACCGGCCACAAATCCACCTCAAACAAAACAGCACAGGCGCATCCAATCAAAAAACATCATACTT
>Ga0207076_1059_pt1 | contig 28498 bp, 35 predicted proteins | sample Alteio_BWMinHeat_62_FD_153568 | JGI IMG/M metagenome (GOLD analysis project Ga0207076, IMG submission 153568) | Enriched cells from forest soil in Barre Woods Harvard Forest LTER site, Petersham, Massachusetts, United States -... | ecosystem: Environmental > Terrestrial > Soil > Temperate forest >... | reverse complement strand
CGAAGCTAACTGTCACGGTTACGGTATCCCCTACTTTAGTATTTGAAGCTTTACGAACTGCGCCATGCAGGTACAAATAAAAACTACCATCGCCAACAGGCATCATATTGATTCGCCATGGGGGCTGGGGCTGGCCATTAATTTGCACCAGCACCGGCATCGGTTTGCGCCAAGTCGACTGCAGCACTTGGGCCTGCGACCTAGTCACCCTGACGTATGGGTTAACCCCGATGATTTCGATTTTGGCTGTAAATTTAAGCCGGCTCATACCTACATACTAACACCAGCGGCATGATAATCTGGAGCTATGAATATGAAGCTGCCCAAAAAAATCAAAACTTTTAGTGATCGCTATCCGTTTCTAGGGCCAACCATCTGGATGCTCAGTATCCAATACTATTTAATCCAACTGCAGGCAGCGCTGGCGTGGCCGACGGCTTACAGTGTCCTCAATAACACTATTAGCGACCTGGGCAACACAGCTTGCGGCGGTTACGGCAGCCGGTTCGTCTGCTCACCGCTGCATAGCCTGATGAACTATTCTTTTATAACTCTGGGGCTGACCATGGCCACGGGCTCACTGCTGATTTATCAAGAGTTTAAAAAAAGCCGGACTAGCCTGGTGGGCTTTAGTTTTATGGCCATTGCTGGTTTTGGCACCATTCTGGTTGGTCTATTCCCCGAAAATACCATTAGTAGACTGCATACTTTCGGCGCGGCTCTGCCTTTTTTAATCGGCAATATTGCGCTGGTAGTTTTAGGCATAACGCTAGACATCCCACAGGGTTTGCGACGCTATACCCTGCTGTCGGGCTGGGTGGCACTAGGTGCCTTTGGCTTGTTTGTGACGCACAATTATGTGGGGCTAGGCATTGGCGGCATGGAAAGGCTAGTGGCCTATCCGCAAACTATCTGGCTAATAACCTTTGGGGCCTACATTTCCAGGAATCATTTGCGTTCGCGCCGGCTCCGGCTCCCTAGCTAGGGCTAGCCGCGACGTCGATTGCAACGACGGCATCGTCGCCGACCACCCAGGCATCGTGTCCGGCCGGAATATCGACAACGTCACCCGGTCCAACCTCGTCCTGACCACCATCATCCATAACGACTTTAAGGCTACCCGAGATTATACAAAGCGTATGATGAACCTGGCAACTATTGGTGCCGGCAGCCGGCTTTACATGTTCCGACCATTTCCAGCCTGGTTCAAAAGTGTCGCGCATTAAGGTTAGATTGCCCATTTGCACCACCTCAACCTTAGTTTTGGGTGGCGACATAACCTGGTCTGGAGTACTAAAGTTTTTCTTATCCATACCAATCCTTCGATTATTGGCTCTAGTATATATGCGTTGGCTGCGGCACTACAAAATTTATGCTAGTTAGCAAGCAAAATTAGTGGGGGCCTAGTTTTGCCAGGGTACGTCCGTAGACGGAAACGGCAATTAAAAACGCGGCGGCCATAAAGAAGGACATTAATTGTTCATGATAGTGGTTGATCGTCAATAAGCCGCCAATAATAGCCAACGAAATACCGGTTAGGGCAATGGTGGTTGGTTTACGAGTCTGCTGGAAGTTCTTAACGCTATATCTTAATACCACAATTGCAAAACCCAACATGACGAAAGCATTTGTAACGTGAAGTATCAGAAGAGTATCCCAAAAAATTCTGGCCTGATGTGAAATATCTGATCCCAGCCCGTCTATTAGGTTAAGACCCATGCCAAGCAAAAACTGAATGCTTAAAAGCATCATCAACAACTCTACTTTTTTTGCTATAAATAATTTCTGGTTGCTGCTTTCGGCACTTAGTACGGCCATGTTGCCTCCCGGTCTTATCAACTAAAGAATATCATGCGGTTACTTTGGCTGAGCGTGTAGGTCTAGATTAAGTATAACAGGAGTAAATGGCCATAAAATGAGACACTATAAAAGGGCGTCTCTTTTAAGCTTGACGGAAAGTAGCGTTTATGGCGGTACGGAGCTGTTTTAGCGCTACTGCAAAGAATTACCTTTGGTTCTGGTCTTGGCTGTTTTTAATTACTTTCTATATTTTCCTAGTTAGGAAATAGTAAATTATTGCCAAAGGTTCTCTAGCGATGTAGTCACTTAGGTGCGAGCAAGTTGTGTTCGTGTCCGGAGATAATGAGTATGTGTAATGTAGTTCTGAAGCTACAAGCCCAGCTCGCGCATTAGTTGGAGGGTCAGTAACAACAATGGCGGAATGTAATCCCGAATTATTAAGTATTTTTTGCGAGAAAGTGAGATTTTGATATGTGGATTTTGATTTCGTTTCCACTAAAATATCTGCTGCTGGAATACCATCTTTGATAGCAATTGTTTTCATGGTTTCAGCCTCACTAACACTATCTCCCGTGTCAGGTCCGCCAGACATTAAGATTTTGGCTGCATAGTGATTCTTGTAGAGATAGACGGCCTGGTTTACGCGAGATTCTAGACAGGAGCTATAGTGAGCGTTTGGCGCGAAACCGTTGAGGCATCTAGGGCCAAAGCAGGAAGTGCCACTTATGGCTTTTTCGCCAAGAACTACGATAGCGTCTGATTTTACTTTAGTATCATGCTTTGACACGTTAAAAACATAGACAACTATTGAAGAGTATATGGCTAGAAATACCGCAACAACCATCGAAAGTGTAATGAGAATTCTTCTCTTCATACGTTTGCTTGAAGCATTACGGTCACCTTTGGTGATCATCTTGGCTGGCGAGGAAGGATTCGAACCTTCGATCTCCTGATCCAGAGTCAGGCGCCTTACCGCTTGGCCACTCGCCATTATATAGAACCAAAGTATTTTAGCTAATTACAGCCCTTTTGGCCAATCCAAGCCCTCGATTCGGTATAATAAAGAAGCTAGTTGTGTCGCACATTCAAAGGAGGCGGGGCTTGGGCGAGAGCCAGAGGCAAAGTGAACCCGGCAGTTTTAGCTGGTGTGTCAATATGCTCGACCTGGGCGATCCGGTACTGACAGCCGTAGCCAAAGTGGTTTGTCGCCAGTGGACCGTCTGGCCCGAGCAGCTGCTGGGCCGAGAACTGGCCGGTACCGCCACTAGCTCCCCGGACAATCCGCCGCTTTCAACCGGGCTGATATTTCGTCCGAGTCGGCTGGGCTACGTCGTACTAGCTCGGCGCATGGCTTGGAACCTGACGCACCGCCGCACCGGCAAAAAGGCGACGGAAATCGGGGCGGTCTTGGGTGGCTACTCACCGGCGACTGTCCGGCCGTGGCTGGGTGGCTCTAAGGCGTTTGATAAGTCTTACGGCTGGAGCTTTAGGGCCGGCGATTACATCGAAGAACTAGATGTTCTGGTAACACTAGAATTGTCCTGAGCAAGACTATAAACGGCTCATTTTTCTTACCTACTTGGCCAGCTCCCAGCAAAAATCAAACAGAGTTTTGAACTGTTGGGCCAGCTGAATGCTCTGGATGCTGACTGCCGTTGGCTGGGTGTTCTTATCGAAGAATAAAATCAACACCGTGTCGCCAAAAATAGTAAAGTCCCCCGGAAACGGGCGTTGGTCGGACGGCAAAAAACGTGATTCGCGATGATTACGATCATCCGAGGCTTTTAGGATCGGGCCATTGCTAGCGGTATACACCAGGCAACTCCGAATATCGGCCGCCATACGGCTAACATTAGCGCTGCTAAATTGATACTCTGGGAAATTTTGCTCAAGTAAGTCCAGGTCACTAAGACCAAACACGCAGTCAATATCTTTGTGTTTTAAGAAAAGCTGTTCTACCAACCCCCTGATATCCTTGGCACCGACAACTGATTTTACCGTGGTATGCATGACTTTATTTTATACTTTTTCGGGCACAACTTGGTAGTAGCTTGGTTGTTTAGTATTGGCGCAAGTATTATGATGATTTCGCTCACGATGCGTTTGTGGCTCTCAAGCCCTTAACCCGTGAGTGCCGCCCTACGTCGACGACTGCCCAATGGATCAGTTTTGGGTTGAAGGACAGTAATGTCGTACCCCAAAGCCGGCGATGATTCGACAGAAAGTTGTCACCCGGGTGCTGCTTTCCATCGACCCAAAAGCGAGTCGAAAATGGGAGCAACCTAGTAAGCGGCAGTAAATAGCAACACAGGACGGAACGTTGGAGTGTAACAAAGAGGACTCCCCAGCCCCTCTCCAACCACTCCAACGTTCCGTCCTGCTCAACTCTTTCAGCTCAGCTGGAAGACGGGCAGCCAACCAGCTGCTCTTTTGTTTGCTAGAATTTCTGATTTAACTACCAACATTAACCGTCGATTTAATTTTGGGTAACGGCTTGGTTGTGTGGTCTGCTAGTTAGTACTACGATAATAAGGCTTGCAGTTTGCGGCTTACCGTGAATCAACGCAAGTGCCACCCTACGGCGACAACCGCCCTCGGGATGAGACTTGGGTCCAAGACAACCAGTCATACCCTCAAGCCCCCCGGCGAGGACCCGTGGAAGGATGTCACATGGGTGCTGCTTTCCATCGACCAAGAAGCGAGTCGAAAAATGGGAGCAACCTAGCAATAACCCAGTGGTAGGCAGTTGGAGCACCGAGGGGCCTGGACCCTGCCCCTCTCTCCCCCAACCTCAAACGCTTCCACCCTACTTTACTTTCCGGCTCCGCCGGAGGTACGGGCAGCCAACCTGCTGCCCTTTTGTTATGATCAAACTATGAAAACTTACGTAGCCCTGCTGCGGGCTATAAATGTCGGCGGTAACAGTGTTATTAAAATGACAGATCTGCGCCAGCTGTTTGAATCGCTGGGCTTTGGTGATGTCGTGACCCATATCCAAACCGGCAACGTCGTGTTTAAATCTGGCCAAACCGACCGAACTAAGCTGTCCACCCAAATCGAAAACGCGCTCGAGCCTTTCATGAACTACCGACCGCAAGCCTTTATTCTAACGGCCAATGATCTCAAGCAAGCCGTCGCCGACTGCCCATATCAATCGGACGACCAGCGGCAGTGTCAGCTAATGTTTTTGGAAACTGAGCCCGACCCGATAAACGTCGAGGCTCTAAAGGCCCTGGAGGGTGACGAGTACCAATTCACCGTGCGCGGCCGAGTGTTGTACTATGCCTATTCACGCAGCTCGGCTGGCAATCGCCGCACCATTAATTTCGAGAAAGTGCTGGGCAGCCGCGGTACGGCTCGCAACCTCAAGGTAGTTACAAAGCTGATTGAACTGGCGGCTTAACTAATCCGGAATATCGATGCGCAAAAAGCTTTCGGCGTAGTCGTAACCGGCGGATTCACCAGCCCGTTTGGCCCAATCTTTGACTATCTGGTGAGTTTCTTCGACGTTGGCCACCTGGCTGGCATGGGCCGCTAGCGCTTTTAGTTTCTTATCAATATGAAGAGAAATATCGACCACAAAGCTTTCGTTGCCAAAGCGCATCAAAAGCACCGTAGTAACCTTGTGAGGCTGGAGGCCTTCGGCCAGCAGCTCGGGAAAACTAAGGTGATCGCGAGCCAGCGGAAAGACAGCGTCTAAGGTGGCCTGTCCCGCCGCGCGGTGATCGGGATGATTAATGTAACCAATTTCGACCCAGTAAGCGATAGTGGGGTCCATGGTTACGACTACTTCGGGTTTAACCTGTCGAATTACCCGGGCGATATCGCGTTTAACAGCCACGTTATTTTCCAGCAAGCCATCTTCGTAGTCTAAAAAGAAAACCTGCTTCAGGCCCAGGATTTTAGCGGCCGTTTGCTGTTCACGACGGCGAATCTTAATTAAGTCACTGGACGAAATATGAGGATCGGCCGAGCCTTTCGACCCGTCGGTTAATAGCAAATAATAGACAGCGGCGCCTTCGGCTGCCCAGGTCGCGGCCGCACCCGACATACCGAAATCCAAATCGTCAGGATGAGCCGCCACCCCCAAAACAACTTTGGGGTTTAGTTTAGATTGAGCTGCCATAGCCCAATTTTAACACTCACCTAGCCGCCACCGCAGCCGGGGCTGGGTTGGCCGGTTAGCCGCTGGGTGATATCGGCGTACACAAACGGTTTGGCTCGGCCGTTGGGATAGGCGTAGCTGCAGAGCGGCAGGTACGGATACTGGCCACTAAAATAACTATTCAAAACCAACCGGAAAATATTAACCGGATCGTCGGCTTTGGCCAAATCTTCAGCCGAGGCGGCTGGAACGTGATAAGCCGCTAAATTACCAAACTTCATCTTTAAGTCGAGGTCACTCCAGGTGCGCATATCGACGCCATTGATCTCGCTGTCGGCGCTGTCCTGATCGAAATTTTGATTGTTCAGTTGGATCGGGTACGGCCCTTCGTCGGCCTGTAGCACTACAACTGCCTGGCCGTGCGAAGTCTGGTTAATTTGATCGAGGATGGTCTTGATTTGATCGTTGATAAATTTAACCTGCCCGACGTATTTTTGTTTAATGGGCTGGCCGTTGTTGTCGTTACCCGGAGTAGTTGCAAGCGAGCCGTCGGCATTAAAATAGTAAGGGTCGTGCGGCACCAGAATATGGGCGAAGGTAAAGTGACCGCCGGTCGAAGGCTGAGCCGCCAGCTGCTTCAGAATTTTTAGCTGATACAGGCTTTGGTCGGCCCCGACTTGGCCCGAGTATTGAAACAGACCGAAGCCGCCAACGTGCAGGCGCAGCTGCGATAGCCGGGCAAAGGCCCCATCGTTAAGCTCGTTTTTACTAAAGTTATCCAACGTAACCGTATGCCCAAAAATAGTCAGTCTGCCCTCTTCTTGATAGGTATGGTCGGCCAGTGGCGATTGATTGGAAGTCTCGTACCAATTGCCGACCAAATTGTAAGTGTAACCTTTAGACTTCAGAGCCTGGATAACTGGAGAGCTGCGAACGGTAGCGTGGTATGGTGCCACCGTTTGCTGGCTGGAAGTGTTGAATTTACTAATGACATCAGATAAATAATTGGCGCTTAGCGTCGAGGCAATCGACATGGTGGTATAGGGATAATTATTATGCGACTCGGGGTTGGTCACGTAGCCATTAGCCTCTAAGTACTGGATGAAGTCAGAGTTATCAAAATTGAACTGGTCTTTTAAGACCGACTGGCTGGCGTAGCGATCGAGCACGATGTAGTAAATGTCGGGCTTGGCCTCGGCCTGGCCAATAGTAAGCGACGGTGGCCGGTAAAAGAATTGCGGCCAGGCCACCGCCAGAGCACGACCAACCGGCGCTAAGACTAATAAAAAGACGACGGTAATGGCGATGACGACGGCACGGGCAAACTCGGCTTCCGACCAGTTGCGGCGGCGAACCAGCCGACCCAACCAACTAGCGGCGAGTGCCGCCAGGCCAGCCGCCAGACCAAAAAAGACGATGCTAAAAACAAAACCCTGTAAGCTACCAGCCAACCCGGGAATGGGCATAAGGGCGGAAATTAAGGAGTAGCTGGCTTGTAGTCTGGACTCAAAGCCGTTCGAAACCACTGCCGCTGTTAAGCAACCAGCCACCAGGCCGGCTAACTGGTGGCGGCGATATAGCCGACGCAGAGCCGCTACTATAACAACTGCCAGCAGCAGATCCAGCGCCACAGGCAAGACCAAATCCTGCACCCTCACCTCGAAGCGGTTCTGCAAAAAGTCCGCCAGGGTGGGCAGCAGGCAAACCATAGCTACCAACCGCCATTGGTTGAGCCAAAACTTGGCCTGGATCGGCAGCTTAAGGCGTGGTCGGCTCATGCTCTAGTCGCTTCATTAAATAAAGTATCCGCTTTGAGTTTGGTACGGGCTGGCAGTCAACCACTTGGTAGAACTGGCCAAAAGCCGCCTCGAAACCAGCTTGGTGGTAGTTACTAAAAATATCGTCGCGCGTAGCTAGTAGTCGTTTAACTTGGGAATCGGTCTTAGGTACAAACTCAATAATTAGGTTGGGCGCCAGCGACGCAAAATACCCAGCGATTTGACCAAGCGGTACATTGTTGCCGATGGCCAAGTGATGCACTAGCGCCAGCGCCACTACCGCGTCAGCCCGAACGCGTTGGTTAAAACCAGCCCGCTCCTGGTTGGCCCAGCCAGTGGCGGGACTGGGGTTGGTTAAGTCAACTAATAGTGGCTGCAGCCCGGTTTCGCTGGCCTGACGCATCGCCTGATAGTTTTGCTCCACCGCCACCGGATCGACATCGGCACTCAGTACCAATCGACCAGTCGACATTATTAGGCGGCTAAAATGGCCGTTATTACTACCCAGATCCAACACCCGCTGGTAATCTTGCTTCATTATATAAGCCGAGATCAGCCGGCCTTTGGCCGCGAAAGCCGCCTTAGAATAATTAGTGCCGTCATAGTAGTTGCCCCAGGCGGTGGCGCTGATTGGCGGAGTTAGTCTGGTAATTGTCCGGCGCAGACTATCGAGCAATGCCAGCATGGCAGTCGAACTAACCCTGGCTGGTGTCTGCGGCCGCGACTGATAGCGCCGCTGATATTTAGCCTGCAAACTAAGGTGGGTAAATAAACCCGGTTGCCAGCGGGCCTTAAAAGGCAGCAGCTTGACAGTTAAGTCTAGTGGTAAGCCATCGATGTATAGCCGCAGCAACTGGGACATGTCTGGATGCTGGTAGCTGGCCAAAGCCAATGGGGCCAAAAAGTGCTGGCAAAACTGTCGGTAAGCCTGCCAGGGCTGACCGACCTGATAAATATCAAATGACAGCGTATCAATAAACACCAATCGGCCGGCCTGCAGTTGGATGTTATAGGCACTGGCATCGCGCAAGGTCATATTGTGCTCTAGCGCTAACTGCTGGATTTCCAAAGTTAAGAGAGCGGCATCCTTGAGCTGACTAAAAGCCCATTCATAGGGATAAGACACAAATTGGAGTGGTTGGGGCGCGATGACCTTATAAGCACCGTCTGCCAAATCCGACAATTCCTGATGTTCGAGCAGCCAGCCGCGACTAACAAGCTCACTATACAGTCCACTCGACATTAGGCGATCGTACGACTCCTGCCCGGAGGGATTAATCTGCCGACGGACGTTGTTGCCTTGCCAAAACACAAAGCCACGATCATCCCGAAAAGAAGCCGGCTCGCGCCGGACATCTGTGATATGTGGCTTGGTAGCATTACTCAGGCTTGAATCCTCGTCGTAATTTGCCAATTAGATCGCGAACGTGATGGCGTACCATATAGGATGCTCCTAAAACGGCACCGATGGCCGCCTGGACAGCAAAGCTGCCGGTGCCAGGATCGATATAAGCCAGAAGTCTCAATGCACTCTCCTTTTATAAAAATAAGCTTAGGCTAGTAGCCTGAGAAAAAACTGAACGCTTACTATTGTAGGTCAACTAGCAAATTATAAAAGCCTACCAAAATGCTTAGCTCAGCCAATTCTCAGTTCTATCGGTTACAATCTAGCTATGAGAATTTTGGTGGTCGAAGACGAACATAAAATTGCCAACGCCATAAAACAGGGGCTGGAACAAGAGTCGTACGCGGTCGACGTGGTCTACGATGCCGACGAAGGATTAAGCTCGGCTTTAACCGGCGAGCACGATTTAATCGTGCTCGATAGGATGTTACCCGGCTTAATTGAGGGCGTCGACATTTGCAAAGAGGTACGAGCTAACCGTATTCATACGCCGATTTTAATTCTGACGGCCAAGGATCAAATTGCCGATCGGGTGGCCGGTCTAAATGCCGGAGCGGACGACTATTTAGTTAAGCCGTTTGCCTTCGAGGAGCTGTTGGCCCGCATTCGGGCTTTGCTGCGTCGGCCACAAGAGGAGCTAGGGACGACATTAAAAATTGATGACCTAACCTTAGACACAGTCAACAGCCAAGTGGAGCGGGCCGGCCAGCGCATTAACTTATCGAGCAAGGAGTACGCACTTTTGCACTACCTACTGCGTAATCAAAATCGGGTATTATCTAAAAGTAACATTATCAATCACGTCTGGGACTTTGATGCCGACGTACTACCAAACACGGTGGAGGTTTACATGGGGTACCTGCGCAACAAAATCGATAAGCCTTTTAAGGGGCCGACTTTAATCCATACAGTGCGGGGTTTTGGCTATAAGTTGGCTGTAGAACCGTGAAAGATATAAGGCATTGGTGGCAATCGCACTCACCGGCCGCGAGACTGGCAACTTCTTATGTCGCTATCATTATGATAATCAGCCTATTCTTTAGTCTGGCCATTTACAATTTAGCCGCCAACCAGCTGGGCCGCAGTCTGCAGCGACAGTACCTACGGTTTAACCCTTATCCGAGGCCAACTTTTTTGCGGCCGCCCGACCCCACCCAAATTCAAGTCGAGCTGGACGCCGGCAAGCAGCGACTGGCGGTTGAGCTAATTTACTTTAACGCGCTAATTTTACTGCTGGGAAGTGTCGCCAGCTATTGGCTGGCCAAACAAACCCTGCGACCGATCGAGGAAGCACTGGAGGCTCAAAGCCGTTTTACGGCCGATGCCTCGCACGAACTACGAACGCCATTAACGGCCATGCAAACGGAAATCGAAGTGGCCTTGCGCAATCCTAAACTCTCGAAAGACGACGCCCGCCGGCTACTGCAAAGTAACCTCGAAGAGCTGGCAAAATTAGCCGGCTTGTCAGATGCTCTGCTGCGACTGGCTAGACAACATGAGAACGCCACTCCTTTATCAAAGGTATCGCTGGAAGAAGTGGCCGTTGAAGCCTTAAATCGCGTGATGCCCCAGGCCCAGGCCAAACGGGTGAATATCGACAATAAGGTTGGTGACATAAAAGTTGTCGGTGACACGGCTAGCTTGATCGAATTGCTGGTGGTGCTTTTGGATAATGCCATTAAATACAGTGGCGGCGGCACTACTATAACTATCAGCGCCGAAAAGCATAGCAAACAGGGCCGACTAACGCTATCCGACCAGGGGCATGGGATTAAGGCCTCTGATCTGCCCTATATTTTTCAGCGTTTTTTCCGAGCCGATCCGTCCCGGTCCAAAGAAAAGGTGGATGGCTACGGGCTGGGGTTATCAATCGCCCATCAAATTGTCGACTGGCACGGCGGCAGCATCGAAGTTGATAGCTACCCTGGTCGGGGCACAACCTTTGTAGTCTCCCTACCGTTGGCGGAGGCCTAAGCAAATTCTCAGTTTGGCCGGGGTAGACTGCTATTAATTTAATGGAATTTAAAGCATGAGTGTTATCAATCGTGGCGTTCGCAACGCTTTCCGCAATACCATCCGCACCTTTTCGCTGGTAATTATTCTAGGCCTGGTGGTCGGACTAGCTCTAACCATGTTAGTGGCAAGACGAGCTGTGACAGCTAAAATTGACTCGGTAAAAAGTGCTATCGGCAATACTATAACCGTGTCTCCGGCTGGCGCGCGTGGCTTTGGAGGCGGCGGCAATCCCTTGACGGCTGATAACGTCAACGCAATTAAGACTACGCCACACGTAGCCAGCGTCACAGCCTCGATTAATGATCGCTTGGATACCATAGGTGCTAACACTCCTAGCTTTGGTGGGGATAGTAACAGTACCGGCACTACCAACCTGGTCTCGCCTATTACGCCCGGAAGTTTGGGACGGCGCTTCGGCGGTAGAGGCAATAATTCCAACAGTGCTAACTTTACTCTCCCTATTACAGTGACGGGCTCGAGCGATCCTAATAGTACTCAGGTAGCCGGCAGCAATCAGCTCAAAATTACCGCCGGTGTAAGCATCGACGGCTCGAGCAACCAGCATGTCGCAATGGTGGGCAAGGACTTAGCTACCAAAAATAACTTAAATGTTGGTTCGACCTTTTCGGCCTACGGCCAGACCATCACTGTGGCAGCGATTTATGACGCCGGTAATACTTTCGCTAATGGAGGCGTTATTATGCCGTTGGCAGCGGTTCAAAATCTGTCCGGGCAAGTGGGTGATGTTACAAACGTGATTGTGCAGGTCGATTCCATCAGCAACATCTCGTCGACTGTGACTGACCTGCAAAACAAGCTGGGAACTACGGCTGATGTTGTCAGTCAGCAGGACACTTCCAACCAAGCTCTGGCACCGTTGGAGAACATCAAAAGCTTGTCGCTGTACAGTTTAATTGGGGCGGTGGGGGCTGGTGCCGCCATAATTCTATTAACCATGATGATGATCGTGCGCGAAAGACGCCGCGAAATTGGTGTTCTTAAAGCCATTGGCGCTTCCAATCTAAAAGTGGTACTGCAGTTTGTTAGCGAGGCCACAACCCTAACCCTGCTGGGTGCTGTGGTCGGGCTAATCATTGGCTTTGTCGGGGGTAACCCGGTGACTAAACTATTGGTTAGCTCTAGCGCCAATGCCGCCCAGACCACCGGCATGAACGGGCCCGGCGGCGGGGGTGGCGGTGGGCGCCTCCTGCGACTGGCGGGGCAAGGTCTCGGCGGACTGCGCAATGTCAATGCAGTAGTCGGTTGGGACATCCTGCTGTTCGGGCTTGGTGCCGCTATTGTGATTGCCATTATCGGTAGCGCCATTCCGGCCCTGGTAATTGCCAAGGTTCGGCCGGCTGAAGTAATGAGGGCAGAATAATGTTAAAAGTTTCCGGTATTAGTAAACAATTTAGCTCCGGTCATAATAAGGTGTCAGCGGTAAGTGATGTGTCGTTCCAGGTGCCCGAAGGCCAATTCGCCAGTATTATCGGCAAAAGCGGTAGTGGCAAAAGCACCCTACTATGTCTATTGGGCGCACTCGATAAGCCGACAGCTGGCCACATTGAGGTCGACGGACAAGACATAACCAACCTCGGCGACCATGCCCTGATTGCTTATCGGTGCCGCAAGATCGGCTTTGTTTTCCAGAGCTACAACCTAGTTCCTAACTTAAACGCGCTAGAGAATGTTATGCTGCCAATGGAGTTTGCCGGATTACGACGAACCAAGCGTAAGGCCCGAGCCCAAAATCTACTGGACCAGGTGGGACTATCGGGTGACAAGCAGCGACGTAAGCCCGGCCGGTTGTCTGGTGGCGAGCAGCAGCGCGTAGCCATAGCCCGGGCCCTGGCCAATCAGCCCAAGTTGATCCTGGCCGATGAGCCAACCGGTAACCTCGACAGCCAGACCGGCAAAATGATTTTTGACCTACTGCACAAATTAGCCCGGTCCGAAAATACTACCATTATTGCTGTAACGCATGACCTGGAAGTAGCTGGCAAGACTGACCTGACCTTCCGCCTCGATGATGGTAAACTAACAAGTGGAATAAAGTATCGTTAAACACTGTTAGGAGAAGCGCGTGAAGAAAGTTGCTATCATCGTTGCCGCTGGACTGATTGTAGTGGTGGCTGCCGTATTAGTATTTAGGCATGGGGGGTCAAAATCTGGAACCTCAAACTCTACTAATCAACCCACCTCAAATTCCAATACTTGCCCCACCCCGCCGGCTAATACCATATCCTACTGCAACAGTGCTTTTAACACTCTAACTGTGGCCTCGGGGACGTCCGTAACTTTCAAGAATGACTCCAACAGCGAAGTCCAAATTGATTCCGACCCCCACCCAGTCCATACCGATGATACAGAGCTAAACATTGGCTTGCTCCAACCCGGCCAAAGCAAAACCGTTACCCTTACCAAAACCGGCGCTTTCGGCATCCACAACCATCTAATGCCCTCCGAACGGGGCAGTATCACGATTCAATAATGGCACGCATACTTTTAGTCGACGACGATCCGACAATTCGCGAAGCCTACCAGATAGTGCTTGAGACTAACGGCTATACGGTTGATGCAGCCGAAGATGGCAGCCAAGCCTTAAAACTGGCCGCGGCCAACGAGCCAGACTTAATTTTGCTGGATTTAATTATGCCTATCACAACCGGACTGCAGTTTCTGCAAAAATACGATTTAACCAAGCATCGCAAGGTCAAAGTTATTTTGTTCAGCAATTCGCACGCCGAAGACGATGCCAAGGAAGCCTTGGCCTTGGGGGCTCACAGATACGTACTAAAATCAAAGTACACGCCAATGGAAGCCATCTCCCTAATTCAGGAAACACTAAAGGGCTAGTAAGCGCTAATTAGCAATTTTAGCTGCTGAATTTCCTTGGCTTCGGGCGCGCTAAACTCTTTAAACTGCACTCGCCACAGCTCGTAGTCGTCCTTAATTAAGTAGCGCTTGAAGTCGGGTCCGCCATTGTCCAGGATAATTTCGGCCAGCCATTTAAAATGCGGGCGGGCAGCCGGAGTGGTGATGTTAAGCTCCAGCCGTTGAATCGGACCGTCTTTAAACTCGGCCGTTTTTACGACCGTGACATCGCGTTCGATGCCGGGAAAATCACTGCCGGACGTCAGTCGAATCGTGGGGCTGGATTCTACCAGCTGGCAAATTTGATCATACAAATCTTTGAGTGAAAGCATACAGGTATATTATAGCGGACAATAGTCAGCCAGCGACCAAGGGCCTATAATAGCGGCATGAAAAAGACCATCCTGGGCAAGTTCCTGCCACTAGCCATAGTAGCAACTCTTTTGTCAGCCGCTATTTACCTGGCAGTCCAACAAGATCTTCGCCAGAGTGCTAATGATCCTCAAATCCAAATCGCTCAGGACGCTGCGGCCGCGCTGGATCAAGGCCAGATGCCCGAGCAAGTTATCCCGCCAACCAGTCTCGATGTGTCAAAGAGCCTGGCGCCTTTCGTCATTATTTACGACCGCAACAACCAGGTGGTTGCCAGTTCGGGACAACTGGGCAACCAAGTCCCCAGCCTGCCGGCTGGTGTATTAGCATACACCAGCCTACACGGCCAAGATCAGCTTACCTGGCAACCACAGCCCGGATTACGTTTGGCCACCATCGTGGTTAGGGGTGCATCGGGCAGTTTGGTGCTAGCCGCTCGCAGCCTGCGCGAGGTCGAAAAGCGTGAAGACCAATTGGGCAACGAAATAATCTGGGCTTGGTTAATTACCATGGCGGCTACCTTAATTAGTCTGGCCATTCTGCCAGACGGGACCAAAAAATGAGATTGAAGTTTTGGCGCCAGTCGAACGATACCCCACTAGAGCCGCTTTGGCACGTGCAGCTAGCGGTAGTCGTGGCACTGGTTTTATATTTACTGCTGCCAGACAAGCTGATTATCGGCCCACGCTGGATCGTGCCAACCCTCGAAGCTCTTTTGCTAGTGGGGTTGGTTTCGGTAACGCCACAAAAACTGCTATACGAGTCGCACAACCGACGGGTGCTGGCTATTTCATTGGCAGGATTGATCACTCTGGCCAATATCGCATCGCTGGTTTTGCTGGTTCATTTTCTTTTGACCGGTGGCAAAACCGACGGTCATCAACTGATATTGTCATCAATCGAAATTTATCTGACTAACATTATCATTTTCGGATTGTGGTACTGGGAGCTCGACCGTGGTGGGCCGGGTAAACGGTCGCACCTCAATAACAACGACGCCGACTTTTTGTTCCCCCAAATGACTACCCCCGACCTAGCACCCAAACATTGGTACCCAACTTTCGTTGACTATCTGTACGTGTCTGCGACCAACGCCACTGCTTTTAGCCCGACCGACACCATGCCCTTGTCCCGCCAGGCCAAGCTGCTAATGCTAACACAGTCTTTTGTGTCACTGGTGACAATCGCTTTGGTAGCGGCCAGGGCTGTCAATATTTTGAGTTAACACATGCCAAAAGTCGTGTTAAATTAGTTTGGTGAAGATTGACGAAATTGAAGGGCGGCTACGTCAACTGGTAAGTCAGCTGGCTCCAAAACTAACGGAGACGGATTTGGCTACTATCGAAGACTTTATGTCGGTTGGACAGTGGGGTTCAGCTTTTACAACTTTGTGCGCTCAACTAGACGACAGCCAAGTGGCTCTGCCACCAGCCATCTACTATGAAATTGCGGCTGTCGGCAGCTTTATTGGAATTGAAGACACCGCCTGGAAAAGCTTAGTCGTTAAAGCGTAAGCTTAATCAACAAGGTTACGCTTTAACACGGGCGACTACTCGGCTGCTAATTTGTTTTACATCCACCGGTCCGAACTGACGGCTGTCGGTGCTGGCTGCCCGATTATCACCTTCGAGCCAGACTGCTCGTCCGCTGATCTCCCGAATTCGTTTTACCAAGTTTCGTTCATGACTAGAGATAACTACCTGCCCAACCCGCGGCCTAAACCACGACCAAGTAATTAGCACATCCCCGGGCTGATAAGTTGGCAACATACTGCTGCCATTTACCCGGTACAGTTTGAGCGGCCATTTCATTTGCGGGTGGCGTTAAAGATATCGATGATTTCGGTAATGAGGTTCATCAGTTTTTTGGCCGTATCAGGATCGACCGACTTTTTGGTTTGGCCGGCCATTTTGGTAGCCTGCCAGAATAAGTCGTGCAGATTAGGATGAGCCTCTAGGTGCTCGGGCTTGAAATAGTCGGTCCACAGTACCCACAAATGATGCTTCACCAGCTCGGCTCGCTGCTCTTTAATCAAGATGGCGCGAATCTTGTCTTCCCCTGATAAGTCCGCATATTTGGTAGTGATGGCGTAGACCGATTTAGCCTCTACCATGGCCTGAACCGGATCGTATACCCCACAAGGTAAATCACAGTGGGCGTAGGCGGTTTCTACTGGCAGCCATCCGAATAATTTTGCTAGCTTCATTTCTAAATCCCTCTTATCTGCTTTTAATGTTACGACAGCTAGTCGACCCTTCCAACCATAAGCGCTATTGCATAAATGCTTATGCTAATACTAAAATAGAGGCATGCGACCTCTTGTGATGGATGGAGTGCGTCGCTCGCAAACGATTGATTTGCGGGCGGTTAAGCCTATACCTGTGCCAACAACGGCAGCAGTAGACTTGCCGACCCCGCCAGCCGAGGCGACAACCAGCTTGCCGATTGTTCGGCCTTTAAGCGGCGTTAGAATCGACGGCCTGGGCAATCTGTCACCTCGGCCGCTAGCTCAGCAGCCGCCAGCGGCCATAAGTTCAGCCGGTCCAAGCTTAAGCCTACCTAGCCTAGCAGCTTTACCTAGCTTACCAAGCCTCCCCAGTCTGACCAGTCTCCCCCTTCCTAATGTCACTCCTCAGCTGGCTGCCATGATCACCGGCGCAATTCTGGTACCACTACTGGGAATTGCGGGGTGGAAGGTTAGCAGCCACCCGGTTGTTAATCCAGCTGGATCGCGCAGCCATGCCGCTGCCTCAACCAGCTTGCCGGTTGCCAGCGCCCAAACAACTCAGAAAACCACCGCGCCCCAGACTTATCCGGAGCTACAGAAATTGGTTAGCGACTTTAGTGCTTCTACCGGGGCGCCCTTTGGAGTAGTGGTCAAAGACCTTAAAACCGGCGCGGTCGCTACCAGCAACCCGGATCAGGTTTTCGTCAGCGCCAGCTTGTATAAGCTGTTTGTAGCCGAGGCCATCTTCAAACGCATTGACAACGGGGCCTTAAAGTTGGGGGACTCCGCCGATAGCGGAACTGGCCTGGACATTTCCGACTGCCTAAACTACATGATTACTATTTCCGATAATGCTTGCGGTCGAGCTCTGGGAGTCAAAGTTGGCTGGGGCGACGAAAACGCCAACTTGGCCAACTTGGGATTCACCCACACCACCCTGGCCGATCCCCAACAAACCAGCGCTAGCGATGTGGCTCTACTGTTGGAGCGACTATATCAGGGCACTTTGCTTAGCCCCAACAGCAGTCAGCTGTTTTTGAACCTCCTAAAAAATCAGCGTGTTAACAATCGCTTACCCGCCGGCTTACCAGATGGAACCACCATTGCTCATAAAACCGGTGACCTCGATGGCTACGTGCATGACGCCGGAATTATCTTTAGCCCCAAAACCGACTACCTGGTGGTGGGAGTCAGCGGCCCTTGGCCAAACAGCGCCGACGCGCCACCAAAATTTGCTGACTTAGCCAGCAAGAGCTACAGCTTTTTCAATCCGTAGAGCCTATCGTAAAAACAAATAAAATGTTATAACCAGCAAGTACGTTCACAACTTGTTGAGAGGACTTTCAGTTGCCGAATCGTCCGTCTGCCAGCCTTCAGCTGCGCCGGGCTTTCCGGCGCAATCTCGTTTACGGCTTGATCCTGGTTGTTCTTGCTGCCTTAACCGGCAGCTTTGTGCTTGGCCTAGCCGGACTGCACGACATCTTCGACGGCCTGCTGCACTATTTGCACCACAAAGGCGCCGAGTGGAGCCGCGCCGGCCAGAAATCGCGTCGCAACTGTGTGGTGGTGCCGCTAATGACCGGTTTTACTTCGGCTCTGCTTGCCACTAGTGTAGTGCCAGTGGCTTACTTTGCCGGCCGAGATCTTGGTCGCCATCTGGTGGTTCATGATTCCGGACTGACGCTGGGCTTAGCCATCGGCGACTTGGCTCTGAACGGCTGGATCATGCGGTCACTGCACGGCATCGAGCAAGATCACGCCCACACCAGCTGGTGGCATCAAATCGGCGACATTGCTAGCTCGAGCTTTGCCATTGTGGCGCTGGCACTAATAACGCTGGGCGCGAACGTCAAAGCCGACCCCATAGCGGCGCTGGCCGGCGGCATAGTGATCCTGTTGATTTGCGGCTATAACATGAGCCAGTCGTGGAGCCACTTCCAGGCCCACAGCGGCAGCCACGAGCATAGCTCCGGCCACTCTCACTAAACGTGCGAACACCCCATAACCTGGGGTGTTTTGCTTAGCGAATATGTTTGCGAGCCGCCGGTTTTTTGAACCAAAAACGCTGCACGAACACGCTGATGTAAGGCACGATACCAGGAACTAAGCCATGTTTAAACCGCCCGCCGTCTGTTAGAACGGCGATATCACGAGCAAATTTGATATTGCCCAGACGGCTTAAGCGAAAACCAAAATCAATATCCTCGAGGTCATTGGCTGTCGGATTATAGCCACGGGCGGCCTCATAATCAGCTAGTCTGACTGCCGAATTGGAACCGGTAAGCCAATAATGTCCAAAAAACAGTCGATACGTGCGCATGGCCAGCGGTTGAAACCAGTTAAAAACTGCGTTAGTTATGACATCACAATCGTTGATGCGGCAAGTACCACTAACTGCCACGCAAGTATCATCCAAGCGATTGGTTAGCTGGTCGACCCAGTCGGGAGGCGCCACGCTATCGGCATCGGTTGATAGAATAATGTCGCCGGTGGCAGCTTTTACGCCAGCAGCCCTGGCGGCACCGCGACCGGGCCGAGACTCCACAATTAGCTTCACTGGCAACGCCCGATAATGACGAACCAATTCAGCTGTATTATCGGTCGAGCCACTTTCAACCACTATAACCTCAAATTGGTGTTTGGTTTGCTGGGCGGCTAATGCATCAAGGCAGGCTGTAATATGCTCCGCCTCGTTGCGAGCCGGAATAATAATGGAAACCATAAGCAGATTATAGCTTAGTCTAGCAGATCTGGTCGGTTCTTGGCTGTCTTGTTTTTGGCTTGCTCCTGGCGCCATTTGGCAATCTCGGCGTGGTGCCCGTTTTGTAAAACTTCGGGTACCGCCATGCCTTGAAACTCTACCGGCCTGGTGTAGTGGGGATACTCTAACAACCCATGACTAAACGACTCATCGTGGGCGCTGGTTTCGCCGCCCAAAACTCCCGGAATTAACCGCACCAAACTATCAACCACTACCATGGCCGGCAGCTCACCGCCGGTTAGTACGTAATCGCCAATCGATAGTTCGTAATCGGCCAGGCTTAGAATGCGCTCATCGAAGCCCTCATAATGTCCGCAGACCAGGATTACGCCCGGTAGCTTCGACAGCTCTTCGGCTCGGCTTTGATTGTAGGCCTGCCCGCTGGGCGTTAGAACAACTACTTTGGCCTCTGGATTGGAGGTTTTGGCTGCCTCGACCGCTGCGAATACCGGCTCGGGCTTTAGCACCATGCCATCGCCACCACCGTATGGGGTGTCGTCGACAGTCCGGCGCGGACCGATACCAAACTGCCGCAAGTCGATCAAGTTGATCTCGGCCAGCCCCTGTTCCCTGGCTTTCCACAGCATGCTCATATCAAACGGGCCTTTGAACATATCGGGGAATAATGTGATGATGTCGATTTTCATAATTATGTCCTTAAACAAACGAGCAGCCTACTGGTTCGCCGGCTGGCGAAGTGGCTGCCCCGTTTTTGATAATAGCCAGCTTAAAGTTCTAAGTCGGCTAATTCCTCAATTTCTTTTTGAGTCTGAGCTCGCAAATCGTGCTCTGGCTCGGCTGGGGCTTCGGGAGCGACTTCGGCTTCTACCGCCTCTTCGGCCACCGCCTTGGCCTCACCGCCCTCTGGCTCCATAATCTTGAGGTTCACGCGAGCATCATTTTTAGCACCGAGAACCCGTAACAGAGTACGAATACTTTTGGCGGTAGCGCCAGCCTTACCTATGACCTTGCCCATATCGACTGGATCAACCGTTAGTTCCAGCAAAACGCCCATGTCGTCCACAGAACGCTTGACTTCGACTGCTTCCGGCTTGGTAACCAAGGCCTTAACTACATATTCCACGAACTCCTTGTCGGCTTCTACTGCCATAACATATCCTCTCGTTACTGTAATTCCATAATAAACTATTGCAATGGATTAAGCGATCGGCTACTCGGCCGATTCGGCTGGGTCGCTAACCGCCGACTCGGCAGCGACATCATCGGCGGCTTCGGCCGCTTCCAGCTGGGCCTCCTCGGTAGCAGCGGTCTCGGTGTGATCACTGTCTTCGTCAGTGTCGGCAATGGCCTTGGACTCCACAATTTCGGCGTTGGCCTCGGCTTCGGTAGCCACAGTTTCCGGAGCTTCAGCCGGCTCGATAGTCTCGGCAACAGCTGCAGCAGGCGCTGCCTCTATGGCAGCTTTTTTGGGAGCCCTGTGCCACGTTTCTAGTTTGACCCATTTGGGCAAATCGATTTTTTCACGCTGCAAAAGCTTAATAACAGCATTTGAAGGCTGGGCCCCATGGCTTAAGTGCTTAAGGGTTTCGTCTTTTTTGATAATTAGTTCTTTGGTATGGGGATTATAGTGGCCCAAAATCGCCACGAACTTGCCGGTTGTGGCGCGCGAAGACTCGGCCGCGACAATGCGGTAGGTAGGATATTTTTTGCGGCCGGTACGGGCCAAACGAATAGCTAGCATAAACCCTTTATTTTTTAGCAACGAAGCCAATTTTACCCTGAAAAGCGGCTCAGGTCAACGGTTTTAAGCCTAAAGGAAAACCCGAGTAGAAACTACTCGGGCGACGCGGCAGGGGCGGCGGCACGGCGGACGCCGCCGGCCCCTGCGCAGATGAGGGCCGCAAGGCCCTGCGATTAGGGGCCGGCCGGGTAGTAGGGGCTCGCCGCCTACCCGGCCGGCCGGACTCGTCGGGGCTGGGGTCCGACGAGAGGGTTCTCGCCCAGGGGCGCTGGGGGGAGGCCCCCGGGCGAGAAGGTTCGTTGACGAAACCAAACGGACAACCGGTTGTCTTCAGAGTCAACGAAAGGTGTGCCAGCGCTCGCCAGGGCAGAGAAGGCGAATCGCTTGAGGGCGACGAACGCCGGCACAAGGTTGGGGCGAAACTCCGGGATCGTGCATACCACTTCCCCGAAATATGCGCGAGCTCGGTGAGCCGCCCCATCATGGCCGCTATGTAAGCAGCTCGATGGCGGTGGGGTACCTGCGACCGCGGCAGTGAGCCGCTTGGTCGTGGGGATCCCCACCCTCTGGCCGCATTGCTAGGCGGCGCGATTTAAGGTACAGCCTGCTGGTGCACGGGGACCAGCACAGTCGGCTAGGCTCTTACAATATGACGCTTATGCCTCTTGATTGCAAGCATAAGCGGATTAAGTAGCGGCCAGCTCCTTAGCCTCGGCCAGTTTAACTGATAACAGTTTCGAAACATGATACTCGTCCATGGTTACGCCATACAGAGTGTGGGCGGCTTGCATAGTTTGGCGGTTATGGGTAATCACCAGCAGCTGCGACTGACCGCTAATGTCTTTTAGAATACTAGCAAAGCGAGCCGAGTTGGCTTCGTCCAGGGCCGCATCGACTTCGTCGAGCACCACAAAGGGGCTGGGGTTTACCCGCAAAATGGCTGCTAGTAGCGCGATGCCGGTCATAGCTCGCTCGCCCCCGGACAGCATAGCTAAACCTTCCACCCGCTTGCCCGGTGGCACAGCTTTAATCTCGATGCCATAAATACCGTGGTCGGTGGTTAACTGCAGGCTGGCCTGCCCGCCGCCGAATAATTGCTGGAAGTAGCCACCAAAGTGCTCGGCGATGTTACTAAAAGCGACCTCGAATTTCGACCGAATTAGCTGCTCTAACTGGGTAATAACTTGGGCTAGATCAGCCTGGGCAGATTCAAGGTCGGCCACTTGAGCCGCCATAAAATCGTGACGATTTTTGACTTCGGTATGCTCTTCGATTAGCTCGTGGTCGGCGCTTTGATGGGCAGCAATGCTGGCTTCGAGGTTACCTAGTAACAACTCCTGCTCGAGCAAAGGCGTGGGTGAGGATTTGGCCTGGCTGGTCTGGTTGCCAAACCAACCCCGGCCCATTTTGCGGTAGCGAGCCAACTCGGCCTTGGCCTGGTCGGCATCGGCAATTAGCTGGGTTTGGCGGTCCAGTGACGCCTGCAACTGAGTGCGAGTAGATTCAAGTTTAGCGGCCAGCTCAAAGATAGCATCAGTTGCCGGTACCGCCGCTTGCTGGTGCAAATTCTGGCGCAACTCGGTTAGCTCGACCGTGGCCTTAGCTAGTCGGTCTTCCATCGTCTGTAGTTGACGCTGGCGACTGGCCAAAACCGCCGGCGAGGGCGACTGCAGCTGCTTCGCCTGCTCGGTTAAATCTTGCAGCCGACGGTCGGCTTGGGCTTTTTGAGCCGACAAATGAGCCAAGTCCAGCTCGACCGAGCGCAGCTTAATAATTTCGGTGCTGTGGTTTTCCTGTCCATCTTCGCGTCGCTTCATTAACCCATTTAGCTGGAGCTGAACTTTTTTAATATCTTCCAAAAGACCCTGCTGTCCGCGACTGGCGTGGCTTAATAGACGTCCGGCTTTATATACCATTAGTTTTACCTCGCTCAAATCCGGATCGGACTCAGACAGATTGCGTACCAGTTGCTTCATAAGGCCGAGGGCGTGATCGATAAATTCCTGCCTGGCGCTTTGGTCGGCCTGGCGGCGCAGTCGCGATAGCTTGGACTGGACCGAGGTAATCTCGCTATTAATAGCTGCCAGCTGAGCCTGGGCCGGCTTCTGGTCGGCCTCGAGCTGCCTGAGATCGGTTTTAAGCTGCTTAATTTGCTGAGTAAAATCGTTGGTCTCGGCCTGACAAACAGTGATTTGTTGGCGAATGGCGCGGCTGGCGGTTTGTTTTTCTAATAGCAGCTGCAGCTCGGCCCGCTTAACACTCAGGTCGTTGGTTAATCGATCGCGCTCCACCTCCAACCGGTGCAATCGTTGGGGGGGAAGAGCCGGTACTGTCTTGGTGGTTTGTTGTTTGGTGGCTTCTAGTATTTTCAAGGCCGCGCGACTGGATTTAATTTGCCCAGCCAATTGATCCAGCTCGGTCTGGCACTTGGCAATAGAGTCGGTCAGTTGCTGCTCGGCACTGGCTACCATTATGGCTCTGGCCTCCACTAGCTGCGATTCAAGCTCTTGGCGCTCACTAGCGGCGGCCACTCCGCGCTCAAGGGTGGCTAGTCTGGGCGCTAGCTCGCCCAATACATCTTTGACCCGAGTTAAATTAGATGCGGTGGCTTCCAGCTTGCGTAAGGCTTGCTCGCGTTTTAATTCATACTGGCGAATGCCGGAAGCCTCATCGAATAATAGTTTGCGCTCGGCCGGGGTAGCTAAAATAAAACTATCAATCATGCCTTGGCCAATTACCGAGTAAGAATTAGGACCAAAGCCGGCCGCTACTAGTAGGCCTTGGACTTCGTTCAGGCGTACCTTGTGCTGGTTTAACAAATAATCGCTGTCGCCGCTACGATACAAGCGACGGGCTAATTCAACCTCGCTAAAGTCGATGGCTAGGCCCCCGTCAGTATTATCCAAAAGCAAGCTAACTTCAGCCAGGCTGGCTTTGGCCTTCTTATTGGTGCCGGCAAATACCAGCTCCTCACTTTTTTTGAGACGCAGGCTTTTGGTAGACTGTTCGCCTAGAGCCCAGCGGATAGCATCGGCCACGTTACTTTTGCCGGATCCGTTGGGGCCAACAATGGCCGTAATGCCCGGCTCTAAATCTAGCCGAGTGCGGCTGGCAAACGATTTAAAGCCAGAAATTTCTAAACGTCGTAAAAACATCAGTCTCCACCTAGAACCATTAGCACTATTGTAATCTGGAGACCGTAAAAATAAAAGCGCCCCGCACTCCCCCGTTGCCGGGGGAGGCGGAGCAAGTGGCTAGGCCACAGCGTGCAAGTTGCCGTAGCGGCGGGGCGGCTTGAGTGGCCGGGTCCTGGTGCCGCCGTAGGCTTGGCGAGCCAGCTCGACGGCCTTGGCGTGCGGGTAGAAGTAGACCGATTCGATGGCCGCATCGCTCGCAGACAGCGGATTGATGCCAGCCCACTTCAGCGGACGCAACAGGTCGGTCAGGAATTCGCCTTCGCGCAGTTTGCGCATGACCGCAATCCCCGCGCCCGGATCGTTGATCAGCCAGGAATGCGGCGCGCCGGTAACGGTGATGACCTGACCACGATAACTGGCTGCCGCCACATCGTGTGCCACCGAGATCGGAATCACATCTTTCTCGCCATGCAGGCAGGTCACCGGCACCTTGGCCAACCGCAGCTCCGCCACAGTGTCGGCGCAGGGGTCAGCCTTGAAAATGGCCAGCGCCGGCGCAACCTTGGCGGTGGGATGTCGCAGATAGTTCAGGATCAGCGGCCAGGCTAGCTTGGCGACGGTCAGGGTCTGCTGCCACGGACCGCGCAGCAGGCTGGCGGTGTCGAAACCCAACTGGATCACCAGCTCGACCACCACCTTGGGGTCAGTCCAGACCGACGCCATCATGTCATCCCACGGTCCGCCAAAAATGGCGTCGATGGGAACCAGATGCAGTACGGCGCTGGTATCGAGTGCGGCGACTTCGGCGGCCAACCGGCCACCAAACGAGTGGCCCACCAGCACGTAGCGACTCAGGCCCAGCTCGAGGATTGCCTGATGGATGACCAAGGCATAGGCCTCCAACTCCAACCGGTTAGCGGTCAGGCTGCCGGTGTCACCATGGCCTGGAATGTCGATGGCAACCACCAGGAAGCCGTTGGCTGCCAGCCACGACAGCACCTGGAAGTAGACCCGGCTGTTGGCGCCGAAGCCATGGATGAACACCAGCGGAATGCCATGACCGCCGACGGAAACGCCGACCTTGTGACCATTGGGTGTTGTCAGCGCCCAGTGTTTCAGCTGCGTCACCGTCTCCAGTCCAGTTGCTGCCTCTTCGGCTTGGTTGGTGCGATAGTCCAATAGCGAGCTCACAGACTTCACCTCCCGGGATGTCACAGAGCTTCTACAACGCTTGTAGTTAACTCTGTAATACACCTAAGCAAGCAAAAGTACAATGGTATTTTACTTTTGCTGACACTTTTTTGTGAGAATGACTAAAACCCTACCCCTAGTCCAGGCCGATACCAGCACATTTCTTATAAGACGAGGGCTGTTGTGTTTACGTAACTTCTACATTCCCGAAACACCAATTGTGAATTGAAAATCGAAAACTGAAATTAACCAGAGGGAGTTTAGTTTTATTTAACTATATCGGTCGACGATATAAGTGGTATAGCTATCAAAAGTGGCTTTAATTTTGGCTTTGCCAAGCGCCAGCTTGACAGCCAAATTGCCAAAACTGGCCTCTATATCGGCCAGCGATATAGTTTTAAAAGTAATGTCCCCAGGGCGACGAGAGGAAGGATGCCCCTTTAAGAAAATACTGGTTGGGGAACAAAAAATAAGGGGTTCACGAAGTTGTGGGCCTGTCCTTAAGGTATTTTTCCAAAGCGTCGGCGGCGGCCACCTGCTGGGCCGCTTGTTTGCTGCTCCCCTGCCCCTTACCGCACAACCTTGTACCCAAGAAGGCACCAACGACGAAAATTTTGTCGTGGTCTGGCCCCATCTCTTCCAGCACCTGGTAGTGCGGGGTATGGCCCTCACGCTCTTGTGCCAGCTCCTGAAAGCGGCTTTTGGGATCAATCCAGCTGCCATCTTTCAATATGGCTGGCAATTCCGACACGATGTGCTGGTTAATAAACTTGGCGGCCGCGTCGTAACCTTGGTCAAGATAAATAGCGCCAATGATGGCCTCGATGCAGTTGGCCGAAATTAAGGCTCGACTGCGCTCATTACCTCTGGCCTCGCCCCGGCTCAACTTTAAGTATGGATCGATGTTAAGCTTTTCAGCCACAGTGCTAAGCGATTCGGTCTTTACCAGAGCGCTGCGCCAGTTGGTTAAATCGCCCTCGGGGTTGGGATAATGGCGGTACAAATGATCGGTCACCACCAGCTCTAAAACTGCATCACCCAGAAACTCTAAACGCTCGTTATGCTCCAGCCCCAGCCTGGGATGTTCGTTTAGATACGAGCGATGCACAAAAGCCCGCTCTAAGAGCGTTGGGTCCTTAAACTCATAACCCAGCTGACTCTGAAACTCAGCTAAATCCCCCACTACTTGGCCACCCGATCGCGCTCTTTGACCTTGGTTAGACCTAATTGAAACAGCTTTTCGGTGTCACGGTATTCTACTAGACGAATAGCTTCCTCAGCCCGAAACCACTTAACGTCGGTAATACCTTCACTGTCCCCCATTACCAGCTGGTCACTATCAGCCATGGCCTCCATGAGAAAAATGTAGGTGGTCATAAAGATTAGCTTGCCTTCGCGGCGGTAGAAAAAGTGGATTTTGTCGAGCTTGTCCCGTATCTTGAGCTTCTTAAGGCCAGTCTCCTCCCCTACTTCGCGCAGGGCAGTTTGCTCCAAACTTTCCTTGTCTTCGACATGGCCCTTGGGCACCGTCCAGCGATTCTTGGCATCCTGAATCATCAGGAATTCGATATCGCCGCTTGCGGCATGACGAAACACCACGCCGCCGGCGGTATATTCGCGCACGGCTCTAGCTGGCTTGGGTCTTGGCTTGGTTGTCTTCTTCTGGCTCATAGAAATCGCTGGCTCGGTAGACACTACCTAGCACTCCGTTTATAAATTTACTGGAATTTTCGCCGCCAAAAGCTTTGGCTAGTTCGACGGCTTCGTTAATGGCGACTTTGGGCGGTACATCGCGCTTAATCATTAGCTCGTAAATGCCGATGCGCAGAATGATTTTGTCGATCTTGGCGATCTGCTCCACCGGCCATTCGGGCGCAGCCGGTCCAATAATGCCGTCAATTTGATCTTGCGAATCTTTGACGCCGTCCACTAGGTCGTGCACGAAATTGGTGTCGTCGATGGAAGTCGAAAACTCATTAAGATTGCGGTCGAGAATTTCAGCTAAATCGACCTTTTCGGTTTCACCACCGCGAAAGTCGAATTCGTACAGAGTCTGCATGGCTACAATGCGACCAAGGTGGCGGTTAGACGCCATGGCTGCTCACTTTGGTGTTCATTAGACCTTTACCACTTGTCGGCCTCGGTAGTAGCCGCAAGCTTTGCAAACCTGGTGTGACTGAACTGGCTTTTTGCAGTTGGCACAAGCCGACAAATTAGGTGCGCCTAGCGCATCATGACTGCGTCGCTGGCCTTTACTGGCATTGGTGGTGCGTTTTTTGGGAACTGCCATTATTTCTTTCCTTTTACTATCCTTATTTTGGAAACGTGAGCTTCTGGCACATCGTGATCGTGCTTACTGCGTTTGCCACACACCGAGCAAAGGCCTGGGCAATCGGCTTGGCACAACTGCTTAATCGGCAATGCCACCAGAATTTCCTGGCGAATGGCTGGGGCTAGGTCGATGGTTTGATCGGCCTCGATGGGCCACTGTTCCGGATCGGGAATAGTGGCAAACTCGGCCTCAAACTTTACTGCAACGTCCTGCGAGAATGCCTGTAAACAGCGGTGACACTCTAGCGTAACGGTGGTGGTAATAGCCACCGAAGCGGCCAAGCCAAAGTCGGTTCGAACAAGCTTTAACTCACCGTCTAACGGTTTGGCTAAGTTCAGGTCGGCCATTTCCGGCCGTTCTCCGACAATTTTGAAGCTGGTGGTGACACCAACTTCCCGCGCTAGAATTTCACTCACTTTGATGTGCATAGCACTCTTGGCTCCGATTATAACGTAAATTGGCAAAACTGGCAACGGTTCGGGCGTGCTAAGATGGGCCAATGAGCGATTATGACCAATTTGCTCGCTATTACGATGCGGCCATGGGTGTACCCGAGGATCGCTTACGGATTATTCGACGGGTACTGGAGCAGCATGCGCCGAAGGCCAAAACGTTGCTGGAATTGGCCTGTGGTACCGGCACCATTTTAGCTGGACTGGGTGGTTATGAAATGACCGGCCTGGATCAGTCGGTCGAAATGCTGAAGGTGGCTGCAATCAAAGTCCCGGATGCCGAATTCGTTCAAGGTGATATGTCCGACTTCGCGCTGAATAAAAAATTCGACGTCATTATCTGCGT
>Ga0207076_1056_pt1 | contig 28729 bp, 23 predicted proteins | sample Alteio_BWMinHeat_62_FD_153568 | JGI IMG/M metagenome (GOLD analysis project Ga0207076, IMG submission 153568) | Enriched cells from forest soil in Barre Woods Harvard Forest LTER site, Petersham, Massachusetts, United States -... | ecosystem: Environmental > Terrestrial > Soil > Temperate forest >... | reverse complement strand
CCAGGCAGACGGTGCGCGTATGCTTGGGCATCTTGTGCAGGATCCAGCGCGCCGACGTAATCAGGCCGTCGCAACCCTCTTTTTGTATACCGGGCAAACCCGCCAGGAACTTGTCGGTGACGTCCTTGCCCAAGCCCTCCTTGCGGAACACACGACCCTTGATATCCAGCTGCTCGGTCTTGAATGGCGTCTTTTCGCCGGGATGGGTCCATTCCAGTCGGAACTTGGCGACCTCCACGTCATGGATCTTGCCCAGGTTGTGCTCCAGCCGCGTGACCTCCAGCCAGTCGCCATTCGGATCCACCATGCGCCACGAAGCCAGATTGTCCAGCGCGGTGCCCCACAGCACGGCCTTCTTGCCGCCTGCATTCATCGCGACATTGCCGCCTATGCAAGACGCTTCCGCGGACGTAGGGTCCACCGCAAAGACGAAACCGGCCTTGTCTGCCGCGTCCGACACCCGCTTGGTGACCACGCCGGCACCGGAATAGATCGTTGCATAGGGCTGCGTCAACCCAGGCAATACCGTCATTTCGACGTCGCCCAGCTGTTCCAGTTTTTCTGTGTTGATCACGGCCGACAACGGGGTCAGCGGGATCGCGCCGCCGGTGTAGCCGGTGCCGCCTCCGCGCGGGATGATGGTTAGTCCCAGCTCTATGCAGCACTTGACCAGGCCGGCCATTTCATCTTCGGTGTCCGGCGTCAGCACGACAAACGGATACTCGACGCGCCAGTCGGTGGCGTCGGTCACGTGCGATACGCGCGACAAGCCGTCGAACTTGATATTGTCCTTCGCCGTATGCCTGGCCAGTTTGCGGTTGGCAAGCTTGCGCAAATCATAGGTCTGGCGGAATTCTTCGGCAAATTCGGCAACCGCCTTCCTGGCCGCCTGCAACAGGGTTTCCACACTGGCGCTGCGGGCCCGGGCTTCGGCATCGTCCACGTCCGCCTCTTCAGAAGTGATACGGCGCTTCTCCACTTCATGCAGACGATGGTTCAGCGCGTCGATCAGGTCTTGCCGGCGCTTGGGGTTGTCCAGCATGTCGTCTTGCAGGTAGGGATTGCGCCTGACCACCCAGATATCGCCCAATACCTCATACAGCATGCGGGCAGACCGTCCGGTCTGGCGCTTGCCGCGCAAGATGTCCAGCAACTGCCAGGATTCCTCACCCAGCAGGCGGATCACGATCTCGCGATCGGAAAAAGACGTGTAGTTGTAGGGAATTTCACGGACACGGGTAGGTACGGCACCGTTTGGCGCATCTGCGAGTAGGGCCTGGATTTGTGCTGGAGCGTTCATCAGTAGGTCTGCGAGTCTTTGAAGCGGCTGGGGTTCCTGGCGAGCGGTCAGGCCCTCCCTTGCCGTCCGTCAGATTCGCACATGGAGAGTGCAGCATCGCCGACCAGGGAAAGAACCGCCGGCAATCTGCTGGGGCACCTCTAAAGGATTCATTTTAGCGTATTGCGATGCACCACGCCTTAACACCCCTACACTTTTTACGCCATAAATAGGGGGAAAAAGCGGTTTTGCCTGAGAATATTCGGTGGCATTGCTACCGAATATTTTTCCGTATTGCCGGAGTATGTTTGTTTTTTAGAAATCTTCTATTGGAATTTTATTCAAAAAAAATATATACCCGGCCCAGTATGAGAATAATCCCAAACTCAGTGGCTTAAAGTGGTATTAAAACATGCCTTCAATAAATTTTCGCACTCAAGGGGCGAGTTTTATCCAAGCATTTGCCCTACTCTATGCCAAAAACCATCCGGCACTGCCAGCAGCAGATAGGTCATCACGATATAGCGCAGGAATTTGCCTATCGCCATATACATCACGCTGGGCCAGAAAGGCAATTTCAGCCAGCCGGCCAGCGTGCAGATAGGATCGCCTATGCCCGGCATCCAGGCCAGCAACATGGTTTTGGCGCCGAAACGGCGCAGCCAGCGAAACCAGGCGGCTTCCTGCTCGGCGGCAAATACCTGCTTGGCGCCATACCCCATCCAGTAATCGACGACGCCGCCCAGCGTATTGCCCACTGTGGCAACCAGGATCACCGCCCAATACAAGGCAGGATTTGCCTTGATTACTGCAAATACCGCCGGCTCCGAGCCCATCGGCACCAAAGTGGCGGAAATAAAACTGATCAGGAAAACGGACGTCAACCCCACTTTGGGCAAGGCCAACACACCCAATAACCATATTACCGCTCTCTCTACCATGCTTGCTTTGCCACCTGTCTAAAAGGCATCCATTATAATGAAGGGCAATATTTATATCCTACAATCGATATCCGGCAGTTTTTCATTGCCCAACATTGCTCATTTGCAATCTAAAATTCATCTATGACGACCGATTACCTGAAGAAAATCCTGACTGCCCGCGTCTATGACGTCGCCTTTGAGACCCCGCTGGAATTTGCGCCCAGCCTGTCGGCCCGCATGGAAAACCGCATTTATTTCAAGCGTGAAGACATGCAGAGCGTATTCAGCTTCAAATTGCGCGGCGCGTACAACAAGATTGCACATTTGACGCAGGCACAGTTGAAGCGCGGCGTGATTTGCGCGTCAGCCGGTAATCATGCGCAGGGAGTGGCGCTATGCGCCGCCAAGATGAACTGCAAGGCCGTCATCGTGATGCCGACCACTACACCGCCGGTCAAGATTGATGCGGTCAGGGCGCACGGCGGCGACAATGTGGAAATCGTGCTGCATGGGGAATCGTATACCGACGCCTATGACCACGCGATCAAGCTGGAGCAAAAGCAGAAACTGACCTTCGTCCATCCCTTCGACGATCCCGACGTGATCGCCGGCCAGGGCACCATAGGCATGGAAATCCTGCGCCAGCACTCCGAACCGATACACGCGATTTTTGTCGCGATCGGCGGCGGCGGCCTGATATCCGGAGTCGCGGCGTATGTGAAGGCAGTGCGTCCGGACATCAAGATCATCGGCGTGCAAACCACGGACTCGGATGCGATGGCGCGCAGCGTCAAGGCGGGCCGCAGGGTGACGTTGAATGACGTCGGCCTGTTCTCGGACGGTACTGCGGTCAAGCTGGTCGGCGAAGAGACTTTTCGCCTGACCAGGCAGTATGTCGACGACATCATCCTGGTCGATACCGACGCGGTGTGCGCGGCGATCAAGGATGTGTTCCAGGACACTCGCAGCATCCTGGAGCCGGCCGGCGCACTGGCAGTGGCCGGCTGCAAAGCCTATATAGAGCGGGCCAAGGCAGACAAACAGAGCCTGAAGAACGAGACCCTGGTGACCATCGCCTGCGGCGCCAACATGAACTTCGACCGGCTGCGCTTTGTGGCCGAGAGAGCCGAGGTCGGCGAAGCGCGCGAGGCCGTATTTGCGGTCACCATACCCGAAGAACGCGGCAGTTTCCGCCGGTTTTGCGAGCTGGTCGGCGCCCGCAATGTAACGGAATTCAATTACCGCATCAGCGACGAAAAAGCCGCGCATATTTTTGTCGGCATCCAGGTCAGCAATCGGGAAGAGTCGGGCAAGATCGCGAAGAATTTTGTCAAACACGGTTTTCCGACTTTGGACCTGACCAACGACGAACTGGCCAAGCTGCATATACGCCATCTGGTCGGCGGCAAAAGCGAGCTGGCGGAGAATGAATTGCTGTACCGCTTTGAATTCCCCGAGCGTCCGGGCGCGCTGATGCGCTTCCTGAACAGCATGGCGCCCAACTGGAATATCAGCCTGTTCCACTATCGCAACCACGGCGCCGACTATGGCCGCACGCTGGTCGGCTTGCAGGTACCGAAAAAGGAAATGAAGGACTTCAAGGAATTCCTGACCACATTGGGCTACCGCTACTGGGATGAAAGCAATAATCCGGCTTACCAATTGTTTCTGGGCTAGATGGGATTGTAACAATTTGCAATACTCGCCCCGGCCCGTACGACTTGGGGCGAGCATTGCAAACGAATTGAACCGCCGACGTTTTTACCTGTCTCACCCAACTGTATGGTGCCGCCGCTTGAGATCCATGAGGCCGGCATTGCGAAGCAATTCCAGCCACACAAACAGCATGGACCTTCGCTACGCTTCCTGACTTCGCTTGCCCGGCATTGGCCCGGGCATGCCAGATATGCTGAGTACGTTAGCGCACTGTGACGCAAGCGCAAACCCGGAACAATCGTAAGCAAATCGGAATAGAACCGGAATCATCCGCCAACGGGCATATTGACCATGCCCCGCAATTTTTAAATGATATGACTACACATACAAACACACCCGGCACGCCGGAACTGTCCCAATTGGGCAAGCCGTCCACCTACAAGGCCGAATACGACCCCAGCCTGCTGTTCCCCATCTCCCGGGAAGGCAAGCGGCAAGAAATCGGTATCGGCAATACCCTGCCTTTTTTTGGCGTGGATATCTGGAATGCCTATGAAGTCTCTTGGCTGAACTTGCGCGGCAAACCCCAGGTGGCGATTGCGACGATTACCGTGCCGGCCGATTCGCCGAACATCGTAGAATCGAAATCCTTCAAGCTCTACCTGAACTCCTTCAACCAGACCCGGCTGGCAGGTACCGAAGCGCTGGTGAATCTGTTGCAGGCCGACTTGTCCGCGGGCTTTGGCTCATCGGTGCAGGTGACCCTGACGACGCAGGAAAATTTCTCCAAGCTGGCCATGCAGGAAATGGAAGGCCTGCTGCTGGACCGGCTGGATATAGAAGTGGATTCCTATACGCCCAACCCTTACCTGTTGAAGGCCGATCAGCAGGAGGCACCGGTGGAAGAAGTGCTGGTTTCCCATCTGCTGAAATCGAATTGCCTGGTCACCGGCCAGCCGGATTGGGGTAGCGTGCAGATCCGCTATGTCGGCGCGCCGATAGACCAGGAAAGCCTGCTGCGCTACCTGATAGGTTTTCGCGACCACAATGAATTCCACGAACAGTGCGTGGAGCGTATCTTCACCGACATCATGCAGCATTGCAAACCGCAGAAACTCTCCGTGTATGCGCGCTATACCCGCCGCGGCGGCCTGGATATCAATCCCTGGCGCAGCAATTTCACGACAGCCCAACGTCCATCCAATCATCGTAACGCACGCCAATAAACTGACTAAATTGGCGGCAAGTAATATTCAGTAACAGTAAAAGAGTAAATATGTTGAACAAGCTAAAAAGAAAAGCCCTGCTATTCGCAGCATCCATCACCCTGCTAGGCCTGTCCGGCTTCAGCCATGCACAGCAAACCGACAATTCCGGTCTCGGCCATGCACAGCAAACCGATAATACGGGCTGGTGGGCGCAGGGGAAAAACAAAGTCACCGACATCCTTGACAACGGCCAACAGTCCCTGTTGCTGTCGGGCTATGCCTACCATGGGCGGCACACCTATACTCCCGAGCGCCTGGAGGAATTGAATGAAAAGGCATGGGGGTTTGGTCTTGCCAAGACTATACGCAACAGCAAGGATAATGAAGAAATCGTCTATGCGCTGGGTATAGAAGACTCGCACTATAAGCCGCAATTGATGGCCGGCTACGCATATCAATGGAATCTGCCGCTAGGCGGCAACTGGGAGATCGGAGGCGGCTATACCGCGATGCTGATGAGCCGCCAGGACTATTTCGGCGGCGCGCCGTTCCCTATCGCCCTGCCTTTGGCGTCGATAGGGCCCAGGGGCGCCAAGTTGATGGCATCCTATGTGCCCAGGCTTTCCCACAACAAGGGTAATGGCGACGTGCTGTTGTTGTTTATGCGCTTCGATTTCAAGTAAAAACCTCGATTTTTTTATCAAAGTGACTCATTTCAGCCACTTTCATCCCATTTTCCGCCTTTCATTATCCATTTATCAAGTATAAGCACCGCAATCGGCGGATAATGGCCTGCAATAACTTGTTCCCTCTAAAAGCATCAGTTAAAGTAGCCGGGATTCCCTACTTCTGCATCCTATGCAAATTAAACAAGTCTTGCCGTGAGCTCAATTGCCACTTTGAGTAGTAGTAAAAAGCCACCGGTATCTACTGGCAGCGATTGGCATGACAAGCTGGTCCAATTGAATCCGGACGCCATCTATGCACTGGTCGATGGAGAGTTGGCGTTCTCCAACCCCGCCGGCGCCGCCCTGCTGAGAGCCTCTGCCCCGCAACAATTGTCAGGCCTGCGGCCAGACGCTTTCATCGCACCTGCTTTCCTGTCGCAGGCAAACGCCATGTTCGACAGCCTGCTGCAAAATGACAGCGAGACTGCAACAATAGAATGCCAGTGCACAGGCGTGGACGGCAGCCTGATCGATGTGGAAATACGCGCAGCCCGCTTCATGCACGGCAAAAAGCCGGCGCTGCAGCTCACCGTCCGGGAAATCGGCAAACCGCAAGAGCAGTCCCGCCGCCATGCGCAGCCGCTGCGAAAAATTTCATCGGTACCGGCAGGATCTGCTCCAGCCGGCAAGAACTCGGGGCAGGACTGGGATGCGCTGAATACTGTGCCGCTGGACCGTCCGCTGGGCCATATCCTGGAAGACGTCTGCAAGCGTATGGAGGTATTGCTGGGCAACGGCGCCATCTGCTCGGTGATGCTGCTTGACGCAGATGACGAGCATTTGCTGCCGGGCGCCGCGCCCTCCCTGCCCACGGAATACTGGGAAGCGATCATCAACGCACCGGTGGGACCGGATTCGGGTTCTTGCGGAGCCGCCATTTTTCGCAACCGCCCGATATTCGCCGAAGACATTGCGCACGATCCGCTGTGGCGGGATTACCGTGATATCGCACTGAAACATGGCCTGCGCGCCTGCTGGTCGGTGCCGGTGACCACAGCCTTCCAGAACGTGCTGGGCGCTTTTGCGGTGTACTACCCATCGCCCCGCGCTCCCGGTGAGGCTGAAAAAAACAAGATACTGGGCGCAGTCGACCTGATCGCGCTGGCCATCGACAAGAAGAGGATGGAGCAGAGCCTGGCGGAAAGCGAAGAACGCTACCGTTCCGTCGTCAGCAACCTGACTGAGGGCATCATGGTGGTGGCGCCAGGCGGGCAGATATTAACCTGCAACCCGAGCGCGATGCGTATCCTGAAAATCAGCGACATCCACTCCACCGGCCGCCGCCACCGCTACTTCAAGCGCATCGTCAGCGAAGACGGTTCTGAAATGAAGCTGGGAGACGACCCCGCATCCCTGGTGTTCCGGACCCGCGCACCCATCATGAACCTGTCGATAGGAATGGAATTGCGCGACCGCTCGGTTGCCTGGCTGCTGGTCAACGTGATGCCTATCGTCGACAGCAGCAAGGAGCTGGTGACTGCGGTACTGATTTCGTTTACCGACACTACCGAAGTCAGGGAGACCCAGCGGCAGTTGCACTACATGGCTTCGCACGATGCGCTGACCGGCTTGCCCAACCGGCACCAGCTGAACCAGCGCCTGTCGCATGCGCTGACCAATGCCAGGCGCAATCACCACAGGGTGGCTGTGCTGTTCCTGGACCTCGACAGGTTCAAGAACGTGAATGATACCGCCGGCCATTCGGCGGGCGACAGCTTGCTGAAAGACGTCGCCTCCCGCCTCAGTTCCTGCATCAGGACCGGCGACATGCTGGCCAGGCTGGGCGGCGACGAATTCGTGATCGTCGCCGAAGCTTTCGACAACGCCGCCCACCTGAAGGAAATGGCGGAACGCGTGCTGGCGCGCATCCGCGAACCCTTCTATGTCGACGGCAATGAATATTATCTGGGCACCTCGATAGGCATCAGCGTTTTTCCGCATGACGGCGACGATTGCGCGACGCTGCTGCGCTGCGCCGACTCCGCGATGTATTACGCCAAGGAATCCGGCCGCAACAATTACCAGTTTTTCACCACTGAACTGAATGTCAGGGCCCAGCACCGCTATGCGCTGGAAAAGAACCTGCGCCGCGCTTTGCAGGAAGGCGAATTCCTGCTGTACTACCAGCCCAAGATCTGCCTGAAAACCTCGCGCATCGTCGGCGCAGAGGCGCTGATACGCTGGCAAATGCCGGACATAGGCATCATCGCACCGAATGAATTCATCCCCATCTCCGAGGAGATAGGGCTGATCTTGCCGATAGGGCGCTGGGTGCTGGAGCAGGCCTGCCGGCAAACCCGGCTGTGGCGCCAGCAATTTGCACCCGACCTGGTCGTCAGCGTGAATATCTCGCCGCGCCAGTTCCAGGACCCGGGCTTGAGCAAGTTCATCCAGCAGGCGCTGGATGACGCCGGCTTGCCCGCCGAAGCCTTGCAACTGGAGATCACTGAAGGCCTGTTGATGGGCGAAGTGGATTTATTGTTGCCGGTATTCAACGCCATCAAGTCATTGGGCATCAGCATTTCGCTAGATGATTTCGGTACCGGCTTCTCATCACTGTCGTATTTACAACGCTTTCCTATCGACAACCTGAAAATTGACCGCTCCTTCATCCGCGACATCCCGGGCAACCAGGATTCGGTGGTATTGACCAATGCCATTATCGCAATGGCCAATGCGCTGGGCATGAGCGTCACTGCAGAAGGAGTGGAAAAGGCGGAACAGATGTTCTTCCTGACCGACTCCGGTTGCCAGCAGATGCAGGGCTATTATTTCAGCCGCCCAGTGCCTGCGGATGAATTTGAAAAACTGCTGGCTGCAAATGCTGAGCCGCAACATTGATTTAGGCTTGCATCCACTAAAAAGAAGCCTATAATTTGTCAGACGCACATTTTGTGCGCCGCACCATTGCGCACTACTGATTTCGTATCATGACGAATATTGCAAAAATACTGCCTCTAGGCAACGTAATGCTAGATCTTGAGGTATCCAGCAAAAAACGGGCATTTGAACAAGCAGGACTATTATTTGAAAATAACTGCAGCATTGCCCGCTCCGTTGTGTCAGACAATTTGTTTGCCAGGGAAAGACTGGGCTCCACAGGTCTGGGCCATGGAGTTGCGATTCCGCACGGCCGCATCAAGGGGCTGAAAGCGCCTATCGCTGCTTTTGTACGCCTGGCGGAGCCTATCCAGTTTGAGTCGCCCGACGGCGAACCGGTCAAGCTGCTGGTTTTCTTGCTGATGCCTGACAATGTCACTCAGCAACATCTGGAAATTTTATCGGAAATCGCAGAAATGCTGTCCAACGAGGAGTTCCGCCAGTTATTGAGCAACGAGCCGGACGCGGCCTCTATCCACGATAAAATCATATCCTGGCAGCCTAACCTGCAGTCCGTAGGCTGAAGCGGAACACTGCCCGGCCTTCTGTCTTCGCCCCTTGTTCTCCGCACCCCATTGCCCGCCAAGCAATCCTGCCTACTAGCCACTATGCCACTACTCACCGAACTGACGATACAAAAAATCTACGATGACAATCGTGATTCCATGCAGTTGGGCTGGTTTGCCGGATTTTCTGGCGGAGACAAGCAGATCACCGGCGATGCGACCTCGTCGGCCGACCAAGTGGGCCATCTTAACCTGATCCATCCCGGCCGCATCCAGGTGCTGGGGCACCAGGAAATTGAATACTACAAGCGCATCTCGCCCAATTCGCGCGCCAACCTTTTAAAAGAACTGGTGGCCGGCGCGCCGCCAGCGCTGATGGTGGCACAAGGATTGGATTCGCCGCCGGAATTCCTGACCGTATGCGACGACAACAACATCCCGCTGTTCTCCACTCCGCTGCCGGCGGCGCAGGTGATCGATTTCCTGCGCGTCTACCTGTCTAAGAAACTAGCGCAGCAGATTACGATGCACGGCGTCTTCATGGACGTGCTGGGCGTGGGCGTGCTGATTACCGGCGAGTCCGGCCTGGGTAAAAGCGAGCTGGGCCTGGAATTGATTTCACGCAGCCATGGCCTGGTGGCCGACGATGCGGTGGAATTTTCGCGCATCGCACCGAACATGATAGAGGGCCGCTGCCCGCCGCTGCTGCAAAACCTGCTGGAAGTGCGCGGCCTGGGCTTGCTGGACATCAAGGCCATCTTCGGCGAAACCGCGGTACGCAGGAAGATGCGCCTGAAATTGATCGTGCACCTGGTCAGGCGCAGTACGCTGGAAGAGAATTACGAGCGCCTGCCCATCGATTCGCAGACCGAAGAGGTGCTCGGCCTGCAAATCAAGAAAGTGGTGATCCCGGTGGCTGCAGGCCGGAATATCGCGGTATTGCTGGAGGCGGCGGTACGCAATACGATATTGCAGCTGCGCGGCATCGATACTCTGCAGGAATTCATGGAACGCCAGCGGCGTGCAATGGATGACGGAATGGACTTGTAAGTGCATAATTCAGCATAAGCACAAACCCAGGCATTCTTTCACTTCCCCCAAACCATGCGCATACTTCTCATCTCCGGCATTTCCGGGTCCGGTAAATCGGTAGCACTCAATGTCGTGGAAGACGCGGGGTTTTATTGTGTCGACAACCTGCCGCCCAGCTTGCTGCCTGAGCTGATCACCACGCTGATAGGCGAAGGCATAGAGTCGGCTGCGATGGCGATAGATTCACGCAGCGCACACCTGCTGACCAGCCTGCCGGACACGATAGACAAGCTTATCCAGGATGGCCATGAGGTCAAAGTCCTGTTCCTGACCGCCAGTACGGAATCCTTGGTAGCCAGGTTTTCCGAAACCCGCCGCAGCCATCCGCTTTCTCACCGGCTGCAAAGAAACCAGGCCTTGACGGATCGCCTGAGCCTGACCGAATGCATACAGGAAGAGCGGGAAATGCTGGCGGCGATCCAGTCCCTCGCCCACGTGCTGGACACGTCCAACCTGAGCGCCAATAAATTGCGCGAATGGGTGAAGGACATCATACAAGTGCAGCATTCCCCGCTGACCCTGATGTTCGAATCCTTTGCGTTCAAGATAGGCGTGCCGCTGGATGCCGACTTCGTGTTCGACGTCCGTATGCTGCCTAACCCCTACTATGACCTTGAGTTGCGCGCGCTGACCGGGCGCGATGAACCTGTAGTGAACTATCTGAAGAGCCAGGAAATGGTGCTGGACCTGTACGAAGACATCCGCGCATTCATAGAAAAATGGCTGCCGCTGTTCAAGAAGGACAACCGCAGCTATCTCACCGTGGCGATAGGCTGCACCGGCGGCCAGCACCGCTCGGTGTTCATGGTGGAACACCTGGCCAGCTATTTCAAGGACAAGGAACAGGTGCTGGTACGCCACCGCAGGCTAGGATAAGCCGCAGTCGCTCAAACTGGCCTACAGCCGCCCTCCAGTCCAGCACTTCCCGCTTACAATCCTGTATAGCAAGTGTGATCATACTTATCAAGGAGGGGAAAATGGGGAAATACGGGGAAACAGCAGTCCGCGCAGTCAGCCTCTATGCCAACGGTAAAGCGTCTTCGATTGTGGACGCATGGGAGATCGTGGCGCGTGAAACGTTAAGTACAGAGTCCACGCAAAAAAAGCCGTGTCCGCGAACGACCTTTCTTGGGGTATGTGAGAGCGGCATCGTAGTTGGCGTACCAGCTGGTGAATACAATACCAAGTTGACGACGAATAAGCAATATGGTTTGAAAGCCATCGCATTGCTTCGACATAAGCCTCAGCTCGCGAATGATCAGGCCCTTCTTTGGGAAAAAATAGGTAATGCCGGCATTGCACCGAACGGTCAAATGGACGTAATCACGGCTCTTTGGGAGAACCGCCTCATAAAATGAAAGCCTGGTGAACGTTAAATTTCTCCGCCTCGTCATCGGCGATGAAATTTGCTTAAGTTTAGCTGGCTGGTTGGCAATCGAGCTTGATCGCGATTGCCAACGATGGTCTGTATCTTTTCATGACGACAAGCCGGAGCTAAAACCCGACCTCTCCATTAATTAGCATCTGAGCACAATCATAGTGCCAATTGGTTCTCCGGCCGGTCTGGAATCTTTCTGTACTAAATCCCGGCCCCAAGTTCAAATCCGTCGCAGCGTTGAAAAAGACTTTTTTCTTCCCTTTCAACTTGGTTGTCATCTGGCAGAACAATGGCAAATAATCCTTCCCGCCGAGAAAAATGATGTTGTCACCATCATCTGGCAAAAGGCACATATCAGCATAGTTGTCCGATTTTTTCCTGCGGCAATAGGCCGCCACGTTTTTTGCCTGACTAAACGTTATGTCGTAATCCGGCGTCAAAAAATCAGCAGGGATCAGCCCCCATCCAGCCGAAAGAATGAAGACCTGTTTGGTTCCGAATTTCCGAGCCAAGTTTTGGTACGCCTTTCCCGCGTAGAGCTGATAAGCGGGTAGAAGATGCAAGGGATTAGCGTGATCGTCACTGTTGTAGGCCATAAGGCGTTCGCGCCAAGTTTGCGAATCATCGGCCATATCATCTGGACGCGCGTAGGCATATTGGTCACTATGCGGAGCCAACTTCGGACTGGCCACGAATTTGATCTGACGGTTGTCAGCGGCGCGAAAACCAGCGCCAGGCCGCGCGTGGTTTTTGCTTCCGGCGCATTGGATGACGATTTTCATTTGGCGCTCACATTTTCTTGATGAGGGTTTCCAGCGTTTGCAAAAACGACGGATCGTAACTTTCATCTACATGGTTTTGATTCCAAAGGCCGGACGAGCGCACTTTCTCTCGATTGCAACGATGGCCGCGCCATGTTGAGGATGGGAGGTCAAGCGGCGGCTTTCCTTGATTGCTTAGCAGGGCGATGGAGTGCCTCTCGACGAATCCCCGCGCGCTATCAGGGGTGGGAGCGTCGTCAACGTCTAGGTAGAGGAAAGGCATGTTTCGAACGATTGCGCTCACCTCCTGCTCAGCTGGTTCTTCACGAAGCCGGATGTCACCTTTGGCCGTCGATCCTTGACCCCATGTTGAACCCTCAATGCTGGTGCCGGGAATGGTGGTGCCAACCAGCAGACGGAAAATTGATCCGCGATGATTGCCGCCTCCTGATGACGTAGTGCCCTTGTGCTGGGAAAGCCTGCCCCACAAAGTCGATTTCGATCCGAGCTTTAATCCATGCGTGCCAACTCGGACGATTCGTAGGCCGTGGCCGGTATCTACCCGATGCTCTCCCGGTTCCATAAAAAAATAGACCCCGCGCGACGGCATGCTGGTCCGACCGTCGCATTCTGACAACAAAAGTCGCCCGCCGACTTTTTGCTCCAAAAGGTCGAGGAGTTCGTAAAAGCGGACCAAATCATTTTTTCTGTTATTCATTTAGTAGGCGTTCGCGTTGTGCTAACTGAACTGGTTGTTCGTACCTGTGTTTGTCGTTTGCGCGGCATTCGACGCAGCTTGCCGCCCTAGCGACGGAACGGCTAGCTGGACAGCGTACGTCAAATCCATCTCGCGCTACGTCGAATACGGCCCCTTGTATCTCATGGCACTCATCTTTGTACCAAATTTCTCCATCTATTTTTTTGTGTCTTTCGTGGGGCGCACCGAGTGATTTTCATGGACTATGTTTTCTTACTAAAACTAAACGAATAGCGAGGCAAATTTAAGCCTCTAAGCCATCACCACCCTGCGCATCTTCTGCGCGACATAAGACAAGCTGAGCGCAGTCAGCACGGTACACACCAGCAAGGCGATGGCGATCGCGGCTTGCCCCACCGCCTCGCCTTTCAGCACGTGGTTCATCATGATGTTCTGCGCCAGGACCGGCGCCCACTGGAACCAGCCCGGTTCGCGGCCGGGGTTGAAAGTCAGCGTCAGCGGCACCATGCTGACCACCAGGCTGAGCATCTGGTTGCGCACCTGTGCTTCCTTGTAGCTCTTGCAATTCAGTGCCACGGCAATCTGTACCGCCGCCAGGCTGGCGGCCAGCGGCAATAGCACCATCAGGAAACCCAGCGCCTCCCTGCTGCCGAACTGGAATTCCGTGCGCAGGGTTTCATTGCGTATCAGCCATTGCGAAGGAAAAAAACTCAGCACCGTCAGCACCACGACCGTCATGCTGACGGTGGCTACCGCCCCCCATTTGCCTATCGCCAGCTGCCATCCCGACACCGGATTCATCATCAGCGGCTCCAGCGAACCGCGTTCGCGCTCGCCGGCGGTAGTATCTATCGCCGCATACATGCCGCCTATCACGATGGCCATGATCAGCATGAAGGGCAGCATGCCGGTGATGGTCACCTTGCGCTCCTCGGGGCGGCTGATCTGACGTTCCTTGACCTCGACCATCTGCAGGATTTCGGACGAAACACCGCGCATCATCAAGCCCATCAGCGCATGTTCCTGCGCATACCCGTCCAGTATCTTCCGCAGCGGGCGCAAGCCGAACTGGGCCTGGGTATTGGCGGTATCGAACACCACTTCCAGCGTCGCCTTTTCGCCGTGCGACAGCTTGTCCTCAAAATCCTTGGGCACCAGCAAAACGGGCTGGGTCAGCTCCTTGCTGTGCAATTTTTTTTCATAGTCGGCGGGCGCCGGCTGGATTTGGAAACCCTGCCGCAGGATGTAATTTTCGAGGCCGGGCGCATACCGGATATCGACTGCGACCACCGTACGCTTGATTTCCTGCGACTCAACCTGCGACAGCACCTCGGACACGATCAGCAGCAACAGCGGGACGCCGAGCAGCGAACTGAGCAAGACCACCAGCAAGGTGCGGCGGTCGCGCATCGCGTCGATCATTTCTTTGCGGAATATGGCGAATATGGCTTTCATGACGCGGTCCTGTCGATAGGGGCGGCCGGGTGCAGGAAGGCCAGCTTGACGAAAGCGTCTTCAAAGTCGGCTTCCCCGGCCTGTGTCAGTAATTCCTGCACGCTGCCGCAGGCCACGTCCCGGCCTTCCGCCACGATCACCACGTGGTCGCACAGGCGCTCCACCTCTTGCATGATATGCGTGGAAAAGATGATGCACTTGCTGCCGCCTTCCGGCGAACGCAACCAGCGCAGGAATTCGCGCAGCGCCCGTGTCGCGACTACGTCCAGGCCATTGGTAGGCTCATCCAGGATGATGTTCTTGGGGTCGTGCACCAGCGCGCGCGCCAGCGCCGTTTTCATGCGCTCTCCCTGGCTGAAGCCGTCGGTGCGCCTTTCCATCAGCTTGCCCATTTCCAGCCAATGCGCCAATTGCTCGGTGCGCTGCTCCACCACGGCCCTGTCCATGCCGTGCAGGATGCCGTAATAGTGGATATTTTCGCGCGCGGTCAACCGCGGGTACAGGCCGCGCGCATCGGACAATATACCCATGCGCGACAACGACGCCTGCTGCCCGGGAGCCACCTTGACATCGTCGACGGTAATCTCGCCCCGGTCGGGCGCCAGCAATGAGGCAACCATGCGCAGGCTGGTGGTCTTGCCGGCGCCATTGGCCCCCAATAAGCCGGTGATGGAGCCGTCTCTGGCGGTAAAACTGACACTGTCAACCGCCTTCACGGTTTCCCGCCTGCGCTTGCCGAAAGCAAAGCGCTCTTCCTTGATGAACTCCTTATGCAGGCTCTCTACCCTGATCATCGCTTGCCCCCGTTCCCGGCAGAAGCATCAGCACTCGACGGCGGCAAAGGCATCTGCCAGGCCAGCGGGCGCGGAATCTGCCGTACGCAGGAAGTATCGACCTTGAGCGCTTCCGCGTCGCTGCCTGCATTCAGGTAGCGATAGGCCAGTTCGCGCAGGCATCCGCCCTGCGACATCAGGCCGTGGCCGGCATTGTCCACCGCCAGGTGCAGAGCCTGCGGCCCCAGCGCCGCAGCCACATGCGCACCGTGCGCGGCCGGCGTGACCGGATCCATGCCGCCGCTCAGCAACAGCACAGGCGCCGGGCTGCGAGGTATCGTATAAAACCCGGCCGGCACTGTAGCGCGCGGCCATTTCTCGCAAACTTGCTTGTACATGCCGTCCATCAGGCCGGCAAAATCGTCGGCTGCCGGCGTAGCCGGCAGCCGTGCATATTCTTCCGAGCACCATACCGAGAAATGCATGCCATAGGCGATGCCGGCTTGCCCCGGCAGGTTGGTAGCCCCGCTCAAGGCTACCAGCGGAGCGTACCTGCCCTGCTCCGCCTGCGTCAGCGCATACGGCAGGCCGGCTACGCTCATGGGGGCGTATAGCGACTTATGCACCATGCCAACGACTATGTCGCGTGTCATCTGTATCTGTATTTGATTGCCCAGGCGCGGATGGATCAGCGTCACCTGCCGCGGCAAGCCTGCCAGCAATTTGTTCCAGCGTTCCGCCAGTTGCGGGTAGGCGCTATTGCAGCGCGCGTCTTTGGCACAGTCGGCGAATACCGCATCCAGCGCACTTTGTGCATCGCTGGACGGTAAGCGGGCATCAGGCGGCACCACGCCGTCCAGGATGACGCGCCGCACCGATTGGGGAAACTGGCGCAGATATTCCAGCCCTGCGCGGGTGCCGTAGGAGACCCCCACCAGGTTGATCTTCGCATAAGCCTGCGCCTGCCTGACTGCATCCAGGTCCTGCATCGCTATCGTCGTCGTGAATTGCCTCAGGTCGCCGTAGGGCAAGGCTTGCAGGCGGGCCAGGCATTTTTGCGCATTCTGGTATACCTGAGCGGTATCGAGCAGTTCGGCATTGCTGTCCAGTTCGGGGCAATTCAAGGGCGCGCTGCGGCCTGTGCCGCGCTGGTCGACGAACACCAGGTCGCGGCGCCGGTTCAGCCGGCTGAACGCGAACTGGCCCCAGCCGGCGACACTGATCGCACTTTGGCCGGGGCCGCCGGCCAGCAAGACTATCGCATCCGGCAATTTATTCCTGTCCTGGGAAGGCACGACCACATAGTTGATGTCGATTTTTGGGCCGTCGGGACGGGCCGGATCGAGCGGACGCTGCACTTTGCCGCACTGCACTTCCTGGGGAAAATCAGGGACGCGGCAAGCCTGGGTTGCGGCACCGGCCCATGCGGGAAGGCTCGCGGCCAGGCAAAATGCCAGGCGGGGCAAAATCCTGAGTAACAAATTCGTCTCCTGCGCACCCCGCCTCACGAAGCGGGGCTATTTCTTTTAGGTGCGGATGCTTTCCGGTTGGTCAATACTACAACATTCGCCTGTACTATAAAACCAGAAAAACGGCCAGGCGCCAGATCGGCAACTCCTGTCTGTTACGTTCCAATTCGGGACTATCTATGCCTTTCCGCCTGCCGTCAAAACAGGGATGATGGCCAAAGCTCTTTTACCCCCGCCACTGACAGGACTACCATGATACCGACACCGGATTTGCTATTGTTTGCAGGAGCGGCTTTTTTACTGGTGATTACGCCGGGGCCGAACATGATGTACCTGGTATCGCGCTCTATCTGCCAGGGCAGGATGGCCGGCGTCATTTCGCTGCTGGGCGTGGCCATGGGATTTATCGTCCACATGCTGGCGGCGGCGATAGGCCTGATCGCGCTGTTCATGGCGGTGCCGCTGGGCTACGAAATACTGAAATTCGCCGGTGCCGGCTATTTGCTATGGCTGGCCTGGCAGGCGATCAAGCCGGGCGCGCGCTCGCCGTTTGAAACCCGGCAGTTGCCGGCGGATTCCCCGCGCAAGCTGTTCCTGATGGGTTTCCTGACCAATCTGCTGAATCCCAAAGTGGCGATGTTTTACCTGTCGCTGTTCCCGCAGTTCGTGCAGATTGAGCGCGGCTCGGTCTTCCTGCAAAGCCTGGAACTGGGCTTGACGCAAATACTGGTCAGCTTCAGCGTCAACCTGCTGATCACGCTGTCGGCCGCCGCGATAGCGTCCTGGTTTGCCCGCAACGCCGTATGGCTGGCCGTGCAGCGCTGGGTGATGAGTGGCGTGCTGGCAGCGCTGGCGGTGCGCCTGGCGCTGGAGCAGCGGCGTTAAGTCCTGGCATCCGCTGCTACGACCACAAACTGGCAGCCAACAGCGACTGCAGCAGCTTTTTGACAGGCGCCGGCAATGGGGCCTTGTCGATTTGCTGCGTCGGATACCAGACGTGCGTGGCCTCGGCGACCTGCGCATGGCGCCTGGCCAGATTGAATTGTATCGGCGTCACGTTCAGCTTGAAGTGCGTGAACACATGGGCAAACGGCGGCAGGGCTTCTATGCTGGCCACGTCGCCGAATTGCTGGGCCAGCCTGGTCACTTCCGGAAAAGCGTCAGCCAGCACTCCGGGTTCATCATCCATGTCGCGCATGCCGTCCAGTTCCGGCAGGGATAACAGGCCGCCCCATATGCCGCTATCGGGGCGCTGCTCCAGCAATACCTGGCCGTCATGCAGCATCACCAGCATTACCGCCTGTTTTTCCCTTTGCTGTTTTTTCGGCTTTCGCACCGGCAACTCTGCGGTACGTCCGGTCGCATAGGCGACACAGCTTTGCTGCAGGGGGCAACGCTCGCAAGCGGGGCTGCTGCGGGTGCACAGGGTCGCACCCAGGTCCATCAGTCCCTGGGTATAGGACTCTATTCCCTGCTCAGGTAAAAGCGCTTCGGCGCGCAGCCACAGATCGTCTTCCACCGGCTTGGAGCCCGGGTAGCCGTCCACGCCAAAAGCGCGCGCGAATACCCGCTTCACATTACCGTCCAGGATGGCCGCACGGGTTCCATACGCAAATGCCGCAATTGCGGCGGCGGTGGAACGCCCTATGCCGGGCAGTTCTTTCAGCAATGCAGGATCGGAGGGAAAACGGCCATCGTATAAAGCCACTACCTGCTGCGCGCATTTATGTAAATTGCGTGCACGGGTGTAATAACCCAGGCCGCTCCAGTGCGCCATCACTTGCTCGGAACTCGCGGCGGCCAGGTCTTGCACGCCAGGAAAACTCTCGAGAAAACGCTGGTAGTAGGGAATCACCGCCGTCACCTGGGTTTGCTGCAGCATGATTTCAGACAGCCAGACCCTATACGCGTCGCGGGTCTGCTGCCACGGCAGGCTATGCCTGCCGTGTTGCTTCTGCCAGCCTATGACGCTGGCGGAAAAGCCGGGATCTGCATATTTCAAATTGCTTAAGCTCATCAAATTACGAGTGGGTCATGTCGATAGGGACTATCCACTGTTCATACTGCTCCGCGGTGACATAGCCGGACGCCAGCGCCGCTTCGCGCAGGCTGCTGCCTTCCTTGTGCGCCTTCTTCGCGATCGATGCCGCCTTGTCGTAGCCTATGTGGCGGTTCAATGCGGTGACCAGCATCAGGTTCTTGTCCAGGTTTTCCTGCAGTTTGGGCAGGTTAGGCTCTATGCCCACCGCGCACTGGTCGTGGAAGGCATTGCAGGTGTCGCCCAGCAGTTCTATGCTTTCCAGCACGTTATGCACCATGACGGGCTTGTACACATTCAACTGGAAATTACCCTGGCTGCCGGCAAAGGCAACGGCTGCATCGTTGCCGAATACCTGTACGCAAACCATGGTCATCGCCTCGCACTGGGTGGGATTGACCTTGCCCGGCATGATCGATGAACCCGGTTCATTTTCCGGGATGATCAATTCGCCTATGCCGCAGCGCGGGCCGCTGGCCAGCCAGCGCACGTCGTTGGCAACCTTCATCAGCGCGCCGGCCAGGGTACGCAAGGCGGCGGATACATTCACCAATGCGTCATGCGCCGACAGGGCAAAAAACTTGTTTTGCGCGGCGCGGAAAGGATAGCCGGTGATCTGCGCGATGCAATGCGCCGCCAGGTCGCCAAAGCGCGGATGCGCATTCAGTCCGGTGCCTACCGCCGTGCCGCCGATTGCCAGGTCGTATACCCCCGGCAGGGCCTGCTTGACCACCTGCAGCGCGAAGTCCAGCTGCGCCACCCAGGCGCCGATTTCCTGGCCCAGCGTAATCGGCGTCGCATCCTGCAAATGCGTGCGGCCGGTCTTGACGATGCCCTTATAGGCAGCCGACTTGGCCGCCAGCGTATTGCGCAATTGCTCCACGGCTGGGAACAGGTGCTGATATAGCTGCTCGACGACGGCGATATGCATCGCGGTCGGGAAAGTATCATTGGAGGACTGGCCGCGGTTCACATGGTCGTTGGGATGCACCGGCGTTTTACTGCCCATTACGCCGCCGGCCAGCTCTATCGCTCGATTGGAAATCACCTCGTTCGCATTCATATTGGATTGCGTGCCGGAACCGGTCTGGAATACCACCAGCGGGAAATGCGCGTCCAGCTTGCCTGCGATCACCTCGTCGGCCGCCTGTATGATGCCCTTGGCGACGTCAGCCGGCAATTCGCCGAGCTCGGCGTTGGCCTGTGCCGCCGCCTTTTTCAATATGCCCAGCGCGCGTATCATCGGCGCCTGCCATTTAAAACGCGCTATGCCGATAGGGAAGTTTTGTATAGAACGCTGGGTTTGCGCGCCCCAATAGGCTTCGCTGGCGACTTCGATGGAGCCCATCGAGTCTGTTTCTGTGCGGTGAGTTGACATCGGAATTCCTTGTAAAAGCACGCTCAATGTACAGAACCCGCCCAACAGGAAAGCGCTTCATCAACGAGGATAAAGCCCTTGCTATCGCAATCGGTGGAGGCCGGCAGCGGTGGACGGTTCTATAGTCGTCATATTGCAGGCAGGGCCTGCAGACCACGATTATGCCCTATGCCGCGACTTTCAGTTTGACCAGCTCGGCCGACAACGCGGCCTTCAGGCTATTTTCCAGGTCGTCCATGGTTTTTTTCTGGGCATCGATCTCGGCCTGCATCGTTTCAAAGCTGGCGATCTTGTCTTCCAGACTGTCGGTTGCGACATTGATCCTTTGTATCGATTGCATGCGATTCTTGAGCTGCCCTTTGTGCTCGCGGATCTGCGCTTCCAGCGGTGCCATCACCACTTTTTGCCAGGCTTCCACATCCCGGTTGGCCTGCAGGAAACTTTGCTTGACGCGCGAAGCAATGGAATCAAAAAATTTCTGCATCAGGATCACCTGCGGCGTCGTCAGCATCGCTGCCGTCGTGAATTGCTTTTGATACACCACTTCTATCGCCGCTATTTCCTTGATGTATTTATCCAGCGAAAACGGCATCGGCGCCGACAGCGCCAGCCCGTGTTCGGTCGAAAATTTGCGGTACATGATGGCCATCATTTCCGAAATTTCATCGGTCTTCTTGTTCGACGTCACCAGGTTATGCCTGAGCTGCGCAAAGAACTGCCTGACGGCCTCCCTCAGGCCCATCGACAGCCGGCTTTTTTCCATCGCGTCGCGCGATTTTCGTATCTCCTCGCGCAGGATGTCCATGCCCAGGCTGGTATACACCTCGGTGCACAGGCGTGTGAATACCGCGCGGGTGCCCTGCATCTTGATCAGGCTGGTATCGAATTCCTTTTTCTCGGCGTCGATACGCTTCATCATATGGTCGATCACGCTCTTGTTCTTGCCGCGCAGGCTCTTCAATTCCAGCATCTGCTCCACCACGCTGCGGCTGCGCGAAGACATCACCGCATGGTGCGCGCCGGTGATCTCAGTAACATCCTTGCTCAACTGGGCGCGGATAATGTCCTGTTTGGCGGGTATCAATTCATGCGACAGGGCATTTTCCAGCGAGGGCAGGCGGCTCTTTGCCAGCAACTCTGCGTCCTTGTTGATCTTGGCCACCAGGCCTTTTTGCGCAGACACCGGAAACACCTGCTTTTCGTCCAGCCCCAGCGTATGCGCCACAGTGCTGATCTGGTGGGATATCTGGCTTTCTATTTCTTCCGGCGTGCGCAACTCATCCCACATGCTGTCTATCTTGTTCAAGACCACCATGCGGCCGGCGCCGCCGCCGATATGGTTGCGCCATACATCAATATCGCTCTTGGTGACGCCGGTGTCGGCCGCCAGGATGAACAGCACCGCATGCGCGTTCGGAATCAGGTTCAGCGTCAGCTCCGGTTCGGTACCTATCGCATTCAGGCCCGGGGTATCGACGATGATCAGGCCCTCCTTCAACAGCGGGTGCGGAAAATTCACGATCGCATGGCGCCACTGGGAAATCTCCACCATGCCGTCTTCATCCACCTCCAACGGCGCGTCCGGGTCGTTTTCGTCGAACAGACCGTAGGATTTGGCGACTTCCTTGCTGACCTTCTTGGTCAGGCTGACTTGCTTGAACGCCTCCAGCATGCCATCCCCGGAACCTATGTTCAGCGGCAGCACGGTCCATACATGGTGCTGGCCCTTGTAGTCGCTGGTGGATTGCGCTTCGGCCCGGGTTTCTATCGGCAACAGGCGTATGCAGGGGGGAATGGTTTCGTCGTACAACAGTTCGGTCGGGCACATCGTGGTGCGGCCGGCGGAGGACGGCAATATGCGCTGGCCGTATTCCGCAAAAAAGATCGCATTGATCAATTCCGACTTGCCGCGTGAGAATTCTGCAACAAAAGCAATAGACAATTTGTCATCTACCAGCCTTTCCAGCAAGCGGTTGATGCGCTGATCGCTCGCGGCATCCGCCAGATCCGAACTGCCTAACCATGAGCGATACTGCTCCAGCGCAGTCACCACACCCCTGCGCCAGTCGCTGTACTCCTGGAATCGTTGAACCAGATTACTCATGTTGCCCCCAATCAATCTTCTATATATGCAGAATCTAGCATCTCAGCTCATTTTTGACAATTAACGCAGTAAAAGGTCGTGCGCTGTCCCTGCTTGATTTGCCGGATTTCCGCACCGCAAACCCGGCAAGGCTCGCCGCTGCGGTCATAAACGAAGTAGCTTTGCTGGAAATAGCCGGCTTCGCCGTCTACCCCGATGAAATCCTTCAGGCTGCTGCCGCCCTTTTCTATTGCCGCTGCCAGGGTTTCGCGTATTGCCTGCGCCAGCAACACATACCGTGCCAGGCTGATGCGCCTGGCTGCCGTCTTAGGGTTGATACGGGCCCGGAACAGGCTCTCGGACGCGTAGATATTACCGACACCGACCACGATATCCCCCGCCAGCAATACTTGCTTGATAGGAGCGCTGCGCTGCCGTGTCAGTTTATACAATAATTCGCCATTGAACCGTGATTCCAGCGGCTCCACGCCCAATTGCCTCAGCAGCAGGTGATTTTCGATGTCGCCATCCTGGCTTGAATGCCACAGCACGGCTCCGAAGCGGCGCGGATCCGTCATTCGCAAGCTCTGTCCGCCCACTACAATATCAATATGATCATGCTTTCCTGCCGGCGTTGCCGCCGGCAATACGCGTAAATGCCCGGACATGCCGAGGTGGATCAGCACGGTTCCATGGGCAAACTCCAGCAACAGGTATTTACCGCGGCGGCCGGCGGCAAGGATGCGCTGGTTGACCAGCAGCTGCTTCAGGTCTGCCGGAAACGGCCAGCGCAAACCGTCCCGGCGCGCAATCACGTCGGTGACGAGCTGGCCGGTCAGGTGCGGGGCGACGCCGCGGCGGGTCACTTCAACTTCTGGTAATTCTGGCATAAATCCTGTCCGTAAGCGTTTAATCCCTTGTCTGGCCTGCGCCTTATCCGTGCGTAGAGTAATGGATAAATATGCTTGGTATCCATACAATTACCCATACACTTTGACACACAGAAAACCGGAGGGACTTAGCACACCAAGTCGGCTTAGGCGTAAAATCAGACACATCATCGACAAATCAGGATTTTGTTTTGAAAAATATTTTTTCTCCCATTTTAACGTCGATAGCACCAATCGCCCTGTCCGCATCGCTGATGCTGACAGGTTGCGCAGGCCTTAAGCCTGTGACCGCAGTTCCTGCGGACGAGGCCCACCAGGCTTCGGATGCCGCCCATGCGGCGCTGGACGCAGAAAAAACACTGAATGGTATCACTCCACCATCCAGCGAAGACCAGTTGCCGGCGGTCGAATTGACCGATGAAATCTTTTACAAGCTGTTGACTGCAGAAATCGCTTATCAGCGCGGCAACTGGCAGGCCGCCTATATCACGATACTCAGCGTTGCCCAGCAAACCCGAGACCCCAGGCTGGCCCGGCGCGCATCTGAAATTGCGCTGTCCGTGAAACAGCCGGGCGAGGCGATGACCGCGATACGCCTGTGGCGCGAACTGGCGCCGAACTCGAACGAAGCGACCCAGTACTATCTCGGCTTTATGGTGATGAACAATAACCTGGCCGAGATCCAGAGGGTATTTTCCGAAAAACTGGCAAGCGCCACGCCGAAGCAATATGGCGTGATCATGCTGCAGGCGCAACGCCTGCTGTCCCGCGCACGCGACAAGAACGCAGCTTTTGATACCCTGGAAGCGCTGGTGGAGCCCTACAAGTCCACCTATGAGGCCCATCTGGCACTGGCGCAAGGCTCTTATTCGCGCGGCGACAATCAGCGTGCAATCAGCGAGGCGCAAACGGCGCTGGAGCAAAGACCCGACTCCCAGCTGGCGATCCTGACCATCGCCCAGGCCTCCAGCCAGCCGGACGCCGCCAAGGCCATGTCCAGCTTCCTGGCGAAAAATCCGGCGGCGCGCGATGTCCGGCTGGCGTATGCCAGCATCCTGATCGACCTGAAACAGCTGGACAAGGCGACTGCCGAGTTCGAGCATCTGCTGCGCGACAAACCCGACGACGTAGGAGTCATGTATACGCTGGGCGTGCTGGCGATGGAGAGCAAGCACACCAAGCTGGCAGAAAAATATTTCAACGACTATCTCGGCGTGCTGGAAGCCAATCCGGCCGAGGAACGCGACCCGACGCCTGCGCTGATCAACCTGGCGCAGATCGCCAGTGACCGCAAGGATGACAAGGCAGCGCTGGACTGGCTGTCGAAAGTGGAATCCTACGACGGCAGGAATGCGGCCTACCTGAACGTACAGATAAGACGCGCGCAGATCATCGCCAAGAACGGCAAACTGGCAGAGGCCAGGCAATTCCTGAAAGAGGTGCCTGCCGCCAGCGACGACGACAAGATACAGCTGATACAGGCCGAAGCGCAATTGCTGAAGGAAGCCAAGCAGCCGCTGGAAGCCGGCAAGCTGCTGGAAGACGCGATACAGCATTTCCCGAATAATCCCGACCTGCTGTACGACTATGCAATGATTGCCGAATCGCAGCAGAAAGTCAGCGAGATGGAAGCGTCGCTGAGAAAGGTAATGGAGTTGGCGCCGAACAACCAGCACGCATATAACGCGCTGGGCTATGCGCTGGCGGAACGCAATATCCGGCTGGACGAAGCACTGACGCTGATAGAAAAAGCGCTGCAGCTGGCGCCGGACGATCCCTTCATCCTGGACAGCCTGGGCTGGGTCAAATTCCGCCTGGCAAAACCGGAAGAGGCAGAGCAGGCGCTGCGGCGCGCCTATACCTTGCGCCCCGATGCGGAAATTGCCGTGCATCTGGGAGAAGTATTGTGGTCGCAGGGCCAAAAAGACAATGCACGCAAATTCTGGCGCGAAGCCAAGGCCAAGGACCCGGACAACGAAGTCCTGAAAAGCACCCTGCAGCGGCTGAATGCCAAACCCTGAGCCGGCATAGCCCCATAATTTGATGGCCGTGCTGTTCTGCGCAGGACAGCACGGCGCTTCCGACCACCCTGAGTACGCTTTCCCTATCTTCCTATGCAATACAAAAGATCCCGCAACCTGATCCTGCTGATGCATGTCGCACTGGCCCTGCTGCTGTCCGGCTGCGCCGGTATCGCCACCCGGGACTCCGCCCAGGCCGGCGCCGGCGTACAGCGCATTTACCATGAAGACATAGAACTCAGCGGCCGCCTGCTGGTGCTATACCAGCAAAATGAAAAAGAACAATCGCTGCCCGGCAGTTTTGAATGGAAGCAAAACAAGGACAGCACGCTGGTAACCCTGCTGTCGCCGCTTGGCCAGATAGTCGCCACGATCACCGTCGATGCCGGCGGAGCAACCCTGATCCAAGCCAAACAGGCCCCCAAATACGCCAGGGACCTGGACAGCCTGATGAGCGAGACACTGGGCTGGCCGATGCCGATTGCCGGCATGCGCGACTGGTTGCAGGGTTTTGTCAAGAATGCCCAGGGCAAACGCGCTGCAGTCGCTACCGGCAACGACGCGACGATAGCGTCCGACGGCTGGCAACTGCGCTATGCCAGCTGGCAAGACGATTTCACGCTCCCCAAGCGCATAGACCTGAACCGCCATACCGAACAAGCGGGCAATGTCGCCATACGCATCGTGATCGAACCACGTAAAGAGTTATGAGCCGCTCACTGTTGAACTGCCCGGCGCCGGCCAAGCTGAACCTGTTCCTGCATGTCACCGGGCGCCGCGCCGACGGCTACCACCTGCTGCAAACCGCGTTCCAGCTGATCGACCACTGCGACACGCTGGATATAGCCAGCCGCGACGACGGCGTGATCCGTCGCTGCAATGAGCTCGCCGATGTCCCCGAAGACAGCGACCTGATGGTGCGCGCAGCACGCTTGCTGCAGCGGCATGCCGGCTGCAAACTGGGGGCGGACCTGACTCTGCACAAAAAGCTGCCCATGGGCGGCGGCCTGGGCGGCGGCTCATCGGACGCTGCAACTACCCTGATGGCGCTCAACCACCTGTGGCAAACCGGACTGAGCCGTACCGAATTGATGCAGCTGGGCTTGCAACTGGGGGCCGACGTGCCGTTTTTTATCTTCGGCAGGAATGCATTTGCCGAAGGCGTAGGCGAGCTATTGCAGCCGATAGTGACGCCGGAATCCTGGTTCGTCGTCATAGAACCTGGCGTGCAGGTGCCGACCCCGGTGATTTTTTCGGCAAAAGAGTTGACAAGGGACACAAAACCAATCAAAATAACGGACTTTTCCAGTCATACAAAAATGTTTGGAAGAAACGATCTGCAAACAGTCGCTGCTGCAATGTTTCCGCAAGTCGATGCAGCCATCAAATGGCTCTCAACTTATGGTGAGGCAAGGATGACAGGATCGGGAGCTTGTGTATTTGCTGCGTTTTCTGACGAGGTTTCGGCAGACAATGCGCTGAAACAGGTGCCGGGTCGCTGGAAGTCGTGGAAAGCAAAAGCGCTGCATAAACATCCGCTGGATTATTTGCTGCAGACGTAATAAAGACTTGGTTTGACGTTGAAATCCCGCTAGAATAGCGGCAAATTAATACGACAGACAAACGGTTGCGTAGGGGATTCGCCAAGCTGGTTAAGGCACTGGATTTTGATTCCAGCATACGAAGGTTCGAATCCTTCATCCCCTGCCATTAAATTAAGCCGCCGCATAGACATGTGCGGCGGCTTTTTCAGTTTTAACGCCAGTGTTCTTGCATAATTCCTAAGTCTGCCTCGCTGCCAGAGGTATTATGCAAGAATATCCCGCCTTAACTTTTAGCCAATAGGTCTCTTCATGGCACACGATAACATGATGGTTTTCACCGGCAATGCAAATCCCGCACTTGCCATCAGCGTTGCCAAGCAGCTTGGACTATCGTTGGGTAAAGCGAATGTTTCCAAGTTTTCCGACGGCGAAGTGATGGTGGAGATCAACGAAAACGTGCGTGGTAAAGACGTCTTCGTGCTGCAGTCCACTTGTGCGCCGACCAACGATCACTTGATGGAAATCATCCTGATGGTCGATGCGCTGAAGCGCGCTTCCGCCGGCCGCATCACCGCCGCGATCCCTTATTTTGGATATGCGCGCCAGGACCGGCGCCCGCGTTCGGCGCGGGTTGCGATCTCGGCCAAGGTGGTTGCCAACATGCTGGAAGAAGCTGGCGTCGACCGGGTACTGATCATGGACCTGCACGCCGATCAGATCCAGGGTTTCTTTGATATCCCGGTAGACAATATTTATGCGTCGCCGATCTTGTTGGGCGACCTGGTCGCCAAGAATTACGACGACCTGCTGGTGGTTTCACCTGACGTAGGCGGCGTGGTCCGCGCCCGCGCCCTGGCAAAACGCTTGAACTGCGATCTGGCTATTATCGACAAACGTCGCCCCAAGGCCAATGTATCGGAAGTAATGAACATCATCGGTGAAGTGGAAGGCCGCAATTGCGTGATCATGGATGACATGGTCGATACCGCCGGCACCCTGACCAAGGCAGCAGAAGTATTGAAGGAACGTGGCGCCAAGAAAGTATTGGCGTATTGTACCCACCCTGTATTGTCCGGCCCGGCCATCGACCGCATTGCGCAGTCGCCGCTGGACGAGCTGGTGGTCACTGACACGATACCGCTGACGGAAGCGGCCAGGGCTTGCAGCAAGATACGTCAATTGTCTTGCGACAGCCTGCTGGCAGAAACCTTCCGCCGCATTACCAAAGGCGACTCGGTTATTTCCTTGTTTGCTGACTAAGTTTTAAAACAAGTTTTTCGGGCTTTATCTTCGATAAAGCCTTTTTGCTGTATCCCCTGGTCGCGGGGGATCAACCCGCAGGCTTAAACCATTTACTTAAGCCTGCACACATTGGAGTTTCAAAATGAAAGTAATCGCATTTGCACGCAAAGAGCAGGGGACCGGAGCGAGCCGCCGCCTGCGCAATGCTGGCCAAACACCTGGCATCATCTACGGCGGCACAGAAGCCCCGGTCAGCATCACTCTGGACCACAATGCGCTGTACCATGCATTGAAGAAGGAAGTGTTCCACTCCTCCATCCTGGATCTGGAAGTAGATGGCAAAGTAGAAAAAGTCCTGTTGCGCGACTTCCAAGTCCACGCATACAAACAACTGGTATTGCACGCTGACTTCCAACGTGTTGATCCTAGCAAGAAGATCCACGTTAAAGTGCCTCTGCATTTCGTTAACGCTGAAGTTTCTCCAGCAGTTAAACTGAATGCTGCAGTCATCAGCCACGTCGCCGTTGAACTGGACATCTCCTGCTTGCCAGCCGACCTGCCAGAGTTCGTGACAGTTGACCTGTCCAACATCGTAGCCGGCCAATCGCTGCACGTGTCTGACGTCGTATTGCCAGCGGGCGTTACCGTTGTCGCGCACGGCGACAGCAACCCGACTATCGCTATCGCGGTAGTACCGGCAGGCGCCG
>Ga0207076_1054_pt1 | contig 29021 bp, 24 predicted proteins | sample Alteio_BWMinHeat_62_FD_153568 | JGI IMG/M metagenome (GOLD analysis project Ga0207076, IMG submission 153568) | Enriched cells from forest soil in Barre Woods Harvard Forest LTER site, Petersham, Massachusetts, United States -... | ecosystem: Environmental > Terrestrial > Soil > Temperate forest >... | reverse complement strand
CGCGATTTCGACATTGCCGATAGCCACCCGATTGTTTCTGCAATTACCGCGTAGTTCCTACAATCACTTTGAGGAGAATTTCATGAATGATTCGAAAAAAGCTGTGGAACATAGGAAAGCTCCGTTAAAAACACCCACTAGTTTCAGCGCAGACGCCATACGCGATATTTCGACGGAACTGAATACTTTGCTCGCAGATACTTTTGCCGTTTATATGAAAACCAAAAATTTCCACTGGCATATGTCCGGCCCTTATTTTCGCGACTATCATCTGCTGCTTGACGAGCAGTCCGATCAAATATTTGCGACTACTGATCCGATAGCTGAGCGAATTCGTAAAATTGGCGGAACTACGATCCGCTCAAGCGGCCATATCTGTCGGCTTCAACGGATATTGGACAATGACGCTGATTTCGTTACTCCGGCAGGGATGCTTGCAGAACTACGGGAAGATAATATGCAATTGGCTGGTTACATGCGCGCCACCCATGCTTTGTGCGATGAATATGGGGACGTCGCGACTGCCAGTTTGCTCGAACAGTGGATTGACGAGGCCGAACGACGGACTTGGTTTTTGTTTGAATCCGGAAGAGTGGGCTAAGGCGAAACGATTCCAATAAATAATCAACCTGGTATCAACGACGCGCTTTGAAAAATACGTTCAGGACATTCGCCTAACCAAAATTAATAAGCTAGGTCCCGGTTGGCTCCATACCCCGATCCTTAGGGGTATGGAGGGCGCCTCATGTGGAAGAGGGTTTCTGCCATTACTTCGAAATAGTCTGTTGGGCCGCCGCCTCGCAAAATTGGGTGTGCTCCGGCCGTATCATAGTTGCCACCTTTCAGCAGTGCACGGTCGATATGCACGCCGACCACTTCGCCCAGCACCAGCCAGGTTTCGACCGACGAGCCGGCTGCGGTGGTCAATTGTAGTATCTGGCTGCACCGGCATTCAAATGCAACCGGACTTTCAGCGACTCGCGCAACCTTTACAATGCGCCCTTGTATGGGGGTGAGGCCGGCAAACCTGAATTCGTCGACCTCGGGCGGCGCTGACACGCTACTGAGATTCATCGCCTCGGCTAATGGCCGGGTCGCAAGATTCCACACAAACTCTCCAGTTTGTTCGATATTGTTCAAGCTGTCCTTACGGCCAATGCTAGCGAAGCCGACTATCGGTGGAGTGTAATTGAACGCATTGAAAAAACTATATGGCGCCAGGTTCATCACTCCGTTGGCTGAATGCGACGCTATCCAGCCGATCGGACGCGGCCCGACAATAGCGTTGAAGGGATCATGCGCCAATCGATGACCGTTAGAAGGTTCATAAAAATGCTTGTCGTCTATCATGCGCAATCCCCTCATAATCGCATTACTGGGACAGGATCTTAGGACAAATTGGATGCGACTATCCGCAGTCTAATATTACCTGAATTGTCTAGCTGACTCACGAGGACCTTACTAGCCAAAAGATAGGGAGTGATCTCGCAGAATCTTAATTTTTAATCTGCAAAGCGACGCCCAGCTCGTCCACAAAGGCCTTTATTTTTGAAGAGCCGCGACGATTGGCTTGGTACACAGCGTAAATGCCAATATCCATCGCGCCCGGATTGATATGATACTTATCCATCAGACGGACCAATTTTCCATCCAGGATGTCCCTATAAACAAGCCAATCGGGAAGGAGCGCAAGTCCCATCCCTCCAAGAGCAGCTTGCCTTAAGGTTTCAGAATTATTTACGCTTAGATTGCCGGACACTTGGACTTCGTCAGTCCTGGTTTCCGATTGTAGTCGCCAAACCTGGCGCCCGGCCGTATAGGCAAATTGAAGGCAGTTGTAAGCGCAGAGATCTTCCGGTAAAACTGGGGAGCCATTTTTCTCGATGTAGGCTGGACTAGCGCAAATGTAACGCTCGTGAAGAGACAATTTGCGAGCAATCAAATTCGGTTGCTCATCTATCGTCCCAATCCTAATTGCAACGTCAATCGATTCGTCAACCAAATTGACCATCGCGTCACTTAGTCTCATATCGAGTTGAAGCTTGGGGTATCTGCGCGTTAGTCCGGGTAACAGCGGGGCGATATGTAAATTGGTAAAAGTGACCGGCGCCGAAACACGCAAAAGCCCGGAGGGCTCGTTTGCGCGTGCGGCTGCGATGTTATCGGCTTCATCTAAATCTGAAAGGATCTGAACAGCTTTTTCATAGTAGATTCTTCCTGTTTCTGTCAAGGTCACTCTCCGCGTGGAGCGGTTCAGCAGTGGAGTTCCTATCTGCTCTTCCAAGGCATCCATCAGCCGAGTCACTGAAGAAGTGGCGACTCCAAGTTCGCGCGCGGCCGACGAAAATCCGCCAGTATGAGCTACCAGGGTAAATGTTTTGAGAGCCGCGAATCTATCCATAGTGAATTTTGCACCGGAAGCAAAGGAATTGAAATTTTTTGTATATTAACAGGATTCGAAACGACCCCAGCTGTCGGGCGGTTATCAGTACACAGGACGTAGCTCCTTATTAGGTCTATTTCTCTACCTCCGCAATTGGCAGAGCGTACACCTTGAAAAACGTCCGCAAGCGAAAATTATATAGGCCTTCCCTCAAGCATAATTCTGCCCATACGGTCCAGTGTAGTGCCGCGCACGCGGCAAAAATCCTTCGTGATAACTAGCCAAACGTCATTTCATCCTGGCTTTGCTCTCTACGCAATGCAATGTTGCGCGCCAGACGCATTCTCCCGGTAAGGCTTCTTCACTACTATAAGCATCAACTGCACGACGTTCCAAGTGCAAATGAATCTTCGATAACCCGTACCCATAGAATTGGAGCATTTTCATGACCGCGCATCTCTTTAGCCCTATCAAAATTGGTTCACTTAGCTTGAATCACCGTGTTGCGATGGCTCCGTTGACTCGTTCGCGTGCCGGCCGCCCAGACAACGTGCCCACGGTAGCCAACGCTGAATATTATCGACAACGAGCTAGCGCTGCCATCATTATCACGGAAGCTACGCAAATCTCACAGCAGGGACAGGGCTATGCCTGGACGCCGGGTATTCATAGCGAAGAACAGATCAAGGGCTGGCAGGCTGTCAGCGATGCGGTCCATGCAGAGGGCGGTGCCATTTTTCTGCAATTGTGGCATGTAGGTCGTGTTTCACACCCTGTCTTCCAGCCTGAAGGAGGGTTACCGGTCGCCCCAAGCGCACTTCCAGTGCCAGGAAAAACATTCATTTTAGATGAGCAAGGAAATGGAGTATGGGGCGATGTTCCCGTACCTCAGGAACTTTCGACCGCAGGCATCGAAGAAATCATCGAAGACTATCGCCGAGCTGCGCGCAACGCCTTGCGAGCAGGCATGGATGGGGTTGAGATCCATGCAGGAAATGGCTATCTGCTAGACCAATTCATCAACTCAAACAGTAACCACCGGCAGGACAGTTATGGTGGCAATATCGAAAATCGGGCGCGTTTACTCTTCGACGTTGTGCAAGCCGTTCGCAACGAGGTGGGGCCGGGAAAGGTGGCAGTGCGTCTGACTCCCATGGGGCGATTCATGGGCATGGGGGACGAAACGCCGGAGGTCACCTTTTCTTACATTGTGCGCAGACTCAATGACTACGATCTCGCGTACTTGCACCTTGTTGAGCCAGCGATGGTCGGGACGGTAAAGGACGAAAATTATGATCCCCGTTGGGACATGATTATCAACATGCTGCGTTCGGATTTTCGCGGGATTTTGATGCTCGCCGGTGGTTACGACCGTGATAGCGCTGAGCAGGCTCTAGCGACGGGGCGAGCTGACATCATCGCATTCGGACGACCATTCATTGCCAATCCGGACTTGCCAGCAAGATTACGCGGTAATCTTCCTCTTAACCAGGCCGACAGCAATACTTTTTTCGGTGGGGGCGACAGTGGCTATATCGATTACCCAACCTTTTCCTGACCTCTGGATGATTTAGGCAGGCCCGAGAGCGGACTGCCTACCAAGGAAACAGAAATCAATACATTTAATGAGGGATACGTATAATGAACGCCCATATTGCGCCTAAAGCCCTGGTAATAGGCGGCTCGCTTGGTGGACTGTTTGTTGCCACCGCATTACGGGCCATAGGCTGGAACGTAGAAATATTTGAGCGTTCTCCTGCAGCACTTGACAGTCGTGGTGGCGGAATTGTGCTGCAAGGAGAGGTGCTGCAGGCTATGGAGTTTGCGAAGATAGCACCAGATATGCCACTCGGAGTGCGCTCTCGCGAACGTCTGTATTACGACCGGCTATGCAATATTCTTAGTCGGCAATATATGCCCCAGACCCAGACCTCCTGGAACTCTCTTTATAGCACATTAATTGCTAATTTTCCTGAGGAGAACTATCGCCGTGGGGCAAAGCTAATCGACATTCATCAAGGCGAGTTCGGCGTCGTTGCCACATTTGAAAACGGCAGCAGCGCGGAAGGCGACTTGCTGATCGGCGCTGATGGCGGCGGTTCGACTGTTCGCAGTTTGGTACTACCAAATACGGATCCGTCATACGCTGGCTACGTAGTATGGCGTGGCCTAATAGACGAAGGACGCTTTCCTGAGTTTGCTAAAACCAGCATCTATGAAAATTTTGTATTCCAGCATGACCCCGAATCCATGATGCTCGAGTATATGGTGCCGGGAATCGACGGATCTGTCGAACCTGGTACACGCCGATACAATTGGCTGTGGTACTTGAAGGCTTCAGCCGGAGCGGAATTAGATGCAATTCTCACCGACCGCAATGGCATGCGCCGTAGTTACTCCATACCCCCTGGCATGCTTGCGCCTGAGCAGGAAACATGGATACGCTGTGTGGGTGAGGAGCGACTCAATCCTATCTTCCGTGCGCTCTTGCGGAGCACAGACGAAATTTTCGTGCAGGCAATCCAGGACTTGCAGGTACCTCAAATGGTATTTGGACGTGTGCTGCTGGTCGGTGATGCCGCATCTATCCCTCGCCCCCATACTGCTGGCAGCACAGCCAAGGCGGCAGCCAACGCGATAACGTTGGCCTTGCAAATTTCCCGCCATACTGATCTTGACAACGCACTCTTGCAATGGCAAGAACAGCAATTGCCTGAAGGCGCCAGAATGGCGAAATTGGGCATCGACATGGGCAACCGGATTATGGGAACCACTAATAACCTTGTCAGGGAGATCTAGCATGAGCGAACCCGTCCTACACTACCTGTACGATCCATTTTGCGGCTGGTGTTATGGCGCTGCACCCATGATCAGTGCCGCGCAAGAGGTTCCCGGCCTCCAAATTAAAGCGCACGGCGTAGGCATGCTGTCTGGCGCCAAGGCAAAGATGATGTCGGCCGAATGGCGTGACTTTGTCCGTCCCCATGAAGAACGGATTCATGTCTACAGCAAACAAAAATTTGGAGATGCCTATGTAAATGGCGTGCAACAACGAGAGGATGTTCTGCTGGATTCAACTCCTCCTATAGCTGCAATGTTATTGGCCGAGCAGATATCCGGGCGCGGAATTGAAATGCTTAGGCGCCTGCAGACTGCATACTATCAAGAAGGCAGGGCAATTGCTGACAAGTCGGTGATCGGAGAAGTCGCTTCCGAGCTTGGTTTTGACGGAGCATCATTTGTAGCTCAGCTTGATGGTTTGATCCAGGACCAGGTAACCGGCCACATTACTGCGAGCAATGAACTCTTGACGTCTCTCAGTGTGCGTGGCTTCCCCGCTTTCGCAATGGAAATAGATGGCAAGCTGCACAGCCTACCGCTCGGCCGCTACTTAGCCCGGCCCGCGATTTTTAAGACAGATATCGAGGCGCTTCTTCAGAAACCTGCAGTATGACGAAAAATTTCGATATGCATTTGTCGCCGGTAGGGTAATCCCTCTAGGGAAATACCGTTTCGAAAAATGCAAAGGTCTCTTGCGAATGCGCCCTATTCAACTGCAGATAAACTGAGCGTAAGCTACATGCATCAACTAGAGGAGTTAAACATGAAACCAGTCGTTATTGAAGTTACATCCGACTTTATTTGCCCATGGTGCTGGATCGGTCATCGTCATTTGCGGCAAGCAGTTGAAAAGGCGAGCGCAAAAACTGTTCCTCAAATTCGCTATGTTCCATATGAACTCAATCCCTCCATGCCTACCGAAGGGATGAATCGACGGATATATCGCAGCACGAAATTCGGAAGCTGGGCGCGGTCCATGGCGATGGATGCTGATGTCACTATTGCGGGCCAGCGCGCCGGCGTTATTTTTAATTACGACAAAATTGAAATGACACCCAATACCCGCTTGGCGCATCGCCTGATGTATTTCGTACAGCTGCGAGGCGAATCCGGAAAAACTGACGCACTGTTTGATTCTATTTTTGTTGCGTATTTTTCCGAGGGTCGCGATATTGGAAAACTCGATGTTTTAATCGGATTGGCTGAAGCCGTTGGTTTCGACGGGAAATTGGCACGGTCCTTCTTGGAAGATGGGCAAGGTAACAGCGAGGTAGTCAAATCAGAGTTCATGGCCCAAGAGGGGGGAGTACGTTCCGTACCCAATATCAGTATTGGCGACTACCGGGTAGTTGGAGCGCAGCCAATTGACGTACTTGCCGACCTGCTGCATGAAGCGGCAACTGAATCAACCGTATGAACACACCGGTATTGTACTTAATCGATACTGGTAGAAATTTAGGAAGCCTAGCCATTCGGTCAGTGTCCAATCAAAATTACATCACTACACTGTAAAGAGGGACTATTCTGAAGTCCCTTCATGGCCATTTTTTATTTCGATTAGTTCCACGGACGAAACAGAAATATGAAATCGCAGTTCATGTTATTGCCAATCGATCGAGCGGAAAAAATGAATTTGCATTACTTTTCTGCTCAAATGCCGAGGGGTTCTATATGATTCATTCCGCTACTAAAATTAATGGTGCAACGGCGTTGGTTCGCGTCTATGGGCCAGCCTCGTCAACGAAAGCCTACGAAATAAGGGATTTTCTGAGTCGCAGTGTGGTTGAATATGAGTGGATCGAATTGCCCACGGATGAAGCTGCGCAGAAACTTCCGGGTATCGCTTCGTTGAGTGATATGAGGCTTCCAGTTTGTGAGTTTCCAGACGGGACGCGATTATTTTGCCCTAGTATTCGAGATGTAGCTGAGCGATTAGGCTGGGTCACTAAACCCAGGCTATTGGAATATGATGTTTCGATTTATGGTGCTGGCCCGGCAGGGTTAAGTGCTGCAGTCTATGCTGCCTCCGAGGGTTTGCGCACCGTTCTAATTGAGCGCAATGCCGTCGGTGGGCAGGCTGGCAGTAGCTCACTCATTGAGAATTACATGGGTTTTCCTGCAGGGATTAGTGGCGCGAAGCTTGCTGAGCGTGCGCGGCAACAAGCCGTCAAGTTTGGAGCCGAAATTCTGCATTTACGGGAGGGGGTAAATGCAGAGTTTCGCGACGGCCGGATTATGGTTGATTTGGCCGACAGCACACGCATGGTGGCCAAGACAAACATCTGTGCTACTGGAATCGAATATCGTCGACTTAACCTTGCCAATGAATCTCGCTTCTTTGGCGCAGGAGTTTTTTACGGTGCAGGCGCCAGCGAAGCGCCCATGTGCGTTAATGAAATTGTATATGTGATCGGCGGTGGAAATTCCGCAGGACAAGCCGCCATGCATTTTTCCCATTACGCAGACAAAGTGATCATGCTGGTGCGCGGATCCCGCTTAGCAGAAACATTGTCAGACTACCTGATTAGGAAAATAGAGATAACTAAAAATATCTCTGTGGTGACTAATTGTGAAGTCACGGCCCTACATGGTGACGAAACACTGAAGCAAATTACCGTCCGGGATCTGGTCGAAGGGACGACTCAGATCCTAGACACAACTCACCTGTTTGTCTGTATTGGCGGCTTACCCAATACGGAATGGGCCAAGGGCACGCCAATCATTCGAGACAAAGCAGGTTATCTGGTGACTGGTGCTGACCTGCATGCGAACGGGCGCCCTCCTGATGTCTGGAAACTGGAGCGTCCACCATTTTATTTAGAAACCAGCGTTCCTGGCTCGTTTGCGGCTGGCGATGTGCGCCACGGCTCGGTCAAGCGCGTGGCATCAGGAGTGGGCGAGGGGGCGATGGCAGTCACCTTCGTACACCGATATTTATCCGGTGTGTGACATGCAGGTGTAACGCAAACGAAAAGAGATGACAAATCGCTTGCAAGCGATTTGTCATGCCGCTAGTCTATTTTGGGAGGCGCTGTAGATTGACGCACCTTCAGTTCCGGGGGGAGTGTAATGCGAATCGGAGCTGCGCCTGGAGATGAGAGTTTCTCGAGTAGTAACCTTGCGGCCTGCCTGCCCATCTCCCTATGCTGAATTCGTATCGTCGTTAGTGGCGGATTGAGCATATCCACCAGGGGCATATCGTTGTGGCCGATAATCGATATATCTGCTGGACAATTGAGCCCCAGATCGGCGAGCGCATCGTAGCACCCAAGCGCAATCAGATCGTTTGCCGCAACGATGGCGGTCACGTTCGTGTCCTCTTTAAGAAGTCGGATGCAGGCTACTTTTCCAGCCTCGCGCGTAAACTCGGCAGATTCTATGATGGGAGCTTCTGTCAAACGATACTGGTGAGTGGCCACTTGGAAGCCTTCGATACGTGAAAACCCAGTTGCCAGATTCGCAGGCCCTGAAATGTGTGCGATTCGCTTATGCCCCAAGCTTACCAGGTGTTCAACTGCAAGTTTCATCGAAAGAAAATCATCGTTCACGACCTCGGGAACGTGCCCGCCTTCTTCCGCTCGATTGACGAGTACCACAGGTACGCCTTCCAAGATACAGCGTCGAACCAGTGAGTCTTGCCGTGCCGCGGTGGCCAAGACCAGGCCATCCACTTGGCGTGAGAACATTTGCTCCAGTGCGCGTTCCTGGTCTTTAGGGCTTCCCACTGCATTGGCGATGAGGACGGAGAATCCTTCCGTAGCAAGTTGTGCCTCGATGCCGCGAACGATGGGCGGAAAAACCGGGTTTTCGATGTCGGGCAAGAGCACGCCTATGACCCTTGACTTGCCGCCTCTGAGAGCGGAAGCTGCGCTGTTCTGACGGTATCCCAGTGTCTTTGCCGACGCCAATACCCGATGAGCGACCTCGTCACCAATTAAGGATCGCGTGACTGGATTCAATACACGGGAAACGGTTGACGCATTCACCAAGGCGTGAACAGCGACATCTCTAATAGTGACTCGTCCTGTTTTTTTCACGGCAGTTCTATTTTTCATTTTGTAATTGTATATGTTTCTTGATTACATCGACCCATGTAAAATTTTTGGGTAAAACCCTAAAAAATCTTGACATGACTTCTGTTTACGCTAATCTATGCATACGTTTGCATTGAAATTGCATTTTCTGATGAGTATCCATTTTGGAATACTAATCTAAAAATGACAATAGCGATTTCCAACTCTAGAAGAATGTTAGGAGATTGTTTATTTATAAATGCAAACGAATGCATGAAATATGCATTAAATGTGAGGCGCTGCTATCGGGCATGTTTTTATATGCTTTTCGGCGGATAGCGCAAGGCGGCGCTGACCCTGGGACCTATATCTAGATGGAATAAAAATGAACTATAAAATGAGACTTTTTGCTTTTGCGGCAACGGCATGCGTATCGGCCGGCTCTTTCGCTGATACCACTATGAAGCTTGGTGACAGGGCCGATGTTGAGATTTACGGGCGTGTGCAACTTGCTTATGAATATCTTAAATATTCAGGAAAAATGTATGTGCCGGACAATACCCCTGGCCCGAATCAAGGCAATGCCGTCCTGGATCAAAATGGAAACTTTATTTCTACAGATGCGCCGTCGCACAGTCGGTTAAGGAATCAGCGATCGGTCATCGGGTTTCGCGGCAATGTCGTCATTGACGATGATTTGAAAGGCGTTTGGCAAATTGAGAGTAGTGCCGCCGCCGATGGAGGAGGGGGGCTTCATGTTCCCAGTCAGACCTGGGCTAACCGAGATTCAGGCGTCGGTCTGGATAGCAAGAAGTACGGACGCATCTTGTTTGGGAGTTGGCAAACCCCGTATACGCATTCGACCTTTGGATACGACCCCTACTACACGACGACAGGCGCCTACATGGGCATCATGGGCAACGGCTCCGGAGCATCGGTCGACGGCGTCAGTGATCCAGCCACCTTTGACCGGCGTGAGCATAATCTCATCCAATATTGGTCGCCGGATATCAACGGTTTTAAGGTCCGTTTCGGCTTCGACACCAGCGAGAACAAGGCGAACGCACAACGCGCCATTCCGGAACTGAACGTTGGCGCAGCGCCGGCCCAGAATCCGCATTTATTTTCTCTTGAGACCACCTATGAAGTGGGGCCTTTGAACGCTACCTTTGCTTATGAGCAGCATCGCAACTTTCAACCTGGTGGCGGAAACGATAATGGAGTGAAAATCGGTGCGGCGTACTGGTTTGCCGGCACAACCCGCGTCGCTGGAATCCTGCAGCGGCTTCACTACGAAGCCGCCGACGGCGATCTTAATCAGAAGCAGGCCTATGTTTCGGTAGTGCACAAGATTACCGAGAAAGATCTTTTTAAGCTGGGCTATGCGGTTGGCGGGCAGGTGAATGGTGCGTCGAAACAGATTATCGGCTATCTGCGTGCGGGTCCGGCAAGTGCATCCAAAATTCTTTCAGTCGGCGTCGAGCATCAATTCAACAAGCAGTTGGCGGTCTTTACCTATTATTCGAAGACATTCAACCAGACCAATGCGTTTATGGACATGCCAATCAACGACACTGCGCCGGCAATGGGCTCCAGCCCATCAATCGTTGCATTGGGCGCGAGGATTTCCTTCTGAAAGGTGAGGGCTTCGGGCTACCAGGAGGGCGTAGCCCGCTTGGGGCGGCACATGCCCGGATCAATTTGCTCTGGGGGAGGAGTGTTGACGTTGTTGTTCTGGCGGCCCACCGACTGCGCCTAAGTGTCATGTGCCATTTGGCGTCCGATGGCTAGTTGTGTCGGCGGCAGCTGGGCCCCGATTTGTCTCTATCGGAAGAAATAAGGTGCGGCCGCTCGCAGGCGCAGTTGCTAGTAGTGATTCTTGAGTGCGGATGTTTGAGCCCCAAGATATTTGTAAGAAAGCGCTTGAATTTATGCATACGTATGCATAAAATATGGTGGTAGATGAAAAGTAGGGTTCTCGAAAAAGCATGGATAGCTCGCGATTGAGAGACGGCCATGGCTCTTATTTACCTTAAATTCATTGATTTAGAAGATGGGTAATGCTGCTTTTTCAATATTGGTGTTGATGGTGTATTTTTAAATTTAAATGCATACGTTTGCAAAAAATAGTGATAGACACATAAAGAAACGATCATGAACATTCCCGGAATTATCGATTCAGAGGCTTCGCTGACTGACATCGTGCTGAAAGCGATGCAAAAAACATCTAGCACCCGTATGAGGCAGATCATGGAAGCAGTAGTAGTCCATGCGCACGCCTTGGTACGGGAGGTGAATTTAACCGATGAAGAGTTTAATGCTGCTCTGCAGTTTATAACTCAGATTGGCCAGGCCACTAACGACAGTCACAATGAGGTGGTGTTGGCCGCCGATGTCTTGGGGATATCGACTCTCGTCGCATTACGCAATAATCCGCAACAGCATGGGCAGACCGCAGCTGCGCTATTAGGGCCGTTTTGGCGCATGAACGCACCAGATTGCAACAACGGCGACTGTATTTCCCGCTCAAATACGCCCGGCAAACCGATGTATGTCGCCGGGCAAGTGCGTGACGCAAATGGCAGTCCAGTTGCAGGCGCCTTAATTGACGTCTGGCAGGCATCCCCAGTAGGCCTATATGAAAACCAGGACCCGCACCAGGAAGAAATGAACCTGCGTGGCAGATTTCGAACCGATAGCGAAGGCCGATATCATTTTTTTACGGTGCGGCCTGCTGGCTATCCTGTTCCGACTTCGGGACCTGTGGGCGTGTTACTGGATAAGCAGCATCGCCATCCGTTCAGGCCGGCACATATCCACTTCATGGTATCTGCGCCAGGCTTCAAAACCTTGATTACGCAAGTGTTTGCCGACGATTCGGAATATCTCGGCAGCGACGTCGTATTTGGCGTTACCAAGGATCTGGTGGGGCGATTTGAGCAATGCACAGACAACCAGGCATTTCCAGGCGATAGAAAAAATGCGGAATATGTCTTGGATTATGACTTTGTCCTGGAGCCCGGCACACCGTGCTTCCCCACACCACCCATTAAATAGAGAGAGAAAGAACATCCATGACTAAACAATTGACAGATGCACTCGCTGGCAAGGTCGCTGTGATCGCAGGTGGAACGGGCGGCATTGGCTATGCAAGCGCTAAACGACTGGCCGCGGCCGGTGCACGCATTGTCCTTCTTGGGCGAAACGCGGAAAAGTTGACCTCCCTTGCAAACGAATTGCCTGGTACGGGGCACGGATCAGTCGTGGTCTCGGTGGAAGACAGCAACGCCCTTGAACTGGCGGTGTTGAAGATTCAGAGCAGCTTCGGAAGGGTAGATATTCTGGTGAACTCTGCCGGCATGACAAAGGCGATACCGCACAGAGACCTAGGCGCGCTGGACGATACATTGTTCGACCAAATTGTAGTTGCCAACTTGCGCGCGCCGTTCGCCACTATCCGCGCTTTTGCCCCTCTGCTCCGGGCGAATGGAGACGGCTTGGTCGTTAACATTTCCTCAATCGCCGCCAGCAACGGCTTAGGCAGCAATGTCGCCTATTGCGCTGCCAAGGCCGGCTTGGACACGATGGCTTTGGCGCTCGGCCGCGCCCTTTCTCCAGAGATTAGGGTCATTAATGTTTCTCCTGGAGTGGTGGACACGAATTTCGTTCCGGGGCGCGATTCTACGTTCAATGAAAAACAGGCAGCCACAACGCCGCTGAAACGGATAGGCACGGTCGACGACATCGCGGCGGCGGTAGAGGCTTGCGCAACGACGCTACGCTTTGTTACGGGAACCACGATACAAGTGGACGGCGGCCGTCATCTTGGGCCGGTTTAGGTCTTGCGCCAAATGAATAAAGAAAGACAGAGACTATGCAAGAGAAAGTAATCATTACCTGTGCCGTGACCGGGAATATCACAAAACCTGAACAGCACCCTGGCTTGCCAATTACGCCGCGCCAGATAGCTGAGTCTTCGCTAGAGGCTGCCGAAGCCGGCGCGTCAGTGGTGCATATCCACGTGCGTGACCCAGAAACCGGACGTCCTTCGATGAAACTGGAATATTACCAAGAGGTGATGGAGCGCATTCGGGAAAAAAATTCCACACTGGTCATCAATCTTACTACGGGTCCGGGCGGACGTTTTATCCCAAGCGAAAGCGACCCCAAAGTTGCAGCTCCTGGTTCGACGCTGATGCTGCCGGAAAAACGCGTGGAGCACATCACCGCCCTCAAGCCTGACATCTGTACGTTAGATCTGAATACGATGAATTCCGGCGGTGAGGTAGTCATCAACACACCGCGCAATGTGGCTCGCATGGCGCGCATCATACGCGCGGCCGGCGTTAAGCCTGAGATCGAGATCTTTGATTCCGGTGATCTTCGTCTGGCACACGACTTGATCAAGGATGGTGTGCTTGAGGGGCCGGGGCTTTTCAGCTTGGTGCTGGGAGTGAATTACGGCTTTGGCGCCGATCACGCAACCATGCTGTATGCGCGGAATATGCTGCCACAAGGAGCTGTCTGGTCCGCCTTCGGCTTAGGCAAGCATGAATTTCCGATGGTTGCCCAGGCCTATCTCTATGGAGGCCATGTCAGGGTAGGCTTTGAGGACAATCTCTTCTTGTCCAAAGGCGTGCTGGCGCCGAGTAATGCGGCCCTGGTGGTGCGCGCGCGGCAAATTATTGAAGCGATAGGCGGTCAGATTGCATCAACCCGCGATGCCCGCGAAATTCTGGGCTTGCGAAAATGAGTTCCGAAATTATTCCGTCCCACGCGCATTGCAGGCCGATCGTGCACGCCAGTGCCTTTGTTGCCGAGAATGCAGTGATATTGGCCGACGTCAGTATCGCCGCAGATGCCTCCGTCTGGTTCGGTGCGGTCATTCGAGGTGATGTGCAAAGCATCAAAATTGCGGAGCGCAGCAATATTCAGGATGCGGTCGTCATTCATGCGAGCACGAATGGTCTCCCGGTGTTGATCGGATCAGATGTTTGTATCGGGCATGGTGCCTTCCTGCATTCTTGCACGATTGAGGACGGCGCGTTCATCGGGATTGGTGCCTGCGTATTGGATGGTGCAACTGTCAAAACGGAGGGAATGTTGGGGGCAGGATCTGTCTTGACGCCAGGTAAAACAGTCGGCCCTGGAGAGCTATGGGCGGGCAATCCCGCACGTTTTCTGAGAGTGTTGACCGATCGGGAAAAACAAGGATTCAGGCTGAATGCGCAACGTTATGTGGCTTTAGCTAAACACTATATGTCGGAATGTCCGGCAATTTATCGAAGGAGTATTAACCCATGAACTCAGTGCGAGTCATAGAAAAAGCTGCAAATATCGACCTACTGCAACTGTCCCTGGTTTCTACCGCGACTCCAGTCGCGTCTGAAGGGAAATGCGTGATCGAAGTCCACAGCGCCGGCGTCAATCCAAGTGATGTAAAGGCGGCTTTGGGCGCAATGCCGCATGCGGTGTGGCCGCGCACGCCAGGCCGGGACTACGCCGGTATCGTATTGGATGGACCTAGCGAGTTGGTAGGGAAGCATGTATGGGGAAGTGGTGGAGAACTTGGCATACGCCGGGACGGCAGTCATGGCCGTTACCTGGTTGTGGATACGGTCAGCGTCCGGGAAAAACCGCAAAGCGTCTCTTTGCTAGAGGCCGGTGCGGTCGGCGTCCCATTTATCACTGCCTACGAAGGATTCCGCCGTGCCGGTTTTCCTAAGATGGGCGATGTGGTGTTGATCTTCGGTGGCAACGGCAAAGTCGGGCAAGCAGCGATCCAGCTCGCTACCCGTGCGGGGGCAAAAGTATTCGCGGTTGAGCGTAGCCAGGAACAATATGTCGGCCACGCTAATTCCGAAATCGAAATGCTGGACGCCAGCAAACTTGATATTGGAAACTACGTTAAAGAAAAAACCGATGGGCATGGGGCAGATATCGTCTACAACACGGTAGGAAGTCCATATTTTGCGCAGGCAAACGCTGCGCTGGCGATAGGGGGGAGGCAGATATTTATCTCCACGATAGACAAGGCAGTGCCCTTCGATATTTTTGCGTTTTATCGCGGTCAGCACACCTATGTTGGCATTGACACGCTGGCGTTCGATAGTCTGGCGGGCGCCAGGATACTGGACGAATTGACCCCTGGCTTCAATGACGGCAGCCTGAAAGCCTTCCCGGTGACAGCTGACTATACCTATTCCCTGCAAGACAGCCTGAAAGCTTATCGGGCAGTCATTCAGGGCGCGCGCGAAAGGGTGGTGTTGACTCCATGAACGTGACAAGGTTTATAAAGGCGCAGCCCTACTTCCCCCCGAATCATGATGGCATGCACTGCTTGCGCCTTCAGGGGCATGAGGCCGGCCCAAGCGATCAACTCTGGCTGGGGGTATCTCATCTTCTTCCCGGCGGCGGCACAGGTATGGATGCTTCACCCATGGAGAAAATGTACGTTGTGCTGAGCGGAACAATAACGGTGATTACAGAGGATGGTGAGACGGAACTGGAGCCATACGACTCCTGTCGTTTGGCCCCAGGGGAGAAGCGTCAACTGAAAAACCGGAGTAATTCCCCGGCTAGCGTTTTGTTAGCCATGCCGTATCCAACTGGTGCGGCACCACGACCGTAACTGAATAACGACGATTGCAAAGCTGTCTTATGTTGCGACAGCATCCGATGAAATTGAAGTGAAGATGGAGGAGACACCATGAGTTACATTATTACCGAAAGCCAGGACTTGGACGGAAAACAGGATTCTGAGCCGAACCAGATCAACAAAAAGAAGCCCTTATATAAAATCCTGTATGTGCAGGTACTGTTTGCGATAGTGATCGGCGTACTCGTCGGGCATTTCTATCCAAGTTTTGCGGTAGACATGAAGCCTTTTGGGGATGCGTTCATCAAACTGATCAAAATGCTGATCGGCCCTATCATCTTCTGTACGGTCGTCTCAGGAATCGCAGGGATGCAAGATGCGAAAAAAGTCGGCAGGTTGGGAGGGAAGGCTTTGTTGTATTTTGAAGTCGTATCGACCTTTGCTTTAGTAATCGGCTTGTTGGTTGGGAATTTACTGAAGCCCGGTGCCGGATTCAATATCAACCCTGCGACGCTTGATGCGAAAGCTGTCATGGACTACGCAGGCAAGGCAAAACAACTTAGCACAACTGACTTTTTGATGAATATCATCCCCAATACCGTGGCTGATGCATTTACAAAAGGGGATATCCTGCAAGTCCTTCTGGTTTCCCTGATATTCGGCTTTGCGCTCTCTCTGCTCGGCAAAAAGTGCAAGCCTGCGTTGGACATGATAGATGCTGCGTCACACGCGATATTTGGCGCAGTGAACATCGTCATGAAATTCGCTCCTTTGGGGGCTTTCGGGGCCATGGCATTCACGGTGGGCAAGTACGGTGTCGGTTCCCTGGGGCCGCTAGCGAAATTGATAGGCTCGTTCTATCTGACCTCGATACTATTCGTATTCGTGGTGCTGGGGCTAATTGCCAGGTACTCTGGATTTAGCATTCTTAAATTCCTTGTATATATTAAAGAAGAGATATTTCTGGTGTTTGCGACTAGCTCCTCCGATACGGCTTTGCCTACCTTGATGAAAAAAATGGAACAGCTCGGCTGCTCTAAATCCCTGGTCGGGTTTGTGGTGCCGACGGGATATGTTTTCAATACGGATGGAACGAGCATTTATATGACAATGGCTGCGCTGTTTGTGGCCCAAGCGACGAATACTGAGCTTAGTTTGACGCAGCAATTGGCAATACTGGCCGTAGCCATGCTGACGTCCAAGGGGGCCAGTGGAGTCCAGGGGGCTTCCTTCATTGCACTGGTTGGAACACTGGCAGTCGTGCCGACAATACCGGTTGCCGGGATGGCATTGATTCTTGGCGTGGATCGGTTTATGAGTGAGGCGCGGGCGTTAGTGAATATGATAGGAAACGGCGTCGCCACTGTCGTGATGGCGCGGTGGGAGCGAGAACTGGATACTGAAAAGTTAAAGGTTATTTCCTAAATACTTCGCATGGGGTAAGCCCTTCGAGCTAAGCTGCCGGTAGCGAGAAATTCCTATCTACAATTTGACCAGTGTGGGTTTGATCCAAAAGAAGGCGCATGCGGCCGCTGCCAGCGCGGCGGCCGCCGCGGCGATCGCTGCTATCTGGAACGCCGCAGTCAAAGCGGGACCATGCAATGCCAGAATCATGCCCAGCAGCGCCGTAGCAATCAGGCCACCTGAGCGCGCTACGGCGCTGTTGAAGCCGGAAGCGATTCCCGCGTGATACGAATCAACGGAAGTCAGAACTGCTGTGGTCAGCGGCGCGACCGCACCGGCCATGCCTAGCGCGATGACCAGCATAGCCGGCAGAGTGGTAGTCCAGTAACTGCTGCCGTGGCCAATACGGGTGGCCAGCAGAAATCCTACTGCGACAATGAGCGGGCCAAGCGTCAGTGGCAAGCGGGGACCGATTTTTCCGGCCAGGCGGCCAATCGTAGACGACCCAAGCGCGATGACGATCGGAAGCGGAAGCAAAGCTGCACCTGCCGCGGTTGCCGAGTAGCCGTCCACTCTGATCAACACGAACGGCACCAACACCATCAGTGCACCGAGCGCTCCGTATAGCAAGAACGTCAGCAGGTTAAGCGCAGTAAAAGCGTGCGAGGAAAATAGTGTAAGCGGCAGCATCGCGTTTTCACCGGTGTGCTTTTCTATCCTAAGAAAAAACAGCAAGACCACGATACCGACGCCAATCGCCGCTGTTGCGGTCCAATTGAACTTTCCCTCGGCGGATGCGACCGTCAAGCCCCAGGTCAAGCTGGCGAGACCAGTGCTGGCCAGCGCGGCTCCAGGCAGATCGAGTTTCGGTCTAGCCGAATTAGCCTCATTTTGCAGGGAGTGGGCGCCAAGGCAAAGCGCGACCGAGGCAAGCGGCAGGTTGATCAGGAATATTGCGCGCCAACCAACCATATCAATCAGCCAGCCACCGAGCAGTGGGCCGATGGCGCCGGCAGCCGCACCGATAGCGGCCCAAGTCCCAATTGCACGTCCACGCTCCTCGCCGGTAAAATTAGTGCCGAGAATGGCCAGGCTGTTTGGCATCAGCAGCGCTGCACCGCTACCTTGCAATACCCGGCCCACAATCAGCCAGCCCAGTGTTGGCGCTCCCGCGCACAGAATCGACGCCAGCGCAAACAGAAATATACCGAGCAGCAAAAGGCGTTTTCGCCCGAATCGGTCGCCAGCTGCACCGCCCAGCAAGAGCAGCGCACTTAGCGGTAGCAGGTAGCCGTTCACGATCCATGATAAGCCGAAGGCATCAGCGCCAAGGTTATGCCCGATTGCCGGCAGACCCACATTGACGACCGAACCGTCGATGAAAGCGAGACTGGACGCCAAAATAGTAGTAGCAAGAATCAAACGCGGATGCGTATTTGTTGCAATGCACAGCGTTTGTGGCATTGTTGTTGCCATCGAGCAATCACAGCCAGGCGGAAGAGAAGCACTCATGACGTTAAAGACGTGAAAAAGCAAGCCACAAGCGGTGCTAGCTCATAACTTGCTCCAAGTGGGCATGTGTGCTGCGCCCCGGGGATACCAGCCATATTTCACACTCCGAAAATTTGATGCCCGCTTAGAGCTTCTAGTTATCTTTTGACTGCGGTTCGTGCGAATATTTGTGTGCCATATGCTATTGACCCCCGAATTTTATTGAGTCGGCACTACCTTGTGTTTGCAATCTTTATAATATACTTTCCACAGGTCGATAGATATGAAGGTAGAACGCGTGCTTACTCCATTCGGCGGACGCGGGCGTGTATCGCAGTAGTTAATTTGAACGTCCGACGAAGGAAACCGTATCCGTCTTGGTCAGGAAAACGGCGATGCTGCAGAGGTGAATGACCTCGTCAACGACAAGGCAATTGCGCATTTGGCGTAAGCATCGGTTCTACTGGGACTTCCAAGTGGGATAGACGATGCGGAATATCCGTTCTCGTTTTGCTTAGGGAAAAATTGACACTTGCGTTTAAGATTCCGGAGTCTCATCTGAGGGCATGTTCTGTAGGCTTTCGACTTCAAAATCAGCACTGGCCATTTGACGTTGTAATGGATCTATAGTTTGATGTCGATCAAGTTGCGACTTTTTAAAAGTAGCGTACACGCGTCGTGATGGTACGATTACGACAATTTTTGTTCCGCATGGTTTCAAGCGCTGAAACATGACGCGACCGCCTATACGAGCGGCTCGTTCCTTGATCCCCTTGATACCCCAATGGCCTTCTGGAGCACCCATAGTCAGAACTCTCTCGTCTATACCCACGCCATCGTCAGACACGGTTATTACAAACCTCCAAAGCCCAAACGTTAATGTGGTTTTGATTACTGAGGCCTTTGAATGACGAAATGCGTTGATAAGCAATTCGCTGACTATTGGTACTAGCTCATCACGCGCCATTTGGTTAAGTGGTCGAGGGGAGCCTTCGACCTGTGCTTTAAATCGAATTCCATATTGACTACTCAGCCCCATTCCAAATTGCACGAGCCTTGTCACTTGGTCGCCTGATACAGAAGAGTGCAATCTTAAAGCCTGAACCTTACCGCACCCTTCGACGAACGCATCCTCGGACATCTTTGTTAAGAGATCTAACTTTTTCTTCAGCGTGGGATCTGTCATGCTGGCAGCAAGCGAGTCGAGCTGAAGAACCAATGCCTGGGTACTCTGTAGAAGGGTGTCATGCAGATCGCGGGCGATAACCTCGCGCTCATCCAAGCGGATCCGCATCCGATTACGCTCACGAGAAGTGGCCATCCTTACCTGTAGTCGAACCATCGCCCAAAGGACTGCTAGCACCAAGGCAGCTACCGCCAAGCGGAACCACCAAGTCTCAAAGTATTTCGGTGCAATAGCGAACGAAACAGACGAGGGGGCATTACTCCATGCATGCCCGCCGTACGTTGAGCGAACCTCGAAAGTGTAGTCGCCCGCTGACAGGTGAGTATAGGACGCCTTTCTGTCGCTACCCGCTTCTTGCCATGTACTATCGAACCCTTTCAAGCGGTACTGGAAGCGGACGCGTGAAGGAAACGTAAGTTCTGGAGTGGTATAACTGATTTGCAGATTGCGAGCGTCTTTTGGCAGCCGCAATGACCCGCCCGTCAAATCGTAGTCTTCATTTCCGCTAGATACCTGCTCAATGATGGGAAGGCTCAAGTGCGGTTCTTGCAAGAGTTCCTCAGGATCTATCCAGGCCGCCGCAGTCTGCCCGGTGATCCATAGACGCCCGTCGCTTCCAAGCGTCAGCGTAGGCAGCGTATACGTTTGCGCGGGTAGTCCAGGCACACCGTCTTCGGAGTCAAATAGCCGATAAGGCATGGCAAAATTATGATTGGACATAGCGCGGCGAACATCCCTACTGTCGATCTTAAAGAGCCCCTCTAGTGTATGTACCCATAAATTGTTTTCCTTGTCGAATACCAGTCCGCTGATGTCTTCCAGTTCATGCACGCCGCCCAGCTTCAGCGTAGAAAAAGTACCGTTGTCGAACATTTGCAAGTGGCTGTCACCACCTAGCCAAAGCTGGCCATCGCGGGCGACAATGACTTTAGTAATTCCTGCAGTCAACCCATCACGCTCTGAGTATTGTTTGATTTCTCCCCGGTTGATCGATACCAAGCGATTTTTATCAAAACCCGCCCAGATAACGCCTGACGGGTCGGTATGCAGCGACACCGGACTGCCAATATCGTTAAACGGCACCCATTTGCCATCGTCCAGTGTGGCCATTTTCATGTCCCGGCCGCGATATGAGAGCCACAGCTTGCCGCTATTGTTACGCGTGATTGCTTTGACAACTCCACCCCCTTGAACAGGAAGCTTTGCAAGCATGACCGGATTGCCGGGAGCCAATTGCCATAATTCATCTACAGTAGCGGCAAATACGGATCCGTCAACGGGGGTGGTGTGGGTTGCTAATGCCATCTTTGGTATATCGGTTTGTGTCGTTTTTGCCTGGTCATAGTGAAGCACGTTGAAGTTGTCGCTTCCTATCCAGACATCGCCATCCTTGCCAGGCGCGATTGAAACCATGGTGATGCCAGTGGGAAGAGTTAGTTGCGAGAATGAGGACGGCGTAAGCCGGTCTAAGCCACTTTCCGTGCCGACCCATATATTGCCCTTGCTGTCCTCAAACACGTTGGCGAAGTTTCCGGTCAAGCCTCCCGATCGATTGAGTTTTTCATCGACAGAAAATGGGGTATCCCCTGTCGGCAGATTCGACAATGCTCCCAGAAAATGGACACCATCATTGGCCGTGCCCACCCAAACATTCCCTCGTCGGTCTACAAGCGTCCGTCGCGCATAGTAGGGTATGGGTATGCCAACCTCATCGAACTTATCTCCGCGGTCAATGAAGCGGCGTATGACATGGTCGCGCATGGCAACAAATACGTTGTGCTCTGAACCCGTTGATACGGATATTGCTCCTTTGAAATCAATCCCGGTGTCCTTGAAATGGGACTCGCCTTCGCGGAGTACCAACACACGACCTCCCCTGGTGGCTGCCCATATATTGAAGTACTGGTCTTGAGAGACAGCCGCAATATCAGGTGGCGACGGTTCTTTATCGACCCGCTTCCATTTGCCATCAACAAACTTCATCAGGCCTGGAAATGCGTAAGCCAAGATGTTTCCTTGCCGATCCTGCAGAAATTCAGCTGTCCTATTCGACCATCCGGCGTTGTTTTCGTAGTTGCTTATGTGCCCATGATTGATGAAGCTGATACCCGGCACGTCGTAGGATACCCACAGTCCTCCTGTGTTTGGCGCGAATATCCGTTGAACTTGTTTACCGAGCAATTTCTCGCCTGGGTAGGGTATAAATGATTGAAAACGGCGACCGTCGAAACGGCTCAAGCCCTTATCATCGGTGGCCCACAAATACCCGTCACTAGTCTCTGCCAGTTGCATTACCGCTTGCGGCGCACCATCCTTCTTGGTGAAAGCGGTGTGCTGGTAATGATTAAGAGACCAAGGAAGTGACAACGCCGATGCAGCCAGAGCGCCTCCTGCAAGTACCCAGGCAACAGCGACAAGCAGTATGGTGCGCAAGAAAAATGGTTTCATGTGAAATCAATCTCAGACCAAAGCGTTTAGATGTGCTCACTGCGACATAAGACTGGTGCAGCGTTTCGATACACTCTTGGGGGTGCGTTGCGACCGGACTCGGGACATTGACCAAGCAATTATTGCTATCAAGTAGGATCTATTGTCTTTAAGATATAAAAAGATAATAAGCTATAGTCGGCCATGAACGTTAACTTAATAACAGAACGTGCATAAAACCGACATGATCAAATATTGATCCGTAGAATTATCCCCAGTTATTGGATTTGATTAGTCGTTGTCAGGTCGGTTTGTGCCCACCTGAACCGCATGGTCGTAACATGCCTGCAGGCCGTCGAACCGACAGTTATCCATAAATAGCTCCCGCATGATCAGCATGGTTCTGAGGTCGCCCATGGCTGCCATGCAGCGCGCAATCGGACATACCGTATTCCTAACTTCCAACCAATCCATTTCCTGCTCCTACTCTCTCAAGACGTCATTCTAACCGGAACATTTCTCCCTATGAAGAATGGCACGTATCACAGTCAGCAGCTTGTCGTCCGCCAGACGCTTGCGGCCAGGTGTGAGGTAAATTAAAAGTATTTCAACATTATCTGGCATGGGCAGACGCCAGAAAAGTATCATAGTCGGCGCGGAAGATATGACATGGGCGTTAGGGTGGGGGGCATACTAGGTTCGCGGTGGGTAGGGATATCTGTGGCCAGGGTACGTCGGATCGTATAGGCACGTAGATAGCACCGCAAGAAAACAAGAACGAGCGGACCGTGCCAAAATCGGCGAAGGCCGCTCAATTCCAGGGTACGTGGCCTGCAGGTGGCCATCAAAAAGGAGACATAGTAATGAGTAAAAGCAAGCTGTCAGTCAAACTGCTGCACGCGGCCATGGCCGCGAGCCTTGTGGGTGTTGCGGGTGCGGCGTTCGCCGCCCCGGTCACGCTTACTATCGAAAGCTGGCGCAACGACGATCTGGCCATCTGGCGCGACCAGATCATCCCCGCCTTCCAGGCCGCCCATCCCGACATCAAGGTCAAGTTCACGCCGATGGCGCCCACCGAATACAACGCCGCGCTCAACTCCAAGCTCGACGCTGGCACTGCTGGCGACCTGATCACCTGCCGCCCGTTTGACGCTTCACTGCAGTTGTTCCAAAAGGGCCACCTGCAATCCCTCAACAGCTTGAAAGGCATGGACAACTTCTCGCCTGTGGCCAAGACCGCCTGGTCCACCGACGATGGCAAGACTGCCTTCTGCGTACCGATGGCTTCTGTGATCCACGGCTTCATCTACAACAAGGACGCCTTTGCCAAGCTCGGCCTCACCCCGCCGGTGACAGTGGCCGATTTCTTCTCCGTGCTCAGCAAGATCAAGTCCGATGGCACTTATGTGCCGCTGGCCATGGGCACCAAGGACGGCTGGGAGACTGCCTCTATGGGCTACCAGAACATCGGCCCCAACTACTACAAGGGTGAAGAGGGGCGCAAGGCCTTGATCGCAGGCAAAGCCAAGTTGACTGATCCGCAATGGCTGGAGCCGCTGCGCATGCTGGCCAAGTGGAAGCCCTACATGGGCGACGGCTTCGAATCCCAAACCTATCCCGACAGCCAGAACATGTTCACCCTGGGGCGGGCCGCGATCTACCCAGCTGGCTCGTGGGAGATTCCCGGGTTTGAAAAACAAGCGTCCTTCAAGCTGGGTGTATTCCCGCCGCCGGTGCCAAAAGCTGGCGACAAGTGCTACATCTCGGATCATCCTGATATCGCCTTGGGTTTGAATGCGAAGTCGCCGCACGCGGCCGAAGCCAAGGTGTTCCTGGAATGGGTCGCTTCCACCGGCTTTGCCGGCCTGTACGCCAACGCGTTGCCAGGCTTCTTCAGTCTGAATAAGGGCAATGTCGAATTGAAAGATCCGATCGCCAAGGAGTTCGTAAGCTGGCGCAACAAGTGCGAGTCGACCATACGACCGACCTACCAGATACTCTCGCGCGGCACGCCTAACTTGGAGAACGAGTTCTGGGTAAGCGGTTCTTCGGTGATCAATGGCACCCAGACTGCCGAAGCGGCTGCGCAAAAGCTGCAGAAGGGTCTGGAAAGCTGGTATAAGCCGGGTAAATAATCCCGTGATCTGGCCGCTCCCGCGCTGGTTAGAGGGAGCGGCGCTTTCTGCCGCAACATCCACACATAAACAGCGCGCCAAAACTTCATTGTTGGTAGGGCGACTTTCCCGCATATGAAGCCCGGCTTGATGCTCTTTGTTGACGAAAGTAAGTTATGAGCAGGAATAAAATGCTGTTCGGCGTGCTGTGCATGGTCGCGGCGTTTGCTGTGGGCGCAGCCGCAGCAGAGCCTGTAACACTGACTATAGATAGCTGGCGCACCGACGACTACGCGGTCTGGCGGGATCAAATTATTCCGGCGTATCAGGCAACGCACCCCGACATCAAGCTCCAATTCAAGCCGACTCTGCCGGAGCAATACAATGCAACGTTAAAGTCCCACCTGGATGCCGGTACAGCCGGAGACCTCGTGACCTGCCGTCCATTTGACGCTTCGCTGCAATTGTTCAAGGAAGGGCATTTGTTGCCGCTAAATGAGCTGAAAGGCGTGAAGAATTTTGCTGCTCTGTCTAGAATGGCCTGGTCTACTGACGACGGCAATGTTACCTATTGCATGCCAGTCGCCTCGGTGCTTCACGGCTTTGTCTACAACAAAGACGCTTTCGCGAAATTGAAGATCATGCCGCCGGTGACGGTTAGCGATTTTTTTGCGGTGTTGGACAAAATCAAAGCAGACGGCAGCTATATTCCTTTGGCGATAGGGACTAAAGACGGTTGGGAAACGGCTTCCATGGGTTATCAAAATATCGGGCCAACCTATTACAAGGGAGAAGAGGGACGTATGGCCTTGATCGCCGGAAAAAATAAATTGACGGATCCGCGATGGGTTGAACCTTTTCGCGTGTTGGCGAACTGGAGGCCCTATCTGGGCGAAGGATTTCAGACCCGCTCCTATACAGATAGCCAGGCTTTGTTTGCGCAAGGGCGCGCTGCGATCTACCCGGCAGGGTCCTGGGAGATTCCGGGATTTACGAAAAAAGCCGCTTTCAAGCTGGGCGTGTTTCGTCCGCCAGTACAGAAAGCATGGGAAAAATGCTATATCTCTGATCATCCCGACCTTGCCATCGGTGTCAATGCCAAGTCATTGCATGCGGCAGAGGCAAAGGCTTTTCTCGAATGGGTGGCATCAACGAGTTTTGCGACGCTGTACTCTAATGCGCTTCCCGGGTTTTTTAGTTTGAACAAGGGGAAAGTCGAACTCAAGAATCAGTTGGCGCAAGAGTTTGCAAGCTGGCGTGGAGATTGTGGAACAACGATACGCCCGACCTATCACATTCTTTCGCGGGGCAAGCCTAATCTGGAAAACGAGTTTTGGGTGAAAGGTGCGGCCGTAATCAATGGCACGCAAACACCGGAAGCAGCTGCCAAGGTACTGCAGAAAGGCCTGGACGGCTGGTACAGGCCGGACGATTGGCTTAGTGTGCGTGCCGCTGCGGTACATGTGTTTACGGATTGACTGACTTCATTTAGCAATATTTGAGATGCGGGAGGGCATGGCTTGCGCGCAAAATCGGTATGCACCACTATAGCGGATCCCTATCGAGCCGCCTTGTCGCTAGGTCAATCACTGTCCGAAATTTCGCCGGAAGTGGTGTTCTTATTCCTTACGACCCATTATGACGATTGGACGGAATTTATCGACGGATTGTTCGACGGCCTGAACGACCCAAGCGTGCGAGTCATCGGCACTACTGGAGACGGCGTTTATGAGTCGGCGCGCGTGTCCGATACAGGTGCTTGTGCGTTGGGACTCTCTAGCGACGGACAAGTCGCTTGGCATGTCGAAAGCGGCGGCAAGGTTGATATTGATCCGGAAGGCGCGGTGCGGTGCGCCTTAGCCAAACTCTCCTCCAAACTTGAAGGGCGTCAGCCGGCTTTTTATTTTATGGTTTCTGACTCCCATGCCGATGCCAGCCGGATTGAAACCGTGATACGCGACGAAGTGCCTGTACCGGTGATAGGTGGTCTGGCGGGGGACGACAATAGCAACGTGGTGCGCGGCTTCTCTATTGCGGATCGTCGGCTGCTACGCGATTCAGTGGTGATACTGGCTGCGGATGGCCCGGAGCCGTTCCAGATTCACCTCGGCAACTCTGTTACCTTGGTAGGACAACCCGGGGTTGTGGACGATGCCAACGGCAAGACATTGAACTGCATTGACGGCGCGGATGCCGCCTCTTTTATTGAGCAAGCGACCGGCAAGCCTATCCTGCGTTCTGATCAAGGGATAGCCTTGAGCATCCTTAGCGGGGCGGAGGGCGAGGAAAAGAGACTGCGTGCAGTGGCACAGAATGTGGCGTCCAAAAACGGTTCGTTGAGTCTGCACGGTGGAATACGTGAAGGGGAGCAGGTGCAAGTGTGTGTGACAAGGGCCGAAGACCTTGAGGCTGGGGCCCGGGCGGTTGCTATGCAAGCGGCGGCTTCCGGATTCCAGCCTGCGGCGGCACTGGTCGTGAGTTGCGCAGGACGCAAATGGCTATTGGGTGGGCAGATACAATGTGAGGCTGAGGCCGTCTCCGGCGTTTTTGGGCGCAAGGTACCGCTTGCCGGTTTTTCTTCGTTTGGAGAAATCGCACCCTTGCCCCGAAACGGGGGAGGGTATACGCGTAACCTGTTCCACAATATGACCTATGTACTGTTGTTTATAGGAACTTGACTCAGCCATGCGCTTTCTAACGACAATTGTACCTGCCCCTTCGGGCTTCACTCCTGAGATATTGAGCAAGCGGTCTTTGCTGCTGGAGCCGGTGGCGGTTCTGGTTTCTGATTTGTTGGAACTGGAAGCGGCACTGGAGAATTTTTCCAAACGCATGCTCGGTATAGTCATCACGCCCGGCGACAGCATCGCGCTTGTCCAACTGTCTTCGTTGACATGGCATGTAACGATGCAAGCTGATTCCCTGAATGTAGCCGCCCGCTTGGTGCCCGGCTGGCTAGCCGCGATTGCCGCTGCCGACCATGCCAATCAGTATGCGCGGACGGCTGACCGTAGGACTGAACGCGTGACGCGCGAGCTGGATATGACCCGGCTCGACTATAACGAGCTCACATCGCGCCTGCGCCATAAGGTAAGCGACTTGCTCGCGGCCAAGACCGAGCTCAAGCTGCTCAATGAGAACCTTGAATCCCGAGTGGAAAGGCGCACTGCCGAATTAGCCAGCGTTAACAACCAATTGTCGCAAACCTTGGACAGCTTGAAACAAGCGCAGATTGAATTGGTGCGGGCTGGTGAGCTGGCAGCATTGAGCAAACTGGTCGCGGGAGTTGCGCATGAATTGAATACACCAATTGGCAATGCGCTAACGATTGCAACTTCGCTGTCGCATGAATCCCGTCAGATTAAATCGAGGCAGATTGAAGAGCGCCTCCGGCGGAGCGAATTGAAGTCCTTCCTCAATACGACTGAAGAAGTGACCGCGACATTGGAGCGCAATCTCGTGCGCGCTGCGGATTTTATTGGTCAGTTCAAACAGCTGGCGATCGATCAGGTAAATGAAGACCGGCGTCGCTTCAGATTGAAAGACCTTGTATCGGATGTCAGTCTAGCGATGAGTCCGTTATTACGCGAGACACCCTACATTTTGATCCAGGAAGTCGATCGCTCTATAGAAATGGATAGCTATCCGGATGCGATAAGCCAGATACTGACCACTTTTGTCAGTAATGCTTTGACTCATGCGTTCGCTGGTCGTAGCCAGGGAAAGATGATAATTCGCACCTTGGATGGCGGCGATGATGGGCTGATCCTGTCCTTCGCCGACGACGGTAATGGCATTGAGGCTGATATTGTCGAACATGTCTTCAAGCCTTTCTTTACGACAAAATTCGGACAAGGCCGATCCGGTCTGGGTTTGTATATTGCCTATAATCAAGTGCGTAATTTATTAGGTGGGCACTTGAAATTTAGCAGCGAAATCGGGCTGGGAACCTGCTTTCAATTGACACTCCCCCGTTTTGCCCCGACCCAAAAAGCGCGCCTGCGCATAGCTGATCGCTCCGCTGCCATAGCCGCGTAGCCGAGAGCCAGCTTGGATGGAGCTAAGAAGCAGTTCGCCGTCTGTGGTGGGCGTGCGCTAGTGAATGAGCAGCGCGCAATAAGTGGAATGCACATAAGTACATGCGGGTTTCGAGCCACGACTGTGGCTTGATCAAGTCCGCACAGGAAGATCGTGAGCAGGTTTCAAGGCCCATTGGCGCGTTAACGATAGCAAGCACGCCAGAAAAGTATCATAGTTAGCATGGAAGAGATAACAGTATGCAAGGCGCGGCAGGCATACTTTGCGTGCGTTCGCTTGATATGCCTTGGCAAAAGAGGGCCTTGAGGGCGCACGTCGGTAAGCAAAGCAACTAGAAGATAGAAGGGGAGGAGCAATCATGAGCGGAACGACAGTAGTGGGACATAGGGGGGGCTTTGAGGTGAAAGAGTCGGGGCGCGTGCCTGTGCGATGGCACATAGGCGTATTCCTGGCGCCGGCGCTATTGATCTATACCGCGGTGATGGTAGTGCCGCTGGTGGAGACGCTGCGCTTGTCGTTCTTCAAG
>Ga0207076_1053_pt1 | contig 29326 bp, 28 predicted proteins | sample Alteio_BWMinHeat_62_FD_153568 | JGI IMG/M metagenome (GOLD analysis project Ga0207076, IMG submission 153568) | Enriched cells from forest soil in Barre Woods Harvard Forest LTER site, Petersham, Massachusetts, United States -... | ecosystem: Environmental > Terrestrial > Soil > Temperate forest >... | reverse complement strand
ATCGTTAAGGTCGATATTGTTGTAGATCCGGCAATCCGCGCCTAATCCCGCGATCAGGTAGATCTTACTCATTAAAGTTTACCAGCTTTACAATTTGCTCCAGGTATCGGGCATCGGTGTTATCAAATTGATCCAGAGTTTCACTATCCACATCAAGCACAGCAATTACTTTACCGTTATTAAATATTGGTACAACAATCTCCGACTTCGACAAGGAACTACATGCAATATGCCCCGGGAAAGCATCCACATCCGGAACGATCAAAGTTTTGGCCTGCTGCCAGGCAACGCCGCAGACTCCTTTGCCTAACCCTATGCGGGTACACGCAACGGGACCCTGAAAGGGGCCTAAAACCAGTTCATTATTTTTCACCATGTAAAAGCCAACCCAAAACCATTTGAATTGCTCTTTCAGTGCGGCGCAAATATTGGCCAGGTTGGCTATAAGGTCCGGCTCGCCATGAAGCAATGCTTCGATTTGGGGAATTAACGACTGGTATTGCTCAGCTTTGTCGGTTGATGATATGATGTTTAAATCCTCTGCCATGTTTGCAAAAGTAACGAAGCTGTTTTGAAAGTAAATAAGACAAATCTCATATTTAATCTTTTATTTAGTCAAGCCATATTACATTTGGCGTAGAGACATAATATTTTACGTCTCCGAAATGATATAAATTAATTTAAAGAGATTCAGGAAACCTTAAAAAACCAGAGACGCAAAATATTGCGTCTCTACATCGAGCATTTATTTATTACCCACCATGAGAATCATTGCAGAGTTACCCCATCCCGAATTTAAAATCTCCATCCTTAATATGAACAGTAAATACATTGTAAAGATTGAGCAGGGGAGTTTTGAGCAGACCTACAAAATCGCAGAGATTGACCTGCTTGATGGAGTGAACAGTATTTTCGAAATACTCGATGACGCGTTTTTAAAGACCGTCGCGGCCCGCTTCATTGAAATGCGGAAAGATTTTAAAGAAACCTATCAGCGCTATAATTATTAATTGGTTAAACAATGTAAGTGATTGAAGATTAATTATTTATAGCCAATTCCGGCATCAAACCAAATTTAATTTGGTTAATTTGGGAGTTATTTGCAGGAATAGATGATTTTTATAAAGTATAACTTAAATATAAATGAATTAAATAATTGATATACAATAATATAAATATACACACAAAATTAAATTTGGATAAGAAAAACTCGGCGTAATGAAAGAATTCAATATAAATCCGACCGACAAGTCGTTAAAAATAACTTTACAACAGAAAATTAATTTGAAGACCAAACCCCTGGGAGCACTTGGAAAACTGGAGGGGCTGGCCTTACAAATTGGCCTGGTGCAGGCGAGCCTTAAGCCGGTACTTAACCTTCCTGCCGTGGTGGTTTTTGCCGGTGACCATGGCATAGCATTGGATGGGGTGACCCCCTATCCGCAAGAAGTTACTTACCAAATGGTGATGAATTTTTTAAGCGGAGGCGCCGGCATTAACGTGTTTGCCCGGCAAAACGGAATGGGCGTTAAAGTAGTTGACGCTGGAGTAAATTATGATTTTGGCGACCTTGAAAACCTGTTACGCCTTAAAGTAAATAATGGGACACGTAGCTTTTTGAAAGATGAGGCGATGACGCTTGATGAATTAAGAGATTGCATGGAAAAAGGATCGGCGGTTGTTAATGACCTTTGGTCAGCAGGGTGTAACTGCATTGCTTTTGGCGAAATGGGAATAGGCAACACCTCGTCGGCTTCTATGCTTATGCATTATTTTACAGGTATTAATTTAACTGATTGTATAGGTCGCGGTACCGGCCTCGATGACCAGGGGTTAAGTAACAAGACCGGCATATTGCGTGAGGCCGCAAAATACCATGGTGAAATAACTGACTGGACCGGAATTATGAAAACCTTTTCAGGCTACGAAATTGCCATGATGACAGGCGCAATGCTACAGGGTGCCGAAAATAAAATGATTATTTTACTCGATGGTTTTATAGCAAGCACCGCGTATCTCGGGGCTTACAAATTGTATCCGGCAATAGCCGATTATGTTGTGGCCTGTCATTTATCGGATGAGAAGGGACATCGTTTGCTAATGGAATACCTGCAACTTTCGCCCCTGCTAAACCTTGGGATGCGGCTTGGTGAAGGCACCGGAGCGGCCATAGCCTATCCTATTGTGAAGGCCGCCGTTAATTTTTTAAATGAAATGGCCAGCTTTGAATCAGCTGGTGTAAGCAATAAAGAATGAAAAAAGAGATCCGCATTTTTTTTACGGCGTTAATGTACTTCACCCGGATACCCTGCCCAAAATGGGTTGATCATTCTGAAGAATATCTGAACAAATCGTCCCGTTATTTCCCGGTTGTGGGCATCATTGTTGGCGCAATCAGCGCGATCTCGTTCTGGTGTTTTAAATGGATTTTACCTAAAGAAATTGCTTTATTGTTGAGCATGGTGGCTTCCGTTTTAGCAACCGGCGCGTTTCATGAGGATGGATTTGCTGATGTGTGCGACGGTTTTGGCGGTGGCTGGACGAAAGAAAAAATCCTCCTGATTATGAAGGATTCGCGTTTGGGTACTTATGGCGTAATTGGATTGGGGTTAATTTTGCTTATTAAATGGACGTCATTAAACTATTTGCCTACGGGAGTAATTGTGATAGCCATGATCAGCGGGCATGCCATAAGCCGTTTAAATGCAGTTTCCTTAATTTATACAGATCAATATGCCCGTGAAGATGACAGTAGCAAATCGAAACCCCTTGCAACGAAAATGAGCACCGGAAGCCTGGTTTTCGCTGTTGTATACGGGCTTGCTCCCCTGGGCCTGTTTATCAATGTTTACGTATGGCTAACATTAGTACCTCTTTTACTTGTGCGCTGGTATTTTTCGGGTTATTTTAAAAAATGGATCGGCGGATATACCGGGGATTGCCTTGGGGCTGTTCAGCAAGTTTCGGAAGTGGTGTTTTATCTCGCATTGCTTGTTATATTTAAATATACCGGCTAATGGAAATTTACCTGGTACGGCATACCGCAGTTCATAATCCCGCAAAACTTTGTTACGGGCAATCAGAGATTCCCTTGAGTTCTGACTGGGAAACATCATTTGATGCCTTGAAAACTAACTTAGGCGATCAAATCGGCGACGCAATATTTTATTCAAGTCCTTTTAACCGATGTACACAGTTAGCCGGATTTTTATCAAACAATAAATACATCATTGACCAGAGGCTTTCTGAAATGAATTTCGGGAGCTGGGAAAAATGCGCATGGACAGCAATCGACCCGGATGTATTAAATTTATGGATGGCCAACTATGTAAATTTTCGCATTCCCGAAGGAGAAAATTTTATTGATCTGCAGGCACGTTGCGCTCAATTTTGGGATGAATTATTAGCACAGGCCCAATCCCAAATTTGTATAATTACCCATGCGGGAGTTATCAGGTCGATACTCGCGCACGTGTTAAACATTCCTTTAAATAAGATCTTTCAGCTGGAAATTGATTGCGGTTCAGTAACAAAGATAACAGTGAACAAAGAACGGGGAATTTATCAAAAGGTGAATTATATTAATTACCAGGCAGCAGGTCGCAATACCAAAAACCCGAAATAGTTTTAACCGGGTCGGATGAAAAACACGTGTCATCGTTGCTTTTCGGTGCCGCGTATTCTTTAAAAACTTTTTCGCCAGTTTTATAATTTATTTCGTTTTTAAATATTGGGCCTTTGAAAACAAAAGTGTGAAACTCGCCATTTTCACCGCAAACATCTACATCTCCGGGTAATTCGCTGATCAATTGATGGGAGATCTCCCTGCCGGCAAAAGCCTCAAGGCGTGCCTGGGTACATGCGATCACCGTACCAAATCCCAATGCTAAAAATTCATCAATCAACTCATGTGTATCGCGTTTCCAAAGCGGGTAAATGCCGGTCATCCCAATTTCCGCAAGCCTTTCATCGCGATATACTTTAAGATCTTCTAAAAAGATATCGCCAAAAATTGAATGTGTGATACCCTCCTTTTTTAATTTTTGCAAATGGAAACGCATAGTGTCGTCATATTCTTTCATGCCCGGCATTTCAGGTAATCTTATTTCGTAAAGCGGCAGTCCAATACTTTGGGCCTGTAAAACGAGCAATTCTTCTCTTACCCCGTGCATCGAAATACGGTTTAAGGCATCGTTAACGGTAGTTACCAAATATTTTATTTCTATACCAGGATTGTTAAGGCAATGATAAAGGGCCAGGGCACTATCTTTACCTCCGCTCCAGTTGAATATGCATTTTAATTTTTCAGGCATTTTGTTTTTCAATAGGTGTCAGTTCATCAATCTTACTGCATTCAATAAGTTTCTTTAAATATCATCTCTGATACTTTTTTGCGGTTTTCCCACTTCAAAAGTTCCAGCTCGGGTTGCTGCAAAAATCCGTTGGTATAACCAAGGCAAAAATAGCCTACCAGTTTATTCTTTTCGGGGGCTTTTAAAATTTGTTTGACTTTTTCAGGATCTATAATACTAACCCAACCCATACCGATGTTAAGCGCCCGCGCCATCAACCACATATTTTGAATGGCGCAAACAACACTGTATAATCCAACTTCATTCATGGAAGTTTGCCCCAGCACGGGCACATCAGCGGCGGCATAAAATATGGCTATATTTAAAGGGGCCTCAAATATACCCTCCAGTTTTAGCCTGTTATATTGCTGTTGTTTCTCATCTTTAAAAAGGGCAGAAGCTTTTTCATTTTCTTCCTTAAATGTTGCTTTTACCTGTTCTTTTATTTGCTGGCTTTTTATAACGACAAATTCCCATGGTTGTGAAAAACCAACCGAAGGTGCATTTACAGCAGCTAAAAGTATCTGATCGATCTTTTCCTGTTCTATCGGCAGGCTGGTAAAGCGGTTGCCCCGTACATCCCTCCTGTTCAGGATAATTTCAAGCATCAGATCGGCTTCATGCTGTAAAAACAACCGCTCATTTAGTGCTTCCATTTTATCTGTGATCATTTATTAATTCCTCAACCAGTTGGGGGACTGCCGCGCTGGCTTTCGCTTCAATTTTTATAACACCGGATAAGTTGTAAACTGTTGGTATTTTAGGGTCGATGATATACTTTGTTGCCCCGCTGCTTACATAACCTATCAGGCCGGCGGCAGGGTAAACTGCAAGCGAGGAACCTATCAATATAAAAATATCAGCTTCGGCGCAAATATTCATTGCCCGTGCTATCATCGGCACATCTTCTCCAAACCAAACTACATGGGGCCGCAAAGGCGAACCTAATTCACAAACTTCATCCATTTTAATTTCCCACCCGTTTATCGGATAGGTTAGCTTTTGATTTTTACTTGATTGCGAACGGTTAATAATACCATGGAGGTGAACAACATTGGTTGAACCTGCACGTTCGTGCAGATCATCTATATTTTGGGTAATAATAGTTACCTTATATTTTTCTTCGAGTTTTGCCAGCGCATAATGCGCCGCATTGGGCTGTGCTTCCAGTACCGATTTCCGGCGTTCGTTGTAAAACTGCTGCACCAAAACAGGATTGCGTGCCCAGGCTTCCGGAGTAGCAACATCTTCAATATTATAGCCTTCCCACAATCCATCGCTATCACGAAACGTTTTTAACCCGCTTTCCGCACTTATCCCGGCCCCGGTAAGAATAACAATATGTTTCATTATTTTAAATTTAACGGTATGCCCGATACCATAAAAATAGCTTTATCCGCCTTCGCAGCTAGGTGCTGATTAATCCATCCCTGCAGGTCGGCAAATTTTCTCCCGACCTCTGTGTCGGCATGCATTCCCATGCCAATTTCGTTTGATATAATGATCCATGTCGCCTCAATTATAGCGAGCTCATCAATCTCAGCTTTCATGGAACTTAATGTTTCATCAATATTGTATTTGGTGTCCGAAAAAAAGTTGGTGAGCCATAATGTAACACAATCAAGCACTATAACCCTGCCTTTTAAAACAAGTTTCGACGGGTGCTTCTCCTCTTCTATATTTTCCCAGCTTTCGTCCCTGTCCTGTTGATGGCGTTTTATCCGATCCTCAAAATCGGCATCCCATTTTCGGGCGGTAGCAAGGTACACTGGATTGTGGCAAAGCCCCAGGGCAAGTTTTTGTGCATAATTGCTTTTACCGGACCGCGTTCCGCCTGTTATATAATAGATCATAAAAATAAGTTAAAAAAAAAAGCGACCGGCATAGTTACAGATCGCTTTATAAAGACTTAATTATTTATTCAGATAGCTAACTCTTTGCTGCTGCGTAAAAAAGTATATTTTCTTTTAGCCAATTCAAATCCTCCGAACAGAATAGCGCCAAACACAAGGTTCCCTAATAGCATATTTTTTTCAAATGGAATAGCAGCGACCAGCGATTCAAAATAACCGTAAAAGCTTTTGGAATACATGGTTCCATGTAGCCATGGATCAATATCGGTGATAAGCCAATGAACCAAAACTGATGCTAAGGAACCTGTAACAACATTGGCCACGTTAACTTTCTTAATTAATGTACCTATGAAAACCATTAATGCAAAGCAGATGTAAACAGGGATGGCGCCACTATAAAAAAACATGAACTTATGAAAGTAGATATAGTCAAGCGCAATATCGCTTACAAAAAGCGTAACCAGCGGCACCAGGTAAGCCTTCCATTTATCAGAGAAATACGCTCCCCCAAAAAGGGCTATTGCACCTACCGGTGTAAAGTTAGACCAGGCCGAAAGGTGTTCAGCATTTATTAAACGTGTTGCGGCCGCAGCTATGATCATGATGATCAGGGCGCCGTTCCTTAAGTTTATTTTCTTTAATGACATAGTTGAATATATTTAGTAAAATTAGTGATAATCCTTTCAAATAAAAATTCTTAATTGATTTGATATTTTATACCGGCCATAAAATTAAATCTGCTGGTGTTATAACCGATCCAGTCAGTATATTTTTCATCAAGCAGGTTTTTCAGATCTGCAAATAAACCAAGATGTTTGCTTACATCATATTGCACATGCGCATCCAATAAATTATAGTGTTTTAAATTTACATTGTTGCCGGTATTAAAATTCTCATCAGTTCTGTCTCCGGTATATTTATAACTTAATCCGGCGGAAATTTCCCCCGTAAACTGATAATATAAATTTGCCCCATATGTGTTTTTAGGGCGCCGGATCAGGTAATTTGTTATTATGTTATTCTCGTCGGTAAGTGCGCCTGTTACGTAAGCTGCGTATGCTGAGGCCGTAAGTTTGTCAAAGGTTAACTTCAATTCGCTTTCAAAACCCTTAGTCCGTTGAAAATCACCATTTTTATAGGGCCCTGAAAATCCGTAAAAGTAGATGACATCTTTGGTGTTATTTTTATAGAATGCAGTATTAAAAGACAAGACGTTTTTGATCAGCGCCCAGTCAAATCCTGCTTCAAAAGACGTTGTTGTCTCTGGTTTTAAATCAACATTCCCATATTGTGAGAATAATTGGTACAGGGCCGGAGATTTATACGCCGAGGCGATAGTGCCAAAAACTTTAAGCTGATCAAATAACAACACCGAAGGATTAAAAGTATAAGTAAAATTATTACCATACTTACTATCGTGATTATATCTGCCGCCCAATTCTGTATGAAATATACCTACCTTATAAAACAGCGAAGTATAAATACTGGCAATGCTGCTATGTGCAGAATCTGAACTGATAATGCTTGCCGGTGGGTTATAACCCATTGTATTATATAAACTATACTGGTTGGTGCTGCTGTATTTAAAACCCGCGCCGCTGGTAAGATCAAAGTGCTTACCTAAACTATAATTTAAGACGGCTTCGGCATCGGTTATCCGGCCCGTATTATTATTTACCTGGTGGGTAGAGTCATTTAATAATACCGACGGTGGATCATTGTATTTGTTCCATACGTTGTTTTGGGTTACATTAACTAGCAGCGAGCCCTTCGTCAGCAACAGCTTTGCACCTATTCCGGCCAATAAGAATGTATTTTTATAAGTGTATGTCCCGTCTTCCTGAAATGCGCCAAGCGGCAGATCTCCGGTATTATAACTGGTTTGAAAGTTGCCGTTCAAGATAAATTTTTCAGAAATCTGTTGATTCAAATTGATGCTTGCCGAGCGCTGATGAAAGCCATCGCTTTTAAACCCTCCTTTGCCAGTAATATCCGTAGCCGCCGGAAAGCCCTTCGAATCTGTATTGGAAAAATTGACGGCGATGCCGGTATTTTTCACCTTGCCATTTAAACCTGCTGACTCTTTAAATGTATTATAAGTACCACCGCTAAGCTGTACGTTACTTTTAAGCCCCTGCCCTGCCGGATGTTTAGTGATAATATTGATCACCCCGGATACAGCGTCGGAGCCATACAAAGTTGAACCGCTGCCTTTCAATATTTCGATATGATCGATCTGGTCGAGCGGAAAAGCATTCAAGTCGTAACTGCCATCGGTAGATGAAGCATCGTTTACCGGAAAACCGTCAACAAGAATGAGTGTATTCCCAGTCAGCGCCCCGCGAAGGAATACCGATGAACTTATTCCCGGCGCGTTATTTGCTCCGGAAAAAGTGATTCCTGCAACGTTGTTGAGCAATTGCGGCAATGTTTGACCCTGTGCATGGTTGATTTGTGCAGCGGTAATTACTTCCACTACCCTGCCAATGTCCGATAATTTTGTTGGCGACCTTGTGGCCGTGACTACTACGTCATTGAGTACCCGGGTGGTGTCCTGGGCGTGTGCTGCTGTGCTGAGCAACGCGAGTTGTGCAAGCCCCAGGCCTGCAGCAACTAAAACATAATTTTTTTTCATGTTGTTGTGAGTTTAAACCCCACAGCATACAGAAATGAAAAGAATGGAAACGACAGATGAGTTTCACATTCAAGCTTCAATCCCCGAAAGCTATGAATAATATTTATGCTGAGGCAGGTCTTCTGACTTACTCCCCTCCTGCCCGGCCTTCCCGTTCCGACAAGTCGGATCAGTGGCATTGATTGGGCATTGGTTTTGGAGCTTACAGCTGCGGGACAGTTACGGACTTACACCGTATTCCCTTTTAATCATCAGCCAAATAAATGGCCGGTGAACCAAAGCGATGCAAAAGTAGGATAAGAAATCAAAACCGCAAAGTTCATTTGTATATTTAAAAAACATTGCTGTTTTCCTTAATTAAAATTCGATAATTTTATATACCAATTGATTGACGTAAAGCTTTTTGATCTTAAGAAATTAATGGAATAGCGTATGGGCATACTGAAAACATTACTTATCACAAGCATAGGTTCTTTTTTAATTACCCCCGCCTCTTATAGTCAAACCTATAATAAAACTAGTTCCAGGCTTAGTATTCAATATGTGTTGAAAGCAGACACCGCCGATCTTTCCGGCTATGATGTCGAAATACATCTGCAAAATGCTCCCCGTCATTTTCAACTGGCTATGGCCACCCATCACGAATATGACGACCGCTTTTGGCGCTATGTACGATATTTCAGGGTTAAAGCACCTTCCGGTAAGGCTCACTACGCCAAAAAAGATAGTGCATTATGGGATATAGCTATTGCGGGCAATCAGGCCGATATCTACTACCGTATCCAATTGCCAAATGCACCCCGATTTGCACACAGTCCTTTTCTTAACGCCAGTGGCGGATTGCTGGGCGACATCCATTCGTTTATGTACGTGGTTGGGCATACGCATACCCCATCCACCGTGAGTTTCCTGCTTCCCCGTGGCTGGCAAATTGCGACCGGGTTGGCAAAAACGGCTCGGGTCAATACCTTCAGCGCATCCTCGGCGATGGAATTGCTTGATTGCCCGGTACTGGTTGGGCATCTGCATCAATGGAATTTTATCGTAAATGGTATCCCTCACACGGTAACGTATCTCCCCGCTGGTGATAAACTTCATTTTGATTCCGTTTTGCTGGTTAAAAACATAAAAAAGATAGTGATCCAAACGGTGCGCCTATTTGGCGGCATCCCTTATAAAAAATACGGGTTCCTTTTGGAAGATGGCGTATATGGGGCGCTCGAACATGCTAACTCAGTTACTATCGGAGCACCGGATACGCTGCTTACCCATAATATGCAGGAAATGTATAGTGAAATTACCCACGAATTTTCTCATTCGTGGAATTTGGTACGGATCAAACCTGCCGATTACACGGATCTTAATTACGGTCCGCAGGAGCGCTCCGCCGGGCTTTGGTTCAGCGAAGGGCTGGCAATGTTTTATGCCGACCTATTGTCCCGCAGGGCCGGGTTGTATGTTGAAGATAAAACACGTTTAGCTCATCTGATCAGTTTGATCAACAGATATTATGCTGACACCGGCAATATGGTTATCTCCCCGGCGAAGGTTAGCCTGGTTTCAAATGATGATCCCGGTTCTTTGGGTGATTATTCAGCCAGTGTTCATTTGCAGGGCGAATTAATCGGGAGCATGCTGGATATGCTGATCAGAAATTCAACCAACGGCAGGCATACCTTTGATGATGTGATGCGCCTCATGTTTAAACGTTACGGAAAAAACAAAGGTTTTTATGCAAAGGATGTAGAACGCGTTGTAATGGATGTTTGCCGGAACAACGAGGTGCACACATTCTTTGAAAATTACCTGTATGAAGGCAAAGCCATTGATTTTAATAAATACCTCGGGCTAATTGGTTTACACTTGCAAGTATCGTATCAACCTGCATTGAACGTCAAGAGTCAGCCAATCGGTGATAACCGCATTTATATATGGCGTCCGCATGACGATACGCTTTATCATCTCATCCTGACCACTCCCACCGGGTGCTGGGCGAAGGCTGGTTTGCACACACGTAATACCATTTTGTCGATCGACGATCAGCCCGTTAAAACCCGGCCCTCCTTTTATAACATGATTAACAACCTGAAAATTGGTGATAAAGTAATTATTGAGGTGAAACAGCAGGATGGAACACATAAAATACCAGTAACAGTGTCCGGCTATGAAGTGCCAGTTACACAAATTACTGAAATAGACCACCCCTCGCCGCGCTTGCTAAAGCTATATCAACAATGGGATACCGGAAATTAGGCATTTCTTCGTCTATTCTTTAATTTGCACGTTGTTTTGCACGTTGTTCTATAAAGTTAACTTATGAAACATTTTTACACTTTACTTTTTCTGATGGCAAGCCTCTTTGCATCCGCCCAACAGCCAGACACTGTTTTCCTGAAAAATTTACTGGAATCTCACCCCGAACTGTTTAGCCATATCCTCAGCCACCCTACCCATAACGAAGTTCAGATCTTGTATACCCAAATTGACAGGGACGAAAATAATATGCCCCATTTTACATCCTATAGTTACCGGTTAAATGCCAATCATTATTTCTATCCGGCAAGCACGGTAAAGCTGCCAACGGCCATTTTCGCGCTCGAGAAATTAAATGAGTTGAAGATACCTGGCTTGTCTATCAAATCAGTAATGAAAACTGACAGTTCTTTTGCTGGGGAAACTAAACTATTGAAGGATTCCCTTGCTAAAAATGGCCTGCCGAGTATTGAACAGTACATTAAAGAGATTTTACTGGTAAGCGACAATTTTGCCTATAACCGTCTTTACGAATTTGTTGGCCGCGGCGAGATCAACGATAAACTAAAGAAATACGGCCTCAACAATACGCGTATTATCGGTCGCCTGGCCATCGGCGATGCCGGCGAAGGTACCAAACATACCAATGCCATCGATTTTTATAACGGCAACAAACTTATTTATCATCAACCGGCCCAATACGATGCACGTGAATACCCAATGCGCCTCGACAATATGATTGTCGGCAAAGGTTATATGGATAGAAACGACAAACTGGTAATGAAGCCTTTTGATTTCAGCGATAAAAATGTTTATACCATTGCCGACCAGCAATCAGTACTAAAACGTCTCCTATTTCCCGAAGTTTACCTGGAAAATGACCGTTTTAATTTAACGCAGGATCAGTACAAATTAATTTACCATTACATGAGCATGTTCCCTACAGAAAGCAAGTACCCAACTTATCCTCAACCTGAATATTTCCCCGCTTATTGTAAATGGCTGTTTTATGGCGGCGACAGTACGGCTGTAATGGAGCCACACATCAGGATCTTTGACAAGATCGGCGACTCCTATGGCTTTGATATTGACAACGCTTATATCGTCGACTTTAAAAACAAAGTAGAGTTTATCCTAACCGCCGTAGTGCAATCCAATGATGATGAAATTTACAACACCAACAAGTACGAGTACAAAACCGTATGCCTGCCCTTTATGAAAAACCTGGGCAGGCTGATCTATCAATATGAATTAACCCGGCCTAAAAAGTATTTGCCTGATTTGAGTAAATTTAAGTTCAGGTACTAGGGTTAGTTGATTGGTTGATTAGGTTGGATTGGGTTGATTAAGTTAAACAATCGGTGAAATCAATCCTCAATCGGTGGAATCCCAAAATCAATGAAATCATAAAAAATAAAACTAATCTGCAATCAGGGTTGTTATGCTGGCATACCTATTTAACAAATTACTATGTCGACAACAGCCATACAGCGGATGAACGGTTATAATACCGCCTCCGAAGAGAAAATAAACTTAAACTGGCCCGAACGTTACATCTCCATAGCGGCAGGCGTAAAGCTGGGCTTTTCGGGTTTGCGAAACTTGTTTAAAAGCCCGTTTTCAAGCCTTTTAAAATTGGGCGCCGGCGGATACCTGATGAACCGCGGCATTACCGGGCATTGCGAATTATATTCGCAGATGGGCAAAGACACTACGGAACCGGTTAATATCAATATTAAATATTCCTTCACGGTATCAAAGCCGAGGTCGGTAGTGTATAACTTCTGGCGTAAACTGGATAACCTGCCCTTATTTATGAACCATCTTGAAAGCGTGGATGTTTTAGATAGCGAACGCTCACATTGGGTATTAAAGCTCCCTACCGGTGTGGCCAACGTTAGCTGGGATGCCGAAATTGTGATGGATGTACCTGGTGAATTTATTGGCTGGAGTTCTCTGCCTGGTTCGATAATTGATAATGCCGGTAAGATCCGTTTCAGGGATACCCAGGATGGAGGTACACTTATTGATCTGCTTATTACCTACCAACCCCCGGCCGGTGGCATCGGCGTAAGCCTGGCGCATGTGCTGAATCCCGTGTTTAAAAATATGGTGGATGCCGATGTGCAAAACTTCCGCCAGTACATGGATATGGCGGATCTGGAAGAAGTGGTGATAGTTGTCTGAACTAAGATTCGTAGGATTTATAGGATGAAAACGATTACATTAGTTAAAATCCTAAAATCATATAAATCCTACGAATCCTGGTTCTAACAAATTCCGAAATCGAAATTCCGACATCCGAAATTAACTACGGGGATGATACTGAATAATTGTCCCTTTTAAATACTCCCTGTCCAGGTGAGTATAAATTTCGGTGGTGGTAATACTTTCATGGCCCAGCATTTCCTGTACGGCACGCAAGTCTGCGCCGCCTTCAACCAGGTGCGTAGCAAATGAGTGCCTGAAGGTATGAGGGCTGATAGTTTTATTGATGCCGATAAGTTCGGCTAATTGTTTGATCACCATAAAAATATAAACCCGGCTTAGCCTTGATCCCCTGCGGTTCAAAAACACCAGGTCCTCCTCCCCCTTTTTTACCTGGATATGTACCCGGATGTTTTCAATCCATATTTTTAAAGCCTTTACAGCCGAGCCGCCAATTGGCACCAACCGTTCTTTGCTTCCTTTGCCGGTTACCTTTATAAATTCAATGTCGAGGTATAAGTTTGATAACTTTAGCTCTGTAAGTTCCGAAACCCGAAGTCCGCAGCCATACAATACTTCCAGTATAGCTTTATTGCGCCCGCCTTCGGGTCTTGAAACGTCAATGGCGTCTATCATTTTATTAATATCCTCATAACTTAAGGTATCGGGAAGTTTTCGCTGAATTTTGGGTGATTCGAGCAATTCAGAAGGATCACTTTTGATCAGATCCTCCATCAACAGGTATTTATAAAAGGATTTTATGCCCGATAATATCCTTGCCTGCGAGGATGGGATCATGCCTAATTCATTTACCCAAACTATAAATTGCCGTAAATTTGATAACGTAATTGTTTCCGGGTAAAGTTTAACCGGTTGACTATCAGAAAATTGGTATAGCTTTTCAATATCCCTGCTGTATGCTTCAATGGAGTTATCAGAAAGTGATCTTTCCAATTTCAAATACGCCTGAAAACCTTTTATTGTTGATCGCCAATCCAATTGATTTTTTTTAATGTTTTTATTTATGTTTGAACTGATGAAGATACAAATTATTAATGGCCCGAATTTAAACCTGCTGGGCGTTCGTGAAAAATCTATTTACGGCGACAGTAATTTTGAAACGTACCTGGAACAGCTTCGCGGGCGCTACCCTGAGGTTTCCATCAGCTACTATCAAAGTAACGTTGAGGGCGAAATTATCAATAAAATTCACGAAGTTGGTTTTAGTTTTGATGGTATAGTTTTAAATGCCGGTGCTTATACTCATACTTCCATCGCCATTGCCGACGCCATTGCTGCAATAAAAACCCCCGTGATAGAGGTCCATATATCCAATGTTTACAAACGCGAAGAGTTCAGGCACCACTCCATGCTGGCAGCCAGTTGCAAAGGTGTAATAGCAGGTTTTGGTATGGACTCATACCGTTTAGCCATTGAAAGCGTTTTAACAGAAAAATAACCTGTTTTCTTACAGCTCATTTGATAATTTATTTACCTAATAAAAAATAAATGTCCAGAATAACAAAAATAACCAGCTTGATTATCCTTTTAATTGCACTTTTTTCGTCAATTGAAGGCTATTCACAATCTAAAGATAAAAAACCGGCAGTCTCAAAACGGGAAGCTGCCAGGCGGGGGCTGCGTAAGCGCGATTCGTTAATGCGTTCGCTTACCAGGTCTGACACGTCATTAAATAGCCTGCTTCAGCGGCTTGAACAATACACAACGTCATTTAACCAGATTAAAAATACCTTATCTGAAGGCTTGGACACTGCTGATATCAGTCAACAGTTGCCACCGGTAATCAAAAGGCTCGATAAAATTGCTAAAGTTACCAATACGCACAAGGCAAGTACACTGCGCTACTTATTTGTATTGCGCGATAATATTGACCGCGCACAGGATAATCTTGACGAGTGGCAAACTGAACTCGATAGTGTTAATACCAGACTGGTGCAAAATCAAAAGGATCTGATTAAATTCAGCAAAGACAGCTCCTTAAAAATCGTTCCTTTTGACAGCGTAGTCAGAAAAACATTTTTTGCGCAGTTGAAGGTGGTTTATTTATTATGGCATAAAACAGATTCAGTTAACCGTGCTGCCCTGTTAAAAGTGAACTTGTTACAGGATAAAGCATCGATAGCCTATGCCAAAGCACTGGACGAAAATGATTTGATAGATGCAAAAATAAAAGGGTTTGCAACCAAGGCGTTTTCAGGAGAAACAACTTTTATATGGCTGCCTGATGCGCAATACAATGATCTTGATTCGGCTTTAAAAAGTACTATAAGGCTTAATAACGTACTCCTTAATTATTTTGTAAAAAACGAAACAGTGACAGATTTGCTCGGGCTTTTATTTCTTATCCTGATATTTAGCTGGATTGTATACACCCGTACCAAAGCATTAAAAAATAATCAGGATACTGAAAAGCTATTTAACGAGGCAAATTATATTTGTAAACGGCCCATTATATCTTCATTGCTGATTGTAACAGTAATCGTTCCTTATTTTTATAATCATCCGCCAACTGTATTATTGGAAGCGTTCTTCCTGCTTTCAATGGTATTTGCATTAATACTGATAAAGAAAGACATTCCCAAATCAAGCTTTAACTTTCTGATAATACTGTTTGCACTTGCTGTTGGTTACTGTATCAGCAATTTGTTTATTGAAATTTCAAACGCCGACAGGTATTTCATTTTAGGTTTAAGCATTCTTTCAATCGCAACAGCATATACATTTTATAAAAAATATAAAAGATCGCCGGACGAACACTTTCCAAATACCGGCGTGGCCCTGCAAATTTTTATTGCCCTGGAGGTTTTATCATTGGTTTTAAATATATCAGGCAGATTTAGCCTGGCCAAAATAGCCGGGGTTACTGCTGTTTTTAATTTATGGCTTGTTGTGACCCTTTTTCTCGTTATAAGGATAATAATACAGGGCTTGTACCTGCAATTTCAAATTAAACGGAGCCCGAACAATATTATCAATTGGATAGATTATAACCTGGTACAAAAGCAATTCAAAAAAACGTTGATTTTGTTCGGCTCTCTATTGTGGGTGTTTTTCCTGCTTCAAAATTTAAACATTGACGACTGGGCCGCTGATAATTTACATGACATTTTTATCCAAAAACAAGCCGTGGGTGATTCATCATTTACCGTTGGCGGTTTTATTATCTTTATTTTAGTGATCTGGCTCTCTTCAATAGTCTCAAAAGTGATTAGTTACTTTTTTGATATTTCTTCTCAGCGGGGTACTGATCTTTCTGTCTTGAAAAGAAAAAACCGCACCTCAACGCTCATTATCCGCATCGGTGTTTTTTCAGCAGGCTTCCTGCTTGCCGTTGCAGCGTCAGGCTTTCCCATCGATAAACTGACCATTATCATCAGCGCATTTGGTGTAGGTATTGGTTTTGGTTTGCAGAATATTGTAAATAACCTTGTTTCGGGTTTGATTATGGCGTTTGAAAAACCAATAAATATTGGCGACGTTATCGAAGTTGATGGGCATATGGGCACTATGAAAGAGATCGGCATACGGTCGAGCAAAGTGGTTACCGGCGATGGCTCTGAAGTGATTATTCCAAATGGTGACTTTATCTCGCACCAGGTAGTTAACTGGACTTTGAGCAACAGCAACCGGCAGATTGATTTAAGGATAATAACCGCCTACGGTGTGGATATTGCTAAGGTAAAAGATCTGTTAAACAACTTGTTGATCAACCGCGATGATATTATGACAACACCGGCGCCGGCAGTGTTGCTAAATAATGTAAGTGAAAGCGCCATTGAATTTAAAGTGCTTTTTTGGGTGGCTGATATTGGTAAAACCGGGGAAATAAAAAGTAAGATACTCGCTGAGATATATCATGCGATAGACACCGGAGGAATCCAGCTTCCATCCACACAAAAAGATGTTAAACTTTATCTCCCGGAAGGCTCAACACTTGGTGGTCAGCTATCGGGTGCCGAAGATGTGTCTAAAAAAACGACGAAAACAAAGGCTAAAGAAAATCCGCCTGATCAAGGTCAGTAAAATGCCTTTTCTTTTTAACAAAGAAGGCCCATACCAGGCTGCCGTTGTAAATGCCCTTTAGGGGGTATTTTTTAGTTTGCAGTTTTGAGTTTGCAGTTTGCATAGAATTGGTTTTACGCCTGCTTCCTTTAAAAAGCTGTAATACAAAGTTTTGATGAGCCCGGCTTACCGCCCAGGCGTCTTTGCGTTTGCCTTCACTTAAAAAGCGCAGCAGCGCTAAAAAATCCATCCCAATCCGGGCAATAATGACAAAAACAGCGCGCCAGAAAGGGAGGTTGTTTTGAAGCAGTAAAAGGTTATTCCTGAAATTCAGAAAAGTTTTAAAAGGATTTTCAACATTTAAAGTGCCGCCGCCTAAATGGAACACTTCCGATTCGGCGCAGTACATTACTTTATAACCCATGTTTTTTAATCGCCAGCAAAGGTCAATTTCTTCCATGTGTGCAAAAAAGCGGTCGTCGAAACCACCAGCTTCGTCCCAGCAGTGCTTTTTGATAAATAAAGCTGCGCCTGTAGCCCAAAAAACTTCGTGCGATTGCTGGTACTGCCCTTTATCTTCTTCAATCTCGTAAAACATCCTTCCCTGGCAAAAAGGATAACCATATTTATCAATATACCCCCCTGCTGCCCCGGCATGTTCAAAATGATCCTTTTGATTAAAGGCCAGTATTTTTGGCGCAGCTGCCGCAATCATCTGGTCCCTTTCCATTAAAGTGATAACCGGCGTTATCCATTCGGGCGAAACCTCCACATCTGAATTTAGCAAAATATAATAATCAGCATCAACTTTCTCCAACACCTTGTTATAACCACCGGTGAAGCCGTAATTCTGATCGTTTTGTATGATGCCGACGGTAGGGTATTCTTTTTGGATAAACGCAACCGACCCATCGGTAGAACCATTGTCACCCACAATGATCTCCAGGTTGGGGTAAACAGAACTTAATACCGATGGTAGAAACTGACTCAGATGTTTGATGCCATTCCAATTTAAAATAACGATGGCAACTTTAGGGACTTGGTTCATTTAGTTAATTAGTCATTTGTCATTAGTCATTTGTCATTAGGTCATCATTGGGCAATTGGGCACCGGCTATTTAACTTTATTTCAAACGTTAACCAATGACCAATGACACAATGACTAATGACCAACCTCCGGTTTAATCTTCCATCTCCGATGCGACCATAGCCAGTATTCAGGTTTTTCCCTGATTAATGATTCCAGGTATTTCACGTGTATTTCGGTGATCTCGTAGGGTTTGGTGTTTTTCGGTTCTTCAACCAAAGGCACAAAGGTATAAGTATAATAACCCCTTTTTACCAGGTCTATCTTATAAAAAATAACCACACAATTCATCACTTTGGTCAGTTTCTCAACTCCAAGGAACACAGCGGTTGGCTGGTTCAGGAAGGTGGTAAAATATTTGGCATCCTCGCGGGTTGGTGTCTGGTCGGAAGCGAGCACAGTAAAAGTGAGTTCGTTTTTGTATTCAATCAACTTTCGCAACGTTTGCCTCATCGGGATCAATGTAGCGCCAAAGCGCGAACGGGTACGGTTAAAAAACTCCGTAAATACTTCATTGGATTGCGGCTTGTAAACCACCATACGGCGGTTATTGGTTAAAAAGCCAAAGTCTAAACAGGCCATTTCCCAGTTGCAATAATGCCCTGCGGCGGCCAGTATGCTTTTACCCTGGCTAAAATAATGCTCCATCAGCTCCGGGTTGGTGCAAACCATGCGCCGCTGAACATCTTTGGCCGATATACTAACTGATTTTATTGTTTCTACCATCAGGTCGGCCATGTATTTGAAGTATTTTCTTTCGATTACTTTACGCTCAGCATCCGTTTTTTCAGGGAATGAATTGTGGAGGTTTTCCTGCACAACCTTGCGACGGTAATGCACGATATGGTAAAGAATAACAAATAAAATATCGGCTACGCCGTATAAAAACCAGAAAGGCAACAGCGAGATCAAGTACAAAAAGTATGTACCCAAACGTGAAAGCCCTTTTTTTATCATTATTTTCGTCCGATTTTTGCTGCAAACATAAAATTTATGATTGAAAAAGGTGCTGTTTTACCTATGTTTTATCTTCCGCCCGTTGAATATTTTGTAAAACTGAATATTTACAAGCCCCATATACTCATTGAAAGTGAAGAACATTTCCCGAAACAAACCTATCGCAACCGCGCCAATATCTATTCTCCGGATGGTGTGCTGGCATTAACGGTACCGGTTGTACGGGGTGCAAAAAATCATACCAAAATAAAAGATGTAAGGATAAGTTATGATTTTGAGTGGCAACGGTTGCACTGGCTTAGCCTGCAGGCTTGTTACCGCCGCTCTGCTTATTTCGAATATTATGAAGATGACCTGGCGCCGTTCTACGAAAAGAAATTTGATTTTCTTTTTGATTATAACGAGCAACTGTTGCAATTTATATTGAAGGCTATCAAAATGAAAGTGGAGTTGAACCACACCACAACCTACGAAGCAGAATATCCCGAAATGGCGGATTTCAGGACGTCCATCAACCCCAAAAAAGAAAACGATTTTAACCAGAAGCCCTACCTGCAGGTTTTTGATGAACGACAGGGTTTCCAAAAAAACCAAAGCATTGCCGACCTGCTATTTAATCAAGGGCCACATTCCTTAAACTATCTCTAAAAAAGTGTATGGGTATCAATTTGAGAATCAAAACGGCAAAATTTATACTTCTTCTTGCTGCGTTATACAATGTTTTTTGGGGGATGGTGATTTCGCTCTTTCCACAAATTATTTTATTCGGCAATAGCTATACAAATTTCACGCTGATCCTTATCAGGTGTATCGGCATGCTGGTGGGTGTTTATGGGATAGCATACTACTTTTCATCTACCGACCCGCAGCGATATTGGTCGCTAATTTTTGTAGGGTTTACGGGTAAAGTATTAGGCCCCATCGGATCGTTTTATTACATTTTTATGGGTGAGCTTACCCCGCGCTTCCTGCTTGTTAATTTACTCAACGACTTTATCTGGCTGCTCCCTTTTGGATGGGTATTAATCCAGGTATTTAAGAAAAAGTTATCGATTGACCAGCCAGCGGATAAACCAAAAAGTTAAATTGCTGTTTTACTGCCAACAGAAATTTATTTGCAACATTCATGTTACCTTTACTTTGGAAAACAAATTGTCATCAACTTTGTATGATATTTGTTGTAAAAATACGTTGAGATAAGACAATGCATAAGTTCAAAATAGTTAAAATATTATTTTTCCTTGCGGTATTGTTTTTTGTTGCAAAGCCATTCCTGGGGTTTAGTATGTTCACACGATCAAATCCTCCTTCGGCTGCAAGTATTTTTGTGAAAGCTTTTACCAAACGGAAACAGGAATATGTTAAAGACAGCAAATTTGACGTTCAGGCTGTCCAGAAAAAATTAGCAGACCCTGCCAACCAATTGCTCCTTGGTCTGGGCTTTCTTTTAAGCATTCTTTTTCCATTACTTTCTCTCGATAGAATTTGGGTAAGCAGTCGCAATCTTCGAAGGCTTAAACTGAGTTTATCCCCATCCCCCAATGCATGGTTGTTTAACAGCCAGTTTTTAATTTGATTTTTCCGGTTCATTCGCTAATTGCGAAAATTTAAAGGCCAATACATTTGTATGGCTGTTTATTTCATTTTGCCTTTCAGTGTCTGGCATTAACCATTAACCGGTGTTGCAATAGACATCCATCCTATTGTCCCGGTTTACAAAACTTTTAAGCCCTGTTTGTAATAAGCAATTGCTGCAGGCTTAATACATCTTTCAAAATCAAATTATAGAAAAATGAAAAATTTAAAATCACGTTTAGCAATGATCATTATGCTGATGATCTTTAGCGCCGATAATATTTTCGCGCAATCAGGTCCCAAAAGCAATGTTCCTGATGCTGTGCTTAGCGCCTTTACTGCCAAATACCCAAAGGCAGAAATAAAAAAATGGAATATGAATAGCGATGGGTTTACTGCAAAAGCGGCAGATGGTCATCAAAAATTTAATGCAACTTTTGATCAAAGTGGCCAATGGCTCAATACAACTTCCAGCGTTTCCTGGTCGTGGAAACTTCCCTCAGAGGTAAGAGCTGCTTTGAAGAGCAGTAAATATGCAGCCTGGCGCGTTGATGGCATAAAAAAGGTGGAAACGCCTTCCAGTGGTTTTTACCTGGTATGTGTTGATAATGCCGATTTGCAGCCAGATGGTGCCCATGCATTGGTTTTTACCGAAAACAAGGTGGTTACCTTTAAACCGACCGGTGAAATTTCAAGTGCAAAAAGTATCCAATCACCGCTTTTGTTTTAATAGATGATCGTTTTCCAAACATCCGGGTCGGTCCGGTTGATCCGGACCGCTTCGTTAAACATAAAATTTGAACTCATACTTAAATAGCAATTTGAAAAGAATATACTTTTTTAAGAAAAGATTAAAAATGCGTTCGTCCAGATGAAAAAGCTCCAATCAGCTAAAATATATCTTTTCCTGTCAGCATTGCTGTTCGTGGCAAAGCCTTTTTTAGGTTTTGAGATGTTCAGTAAGCTGCACCCTCCTGCCGAAGAAAGCATCTTTATTAAAGCATTTTCAAAAAGCAGGCCCGAATATTCAGAGGATAATAAACTCAACCTCTTCGAAAATCAAAAAAGAGCGCTCCCCCCTGCTCCACAGTTGTTTTTGGGGATTGCCTTTTTGTTAAGCATTCTCTTCCCCGTTGTTTTTAAAGCGGGGATCAACATCAACCAACGTTTTTTGCGCGGTATCCGGCTAACTATTTGCCAACTATCGGATGCCTGGCTCCTCTATGGCAATCTACTTATTTGATAAGACAGTTTGCCGCGTACCCGCGATTTTTTAAACAGGTTTTAGCAGCACCCTGTCTGCTTACATACAATCAATTTTTTAATTAATTTTTAAAACAAATGTTTATTATAAAAAGATGCTTGTTTATATGGTTATTGCTGTTAGCAGCGATCAACACATATGCCCAGCAACCCCCACCGGTAACCTTAAAGGAGTTACTGAATAAAGTAGATCAAAAAGCGCCGCAGCTGTTAACCGACTCGGCGGCTATCCTTATACGGCTTGCCCAGGCAACCGAAGTGCACAATAATTGGCTGCCAAATTTAAAACTGAACTACCAGGCCGATATTGGTACCAGTAACAACACCACCGGCCCTTATTTTGGTTTTGGCATTATCCCTTCAAGTTCGGGCGGGATCCATAATACCAGCGTAACAACGGCCTTATCTGATAACCTGGGTATTGCCGCCCTGGACTGGGAAGTTTATAATTTTGGTAAATATGCCGCCCAAAACAGGGTCGCTAATTCTGATGTAACCGTCGAGCAGAATCAATATGCCGAATCAAAATACGACCTGAGGGCATTTACCATCGGTAATTATTTGCAATTGCTCCGGTTGCAGGATTTTATGGGTATTCAATACCGCGACATCCAGCGCACGCAGGAAATATTGCGCTCCATTATGTCGCTTGCCAAAAGCGGCGTTCGTCCGGGTGTGGATACCAGTATAGCGCAGGCAGAGCTTTCAAAAGCCCGCTTAAACTATATCGAAGTAAATAACCAGCTAAAGCAGGTGCAATTGCAGCTCTCTGCCGTAAGTGGTTATCCTTATCAATCCATTGTGCCGGATACCACGGTTGAAATGACGCTGATTGGCCAGCCTGCCGCTTATTTATTCCCGGCTGACACCAGCAACCACCCGCTCATCAACTTTTACAAGTCGTTGTATCAGAATAGTTTAGAGCGTGAAAACCTGGTGAAAAAACTCTATAACCCTACTATTTCACTGGAGGCGGCGGCATGGGACCGTGGCTCAAGCGTGGATGCCAACGGGCAGTATAACAGCCTTTCAAGTGGTTATGGTTTTCAGCGTGGCAATTATTTGGTTGGTGTGGGCATATCCTATAACCTGTTCGACCTGAAACGGCGACAGTTAAAACTGCGTACGCAAAAAGCGGGCAGTGATTACGCCTACAAAAAACTACAGGAACAACAGCAATTGCTAAACATCAGCGCCAGCCAGGCCGATGTGGAGATGGAAACAGCTTTAAACAGGTTAAAAGAGATCCCCAACCAGTTAAAAGCGGCCAATGATGGCTACCGGCAAAAGCTTTCGCTTTACCGTAACGGCCTTACTGATATTGTTGAACTGGATGCAGCCCTCAATATCCTGTACCGTGCCGAAACGGATTATATGCAGGCCAAATACGATTACTCGAATGCGCTCTTCCAGAAGGCGATTACCGAGAATCAGGTAAATTCAATTTTAAATCTCTTAAAATAAAAAATTATGTCAATGGTCACCTCCGCACTCAAAAGGCCCATCACGGTAATCGTAATTACCATGAGCCTTTTAATATTTGCAGTGCTCAGCGCAATCAATATACCGATAGATATTTTCCCGAAGCTAAACCTGCCTACCATTTATGTAATTGAATCGTATGGCGGCATGTCGGCCCAGCAGATGGAAGGCTTTTTTGCCACAGGCTTACAAAATCAGTTTTTGTATGTAGATGGTGTAAAAAACATCACCAGTAAAAGCATCCAGGGATTAACGATCATCAAAATATCCTTTTACGAAACCACCAACATGGCCGAGGCCTCGGCACAGGTGGCCCTGCAGGTTAACCGTGCACAAAGCTTTTTCCCGCCCGGAGCACTGCCACCGCAAGTGGTACGATACGACGCTTCATCCCTGCCTGTGGGCGAACTGGTGATGGACAGTAAAAACGAAAGTCTGAAAGATATTTATGATTTGGCGGCTACCCGTATCAGGCCCATGTTTTCTACCATCCCCGGGCTATCGGCACCCCCGCCCTTTGGTTCAAATGCACGCACCGTGGTTTTTAATATCGACCCTAACAAGCTGCGCAGCTTTAACCTTACGCCGGATGAAGTGGTGGATGCCCTTTCAAAATATAACGTGATGTCGCCATCAGGGAACCTGAGGATGGGCAGCACCATGTATTTAACTACCATGAACTCGCTGGTAAATAAAGCCGCAAACTTTGGCGAGATCCCCGTGCTTACAAAAAATGGCGTGCCTATTTATATTAAGGACATTGCCCGGGTAAGCGATGGCGCCGATATTACTGTAGACTATGCGCTCATTAACAGCAAACGTTCGGTTTATATTCCCATAGTAAAAACGGCTTCCGCTTCTACATGGACCGTGGTACAAGACCTGAAAAGCAAGCTGCCCGAAATGCAAAACCTGCTGCCGAATGATGTGAAAATATCCTATGAGTTTGACCAATCGGTTTTCGTTGTGAACGCTGTTAAAAGCTTAATGACCGAAGGCGGACTTGGTGCTTTGCTAACCGGTTTAATGGTGCTGCTCTTCCTGCGCGACCTGCGCAGCAGTTTGATTGTGGTGATTACCATCCCGGTATCTATATTAATAGGTGTATTGCTGCTCAGCCTTTTCGAGCAAACCATCAATATCATGACCCTTAGCGGACTGGCGTTGGCCATAGGTATCCTCGTCGACCAGGCCACGGTAACCATCGAAAACATTCACCAGCACCTTGAGATGGGTAAAAATAAACGATTGGCGATATACGATGCCTGCGAAGAAATCTCTTTCCCTTTATTGCTGATATTATTGTGTATCCTCGCAGTATTCGCACCTTCATTCATGATGAATGGTGTGCCAAAGGCGATGTTTTTGCCGCTGTCATTATCTATTGGTTTAACGATGATTGTATCCTACGTGCTGGCGCAAACTTTAGTGCCCATATTAAGCAACTGGATGATCAAAGCAGAACGCTACCAGGTATACCATCATAGTAAGGTGCACGCCCATGCAGGTGAGGCCCTGGACGAAAAAGAAGAACAGCAGGTAAACAGCCACCGCGATGAAGAAGTTCGGCACCCTGAGCAAAATGATTTTTTTGAGAAGGTAAAGTCACGTTTTATTGGTATCCTCACGCGGTTGATGCCGCGCAAAAAACTAATTGTGCCTATTTACCTTGTGGTAGTGATTGTTTTGGCGGGTGTGGGTTTTGTGGTGATCGGTAAGGATATGATGCCGAAACTCAATAACGGTCAGTTTCAGATCCGGTTGAAAGAACCGCAGGGCACGCGCCTTGAACGTACAGAAGATAAGTTTAAACAGGTGCTGCAAATCATCAACCAAACAGTAAATAATCATGTCAAGATTACTTCGGGCTATATTGGTTTGGTGCCCAGTAGTTTTGGCAGCAGTAACCTGTATGTTTTTAATACCGGTACGCACGAGGCAGTGTTACAGGTAAACCTGGATGAGGATTACAAAATAAACCTGGATGAATTGAAAGACGCTTTGCGTAAAAACATAACACAGGCTATCCCTGAAATGAATATCACTTTTGAGCCGATAGACATGACGGAAAAAATCATGAGCCAGGGCGCCAACACCCCCATTGAAGTACAGGTAGCCGGTAAAAATATGCAGCAGATAAAAGCTTACGCCGGCAAGGTTTTAACCAAACTGAAACAAATACCTTACCTGAGGGACGTGCAGATCAATCAGCCGCTGGATTACCCGGTGATAGCCATTACGCTCGACAGGTTGAAGATCTCGCAACTGGGCTTGAATGTAAGCGATATAGCCCGCTCGGTAACCGCAAGTACTTCGTCCAGCCGTTTTACGCTGAAAAACTTATGGCTCGATACGGCCAATTCGTACACCTACCAGGTACAGGCGCAGATTCCGGAATATGTGATGAACTCCATGGACGAGTTAAAGGAAATCCCGTTGGTAAAAGGCCAGAGCAGTCCCACCCTTGCAGATGTGGCTACTTTTAAACAAGGCACCGCGCCGGGCGAGTACGACCGAACCGGGCCACGCCGTTTTATTACCGTTAGCGCCAATATTTATAAAATGGACCTTGGTACTGCTACCATAGCGGTTCAAAAGGCGGTAAAGTCAGTGGGCGAACCGCCCAAAGGTCTAATTGCAGCTTTAGGTGGTATGTCCGACCTGTTGACGGAGACACTCAGCAGCCTGCAAAACGGGCTAATGTTTGCTGTACTGGTGATATTTTTATTGCTGGCGGCAAATTACCAGTCGTTTAAAGTATCACTTTCGGTGTTGTCAACCATTCCTGCGGTAATATTAGGTTCAATAACCGCATTGCTGATAACGGGTTCGACATTAAACCTGCAATCATACATGGGGATGATCATGTCCACTGGTGTATCGGTGGCAAATGCCATCCTGATCGTTACCAATGCCGAAAAACTGCGGCTCGAATACAAGGACGCCAATAAAGCATCAATTACCAGCGCCTCTATCCGTTTGCGGCCCATCCTGATGACCAGCTTCGCGATGATTGCGGGGATGATCCCGATGGCCTCAGGCATGGGCGAAGCCGGCGAACAGTCCGCCCCACTTGGGCGGGCTGTAATAGGTGGTTTGGCCGCCTCAACACTTGCTGCATTATTTATACTGCCAATGGTATTTGCATGGGTTCAGGGTAAAACAACCTTTGAAGAACCATCCTTAATGCCAGCAGAATCAACTGAATTACTCCATTTAAATATTAAAGAAAATGAAATATAGTCCCTATGTGTTAATCGCAATAACCGTTTTTTTTACGGCTTGCTCAGGCAATAATAAACCTGTTGATCTGACGGCCCAGGCTAAGGAGCACGTCAATAAATATCAGTTTGCGAGCGTAGCTGAAAAAGCGCTTTCATCATCAGCGCGACTTCCGGGCCAGCTAATCCCCTTTAACGAGGTGAATCTTTTTCCAAAAGTCAACGGTTTTGTAAAGCAACTTTTTGTAGACAGGGGTTCCATTGTTAAGAAAGGCCAACTATTGGTGATCCTGGAAGCGCCCGAGATGGAATCACAGTTGGAAGCTGCGAATTCGCAGTATGTCCAGGCCCAGGCAGACGCACAGGCAAGCAAGGAAAAATACGACCGCTTAAAAGAAGCAGCCAAAGAACCTGGTTCCATTTCACCTTTGGATCTTGACGACGCTAATTCGCAAATGAAAGCCAGCGAAGCGAAAGCGCAGGCACAGCATTCAAATGTCGAAGCTGTAAGAACCATGCTGGGTTATTTACGGATCTACGCGCCTTTTGATGGCATGATCATCCAGCGCAATGTTTCTCCAGGCGCGCTGGTGGCGCCCGGCAAAACAGGAGATCAGCCAATCTTGATTTTGCAGGACATTCATAAAATGCGCCTTACAGTGGATATTCCGGAGGATTACGTTGATAAGGTCGATCTGAAACAACCTGTCAGCTTTACTTTTAATGCTATGCCGGGCGAAACCCAAACCGCAAAGATCAGCCGCTCGGCTAATTCATTGGGAAGCATGCAGCAGGAAGCCATCGAGATAGATGTACTGAACAAAAACGGAGAACTGAAACCCGGTATGTATGCGGAAGTTCATATTCCAATGTTATCCGGAGCAAAATCACTGCTGGTGCCCAATGGCGCTATTATCAGGTCGACAGAACGTGAGTATGTGATAAAAGACAGCAGCGGCAGAGCGGCTATCGTCAATATAAAAGAAGGATTGGTAAGCAATGACTCCACCGAAGTTTTTGGCAATCTGAAAGCCAATGATAAAATACTCCTTCATGCATCTGATGAGATCAAACAGGGAGATATGCTACAATAAAATGTGAGGATTGTTTTATTGTTTTGTAGCCGGCAAGCCCTAAAAAGCTGCCGGTTTTTTTATTTAAGCAAAGCCTGCTCTCCCCCGCTCTAATGTTGTAAGATACTTATTTTATCTTTTTTTTGGATTTATAGAAATAGTTCATACTTTTACGCCTATCAAAATAATAGGAATTATAGAATAAGTGGGCAAGATAGGCGGAAATAGATAAAATATTGATTATTTAATATGTATAAATACATAAGAGACACCGAAAGAACAACCCTCACCTTTCTTGTTACGCTGCAATAAATTTTTAAGCATCCCTATTTAAGGTTACAATTCAATAAAAACTAATTAAATCAATTATAGACAACAAAACTTTTCGCATTAAACTTTAAAACATGAAAAAATTCTACATTTTACGACTTCTGATTTTACCATTTTTCCTCTTCACATTTGCCACGTCAAAGGCAGTTGGGCTTGAAACAATAAGTAAAACAGATTCAGCGGCTACTGTAAAAAAGGAACCGAAAACCACTTCGAAACCCGCTGATGCTGATACCTCGTGGAAACCTGTAAGGCGGGTTTGGGGCTACGCATTTGGCGATCTTTATTACGATGCACATAGCGACAATGGCGGTCGCGGCGGCGAAACAAACTACTCGGGGGTACCTACTTACAGGAACGCGTTTCAATTCCGTCGTTTGTATTTGGGATATGATTATGATATCAACAAAAAGTTCTCGGCTACTTTCTTATTAGCATCAGAGCCTAATGCCAGTACCTCGACGGCTACAGGCACCTCAATATCAAACGGCGATAACCTTGTCGATAATAAAATGTCCTTCTATATCAAATATGCTAACCTAAGGGTTCGCGATCTTTGGACCGGTACGGATCTGGTTATAGGCGAGCAGCCTACCCCTACCTGGAATCTGTCGTCAGAGCAGGTTTTTAACCACCGGTGGATAGAAAGAACAATTACCGATTTTCATAAATTGGGAAACTCTTTCGACTTGGGTGCAGGCCTGCAGGGTACTTTTGACCCGCAAACAAAAAACTTTGGTTATAACCTGTTAGTAGGTAATAATACCCAGGCAGCAATAGGAAGCGCGGCGAGTCCCACTACCGGGTTTTATAAAGAGTTTTACGGCGATATCTGGGCTAAATTTTTGGACAAAAAACTATTTATAGATGCCTATAGCGACTACGCCCGGACAGCTCCGGCTACATTTGCTGTGGGTGGCCAATCACATAATATGTTTAAAGGTTTAATTGCATATACTATTCCCGAACTGACTGTGGGTATAGAAGCGTTTACTGATAAAATAACCAACGGTG
>Ga0207076_1052_pt1 | contig 29574 bp, 23 predicted proteins | sample Alteio_BWMinHeat_62_FD_153568 | JGI IMG/M metagenome (GOLD analysis project Ga0207076, IMG submission 153568) | Enriched cells from forest soil in Barre Woods Harvard Forest LTER site, Petersham, Massachusetts, United States -... | ecosystem: Environmental > Terrestrial > Soil > Temperate forest >... | reverse complement strand
ATCGCTTTGATCGCATCGCCAGAGCTATAGCCTGGTTTCGGTATCGCATTTATTTCGATAGAGTTGAACAGGTTATATCTTGACGCCGTTTCGGAGCCGTAAACACGGGTTAGTTTTACCAGCGTATTGATAGGCACCATATCGCCGGTTTTGCTTTTTACAAATACGCGGTCGATGGATGATGGGTCGGCCCGGTCGGCAATATCCGCCTGTACAATCACCCTGTAATATTTACCGAACCGGTTAAAATCCGAAGCTTGCGCACTGCCGAAATAGGCCTGCATGGTTTCAAGGATATCCTTTACGTTTACGCCCAACTGGTTGGCTTTGTCATCATCCACCTCTAATTGTAATTGCGGATAATCGGCTTTAAAAGAAGTAAACGCGTACGCTACGGCCGGTTTCTTCATCAGCGCTCCTATAAAACCATTGGCTACGCCGCTGAACTTATCCAGCGGACCGCCGGTTTTATCCTGCAACACCATATCGAGTGCTTCCACATTGCTGAAGCCCGGAACTGTTGGGAAGCTGAACACGAAGAAACTTCCCCCGGTGATCTGCCCCAGCTGGCCCCTTATCTGATCCATAATGGCATTGATATCTTTTATCTTACCCCTTTCATCCGGCTTTTTCAATAGCACAAAAAATACAGCGGAAGATGGGCTGGTAGAATTAGTCAGCAAGTTAAAACCTGGTAATGAGGTTACAAACCTTGCTGCTTCCAGTTTACCCATCGTGTTTTCTGCCTGCTGCATCACTTTGGAAGTACCGTCAAGCGAAGTACCCGAAGGGGTGTTTACCGCGATGGCCACAAAGCCCTGGTCTTCGGTAGGGATGAAGCCTGTTTTGGTGTTCCTCACCATAAAAACGGTAGCCGCAGTAATTAAAACAAGTCCGGCAATACCCACCCATTTATTACGCACCAGGAACTTCAGTCCCCCAACATAACGGTTGGTTATCGCATTAAAACTGCTGTTAAATCCGGTGAAGAAACGTTGTTTAAAACCTTGCTTAACATTGCCTTCTCGTTTTTCAGCATGGGTGTCCTTTAAAAATAAGGCAGCCAGCGCCGGGCTAAGGGTTAACGCATTAACGGCAGAGATCATAATGGCGATGGCCATAGTAAAGGCAAACTGCCGGTAAAATATCCCTGTCGACCCGGTTAAAAATCCAACCGGTAAAAACACTGCTGCCATAACTAAAGTGATAGAAATGATAGCACCGGTGATCTCATGCATCGCTTCAACAGTCGCTGGTTTTGGGGCGAGATGCTTGTGCTCCATTTTGGCATGCACCGCCTCTACCACCACAATGGCGTCATCCACCACAATACCAATGGCCAGCACCAGCGCAAACAGCGTAAGCAGGTTGATGGTAAAACCAAACAGGTTCATGAAGAAGAACGTACCGATAATAGCTACCGGCACCGCTATAGCGGGTATCAATGTCGATCTGAAATCCTGCAGGAAAATATACACTACCAGGAATACCAGGATAAACGCCTCAATCAGCGTATGCTCAACTTGTGAAATGGATTCGTCGAGGGCTGTTTTGGTGCGATAAAAGTTATTGTATTTGATACCTAAAGGGAAATCTTTAGAAGCTTTTTCCATCAGGTTATCCACCGCAATCTGGATCTCGTTTGCATTTGAACCTGCCAATTGGATAATACCTATCGCAATACCATTATGGCCGTTTAAACGGGTCAGGCTGGTGTACGAATAGGCACCCAGTTCAACTCGTGCCACATCTTTTAAATGCAAAACAGAACCATCAGCATTGGCGCGGATAGCGATGTTTTCGTATTCTTCGGGCTTGGTTAGTTTACCTTTGTATTTGATCACATATTCAAAGATCTCCTTGCTTCTTTCGCCCAGTTTACCGGGGGCTGCTTCCAGGTTTTTATCCTGTATGGCGGCCATTACTTCGGCAGGGGTGATCTTATAGGTAGCCATTTGGTTTGGGTTGAGCCATACCCGCATCGAATAATCTTTAACCCCGCCAAATATACTTGCCGAACCAACGCCGGGAATACGTTTCAGCTCGGGGATGATATTGATCTGTGCATAGTTGGCCACAAAGGTCTGGTCGTATTTTTTCGGATCTTCGGTATACATACCTACCGCACCAATCAAACTGTTTTGTTGTTTGGTAGTGGTGATGCCCTGCTGCACCACTTCGGCAGGCAGCTGGCTGGTGGCCTGGGCCACGCGGTTTTGCACGTTTACTGCCGCCTGGTCGGGGTTGGTACCCTGCTTAAAGTAAACAGTAATTGCCAGGGTACCATCGTTACTTGCGGTGGAGCTCATATAGCTCATGTTTTCCACCCCGTTAATGGATTCCTCCAGCGATGGCGCTACCGACCGGAGCACCGTTTCGGCATTGGCGCCGGGATAAACCGCGGTTACCAGCACCGCCGGCGGCGCTATGTCCGGGAACTGCTGTAAGGGCAATTTAATCAGGCTCAGCAGCCCGAGAATCACCAGCAGTATCGAGATGACCGTAGCGAGTACCGGTCTTTCTATGAATTTTTTAAACATGGTTTTAGTTTTAATGTGTGTTCTTAATCCTTTTGTCCATTGGTTGTTATATAAATCAACCTTTAAAACAAATGATATTTTTCTTTGCGATCTTTGCGCACTCAGTGGTTAAACTTTAACCCAAAGCACTTGATCTTTTAATTTTTAGCCAAATTATTGTCGGCCTTTTTAGGTTGAATCACAGTGCCTTCCTGCAAACGGTCAAGGCCGCTCAACACGATCTGGTCGCCGGCTTTAACACCGTCTTTTACGATGTAATTGTTGCCTGTTTTACCAATAATGGTGATGGCCTGTTTTTTAACCTTATTGCTATCGGCCACTGCAAAAACAAATACTTTATCCTGCATTTCAACTGTTGCCGATTGCGGTACGATCAGCGCATCTTTATGCTGCAAACTCAGGCGTATTTTGCCCGTATTACCCGAGCGTAATAAACCCTGCGCATTAGGGAAACTGGCCCTTAAGGTAATGGCGCCCGTGTTTTTATCAAACTGACCGTCAATCATATCAATCTTTCCTGATTGGGTAAATTCGGTGTTATCAGCTAATAAAAGGGTTACAGCAGGCAGCTGTTTCAATTTGTCCTTTAATGTACCGCCCGGATATTGCTCTTTAAAGCTCACAAAATCCTGTTCGCCAAGGGCGAAATAGACATGCACATTATGTACATCTGACAACAGCGTTAATGCTTCGGCGTCAGCAGGCGCAACCAGGCTGCCTTGTTTCTTCAGCAGGCGACCGATGTAGCCGCTAACCGGGGCTTTGATTAAAGTATAGCCCAGGTTGATCTGCGCGGTAGATACATTCGCTTTTGCCTGTTCGATATTCGCTTTCGCAACATCGTAACTTGCCTTTGCAGTTTTTAACTGGTAATCGGATACTACCTTGTTTTGTACAAGCGGGGTTAGTTTGTCAATTTCCAGTTGTGCATTGGCTAAAGCACCTTCGGCAGCATGCTGGCTGGCAATAGCATTGTTTAACGCGGCGCGGTAAGGCTGCTCATTAATTTTAAATATCGGCTGGCCGGCGTTTACAAAAGCGCCTTCGTCAACAAATACTTTATCAAGCGATCCGCTTACCTGCGGACGGATCTCCACATTTACCGCACCCTCAACCGAGGCTGGATATTCCTGGTAAGTGGTATCGGTACCCGCAATAATGGTGGCCACCGGCAATGAAGGTGGTGGCGGAGCTACAGCCGTTTGCGGTTTCGGGGAACAACTGTATAACGTTAGGGCGACAAGCGCCAGATAGATGGTTTTCATTTTAATTATTGATTTGGTGAATTAGCGAATTAGTGAATTAATGGGTTGGTGGCTGGTTGGAATTCGTTTCCGCCGTAGCAGCGGCCCGGCCACTCTGTTAATTATTTAACACTGTTAAATTATCTAACGAGTGTAAATACTACCGAATAAATTTGTTTAACTTTTTTCATGACATTATCTATTTAAATTAAGTACTAAACCTTCCGGTGAAACCGGAGAACAAAACTCACTGCTAAGAAGCAGTATTAAAACCCGGTTCTTGCGTTTCTGGTTTTTGCAAGCGGGTGGCGACTCTTTTGAGTCGATTTTCTTTATTTACGTGTATGCTATTTATTCAACACTTTTAATTTATTTAACGGGGACCGTCTCTGGTGAAATTTGACTTGTCATTGACCTGATGATCGCGCCGATGGCATCTTTTAAAACCTGCCGGTTAATCTCGTCCGAATTTCCCCTGCTCAATATATTAATGGATATTAAACCATGTACTACAGACCAAAAGGTATAATATTTTGTACATATCGGGTTCGATTCCATATCAGCTATACCCATCAGCTCGCCAATCACCGCTGTAAACAAATCCCAGGGCAGTTCTGCCTCAGGCAGGGTATTCATCAATTCGCAGCTGTAATTGGTGTTTACACCATACATCGCCTGGTATAACTCTTTATTGGCAAAGGCAAAGTTCCAATAGGCCAGCCACATGGCTTCCAGTTGTTTGGCCGGCAAACGGTGTTTGCTTTTGGCCTCCTCCAAATCCCTCGCTAATATTAAATACCCCTTGCGGGTAAGCTCCAGTATAATGGCGTCCTTATTCGAAAAATATTCGTAAATAATAGGCGCCGTATATTCAATTACATCGGCAATCTTGCGCATGCTTAAAGCCTGCCATCCTTCTTCCTTAACAATCTGAAGTGCTGCTTTCAGGATGTTCATCCTGGTATCGTCCTTCAGACGTTGTATCCTGTCTTTGCTTGCCATTTTAAACTCACGGCATTAAATCATTTAACACCGTTAGGCAAATGTACATCAGGAAATAACAATGTGTGTTCATTTGATTGTCAAAATTTGAAAAGAGAGGAAAACTTAATATAAGCCCAACTACTTGGTGCCATCGTTTTAACGGGCAGTATCCCAACCACCAGGATATTTAGGCGCAACCATTTCAACATCTCCCGGAAATTTAATTTGCATCCGGTCTCGATAATTTATTTTTTCTTGAGGTCAATTCTTAGTTTTGCTCTCACTATCTGTAAAATAGTCTTATGTCCAATTTCAAAGAACAATTGCTCAGCGTTTTAGAGGAAATCAAAGGAAGTGGTTCCTTTGTAACTACTGATAGTAAGCCGTTTGTTTTTCCCGGTTTGGAGGTTCGCGGCGTTGGCGAGATAGGCTTTCCAATCAATCCTCTCGAAGTTAGAGAAATGGTTAAAATCGCTCATAAAGCTCCTTTTGGTAAGGGAAGTGAGACTTTGCTGGATACAGCGGTCCGGAGTGCCTGGGAAATTGATGCGGGCGAAATAACATTTAATAACAGCGACTGGGATAATTTCGTTGCTGACATTGTAAAACAAATAAAGCTTGGTTTGGGCATTGAGAGTCACGAGGTATCGGCCAATCTTTACAAATTATTGATATATGAAAGCGGCGACTTCTTTTTGACCCATAAGGATTCCGAAAAGGAAAAAGGGATGTTTGGTACGCTCATTGTCGGCTTGCCAGCTAAACATACAGGCGGAGAGTTGATTGTGAAATTTGATGGAAAAACAGAGATAATAGACTTTTCGGGCCCCTCTAATCAATACAAAATACCGTTTGCGGCATTTTACGCTGACTGTGAACATGAAATTAGACCGATCACATCGGGACACAGGGTATGTTTGATTTATAACCTGGTACAAGATAAAGGGAACGAAAAACCTGAACTTCATCAATTGGGAGGCTTTACTGAAAGACTATCTTCCATTTTGAAAGCCGGGGAGGACGATGTCGGTATTCCAAAAATTATACTATTGGGTCATCAATATACACCTTCAAATTTCATGATGGAATCGTTAAAGCTGAATGATCGGCCTAAAGCGGAGGCGCTGATACTTGCTGCCGAAAAAGCAGGATTTTATGCCAAATTGGGTTTGGTTACATCATACCAGGCTGGTCAGTTGGAAGTAGATTATAACAAAGGATCCTCAAGGTCACGTGGCAAACAACGGTACTATGATGATTTTGATGACAATGACGACGATGAATTGGCTGAAAATGGCACCATGGGAGAAATATATGATGAGCGCATTGACGTTGAGCATTGGATGCAGGAAGGTGTGCCGCCCCTCAGAAATATTCATTTTGAAGAAGAAGACCTTATCTCGTCCATTAAATTAAATGAAGGTGATCCTATTGCAAAGGAAGCGGAGGGCTACACTGGTAATGCCGGTATGGAGATGTACTATTGGTATCATTATGGAGCTGTATTTTTGTGGCCAAAAAAAAATCAATACGAAATGCTTACCGATCTTGGTTCTAATAATAAACTTGAATGGATAGCCTGGTATAACAATCGTTGGGATACTGTTGGCACAGATGAAAAAGCATTAATCAAAAGATTGGCAGAGGAAGGCCTGGGCGAAAATGGTTTGAGAAACGATTGTGACTATAGCCCGCTGGCAAATTGGTTGATTAACCTGAACGATGAAAAATACCTCGAAGAAAAGGGCATAGTTTTTTTGATAAATTATTTCAGATTGATTGCTGTTGAAAGCTGGGTGAAATTGTTCAAAGCCTATTCAATAGGATGTTTTGAAAAAATATTTACCCCTGCTGGGCGCAACGGACAACCATCAACGGTTAACCATCTTATGGATGTGTTGAGCGCATTGCTTGCGGATCCCGTTAATTACAGGGCTTTCGTAATAGATCAGGCAAATCAGATCCCCGCGTATGTGTATGAGTTGAACCTTTCGGGTAAAAATGAGCACGCCGTAGCAAAGGATATTTTGCGAAACGTGTTAAAATTGAGCGTGCTCAAAACTAATGATAGTACCTGGCTCAAAAATACAACCGACGCGTTCGCTAGGGTGCTGACCAGGGAATATGTTAACGATGTGTTGGTGAAGACAATGTTGGATTCGGGTAAAGGATTGGCTTTTGCCGGTCAAATCATGGAAATCTGCAAAACCGATCTTCGCCAGCGGGTTAATAATAAGCCCCAGCCACCTGCCGATTGGTCAAGGCCTTTACCCAAATTTTCTTCTTACTATAATAAAGCGTGGGCTATTTTAGCAGATTTTATACAATCACCAACGCAACAGATTTTTGATTATCAAAAAGCACAGGCTGAGCGAAGCGAAATAGAAAATGCAATCAAAAATGTAACCATTGATATAAAAACAGAAACGATCAAAAAAGGGTCGCCGCACACGCTCAGGCTAATTAAAACGCAGGATGCATACCAAAGGGAGCTTGCCAAATGGGAAGCGGATGTGGCGTTATTGAAAAAGGCAAACGATTTCGGACTTGTTTGCTAAACAGGGCCCATGCATAAATCATTGTATGGGCCTCGTTTTGTTTGTGCATTAAATGGCTGCCTTTGAAAAATGTTTAGCAATTCCTACCCCAATGACTTTCATGAAAGAAATGCCGCCCCGCTCTCTGAGGGGTATTAAATGATTTTTTTCAAATATTCATTCAAAATACTAACAATCGCTCAAACAATTTTTGTAAAAATATATTTCAATATAGTATTAATTAAACTATCTTTATCCTATTGTTCCTATAGGAGTAAATATATACCTGTGAAAATATGGAAAATAGTGTTGTACATAAACCGGAAAACCTGCAGGGAAGCAGGAAGCTGGAGGCAAGCAAAGGCAAGCAGGAGATTCAGAAGAACATATTGCTTATCAGCCCTAATTTCTCGCCGGAACCTACGGGTATCGGCAAGGTAAACGGCGAAATGATGAATTGGCTGGCAAAACAGGGCTGTAATTGCTCGGTACTTACCGCCTTTCCGTATTATCCTCAATGGAAAATTCAGCCGCCGTATACAAATGGCTGGTTTAAAAAAGAAGTGCTTATCATTCCTGATACGGACAAAACCATAACTGTTTACCGTTGCCCGTTTTATATTCCTGCCAGGCCAAGCGGGGCGAAGCGTATGCTGCAGGATTTTTCATACTGGTTCTCCATGTCGCTTGTGGCCGCTAAATTCATATTGGCCGGGAAGAAGTACGATCTGGTCATCACCATAGCCCCGCCGTTTCACCTGGGCTATCTTGGCCTGATGATCAGTAAAAGAACCGGCGGAAAATTGTTTTATCACATCCAGGATCTGCAAATTGAAGCCGCCGAAGAACTGCGCATGGTGCCGGGTAAAAAACTGCTGAATTATTTTTACCGCATGGAAAAAAAGTTGTTGCAGAAGGCCGACTTTGTTGGAGGCATATCGCCAAATATGGTTAAGAAAACAAAAGCTAAGGTCGACAGGGATGTCATATATTTTCCAAATTGGGTGGATACCGATTTTTTTCATCCATTGGAAAACCGGAATCAATTAAAGGAAAAGTGGGGTTTTCAGCCCTGGGACATTGTGTTTTTGTATTCGGGGGCGATAGGCGAAAAGCAGGGACTTGAAAATATACTTTTTACAGCCGGAGACCTTTCAGCTAAAACTAATATCAAGTTCGTTATTTGCGGTTCGGGCCCGTATACTGAAAAGTTGACACGGCTGTCCGAAAAAATGCGGCTCACAAATATCAGTTTCTTACCTGTACAGGACAAAGACGTGTTTAACGAATTCCTGAACATGGCCGACTACCACCTGATACTGCAAAAAGGGAACGCCAGTGATTTGGTGATGCCCTCAAAACTGGCTACCATCCTTGCCGTGGGCGGGCTTTCTATTGTGACCACCTCGCCGGGCACCTCTCTTTATAATTTGTATACCGAAAACGACATCGGGTACATTGTTGAGCCGGATAACCATGTGTTTCTGTCAAAACTAATTTCAGACCTCGGTACGGACGGGAACAATGAGCAAAAAAGGAAAAACGCCCGCGAATACGCTGTAAACCACCTGAATATTGATAACGTAATGAGCGAGTTTATAGGGAAGGTATTAATCTGATGTTAAGCGAATTTTTGGTTCCGGAACACAAACCGGGATCATTCTTTGAAATGGATTTGAATTAACCAGCCAGACTATCAAATTGCTCCGCCGGGGTTAATCAGAACAGCCGGTACCAACAGTATAGATAATCATAAAAACAATACAGGCAGCCCCGGTAACATGACCTTGTTTAACAGGCAGCTATTTTATAGCGTGGTGAAATGGAAATTTGCTAAATCGTTTTATTTATTCAAATTCTTTGTTATTTTTGTTTTTTGACCAATTGAAACAATAAATAATGAAATACCTTAAAATTTTAGCACTGCTGTTATTTTGCCAAACGACATTCGCACAAACCGATCAAAAACCTGCCGAAGTAAAAACAGAAGAACAAAAAAAACAAGACTGGGAAAACTTTCAAAAGATGATTGAACACCGGATCCATAACGACTGGCCCTGGCTGGAGCGCTATGCCGATGACAACCAAAAACTGCCCGCACCGGCAAAAGGAGAACGGCGGGTTGTTTTTTTAGGCAACTCCATTACCGAAGGCTGGATAAACACCGACCCTGACTTTTTTAAAGGAAAAAGTTACGTTAACCGCGGCATTGGCGGGCAAACCACGCCACAAATGCTGGTGCGTTTCCGCGAAGATGTGATCAACTTACAACCCGAAGTGGTAGTGATACTGGCAGGTATTAATGATATTGCCGAAAATACAGGTCCCTCAAAAATTGAAAATGTAGCCGGCAATATTTTTTCCATGGCCGAACTTGCAAAGGTAAACCATATCAAAGTGGTTTTATCTTCGGTTCTTCCGGCTGCCGCTATTCCATGGCATCCGGGTATCGACCCTGTTCCCTCTATTATCAAATTAAATGAACTGCTGAAAGCTTACGCCGAAAAAAATCACCTCGTCTATATTGATTATTATTCAGCCACAGTAAACCCGGATAAAGGCTTTAAAAAGGAATTGGCCATTGATGGCGTTCATCCCAATATGGCAGGATATAAAATAATGGAGCCGCTGGTTGAAAAAGCGATAGGGGAGGCGTTTAAGCGGAAGCGATAGATCGTACCTTCCCAACAGGGTCTTGTGCAGATGACCCTGCGTTCTTCAGGGCGTAATGCCGCACAGGGTCCCGTTCCGGAGACGGAAAATTTAAAATAATTCTTGCCTGCTCATCGGTTGTTTGTATCCCATTTCGTTTTAATAAGGTTATTAACGGCGTAGTTTACGCCATAGTTAAAGAGACCTTTATGGAATTGCAACCAACAGGCCGGCGCTCATCCCAAGCGATTGTGCGTGTCCTCCGCCAAAGCCATACGCATAAGCTGGTTCAAGATACCAGCCGAACCGATGTTTTGCGGCAGGCCAGAACATAAAATCTAATGCGATCTCGCCGCTGGCACCATTTGTTGTTACATTAAGATACTTGGTATGAGTCCATGCCAAACCGAGCCCGAACATAAACTCAGCTTTTGGCGAAAATGTCCAGGGCTTTTTGAATAAGAGGTCTATATCCGTTTCTTTTGCGTGATCACTAAAAGTAGGCGAAACACCCAGTTCCAATTCCAGCCAGTCTTCTATTGGGGTAACTTCGACTGCAATACTATAGCCCGCACTTGCCCCGCCTTTTATATCCTGTGACACCGCTCCGCCGAACTCGGCTATCGCAATAGCTTCCTTTTGGCCTGTGCTGTCCTTCTGAACTTTTTGCCCAATAGCAGGGATTGTACTGAAAAGCAACAATATAATGGTTGAAAATTGTTTCATATCGGGTCAAATATACAGTGTCGTATGATGAATTTTTAAATCGACCCGAAATTATTCGCAACAGTGTTGCTTTTGTTATTTATTGTTTACATTTGTGCTTAATACTTAATGATCATCTGCTGATTTGAAAAAAAGCGTCTATCATATCTTTTGCTCACGGCTGTTGCTCGTCCTCTTTGTTGCAGGGCAGGTGATATTGTATTCCCATCAGCACAAGGTTAATAATATAGTAAGTCATTTAAAACATCGAGCTACACAACAAACAGTTACTGAAAAATGCCAATTATGTGATGCTATGCATCATAACACGATGGCGGTTGATGCGCACTATTATATAGCACCTATTGTTGTATGTTACCACAGCTATAAAGCGGTTACTTATACTTTTGTAAGCCTCTCGCTTATCCTCTCCACCGGTCGCGCTCCGCCAATTTCATAGTATTTTCCTGTTTCTTTTTATTCACGCTGCCTTTCGCCATCATATGGCCTTTTGGCAATTATTATTGATTTTAAAAAATTACTATGAAATTAAAGCTATTCTATGGCTTATTATTGCTATTAATAAGTTTTTCGGTATGCACCAATGCTGCCTCTATAAAAAATAAAACTAACAATGACGCTGTAACCGGCTCTTTAACCGGTACCGTTACGGATAAAGCTGACGGCAAGCCAATTGCCGGTGCAACCATCGCCATTCCTGATCTTAGGATTGCTACCATTAGCGATGCTAATGGGAAATACACCATCAATCATTTACCAAAGGGCATTTATCTCGTACAGGTTCGTTTTTTAGGGTATGCAACTTTTACGCAAAGGGTCGATTTTACCAAAACAACGGTGCTTGATGCTGTTTTGCATGTCTCATCAATTGAAACTGGTGAAGTAGTTATTACAGGTGTAAGTAAAGCCACCGAAATAAAACGTGATCCGGTGCCCATGATCGCTGTTGGCAAGAGTTTTATCGATGAGCGGTCAGCATCGGGAAATGTTATTGACGAAATCGCCAATTTGCCCGGCATAAGCGCCGTTACTACCGGGCCTAACGTTTCAAAACCATTTATTCACGGTTTAGGATATAACCGGGTTGTAACTGCCGAGGATGGCATTCGCCAGGAAGGGCAGCAATGGGGCGATGAACATGGGATCGAAGTTGACCAGAATTCTATTGACCGCATAGAAGTTATTAAGGGCCCGGCGAGTTTAAGTTACGGATCTGATGCTATTGGCGGTGTGGTTAACCTGCTTACCCCAACACCGGTTCCTGATGGTAAAATATTAGGCTCGGTGCAGGGTATTTATGGCACAAACCAGGGATTAATGAATGGTTCGTTCAGGTTATATGGAAATCAAAACGGTTTGGTTTGGGGAACAATCATATCCGGCAAAGAAGCCAAAGATTTCCAGAATCCACATGATGGCCGTGTTTTTCATACCGGTTACAAGGAGGGAGATGCAAGGGCAATGGTCGGTTTAAATAAATCATGGGGGTATTCCTACCTGAATGCATCTATATTTGATGATTTCCAGGAAATTCCGGATGGCAGCAGGGACTCCGTTACGCGCCAATTTACGCAGCAAATCAGCGACGCGGATACCTACCGGCCTATTGTTCCCGGTTCGTTATTAAATTCTTATGCGATTACGCCTTTGCACCAGCATGTGCAGCTTTACCGCATTTACGATAACAGTAACTTTATATTGGGTAACGGCAACCTTATCGTTAACCTGGGTTACCAGTTCAGCCACCGTCGTGAATATACCCACTATACTGAACCTGATATTCCGGGCCTGAATTTGCACTTAGCAACGTATACTTACGATGTTAAGTACAACTTTAATTTAGGAAATGACTACGAAACAACAGTCGGGGTTAACGGGCAATATCAAAATAATACCATTGGCGGAGCTACCGTTTTTCCGATCCCCGCATATCATCAGTTTGATATAGGGCCATTTGCTATCATCAAAAAAAGCTTTGGAAAGTTGGACCTTTCGGCAGGGGCCAGGTACGATAGCCGCTCTATCACTCAACAGGCCGCTTATGTGGATACCACTAACGTGTTTTACCCAACACTTGCAGGTCAAAACCCAACAACAGGGCCTAATGTATATAAGCAGTTTAGTGCGCTAAGTAAAACTTTTTCGGGTGCAACCGGAAGCTTCGGGGCGACTTATAACTTCTCTGATGAGTTTTTGATAAAGGGTAATATCGCCCGCGGGTTCCGTGCGCCGAGTATTGCCGAGTTATCTGCCAATGGCGCTGACCCCGGCTCTTCGATTTATCACGTAGGTAACAGCGATTTTAAGCCGGAGTTCAATGTCCAGGGAGACATCGGCGCTTTTCTTACCTTGCCAAACGTTACGGCAAGTGTTGAGCTTTTCGACAATAACATACAGAACTATATTTTCCAGGAACAAATACTTGATTCACAAGGCAACCCTGTGCGGGTGAATCCTGATGGCTCACCCAACCCTAATGGCATTTATAGTAAATTTACCTATGTGCAAAGTACAGCGCGCATAGATGGGGGCGAGTTTTATTTGGATATCCACCCATTATCATGGCTGCATTTTGCAAACTCCCTAACCTTAACTTATGGTACCAATCTCGGCAATGGCGGCCATCAACCAGACAGTCTGAAATATTTGCCTTTTATTCCTCCGCTGCATACCCATTCAGAATTGCGCGGCACGTTTGCAAAAGGGTTTGGCAGTTTTAAAAATGTTTATGCATTTGTAGGATTTGACCATTACGATGCACAAAATCGTTTTTTTGCGGCCTACGGAACAGAAACCTATACGGCAGGCTATAATTTATTGAGCGCCGGGATAGGTGGTAATTTAATGGACTCGAAAGGCCGTAAAGTTGTTGAGCTATTTATTGAAGGAACCAATCTTGCTAATGTGGCCTACCAGTCAAATATGAGCAGGTTAAAGTATTTTGATAACGCAAACCCCGGCCCGGCGGTAAGTATGCCCGGTATTTTCAATATGGGCCGCAATATCAGCTTTAAAGTCGTCGTTCCGTTTGATCTGTCACCACATTCCAAACCAACCACAGGTTCATAAAACTTTTAGCAGCCTTGCCGAAAAGCAGGGCTGCTATTAATAATGTTCCTCTAAAATCTCAATAGCTTTAATGAAAAACTATTTTGATAAACCCCGAATGGATAATAAAAACAGGTATCAGCTTTTATTACTCCGATGAAAAAGGCAGGTAATTCTTTTGATGCTGAAACTATTTTATTTAGTCATCATTTAAAAAAAACAGCGTCAGCATTGATGGTGTTGGCCATCCTCAATTCTGAAAAAAATATGGCTGTTTCTTTTCGTGCAATAGTAAAAAAAGCAAAGAACCTAAATTATGCAACACTATATGGCGTTTTGCGGAGATTGGAAGCAAAGGGCGTGATTTACAAAGTATTCGATTTTAACGGTACTGCTCATTATGCGTTGTGCCCGACAAATTCAAAAAACATCCAACCTCGTGTGTACTTTCATTTTAATTGTGTTGTCTGCAAAAAAATATATTGTTTGCAGGAGCCCGATTCACTTTCAGTGTCACTTTTCGAAGGGTTTAAAGCACTTAGTTTTACACTTTGTATATTAGGTAAATGCCCTTCATGCAATAAGCCTCTCCATAAATAACCTATTCAACGTCATTCAAGAAATTTTCTTCCGGGCATAGTACCGCGCAGGGTCCCGTTCCATAAAATCCCCTATGGTGTAATATTGAAATCCGCGTATATATCCGGAATAACGAATAGGCAAAAGACTATTCATTTCCACCATAGGCAAATATTTAATCTGAGCCATCCCAAACCATTCTCGCCGCCACCACAATCGGTCGGGGCGGCGGCGAGGTGATTTAGTTTACCGTTTCCCGGTTTGCTTAACTAAAATTCAATGCAATAATATTGGCAATACTCCCTGGCCTTGCATCGTCAATCATCAGAATACCTGATGGCGATGGGGCAGCCCACATGAGCAGATTGGCCACCCAGGGATTAATATACCCTGCAGCATCAAGCGGATAGCTGGCGTTGGATACACTGGTAAAATTAATGGTCCAGTCCGTATCCTTGTTAAACATTTTATTGTCAAGCGTTGGCTTAATATAATTGTCAAACTTGTTAGAGTCGCCTATGTTACTGTAACAGTCCTGAACATAAACCTGCGGTGCGGCAAATGGGTTAATACTGGCATCGCCGCCACCTGTATTGTCCGGCCACTCAATTTGATATTCCTTAAACGGCTTAGCAAGGTCGGTATGGACAGCCGGTTGATATCTCGCAAAAAAGAAAATTTTTCCTTTTGCATCTTTCAGTGCAGGAATGGTATCTGACAGGTAAACATGCGGGAAAACTTTATCACAGTTGGTTTTAAGGTAATCGAACAACAATGCCGAAAATCCGGTTGGCGTTTCGGGGGTGATCTGAATAAAAAAGAACTCATCCGGGTGGCTGGCAAGGTGATCCACTACCGTATTTACCACATAATTTAAATAAATGCCGGAATACGACCCGCTATGGTAGATTTCCCAGTTGTTTGCTACCCGCAAATCAAAATAGCGAACGCCCATGGCTGCCTGTTCGGCTATGGTGTGATTTTGGGTTTTGAGCCATTGAGTATTTTGTTCGGTGCCCGAGTCATGGCTGCCCGGTATAAACAACCTGTCCAGGGTATCCGTTCCCCGGCTCGCAGTTAATTTGGTAACCCAATCGCGGCCGTCCATATGATCCATTTTAATAAATTTCCAGAGGATCCTGAATGAACCGGCGGGGATGTTGTTGTACACCTTTACCTGCTCTGACGTGGGGGGCGCGATGTTCCAAAGGTCAATGCTTGTATTTTTCCCCAAATTTCCATTTTCACACTCGGCGTGCTTACCGCCGTAGTTCAATGTATAATATTGACCTATTTTTTTTACAATAAAAACGGTGTCCATTACCCATTCCTTTAAAATTAATTTTCCTCCATTTACAGAAACGCCATACCAGTATTTAAGCGGGTCGCTCATTTTTGCATATTTCAAATGGTACTGGTCGGGCTGGCCAGTTGCACCCAGATGAAAGGCCCATTCCGGATTCGAATTGCCACTAATGGCATCTGTTTTGTAAGGTTGCAGGCTAATCTCGGCATTGTTGGAAGCATTCTGGCCGCCAAGCCAGCAGCACTTATTTCCATTTCCGTCTTGTTCATATTGAGAAGGGAAAATCTGGAAGTTGATCAGGGTTAAATTGCTCATAAGGTTTAATTGGTGTTATTTGTGAATTAATGGTTAAGATTTGGGCGTAATTTATTCTATCATATGGGGTGGTCAGCCCCTTTTAACCGGTAGATTGGGTTTAGGATTGTAAAAGCATAAACAAATTTATGTTTTTCCGGGATTATCTAAGAATAATATTAGCATTGCTCAGGGACCTGTTCCGGAGACCGCAAGAGATGTTATTGACAGGAAAGCTGTCGCTATAAACTGACATTTGCCAAACCGTATCAAATGAATAAATGGTTAATTTTGCAACTGCTAAAAATTAAAAAATGTCTATAGCTACCGAAAACGAAAGAATTGGAATGCAGCAAGCCAGCGATGCTGTAGCCATTACGCTGAAAAAAATGCGGGAGTATGCCAAACCGGGGATATCCACAAAAGAACTTGACGACTACGGCGGCGAATTGCTGGCAACTTTAGGCGCAAGTTCCGCACCGGCTTTAACCTATAATTTCCCCGGAAATACCTGTATCAGCATTAATGGGGAAGTAGCGCATGGCATACCATCGGCCGATAAAATTCTTAAAGAAGGCGACCTTGTAAACATTGATGTATCGGCAGAACTTAATGGCTATTGGGCCGATAACGGAGGTTCTTTCGTTTTAGGACAGGATATTTACGGCCATGGCAAACTGGTTGAAGCATCGAAAGAGATTTTAAAAAAAGCGATCAGCAACATTAAAGGCGGTGTCCGGATCTCGGAGATTGGCAGATTGATTGAGACAGAAGCCAAAAAAGTCGGCTACACAGTAATAAAAAACCTGACCGGGCATGGCGTTGGCCGCAGTTTGCACGAAGAGCCACATGAGATTGCCAACTACTGCGACAGGAATTGCACTACGCGTTTTAAAAAGAATTCGGTGGTGGCGATAGAGACATTCATTTCAACACGGTCGACCATTGCCAATACACAAGCCGACGGCTGGACCCTGATGGGTAATAAAGGCGGTTTTGTTGCACAGCACGAGCATACCATTATGGTAACCGGCGGAGTGCCGGTAATACTCACAGCGCAAAACGGCATTTGGGATTAATTCTTTATTTAATACTAACCGCTAACAGATTTAACCAGCAGAAACACCCCGATACCTAACAAAATAAAATTCACAAAGCGTTCCGTTTTTTTGCGGAACACCCTGGAACGTTGTGAAACATGCTGATTATCAGCTGTTTTGTTATTTTTTCAATGGTTTAACATGTGTAAATAACTGATAATCATGTATTTGTATTGATAGATGCAATTAATTGATAATCAGGTATTTAATTTATTCTAACAGCTATTGCGCTAAAACCAGATGTAAACTTATTTTACGACAAGTCTTAATGACTGATCTCCGGATTACAAATTAAACCAGCGTGCTGCAGCCTTTTGGAGTTCGCTGAAATCCGGGTCTTTGTCAGTAGCCCAGGCGACAATCCCGTCAGGGCGTATCAGCACAGCGCTCAAGCCCAATTGTTCCTGCGCCCGGCCTGAAATATACCTGATCCGGTCGCCATATTCACCCGCCAAAGTTTTAAGTGAAGCATTCCCGTCAAAATCAAGCAGTATCCCCCGGCCATCATGTAGCAGGTGGCCAATTGTTATACCGTCTTCCAACTCAAAATTGGGAACGCTGCGGCCCGTCAGCGGATGTTCCGCATCAAGATCGTAATGTGTGTTAACACCCCAAACCCGTGCTGCAAAATAGGTGGCGCCATCGCGGGTACCCATAAGGTCGCGGATGATTGCGTACAGTGCGCGGGCTTGCGGGTCTGGTTTCATGATCGCTGCCTGGGCACGCGACCAATCCAGCACCTGGGCACCAATTGGGTGCCGTTCGGTATAATAATTATCCAGCAAGCCTTCCGGTGCTTTCCCGTGGATGGTTGCGGCGAGTTTCCAGCCAAGGTTAACGGCATCGCCCAGCCCAAGGTTCAGCCCCTGTCCGCCCAACGGTGCATGAATGTGTGCGGCATCGCCGGCTAAAAGTACCCGCCCGTTGCGGTAGGCAGTGGCCTGCCGTGCACGGTCGGTCCAGGTGGTAGCGATGTGCAGGGTGTTGATGGTAATGTTGGTGCCCGATACACGGCGCAGCACCTCCTGCACATGCTCAAGCGTGACTGTTTTGCCTGAGTCGTGAAATGCCCCACCATCAAAATCCTGTATCATCAGGTAACCCGGCTGCGACTGGAGATACATACCTGTTGGCGTAACGTTTCGGCCCGCGCGTAATTTCTCCGGGTCGGTTAGGTCGACTTTTGCAGTGTAGCCGGTAAATTTCGGTTCCGTACCCGCGAATTCAAAACCGCCCGCTTTGCGAACAACGCTACGGCTTCCATCGCAGCCCACAAGCCATTTACCTTTAAAAGAGTGGTCGCCCGACTGAACGGTCACCCCGTCCCCGGTTTGATGAAAGCCGGTAATGGCAAATCCGCGCCTGGTTACTACACCCAGTGCTTCTGCCCGGCGGGAAAATACCGTTTCAAGTTCTTCCATTTCGGAAATTAAACTGGTGGGGGTAGAACCCGGCAGGCGATACTTCCACTGAGAGGCATCGATATCCCCTTCATGAAATGGGATGCCGGCGAAGTGCCCCACCTGGCGGCGTGCCCCTTGCCCCGCGTTTTGGTGCGGGCTTTTAAGGCGTTTGTGTATTTCCAATTCTTCCAGCAGCCCGCGGCGGTAAAGCGCTTCAATAGTAGGCGCCGAAAGTCCTCTTATTCCAAAAGGCAGTTGCTTTAAAGGCGAGGATGGCTGTTCTGCCTTTTCCAGTACCAGAACCGAACATTTGGCCAGGGCCAGTTCACAGGCGAGGAACAGACCGACAGGCCCCGCACCGGAAATGATGACGTCGTATATGGATTGATCTTGTGCTGATTTATTGTTTTCAGGTGTTGCTTTCATATAGAATGATTGAAAGCACAAAATTCAGCAATACCCCTGCCTTAGGATTGTACAAACGCGACAAAATCGCTGCCTATAGCCTTTTTTCTTTCCTTTGCCTTTCGCGCGAATGCCCCCGGTGTGGTGCCGCTGTAGCGTTTGAATTCCCTGCTCAGGTGCGATTGGTCCGTATAGCCCAGTTCGTGGGCCAGGCCGGCAATGCCGGAGTCTGGATTGAGCCATAAATGGTTTCGTACCTGCTCAAAGCGTATCAGGCCCGATACATCTTTTACCGTATAGCCCGAAGATTGCCTGAAGTTCCTTTCCAGGGTACGCACCGTTGCATGGGCCGCCGCCGCTACCTGGCTCACCGGCAGGGCGCCGTTGGCATCCCTCATCGCAGCGCCAGCTTTGAACAGCATACTGTCAACAGCAACGCCTGACCTTGCATCCATGAAATATTGTGTCACCTGCGCCAGTGCTTCATCTATCCTGCCAGCATGGATCGACCTACTCAATGTGGATTGAAGCCGGGCGATAGGATGCTCAAATACGCGCACGCCGTCTTTACCGGGCTGCAGTCCGAGCAGGTCGAACACCGTCCAGGGAAAGCACCTGATCCCAATGACCTGTAAACGGTTTTTCGTATAAAAAGTAACGGGCTGATTGAGCAGCCCCATCATAAACGGTGACTGCAATGGCTGCAAGCTCCCATTGTTTGCAATGCTGCAGCCGCTCCCGAAATGAAAAATAATTTCAGCATAGCCATCAGGCTGTACCTCAAAACCCGATTGTAATTCGCCCACATCTCTGCTGTTATACCAAAAGCATTTTATGGTATTGCGTAGCTCTTCGGGTGGGGCATATTCCTGGTGGTGCATTTGGCACAAAGATAGCGTGCCTGGGGTATATTTTGCTTACTGCTGGTTTTTTCAACACACTATCGATATACACTTCCGAATACAAAAGCATTCAACTTTCGTCGAAGGCTCCCCGCCGGTTCAAGTGTCCCACTTGAACCCAAACCCGTGTCAGCGGGGGCTTTGTATTCCAGACCAGCATCAAACTGCTGCCTGCCTTATTAGTCCTGCTATAGCATTTTTTAAATTGGCCGATAATTATTTAATGCTGCTGGTTATTGTTTAGCCATTTTAACCGGCCTGAGCAGCGTTGAGAAGGTAAGAGAGCCCATTTTCCATTTGCCGTCTTCTTTCAAATAAACTTCAGTCACCATAAAGGCATGGGTAACTTCGTTTCCACCAACTACGGCCAGTAGGTCGATGTCATTTAACAGGATAGCCGTGTTACCAAAAATATTTACTGATGCACCGTACACTTCGGCTTTCTTATACCAGATAAAACCATTTTTGATGGTGTTTAGCTCCTGTGTTTTACCCCAACTTCCGCCCATATGTACAAAAACGCAATTCTCATTAAATAATCCGTTTAAGGTATCTACGCTTTTATTTGCCATCCATTGCCACTTGGCTCTGGAGAGATCAAGGATTTCCTGTTCTTCTTTCGTTGGCGCTGTTGTTGCATTCGGTAAGTGTGCCTGCGCGCGGGACAACTGGATACTGGCAATGCAAAAGAATATACCGATGATTGCTTTTTTCATAATTTCAAGTTTTAGTTTTAAAATGTGGTTTGATTTTTTTACTTGTTTTTTAAATCCTGCTTAGTCATTCATTTTTCTTTCGCCCAGCCATTTTACCATTTTCGGGTCACGATGATCAAAAAAGCTGCTTGTCTTGCTGTCTAATGTTTTGATAGCGTCCATATCTTCGCTGCTGAGTTCAAAATCCAGGCTATTCAGGTTTTCGGCCATTCTTTCTTTGCGGATTGATTTAGGAATCGCAACCACGCCGCGCTGCGTAAGCCAGCGAAGTACCACCTGTGCTATTGATTTATTATACTTACCACCGATGGAAAGTAGTAGTTCATTATGGAAAAGGTTGTTTTTGCCTTCGGCAAACGGCCCCCACGATTCTATCTGCACATGATTTTCTATCATGAATTGCTGCGCTTCGTTTTGTTGATGGAACGGATGAGTTTCTACCTGGTTTACTGCCGGAACAATGTCATTATTCACCATCAGGTCCATCAGCCTGTCGGGGTGAAAGTTGCTCACGCCTATGGCTCTGATTTTTCCCTCTTTATATAAGTCTTGCATAGCAAGCCATTCCCCATATACATCGCCGTAGGGCTGATGGATGAGGTACAGATCCAGGTAGTCGAGCTGCAATTTTCTTAAAGAGCTTTCGAAAGTCTTTTTTGCACCTTCATATCCGTTTGATTGTATCCAGAGTTTGGTTGTGATAAACAATTCCTCACGGGGGACGCCGCTGTTTTTGATCGCCCTGCCAACCGCTTCTTCGTTCATATAGGATTGCGCGGTATCAATCAAACGGTAGCCGGTCTCAATTGCGTCTATCACACTTCTCTCACACTCTGCCAGGTCGGTCACCTGGAATACGCCGAATCCCAAGACTGGCATTTCAACGCCGTTATTTAATTTTACTGTTTGCATAGATGATATTTGAAAGAACAAAGGTGAGGCGTTTTATCGATCCTGATAGGATATAGATTACGGATGTTTGTACCATTTTTACTGATTACGAAAGAGACAATGGTCAATTGATATATTAAGTAATAACTTTGATTACAGTAAATGAAGGATATGGATAAGATGTTAAGATTCAATACGATCAGCGAATACAATGCGTTTAACAATAATGTCACAAAACACCCGCTGGTTAGCGTTGTCGATTTTTCAAAGGCAGCCCCCAGGAGCGGTTCGCGTATGTATTTTGGGTTTTATACGATATTTCTGAAAGATGTGAAATGCGGTGATCTGGTTTATGGCAGAAATACTTACGATTACCAGGAAGGTACAATGGTGTTTATGGCGCCCGGACAGGTGGCCGGCGTAAACAGCAACGGCGAGATTTATCAGCCGAAAGGTCATGGAGTTGTGTTTCACCCCGATTTTATACATGGTACTTCGCTTGGCCGGCATATGCAGGAATATAGTTTTTTTAACTATCAATCAAATGAAGCACTGCACCTGTCGGATCGGGAAAGGGCTATTGTGCTGGATTGTTTTGCAAAGATTAACTATGAACTGGATCATACCATTGATAAGCACAGCAAAAGGCTTATCACAACAAATATCGAATTGCTTTTGGGTCATTGTATCCGTTTCTACGACCGCCAGTTTATTACACGCGATCATATTCACAGCGGAATCCTGGAAAAATTTGAGCAGATATTGAACGTCTATTTTGAATCTGAAAAACCACAGACCATCGGTCTACCCTCAGTAGCTTATTGTGCTGATGAGTTGCACCTGTCTCCAAACTATTTTGGCGACCTGGTAAAAAAAGAAACAGGCAAAACGGCTTCTGAATATATCCAGGCCAAACTTATCAATGTAGCTAAGGAGCGGATATTTGACACCGGAAAAACGGTTAGCCAGATTGCTTATGAGCTCGGTTTTAAATATCCCCAGCATTTTGCGCGGTTATTTAAGCAGCAGGTAGGGCATACGCCGATGGAATATCGTTCATTGAATTAAGTCTAAGTCGCAATAATTAGGATCGAACTGCTGTCCACCCCCGCCGGTTCAAGTGTCCCACTCGAACCCGACTCTATGTCAGCGTCCCGCTGATGTATCCCAATAATTGCTTGGCGTTTTTCCGGCTTCGTAAAGCGGTTAATGAAAGCGATACACTTACACATTCGGGTCTCAACGAGCGGCAAAAAGCTAAAAAACAAGGTGTAATAGCTGTTCAAAGAAAACTCTTGTTGCTGACATACTCTCTCTGGAAAACGGGCCGGGAATATTTGGAAAATTGTGCCTGATTTATTTGTTTTTTTACACAGTATGACGCTTGAACCGGCGGATTATTTATGGACAAACTGGCTCCTGACACGACTCAAAGTTTCTCTTGAAACCCCAAGATAGGAAGCGATCATATGTAACGGCACACGATTAAAAATGTCCGGAAATCGCGTTATAAAATTTTGATATTTTTCTTCTGTACTGTAACTGATCGCACTCATAACCCTGTTTTGAATGGCGTCGTAACTTCTTGCTAAAAGATTATCTGTAAAGCTCTTAAATTTGGGTATGGTATTCAGCAGATGTAGAAAATCGGGCTTGTCAATCAAGATAACCTCACAATTTTCCAGGGCATCAATATTACACCTGGACGGATTGCCATTATTATAACTTTCACGGTCGCTGATCCACCAATTTTCTACAGCAAAACGGAGTACGTGTTCTGTTCCATCGTTGCCTGCCGCGTACATGCGCAGGCAGCCTTTTACAATGAAACAGTTGTAATGACATACATCCCCTTCCTGGAGCAGGTATTGCCTTTTTCTGACCTTTTTTTCGATGGAAACAGCGTGGACGGCATTAATTTCTTCGGCATTCAAATCCGCTTTTTCCTTTAAATAGTTTTCGAATACTTCAAACATGCCTGATGATATTAAACAAATCTATTTAAAAATCGCCCCAGGCGCAATTTCAATTATTAAAATGGTATACAGGTGACCATGGAAAGCAATAGCCGTGACATTTATCACATGTTTTTTGCGCCATATCTCCTTGTCCTGCCTGAACTGATTAGTCGACCTTTGTATCAAATTTAAATATTAAGATCATGAGACTAAAAAATAAAGTAGCCGTCATTACCGGTGGAAACAGCGGAATCGGCTTTGGTATCGCCAAAGAATTTCAACTGGAGGGTGCAGTCGGCGTAATCGTTGGTAAGACCCAGGAAACACTTGACAGTTCGGTAGCTCAGCTTGGTGAGGGTTTTATCGCCATCAACGCAGACGTAACGAAACAGGAAGACCTTGACCGCCTTTTTAAGCAAACCTTTGAAAAATTTGGTAAGATCGATATCGTCGTGGCCAATGCAGGTGGAGCGGCGACCGGAGCGACCCTGGGTTCTGTTGCAGACATCGGTGAAAAAGATTACGATCTGACCATGGACCTCAATCTGAAGAGCGTATATTTCACTGTCCACAAAGCCCTCCCATATATGAATGACGGTGGCTCAATCATTATGATCGGTTCGAACGCTTCACACCGCGGGTATCCTTCATTATCGCTATACGGCGGTGCAAAAGCTGCTGTTGTTTCATGGGCCAGGGGCTTTTCGCTTGACCTGCTGGAGCGTAAAATAAGGGTTAATGTAGTTTCTCCTGCGGCTACTGATACACCGGTGTTTGAAAAGTTTATTCCGGCAGACCAGGTAGAAGCTGTTAAAAAGGCAATAGTAGGCGGTATCCCGGCCGGTCGTATCGGACAACCTGTAGATATTGCAAAGGCAGTGGTGTTCCTCGGTTCAGACGAATCCTCCTTTGTAATTGGAACAGAAATCCTTGTTGACGGAGGTTCTGTTAACCTTGCACCATTTGCTTAATCATAACAATACCACTGCTAACCGGGTAAGTTTTGTGGCGGATAATATTGCGCCATGCGATCTTGAAATAATTTTTAAACATATAATTGCCGTTTAATTTTTCGGGAGACCAATTTGGAATAGTCTCACGATGTAAAATTACCGGCGCAAATTGTTGACGGCTGCCCAAATTATAAGATGATCCGGCTGCGTGACGTGGTTAATGTAAGCGATATGTTTACACATTCGGGTTAAAGCAGGATGCCTGAACCGGCGTAAAAAGTGTAGGCAAAGTCTGCAAGCAACCTCGTTCGAAGCTCACTGGCTTTGAACAGTAGCGTTCGAAATTTTGAACCCAGGCCCTGCGTTTTATAGCCCTTTTACAATTGCCAGCGACTTGTCGACATGGTCGGTAGGTGAAATGTGATCGGTGTTTGACGAAAACACGGCAACAATTTTACCGTCTTTACCGATGACGAAAGTGGTTCGCGGGATGAAACCGTGATTAAGGTCCTGGCCGAGCGCGTCCTTAATTCCCAGCTTTCCGGGTGACATGGTAAGGCCGTAGGTTGCCGCAATTTTGCCGTCAGCGTCGGAAGCGACGGGGAATTTGCCTGCACAGTAATTCGGGTCGGACGAAAATTTATTCAGCCGCTGAATATCGTCTGCAGATACACCGATAATGGTAGCTCCCGCCGCAGTAAATTTATCCTTCAGTTCGGCGAAGGCGTGCGCTTCTGCATCACAGCCGCCGGTATAGGCAGAAGGATAGAAATAGACCACAACGGGGCCTTTGGCAAGAGCATCCTTTAGTGAAAAATCAAATGCACTGCCGGCCAGGCTGGCCTGGGTGGTAAATACAGGTGCTGCGTCTCCTTTTGATAACATCGCCGGTTGGGCAAAGCCAGACCGGGTTACCAGGAGTGAAAAGCTGAAAATTAAAAAAGATAGGCAATAATATTTCTTGAACATGGCGGATTGTTTTGACTTATTAATGAATGGTGTTTTTATCAAATTTACAATAGTCTGCAGAGAATCAACTCATATGTCATCAAAATTTTACTGTGGCTATCCCCGCCGGTTCAAGTGTCCCGCCGGTTCAAGTGCCCCACTTGAAGCCAAACCACAGTCAGCGTCCCGCTGACGTATCCCAATGATGGCATGGCGTTTTTCCGACTTCGTACCCCTTCATCCCAAGCCTACTGCCCATAGTTCTCATCCTGCATAAGCGCCAGCACCACTCTATGCGCCGTTTTTTTCTCCCAGCGTGCTATCAGCCAGGCGATAAAGCTCAACGTGAAGATATCGTTATTCTCAGCCCGGCCTGCCAGGTTTAAAACGGTATTTCTGTACGCCGTATCAAAAACCACATCGGGTTTTTGCAGGTACTTTTCAACCATCCGCAGAAACAACAGCACGCGTTCTTCCGAAGTTTTCAGCAGGTACTTCTTATACCGGCGCCTGAAACTGGTTAACCGCGACATGGCAAGCTCGATGTTACCGAATTGTGCCTGCACCAAAATTTCCATCAGGTTCTTTCGGATGGTCCATAACATACCCATTTTTTTTTCGTACCAGGCATCGGTGCGCGTCAGTAAAGTCAGCTGTTTTAAACTTCCCCGGTCATTGCACAGGGCTAAAAACATGGCCAGGCATATGCGTAAGTCCTCAATATCTTCCGGTTTCGATTTGTGCTTCGTTTTGAAGAGTGACGCCTGCAATAGCGTGATGGCGTCGTCAGCAAAACCGGTATAGAACAGGTTGAGCGCAGCGAGTAACTGGTGGCGTAAATAAAACAGCGCGTAATAGCGGTTATCCGTCGCCATTAAGTCCATCATTTCTCTAAGATAGGATAAGCTCCCTGCGAAATTCTTTCGCCTGAGGTGAAAGTTCGCCAAAAAATATAAAATGGAAATATGGTAAAAAAGATAGGGGTGTTTTTTATGCGCCTGGCCATGTATAAACCGGTTCGTTAGATTGACATAACGCTCTATCAATCCATAATTCTGCTGTATCGCCGCGTATTCATTCGCGATGAAAAGGATCTGGTAAACAGACTTATAGGTCATCAGGTCCTGTAAGGAAATTTTGTACTTCCGGATCGTTGTTATTATCAGGGCCGTCAAATTAACGATCTTCCCTTCCAGGTGGATCTCCTGTAGTTCACGCCGCAAAAAGGCATAGGCCATATGGAGCTTGGCCTCGCGTTGCATGTCCGCCTGGTTCCGCAGGAAACGCGCGGTCAAAGCTTCGAGGTCTTCTGCTTCCGGCAAATGAGCGTACTGTATTTTCAACAGCAAAAGCTCATTCAATAAATTAAACTGCTCCAAATGTTCAGCCAGCCGTTCAGCCTTATCCAAACATTTAAACGCTATTTTAAACACGTTGTTTTCTAACAAAAAACGCCCGACTACCACCAGCCGCAATGCATCGTAGGTGTCGGTATTGCTTTCAAAGGTTTTCTGCGATAAAAATAACAGCAAATTATCCTGCAATCTTTTACGTAAAGCATGGTATGCATCATTATTTTTCTTCGGATCGTAGAGTTTGTTTAAGCTATGGATATCGTCAGTTTCTATCAAATCAAGTAAAGCTAAATTTTTTACATCCAACCTTTTGTTTTTTAGCTGTAAAAACTGCCTGAAAAGCTTTTTGTCAGCACTATTGAGCAGGTTGATCAACTCCGAAAGCGAATCCATACAGATATGTTAATGTATCTAAAGATACAAAAATTGCTAAATTATATCGTCAGTAATTCTTACATTCTGCTTTTGGCGGGTCTGTTTCATATCGCACATTTGCTTTCATTATTAATCATTAAAACAAATTAAACATGGAACCGCTACAACACACAACAGAACAAACTTCACCTGCTGTAAACGTTAGAAACCCGTTTAAACCGACTGCTGCCTTTATAGGGGCCTCCTGGTTTGCCTTATTAACAGGAACGGTGGGATACTGCGTCGGCTTATGGAATGCAGGTATGCAGCTAAACGAAAAAGGCTATTATTTCACTATTTTATTGTTTGGCTTATTCGCCGTCATCTCGGTACAAAAAAGTGTGAGGGACAGGGCTGAAGGACTTGCCGTTACCGACCTTTATTACGGCCTGAGCTGGTTTGCTACCATTGCCGCAATGATCCTGCTAACCATTGGCTTGTGGAATGCTGATCTCGCGCGAAGTGAAAAAGGCTTTTACGCCATGGCATTCTGCCTGAGCATGTTTTCGGCTATTGCCGTACAAAAGAACACCCGCGACGCGAAGATGTTTGAGGTTAAAGAGCTGTAACGTAGCGGTTGCCACCCCGCAGCGCCTTGCCTGGCAAGCCTGCGGGGTTTATTTACTTACCTTATCCTCAATCCAAAAACGCCAGCACCAAAGCTTCCCATTCCTTTTCCAAAGAAATGTCCGGGCGGGTTTGCCGGGCTTTGTTGTACCAGTAATCGGCATTCCAAATATCGCCTTCTTTACGGTGCAGGTAGGCATGTACCCAAGCCGATGCCTGGTCTGTCAGATGATCTACCTGGGCATGTGCCTGGTGCCAGTCGCCTTTGCCATCATACCACAGGCTTCTTAACTGCACAGGAAGCCCGGCAATGGGCTCTTCCAATTTCAACGACTCTTTAAATTCAGTTAAAGTTTTCATTGGGGAATGTTTTTTATACAGTGAAAGTGGTTAGTACTTGAAGTTTTTAAAAATACAAAAACATTCCGGTGTCGTGCCAAACAAAAAAAGCCTTCAACTTTTGCTGGACGCTTTTGTAACGGAAGGAGGATCGAACTGCGTCCGTCCGGCAATTTGGCGGACGGATCTGAATCCTGCGCATTAACCATCTGAACTGCCAAATTTATCCCGGATAATATTCCAGGCAAGTTTTCTGCCCCGGGTTGATTTTAGGTGGTTTTCTCTTTTAATGGCTTCTGTTTTGGTTTGATATTCTTTTGTGTAAGCAATTACTCATGGACGATATTTGATGGTATGACCTTTGGTGGCTAACTCATTATGCGATAAGAAGCGGTTGGGTAGATCGGAAGTATAACCAATATAAATTTGGTTGAATTTTACAGAATATAATACGTAAACAGTAAACATAAGGCAATATAAACAAGAAAAGCCATCCGTCGATGCCGGATGCCTTTCTGTCAGTAGCCCTGAGTACACAAATAAAACAACATTTTATGCGAGATTTGCGAAAAATGGCATTTTAGTTCATTGGCAATCTTCTGTTACAATGATCATCAGTAGTTTAATCTTGTTAATTTTCTTAATTCTGTAAAGCTGATATTTCTGTCTATAAACCCCACAAGTTTTGGAGGCAAAATAGTCAATGTTTCTCGTCTGGTCAGAAAATAGCCACACTCTTGGCATTGTTCTTTATAGGCATCAACAGCCTGTGATAGCGTATAATGTCCACGAGAAAGGTACGGAGTATCAAAATTCAGACCTGTTTTTTGGCGTGCTGCATTTATACCTAATCCATGTCTGTTCAAATATCCGGCTAAGCGTGAAAAACCATGGTCAACAAGGTTTTTACGGGTAAGAAAGCGACCATGTTTTTCGCATATGCTTTTGTATTCCTCAATAATTTCTTCGTGCGTACACATGGGGATGCGAACCCTATATAGTAGATACCCTAAATCGCACTCCTGACGGATAGCTTCATAGCCTCCATATTTGATGATAGCTTGTGCAAGTGCACGAAAATTCAAAGCATATAACTCCTCTCCGGTTAAATATTTGTTATTCAATAAACAAATAGTTTTATAATCAGCAATGGTTTTTTCTTTGGAATAATAGTTTCTGGATATTTGACGCGATTTTAGTTTCAATTGCTGCGCAACATTAAAAAGTGAGCCATGATATTTATAAATAGCATGGGCTAACCCGGACAAATTATTTTTATAAAGCTCTTTGTGAGTTGGCATTCTGTCATATTTTTTAATTATTGGCAGAAGCGCCTTATTTACATTCTTAAAATTAGCCCAATAGGTACTGGGTTTAATACAGCAGTCTTCATGATTTTTAGATGCGTTTAACCTGAAACGGTTTTTGTCTAATAATGCTAATACGTCCCGTTCAACTAATTCAATGCGCTGACAAAATATTTCCTTTTGCAGAATAATATATTTTTTCTTTAATCGCTTATAAAGTTGAATCTTCTTTTCCATCTTTATGGAATAAGCATCACACCCCTTTCTGTAATATCCGGCAATCTCGATATATGTATTTCCTATCAGAAAATCGCACTTATACCTGTACTCATCGGAGATTTTAACATGGACACCGTGAGGAATATTATACTTGAAAAGAATATTATCAAAAATACATTCATAAGAG
>Ga0207076_1051_pt1 | contig 29693 bp, 22 predicted proteins | sample Alteio_BWMinHeat_62_FD_153568 | JGI IMG/M metagenome (GOLD analysis project Ga0207076, IMG submission 153568) | Enriched cells from forest soil in Barre Woods Harvard Forest LTER site, Petersham, Massachusetts, United States -... | ecosystem: Environmental > Terrestrial > Soil > Temperate forest >... | reverse complement strand
ATTTCAATATTGCCGAAGTATGCTGCCACCGCTGGGCCAACGATCCGGCAACGGCATCCGGCATTGCCGTGTATTTCGAGGATGCGGATGGTAAAAGCTCGGTGCTGAGCTATGCCGAACTACAGCAGCAGGCTAACCAGTTGTCCCAGTTGCTGAGCCGGCAAGGCGTCAAGCGCGGAGACGTGGTTGCCAGCATCTTGCCGCAGCGCCCGGAAACGGCGGTGGCGCTGATGGCCTGCCTACAACTGGGCGCGATCGCGATGCCCCTGTCTTTCCTGTTCGGGCCGGAAGCATTGGAATACCGGCTGCAGCATAGCGAAGCGGTGGCGTTGATCGTCGATCAAAGCGGAGCGGAAGCCTTCCGGCAAATCCGTTCCGCCTGCCCCACCGTGAAAAGCGTCATCGCGCTGGATTGCCAGATAGAGCACTCGCTGGACTGGCGCCTGCAAGCTGGCGCGATGCCAGCGACATTTGAAGCGGCGGATACCCGTGCTGTCGATCCGGCCATTTTGATCTACACCAGCGGCACCACCGGCGCACCGAAGGGCGCGCTGTTGCCGCACTCGGCCATTATCGGCAACCTGACCGGTTTCGTCGCTTCGCAAAACTGGTTTCCGCAAGCGCAGGACGTATTCTGGTCGCCGGCCGACTGGGCCTGGACCGGCGGACTGATGGATGCCCTGCTGCCTAGCCTGTATTTCGGCAAGCCCATCGTCGGCTACCAGGGCCGGTTTTCAGCGGAGACTGCGTTTTACCTGATGCAGAAATACGCGGTCACCAATACCTTCCTGTTCCCGACCGCGCTGAAGATGATGATGAAGGCCTGCCCCGAACCGCGCAGCACCTACCGGCTCAGCCTGCGCGCGATCATGTGCGCCGGCGAAGCGGTAGGCGATACCGTGTTCAACTGGTGCCAGTCTGCGCTCGCGGTGACCCCCAATGAAATGTTCGGCCAGACCGAAATGAACTATATCGTCGGCAATAGCGTGCAACAGTGGCCGGCCAAGCCCGGTAGCATGGGACGCCCGTATCCCGGACACAAGGTCTCCATCATCGACGACGACGGCAATGAAGTCGGCGTCGGCCAGAGCGGCGAAGTCGCGATGCAGAGACGGGATATCCACGGCGCGCCGGATCCGGTCTTTTTCCTCGGCTACTGGAAAAACCCTGAGGCTACCCGCAACAAGTTCACCGGAGACTGGTGCCGCACCGGCGACTTGGCGCTGCGCGATGCCGACGGCTACCTGTGGTACCAGGGCCGGGCCGACGACATGTTCAAGGCAGCGGGCTATCGCATAGGCCCGTCGGAGATAGAGAATTGCCTGGTCAAGCATCCGGCAGTGATGAATGTTGCGGTAGTGCCCAAGCCGGACAAGGAGCGCGGCAACCTGGTCAAGGCCTATGTCGTTTTGAGCGCCGGCTACCATGGCGATGAAAAATTGACTGCGGAGCTGCAGGCTCATGTGCGCGGCAAGCTAGCGCCTTACGAGTATCCGAAGGAGATAGAGTTTATCGACGCCCTGCCGATGACGACGACAGGCAAGGTACAGCGGCGGGTTTTGCGTTTGCGCGAAGAGGAACGCGCCAAAGAGTCACACTGAAAAACGACGGATGGGTGAAACGGCATCCGTTTCACCTGCTCTTTCAGCTTCTCATTGCGCCCGCGGTTCGGCGCGCGATTCGGCCCGCACCATGTCGCCGGGCTTGATCTCGCCCGCCCTCGCCTCGGTCGACAGCTCCCCTATGGAAAACAGCGGCTGCACCTGGGCGATGGCGACTGTGCCGACCCGCATTTCCGGCATGCCCAACACTGCCTGCTGTGCGGTAGTCAGCGGCATTTCATTCTTCAGCCTATACACAGCCAGCACGTCTCCCGCTGCAATGGCGGAGGTCGCCCCTGCATCCAGCAATACCTGCCCCTTATTGACGCGCAAGACCCTGGCGGACAGGGGTATCTGGCTCAAGTCGGCGTCGATCTCTTCGGCAAACTGGTCCAGCATCCCGTCAATCGCCTTACCCAGGCTGGTGGAGAAAAAGTTCTTGCTGCCGAAAGTCTTTTCCCGCCCTACCAGCACATTGTCCTGCACCCGCTTTTCCAGCCTGTGCGTGGCAAGCACGCTGCCGGTGGCGCCGTCATAGACGGTCAGTTCAACATCGATATCGCGTCGCTCGGTATTCGACAGGCCGAGATATTTCTTTTCAAGTGATCTTTCCGCGCTCTTGATCGTGCCCGACAAGACGAACTGGCCGTCGTTGGCGTCTGCCAACTGGCGTATCATTTTCAGCGACGGCATCTCACCGCGCCTGCCGCTGCCGAGCAGGGAATCCGCTTTCCTGACCAGATATTTCCCGGACCGCTGCAGGCGCTCCAGCAGCTCCTTGGCAAAACCGTTGGCGATATCGTTGATGTCCTCCACCTGCCCCGGCTCATCGATATTGAAGGCGCTGGCCACCAGTTTTTTCTTGTACGGCGGCGGCGCAGGAGGTACGGGCTTGGCTGTTTCCATGTCCATCACCGGCATCACCTGCACTCCGGCATCAGCAGGCGCTGCTTCCTGCTGCTGTGCGTGCACACCCAGCGAAACCGACCAGGCCAGCAGCGCACACACCAGGGTCCATACCGATCGAGAACTCATGCACCACTCCAGATAAAAGAACTTGATTGTAATTACGGCCCCAATACCGGCATCTTTAATAAAAGACCGTCTAGCAGACTGTTACAGTTCGTTAGCTTCAAGCCTGCAGGATTTTCAGTTCCGCCTCACTGAATCCGGCGGCGCGCCTGGCTTCGATATTGAACGGCGGGCGCATCTGCGGAGCGCGGTATTGCCTGGCCAGCGCATCATAGGCCGCCAGAGGGTCCAGCCTGCGCTGTTCGCACAAATACGCAAACCAGCGATTGCCTATGCCCACGTGGCCGATCTCGTCGCGCAAAATAATATCCAGTATCCCCGCCGCAGCAGTGTCTCCGGCTTGCGCCAGCTTGGCGCGCACCGCCGGTGTCGCATCCAGGCCGCGCGCCTCCATCGTGCGCGGCACCAGCGCCATCCTGGCCAATACGTCGCCGGCGGTTCTTTCGGTCAATTCCCACAGGCTATTGTGTGCAGAAAAATCGCCATACTGGAAACCCAGCGCAACCAGATGGTCTGCCAGCAAACCGAAATGATAGGCTTCCTCCTGCGCCACCTGCAGCCAGTCGCTGTAGTAGGCCGCCGGCATATCCGGAAAGCGCCAGACCGCATCCAGCGCCAGGTTGATCGCATTGAATTCTATATGCGCCAGCGCATGGATCAGCGCCGCGCGCCCCTCCAGCGTGTTCATCGCCCTGCGCTTGACCTGCAGCGGCGCCACCAGCTCCGGCTTGTCCGGCCGGCCGGGGATATTTGCAGATTCAGCAATCGGCGCCGACGCGTCCAGGCTCAGCTCATTGCGCAGCCAGCCTTCCCGCAGCTCGCGCACGCCAGCCGCCTTTAGCCGCGCATCCGTCTGTGCCAGCCAATACATCGCCGCCCGGCGCAATTCGGTTCCTGGCCCGCTCCCGGTAAGACCCGAGCCGGCTAAAGAGGAATTTACTGCTGAAGACTGTGAGTTCATACCAAGGGCGTTAAAATAGAGGGTTAAAGCAAAAGAACAGCTATATCCCTCTATTTTACGGAAGAATTCCATGGCCATATACCAATTAGCTGATCTTGTCCCAGAAATCGCCCCCACAGCCTATATTACCGACAGCGCCACCATCATCGGCAAGGTCAGCATAGAGGCCAATGCCAGCGTCTGGTTTGGCGTAACCATGCGCGGCGATAATGAATTGATCACGATCGGCGAAAACAGCAATGTGCAGGAAGGCTGCATATTGCATACCGATCCGGGCTTCCCGCTGGTAGTTGGCAAAAACGTGACTGTCGGCCACCAGGCCATGTTGCATGGCTGCACTATCGGCGAGGGGTCGTTGATAGGAATACAGGCCGTGATACTGAACGGCGCCAAAATAGGCAAGAACTGCCTGGTCGGCGCCGGTGCGCTGGTGACCGAGGGCAAGGAATTTCCCGATAATTCGCTGATTGTCGGCTCGCCGGCCAAGGCAATAAGAACTTTAACTGACGAAGACGTCTTGCGTATTCAGGGAAACACCCAAAATTACGTAAGTCGTGGGCAAGCTTTCAAGACCCAATTAAAGAGAATTGGCTAAATAATGGTAGATACTTTACAAAAATTCATGTTCGAGCACGCAAGCGTGCGCGGAGAACTGGTGGAAATTTCCGATACCTGGCAGCAGATATTGTCGCATCAGCAATATCCACAGGCAGTGAAAACCATCCTGGGTGAACTGGTGGCGGCTTCTGCCCTGCTAAGCGCCAACCTGAAGTTCGACGGCACCATGGTCATGCAGATACATGGCGACGGTCCGGTCAAACTGCTGGTGGTCGAGTGCGATGGGGAATTGCATATACGCGCCACCGCCAAACTGGCGCCGGATGCGGTGATACCTGACGGCGTCGGGCTGGCGGAACTGGTGCATGCGCACGGCAACGGCCGCTTCGTGATTACGCTGGATCCGAACAACAAACTGCCGGGCCAGCAAGCCTACCAGGGCATCGTGCCGCTGGACGGCGATACGATTGCAGTCATCATCGAAAACTACATGCAGCGCTCCGAACAGCTGGATACCAAGCTGTGGCTGGCGTCCAACGACCAGATATCGCGCGGCATGCTGTTGCAAAAACTGCCGAAGACCGGCGGCACGGAATCCAAGGTGGAAGATGAAACCGAAGCCTGGAATCGCGCCGTCACGCTGGGTGGCACGCTGAAACAACAAGAGTTGCTGGATACCGACATCGACACGCTATTGCATCGCCTGTTCTGGGAAGAAACCATACGCGTATTCGACCCGCAGCACCCGACCTTCCAGTGTAACTGCTCGCGCGAGAAGGTCGGCAATATGCTGAAGATGCTGGGTGAAGAAGAAGTGAATACCGCCGTCAATGAACTGGGCAAGCTGGATATCAATTGCGATTTCTGCGGCAAGCACTATGGCTTTGACAAGGTGGATTGCGCGCAGTTGTTTGTGGCAGCCACCCTGATAGAAGCAACTGCCAGCGCAAGCGACAGCAAGCACTGATTTCAAGCAGTAAACATCAAAAATACCGCAAGGATGTTTATCTTGCGGTATTTTCTTTTGCGGGTTTGGGAGGAATGCCGGCAGGCGGCGCAGTCGGAGCAGAAGGTGCTGACGCCGTGCCGGCATCCAGGATCTGCACAAAGATTTCGTCTTTCTTGATCATGCCCAGTTCAAAACGGGCGCGCTCTTCGACCGCGCCGGTACCGGTCTTCAGGTCTTCTACTTCCGATTCCAGCTTGCCGTTGCGCTCTTTCAGCCCATCGTTATGGGCTTGCACCTGGCTTACCTGGCGGTCCAGCTCCCAGACGCGCAGCCAGCCGCCCTTACCCAGCCACAGCGGGTACTGGATCAAGAACAACAGGGTAGCAAGTGCCAGCGCAATCAGACGCATTCAACAACCACATATCCAATAAACAGGGAAACTCAAAAAAAAGGGGAACTGCGTTCCCCCTTTTCATTGAAACTTACTTCAGATTATAAAACGCTTCGCGTCCCGGGTAGCTGGCGATTTCGCCCAGGTCTTCTTCTATGCGCAATAATTGGTTGTATTTTGCCATACGATCGGAACGGGACAAAGAGCCGGTCTTGATTTGCAGTGCATTGGTGCCCACTGCGATATCGGCGATCGTGCTGTCTTCGGTCTCGCCGGAGCGGTGCGAAATCACGGCGGTATAGCCTGCACGCTTTGCCATTTCGATCGCGGCAAAAGTCTCGGTCAGGGTGCCGATCTGGTTGATCTTGATCAGGATGGAATTGGCGATACCTTTTTGTATGCCTTCCTTCAGGATCTTGGTGTTGGTGACGAACAGGTCGTCGCCGACCAGCTGCACCTTCTTGCCCAATACTTCAGTCAGCGTGGCCCAGCCGTCCCAGTCGTTTTCCGCCATCGCATCTTCGATAGAGATGATAGGGTATTTGTCGACCCAGGTCGCCAGCAGGTTGGTGAAGTCGGCGGATGACAGGGTCAGGCCCTCGCCTTCCAGATGGTACTTGCCGTCTTTGTAGAATTCGCTGGCAGCGCAATCCAGGCCCAGCGCGATTTGCGTGCCTGGCTCATAGCCCGCGGCTTCAATCGCCTGGATGATCAGCTTGATCGCTTCTTCATGGTTTGCCACGGAAGGAGCAAAGCCGCCTTCGTCGCCGACCGCAGTGGTCAGGCCCTTGTCGTGCAGGATTTTTTTCAGTGCGTGGAATACTTCGGCACCGTAACGCACCGCTTCGCGGAAAGTAGGCGCGCCGACCGGGATGATCATGAATTCCTGGATGTCCAGGTTATTGTCGGCGTGGGCGCCGCCGTTGATCACGTTCATCATCGGTACCGGCAATTGCATTGCACCTGAACCGCCGAAATAACGGTACAAAGGCAAGCCGGCTTCTTCCGCCGCGGCCTTGGCAACTGCCATCGATACTGCCAGCATTGCATTCGCGCCCAGGCGGCTCTTGTTTTCAGTGCCGTCCAGGTCGATCAGCGTGCGGTCCAGGAACGCCTGCTCATTCGCATCCAGGCCCATGATCGCTTCGGCGATTTCAGTATTGATATGCTCGCAGGCTTTCAATACGCCCTTGCCCAGGTAACGGGACTTGTCGCCATCGCGCAATTCGATTGCTTCGCGGGAACCGGTCGACGCGCCGGACGGTACAGCCGCACGTCCCATCACGCCAGACTCGAGCAACACATCACATTCCACTGTTGGATTGCCGCGTGAATCAATAATTTCACGGCCGATAATATCAACGATAGCACTCATTCAATTCTCCTAAACAATGCAATAATAAAATTCTTATTTATATCTGTGTTGGTGTCTGCTTTTGCATTTGGTGGACTGCGGCAGCCGGTTAGAAAGCGCCTGCCGCAATCCACCAGCCCTGGTCCAGGCTGGCTGCGAGATAAAGGGGCATTTGATCTTTGATGTTTGCAGAGGCACTTGTTTTGCAAGCGCTCCTGGTTCGACGAACTCAAAAGCTTTTTTCTCTCACCTCTTTTCCTCGCATCCGCGAAAAAGAGGGGACATATGTCTCACTACTGCTTATTTACTATCTTATTACTAGCTTCTTACTATCTTACTATGCAGGCGTTGGCGGGTTTCATCCGCATCCGAATATTCAACATGCGAATGCCCGCATACAGGAGAATGCCGCACCTTGTGCCGATACCGCGTGTGCACTTACGCCGCAAACTGCCTGCAAAGCCACTTCTTATGCAAAACTGGATTCCAGGAATCCGTTTTTCTTGACCACGCGATCGAGTTCGATCAAGGTGGCCAGCAATTCCTTCATGCGCCCCAAAGGCACCGCGTTCGGGCCGTCGGACATGGCCTCTACCGGGTTAGGATGGGTTTCCATGAACAGGCCGGAAATACCCACAGCCACCGCCGCACGCGCCAGCACAGGAACAAACTCGCGCTGACCGCCAGAAGAAGTGCCCTGGCCGCCCGGCAACTGCACCGAATGCGTCGCATCGAACACGACCGGGCAATTGGTTTCACGCATGATCGCCAGCGAACGCATGTCGGATACCAGGTTGTTGTAGCCGAAGGAAACGCCGCGCTCGCAAGCCATGAACAGGTCTTCCGGCAGGCCGACTTCCAGCGCCGCCGCCCTCGCCTTGGCGATCACGTTGATCATGTCGTGCGGAGCCAGGAACTGGCCCTTCTTGATATTCACCGGTTTGCCGGACTGCGCGCAAGCCTTGATGAAATCGGTCTGGCGGCACAGGAAGGCTGGTGTTTGCAACACATCGACCACGGCCGCGACGGGTTTGATTTCGTCGATTTCGTGGATATCGGTCAGCACCGGCACCTGGATCTGCTTCTTGACGTCGGCCAGGATCTCCAGGCCTTTTTCCATGCCCAGTCCGCGGAACGACGTGCCCGATGAACGGTTGGCCTTGTCGAACGAGGATTTGTAGATAAAAGGAATGCCCAGTTCAGCGGTAATTTCCTTCAACTGGCCCGCAGTATCCATCGCCATTTGACGCGACTCGATCACACAAGGGCCGGCGATCAGGAAGAATGGCTGGTCCAGGCCAACCTCAAATCCACACAGTTTCATGATTTATTTCCTGTTTTGGCCGTGGCGTGCTTATGCACCAGCGCAGCCTTGGCAAACGAGATAAACAAGGGATGGCCATCGCGCGGAGTCGATTTGAACTCAGGGTGGTATTGCACACCCAGGTACCACGGATGCACATCGCGCGGCAGTTCCATGATTTCGCACAGGTCTTCAGTCGGGGTGCGTGCAGACACGATCAGACCGGCCTGCTCCACGCGCCCCAGATAATGGTTATTGGCTTCATAGCGATGGCGATGGCGCTCGGTCACTACATTGCCATAGATTTCAGACGCCAGCGTACCCGGCTTGACTGCGCAGGTTTGCGCGCCCAGGCGCATGGTGCCGCCCAGATCCGAATTCTCGTCGCGGGTTTCTACCTTGCCGTCATGGTTTTGCCATTCGTTGATCAACGCGACTACCGGCTGCTCGGTTTCCTGGTCGAACTCGGTCGAGTTGGCTACCGTCAAGCCGGCCTTGTTGCGAGCGTATTCGATCAGCGCAACCTGCATGCCGAGGCAGATACCGAGGTAAGGGATCTTGTTTTCACGGGCAAAACGAGCGGCGACGATCTTGCCTTCCACGCCGCGCTTGCCGAAGCCGCCGGGAACCAGGATCGCATCGTATTTTTCCAGCGCCTTGGTGCCATGCGCTTCTATTTCTTCAGAATCGACGTACTCGATGTTGACACGGCTTTCGGTATGGATACCGGCGTGGCGCAGCGCCTCCGTCAAGGATTTGTAGGACTCGGTCAGGTCGACATATTTACCGACCATGCCTATCGTCACTTCTTCCTTGGGATTTTCCAGCGCGTAGATCAGCTTGTCCCACATTTCCAGGTTGGCTGGTTTTGGCGACAGGCCCAGTTTTTCGCAGACGATCGCATCCAGGCCCTGGTCGTGCAGCATCTGCGGAATCTTGTAGATCGTATCGGCATCCCATACCGAGATCACGGCGTCTTCAGACACATTGGAGAACAGCGAAATCTTCGCGCGCTCATCGTCGGGAATGCGGCGGTCGGCACGGCACAGCAAGGCGTCCGGCGAGATACCGATCTCGCGCAGCTTTTGCACGCTATGCTGGGTAGGCTTGGTTTTCAGTTCGCCGGCGGAGGCCAGGTAAGGCACCAGCGTCAGATGCACGAAGGCCGCAGCATTGCGGCCGGCGCGCAAACTCAATTGACGGGCGGCTTCCAGGAAAGGCAGGGATTCGATATCGCCGACGGTGCCGCCGATCTCCACCAGCGCAACGTCAAAGCCGTTGGCGCCGCGATGGATGTAATCCTGGATTTCATTGGTGATATGGGGAATGACCTGTACTGTCTTGCCCAGGTATTCGCCACGGCGCTCCTTGCGAATCACGGATTCATAAATCTGGCCGGTGGTGAAGTTATTCACCTTGCGCATCTTAGCGGTAATGAAGCGCTCATAGTGGCCCAGATCCAGGTCGGTCTCGGCGCCGTCATCGGTGACGAACACTTCGCCATGCTGGAAAGGACTCATCGTGCCCGGATCCACATTGATATATGGATCAAGCTTGAGCATGGTGACTTTTAGACCGCGCGATTCAAGAATCGCAGCGAGGGAGGCAGCGGCAATACCTTTGCCTAGAGAGGAGACAACGCCCCCGGTAACGAACACAAACTTAGTCATTGCAGAAGGTGCCAGACGGCACAAGCGGGAAATTCGAATTATACACCAAAGCGACTCCCCCTCACAATTTTTCCGGCCCCTTTAGCGCCCCTTCATCGCAAAAGGAGGTTTTTACATCGTATAGAAAAATAGTATTTTGGCAAAATTCTGTGCACCCTCGCCGTTCGTCAATTGGCGGATCTCATTACTCCTGCGGACTATGGATGCGTTAACACCATAGCTGTCGCCGCGCCAGACATAGCCGAGCTCGATCTCGCCGACGCCTCTTTTCGGATCGACCAGGGTGTGCTCATTGGCGAAGTAGCCGCCCTGGATAGTAGCGTTATACGCTACTGCCTTAGCCTCGGCCTTGAAGAAAACATAGTTCGCCGGCTGCTCCGGCAAGGCATTCAATTTCCCTGCCCTGGCCGTCAAACCTAGCGACGCATCGGTAAAAATATTCCCGAAACGGCCTTTGACTACGGGCGTGAGATCCAGCGAGGCGGCCGGAGCCCAACGCAGCGGCGACCATTCGCCATACAGCACGGCGCCCCACTCATTGCCCAGTTGCGTGCTCCATCCTTGCGGCAGCGGCTGATGCAAGAGCCGGTGCAGGTGGGTCTGCGACCAGTCGCCTGCCGCGCAAGGCCCCAGGCAGCCCAGGTCCAGCCCTAGCCGGACGCTGCTCCCGCTGGCGTCCGCAGTTTCTTTATAGACGCCGCCAAACAGCCAGCCGGCATAAGGATGGTCGCGCGGGGACAGCTGCGACGGCCGCAGCTTGGTGTCGGACGCGGTATACAGTTCTTGCCCTATGCGCCAGCCGTAGCTGGTGGACTTGTCCTGGGTATTCAAGACACTGCGCTGTCCCAGTTGCACGCCGCTGGTATAAAAGCCGTCCTTGTTATTCAATAGCAGGCTGTCGTTTTCTATATTCAGTTGCCACACCGAGATGCCCTTGGCACGCACATCCTGGTATTCATCCCAGGACGGCATTAGCGACTGGGCGAAGGACGGCAGGCAGGCTAGTGCCAGGCTGGCAGCGGCGAGTTTGCTATAGATGGCTCTTTGCATGGGGCATTTCCTCAAATCAAGTTTTGTATCATTGCATGGGTTGCGGCGGCGGTCTGCGCCGGCACCTCCATTGGTATCAGGTGGCCGCCCGCTATCTGCACGAAATTATTCCCCACCAGTTTCTGTGTCGCTTCCAGTCCCGCCTGCCGGCATTCTATCGACTCCGTCCCACCGACAAAGCCGATGGGAACCGGAAAAGGCTTGTGCAGGATATACGCCAGGCTGTCTGGCAGGCTCTGATAGATTGCGGTTTCAATTTCGCGGGTAAACCTCAAGGTCACACCATCTTGGTGCGGTACAACTCCGGCGTGTATGTAGTCGCGCAGCACTTCCGTCGGCCAGATCGCAAACATCTCTTTTGCCGCAAAATGCTGGTACGCGGCTTCCGCGTTTTTCCACATATTGCGGCGTTTTTCCGAGAATTGCGCGGGAGAGAATTTTTTATCTATGCCCAGCAATTTGAATACCCTCAGCGCCAGCGCCTTCCAGCCGCTGACCAGCGGCGAATCCAGCAGCACTACACACCTCACCAGGTCGGGCCTGGCCTTGGCCGCCATCAAAGACAGGATGCCTCCCAGCGAATGCCCGACCAGGACCACCGGCTGCCGGTAACGGGAAGCCAAAGTATCGATCAGCTCCTGTGCCAGCTTGCCCCAGCCGTCGGTCACCGGGTAGTCCGGATTGTGCGCATGCATATCCAGCGCCTGCACATCATAGTGCGGGGCAAGGTGCTCAAAAAAGACCCTGTAGGTGCCGGCGGGGAAGCTGTTGGCGTGGACAAAGTGCAAAACGGGTTTAGCGGAATCTGGGGACATAAATTAAGGTTGCAGTGCAATTCGGGTTTTTGGCGCTTAATCCCGTTTTCCCGCTTGCGGGATAGGGAATGCGCGGTCAGCGACGATACCAATACCGCGCGTGCTCGCTGCGATATTCGGAAAACTCCAGACCGACCCCGAATTGTAATGTGATTGCGCCTGATTCGTCTGTTCTTAGACGTTTTATTCCAAAATCAGCATAACGCGCAAAGATTTCCTGCTTAGGATGGTGGAAGCGGTTCCGGTATCCGACCTGGAACAGCGCCAGCTCGGGATGCACGGCTTGCAGGAAAGGCGCGGTAGACGAGGTGCCGCTGCCGTGATGCGGCGCCAGCAGCACCGTGGCAGGCAATTTGTCTGCGGCGCTGTTGAGCAGTTCCTGCTCCTGCACCGCCTCTATATCGCCGGGCAGCAGGATGGAATGGCGGCCCTGCGTGACCTTCAGCATGCAGCTGCGCGCATTCGGTTTCCACTTATCGCTGTCATAGCTGGCTGGCGCCGGCTGCAATATCTCAAAATGGATGCCGTCCCAATCCCAGGCCTGGCCGGCTTCACACCTGCTGTGATTGGGCGCAGCGGCTACGATCGCACTGTCTGCCGCCAGCGAGGATTTCACCCAGCCGACCGGCATATGCAGGAACACCGACAGCGCGCCGCCGGAATGATCATTATCGTTATGCGAGATGACGACAGCATCCAGCCTGGCTATGCCACGCGCATCCAGATAGGGCAGGATCACGCGGCTGCCGCCGTCCGATTCCGGCGAATAAAAGGGCCCGGTGTCATACAGGAGCCGGTGCTGCGAAGTCTCCACCAGCAACGCCATGCCCTGCCCTATATCGAAGGCGGTAACCGTCATCTCGCCTCTTTGGGATGGCGAGGCTGGTTGCATAGTAAGGGCAGCCAGCAGATCAGCCCCAGCCAGCGGACGGGCCAGCCGCGCGGCGCCAATAGCCATAGCGTGCCCAGCATCGCCACGACAAACATCCAGGTTGCAGGAATAGGCGCGCTCCAGACCGCATAAGACAGCTTGCTCAGATATTCCAGGCAGCCTGCCAGCAAGGCGATGCAGGCATGCGCTATTTGCAGCAGCCAGCCGGCGACAGGCGCGGGAGCCAGGCTGCCAAGCAACGCCAGCGGCGTCACGACAAAGCTCACCAGCGGAATCGCGATTGCGTTGGCAACCGGGCTGATCAGCGATATCTGCCCGAACAGCAGCAAGGTCAAAGGCACCAGGCCCAGGGTCACCACATATTGCGTATGGCTGGCGGCATCCCAGGCCGCGCGCCATTTGTTTTGCATGGTTTGCTTTTGCAGGTACTGCACCCGCCCCACTCCGGCGAACAGGATGATCGCTACCGCACCAAAAGACAGCCAGAAACCCGGCCACAATACCGCCCACGGATCCAGCACCACCACGATGCCCAGCGCCAGGCACAATACATGCGACACGCTGGTCAAACGGCCAAACCACAGCGCTGCGGCGATCACCATCAGCATGTACAGGGTCCGCTGCGCCGGCACGCCGAAACCGGCCAGCGCCACATATACGAATGCCATCAACGCACCGGCTATCGCTGCCGCCTGTTGCGCCGGCAATAGCAAAGGCAGTTGCGCACTGGTAAAAAAAGAACGCCGCCACAGCCAGTACACCAGGCTGGCGAACAGGCCGGCGATCATGGTGATGTGCAAACCGGAGATGGAAATCAGGTGTCCTATTCCCGTCCGGTTGAAGACCTTCCAGTCGGATTGCGATACTTCGCGCTGGTCGCCAACCACCAGGGCTACCAGCACACCGGCATAGGGCTTGTCAGGCAAGGCAGTATTGATGCGTTGCCTCAGCCAGGCGCGACTGAGCTCCACGACATTGCCGAAGCTCCATACAAAATTGGCCAGCCGCTGGTTCTTCAGCGTGGTATTTGCGTCGGAACGCACGGTGCCGGTGGCGCGCAGGTTTTGCTCCAGCAACCAGGCTTCGTAGTCAAAGCCGAACTCATTGGCATTGCCGTGCGGCCGCTTCAGGCGCACCGTCAGTTGCCAGCGCTCTCCCGGCCGCACATCCCCTATCGGCCCCAACGCCTGGCTGCCAAAACTGGAATACCAGGACAGGGATACTTTGGAAGGCAGCACTGGCAAGCTGCGGCCCTGCGCAAGCGCCTGCTCCACGGCGAAATTGAAGCGCACGCCTTGCGGGAACTGGTGCGGCAGGCTGTCTATGGTGCCCACTACGGTGACATCCCGCCCCTCCCACTCTGCCGGCAACTCCTGTGACAGATAAGCGTGCGCAAACACACTGGCCCAGATAAAGCCGGCGACGCCTGCGCCAGCAAAGCTCAGCACCAGGCGGACATACGGACGGGAATATTTAAGGCCGGCAAAAAAACACAGGCAGGCTGCCAGCAGCAATAGCCCAAGATATTCCCATTGCAGCAGGCTGGCCTGCTGCTGCAGGCAGACAACGCCGAGTACAAAGCCTATGATGGCGCTGCGCATCGGCCTGGCAACTATGCCGACAACATGCGCGGCAAGACCTGGTGCGCGTTGGCGCTGGTTTGCCGGGCCACCTGCTCCACGGGCAAGCCACGCAGCTCTGCCAGCACCTGCCCTATCTGCGGCAACTCTGCTGGACTGTTCGCCGCCGGATGCAACCAGCTGGGGGAAATATCCGGCGCATCGGTTTCCAGCACGATGGCTTCCAGCGGCAGTTGCGCAGCCAGGCGGCGGATTTGCAGCGCGCGGGTAAAGGTCATCGCGCCGCCGAATCCCAGCTTGAAACCCATGTCCACAAACGCCTGCGCCTGCTGCTCGCTGCCGTTGAACGCATGGGCAATGCCGCCCACGACCTTGATGCGACGCAGGTATTTGAGGATGATGTCTTGCGAGCGCCGCACATGCAGCAGCACAGGCAGATCAAAATCGCGCGCGATTTTTAATTGCTCCGCATAAAAAAATTCCTGTTTTTCTTTCAGCGGGCTGACCGACAGTTCCGGCACAAAAAAATCCAGGCCGATTTCGCCGATGGCGACAAAACGCGGATTTTCCTGCGGGTGCTCGAGGATGTTCGCGACGGTGTCGCGCAAGGCCTGCAGGTCTTGTTCCTTCGCACTGGGCACATACATGGGATGGATGCCAAGCGCATAGAAACAGTCGCGCCGTTGCTGCGCCAATTGGGCCACCGCAGAAAAATTACTGGGATGGACAGCGGGTATTACAATCGCAGACACCTGCTTTTGCACAGCACGCTCAGCGACCGCGAGCGAGTCGCCGCCAAACTCGGACGCATCGAGGTGGCAATGGGTGTCTATCCACATGGCCAGGGCTCTTGCGGTGCAGATCGCGGTAGCGGATGAAGTGACGGTAGGGGCATGCAATAATTATACTGTGAGCCCGGTACTCCCTCACTTTTTTTGAGGTTTTGTTCCGCTCTTGGCAAATAAGGGCGGACACAGGTACACTATTTATATAGTTACTTCTGGTTTAATTTGCGAGCCAGTCCGGGCATGGCGCAGCCTGGTAGCGCACCTGCTTCGGGAGCAGGGGGTCGGAGGTTCAAATCCTCTTGCCCGGACCATTGAGCTCGTTTTCAAAGGCGGTTTGATTGTTTGCTGTCCCTGGCTTTGCAGGGACGGCTCCGGCATGCCCATATAGCCTGCCCCTAGTAGCCTGGATGGAGCGCAGCGTAATCCGGGGCCGTGCGGATCGCGAACTTCAATGCCCCCTCGGCGGCCCCCCCCTCCCCGGATTCCGCTGCGCTCCATCCAGGCTACGTTCCTGTACCGTTTGCAGCGCTAAAGGTTTGCTGCATTCAGCAGCAATTTCCCTCATGCTCTTCGTGCTCGCTGACTGACGCGCGCAACAATTTGGCCGCCTGCACCATGTTTTCCAATGCCGCTATGGTTTCCGGCCAGTCGCGGGTTTTCAGGCCGCAATCCGGGTTAACCCATAGGCGCCGGTCCGGTATCACTCCCCTTGCCTTTTGCAGTAGCCTTTGCATTTCCGGCACACGCGGCACGCGCGGCGAATGGATATCGTAGACGCCGGGGCCGATTTCGTTCGGGTAGGCAAACTCGCCAAAGCCGTCCAGCAACTCCATGTCCGAGCGCGAAGTCTCTATCGTGATCACATCCGCATCCATCGCCGCGATCCACGGCAAGATGTCGTTGAACTCGGAATAGCACATATGCGTGTGTATCTGCGTTTCATCCTTCACGCCGGAGGCGCAGACCTTGAAAGCCCGCACCGCCCAGTCCAGGTAATGCGGCCAGTCGCCGCTCTTCAGCGGCAAGCCTTCGCGGAAGGCCGGTTCATCGATCTGTATCATGCCTATGCCGGCTTTTTCCAGGTCGCAGACTTCATCGCGCAGGGCCAGTGCAATTTGCAGCGCCGTCGTTTCACGCGGCTGGTCGTCGCGCACGAAAGACCATTGCAGCATCGTCACCGGGCCGGTCAGCATGCCCTTCATGGGCTTGGCCGTCAGGCTTTGCGCAAACTGGCTCCAGCCCACCGTCATTGCCTCGGGACGGTACACGTCGCCGTAGATAAACGGCGGCTTGACGCAGCGCGAACCGTAGCTCTGCACCCAGCCGTTCAGCGTAAAACCGTAACCCCATAGCTGCTCGCCGAAATATTCGACCATGTCGTTGCGCTCGGGCTCGCCGTGCACCAGCACGTCTATCCCCAGTTGCTCCTGTTTTTCGACGACGATGCGGATTTCTTCACGCATCGCATCCAGGTAATCCAGATGCCCCAGGTCGCCGCGCTTGTGCGCCGCGCGGGCCTGGCGAATCGCCTTGGTCTGCGGAAAGGAACCTATGGTCGTCGTCGGGAACAGCGGCAAATCAAAGCGCGCCTGTTGCCTGGCAATGCGCTCTCCGAATACACTGTGCCGCTGCGCGTCCGCCGGGGTCAAATCATCCACCCTCTTCTTGACCAGAGGATTGTGGATGCGGCTGGATACCTTGCGGCTATGGGTCGCGATTTGCGACGCGGTGAATTGCGGCAGCACCTGCGCCGCCTGGCCATTCAGAGCGGATGTCAGTGCGACGATCTCATCCAGTTTTTGTGTCGCAAAGGCGAGCCAGCTTTTCAGTTCCTGGTCCAGCGATGTTTCAAACGCCAGGTCCACCGGCACATGCAAGAGCGAGCAGCTGGGCGCAATCCACAATTGTTCGCCCAGTTGCTGCTTCAGTGACTGCAGGCTCTTCAGCACATCGGACAAGTCGGCGCGCCAGATATTGCGGCCGTCGATCACGCCGGCCGACAATACCCGCCCTTGCGGCCAGTTGGCCATCAAGGGCTGCAATTGCTGCGGCGCCCTGACCAGATCTAGGTGCACGCCGGCCACAGGCAGGCCATGCAGCAACTCGGCATGGCTCGCGACCGATTCAAAATAAGTGGCCAGCAACAGCTTGGGCGCCTGGATGGCCAGTTCTGCATAGGCCGGCACAAACGCCTCCTTCCATCTGGCATCCAGTTCCAGCGTCAATACCGGTTCATCGATCTGCACCCATTCCACGCCTGCTGCCTGCAGCCGTGCCAGCACTTTCTGGTAGGCCGGCAACAGTTTCGGCAACAGATCGAGTTTGTGACTCAGGCCGCTCTTGATCTTGCCCAGATATAGCAGGCTGATGGGGCCGATCAGCGTCAGCTTGGCCTGGTGGCCCAGCGCCTGCGCTTCCGCCAGCTCATCGAACAACCAGTCGACGCCGCCGTCAAAACGGCTGTCGGCAGTCCATTCGGGCACCAGATAGTGGTAATTGGTATCAAACCATTTGGTCATTTCCATCGCAAAATGCTGCGCATTGCCGCGCGCCAGCGTGAAATATTCAGACAGGGACAGCTCTTTGGCATCAAATCCGAAGCGTGTCGGCAAACCGCCCAGCAAGGCCAGCGTACTCAGCACCTGGTCATACCAGGCGAAATCGCCAACGCTGACCACATCCAGGCCCGCCTGCTTTTGCAGACCCCAATGGCGTGCGCGCAGGTCGACGCCAACGTCGCGCAGTGCTGCCTCGGACAAATCGCCGCGCCAGAAAGCCTCCTGTGCAAATTTCAGTTCGCGTTGAGCGCCTATGCGCGGAAACCCCAATATATGTGCCGATGCCATGCTTTTCTCCGATGTTGACGATTACCAATTGCTTGCCATGATCGGATAACATCCATTATGATTCAAACGATAAATTTTAAGAATAAACTTGAATTTCATTCATAATCAAATTCACCGACAGAATATATGCATTCGATCCTGGAGCTCCGCCACCTGAAAACCCTGCATGCGCTGCGCGAAGCGGGCAACCTGCTGCGGGCCGCGACCTTGCTCAACGTGACCCAGTCAGCGCTGTCGCATCAAATCAAATTACTAGAAGATCACCACGGTACGGCACTTTTTGAACGAAAATCGACGCCGATACGGTTTACCCCTGCCGGCGAGCGGCTGCTGCAGCTGGCCGATAGCGTGCTGCCACAGATTGCGAATACTGAGCGCGACCTGGCCCGGATGGCCCAGGGAGTTGCCGGCCAACTGCGCATCGCGGTGGAATGCCACACCTGCTTTGACTGGCTGATGCCGGCGATGGATGTATTCCGGCAACGCTGGCCCGAGGTGGAACTGGATATCGTGTCCGGCTTCCAGGCCGATCCGGTAGGCTTGCTGTATGAACACAGGGCTGACGTAGCCATCGTTTCTGAAATCGACCATGCCGAAACGGTGGACTACCATCCCTTGTTTCGTTTCGAGATCGTCGCGCTGCTGGCCAAGGAACATCCGCTGGCGAGCCGCGACTATCTGGTGGCGCAGGATTTTGCGACCGATACCCTGATCACCTACCCGGTGCCGGACGATATGCTGGATGTGGTGCGGCAGGTGCTGAAACCGGCGGGGGTGGAGGCGGCCGCGCGAAGGACGACCGAACTGACGGTCGCCATGCTGCAACTGGTCGCCAGTCGGCGCGGTATCGCAACCTTGCCGGTATGGGCAGCGCAGAACTATGTAAACCGCGACTATGTGATGCAAAAACGCATTACCACAGAGGGACTGACCGGCAAGCTGTACGCCGCCTGCCTACCGGAGATGTCCGGCAAATCCTACTTGAGCGATTTTGTCCAGACCATACGCGAGAGCAGCTACCTGAACCTGCCCAGCATTGAACTTATTTAAGCAAATTCTCCGCTGCCACCAGCACGCCATCCGCATCGGCATAGATCCAGTCGCCGGGATGGATGCTGACGCCGGCGATACTGACGCGTACATCCTGCTCGCCGGTGGCGCGCTTGGCGCTGCGCACCGGGAAAGAAGCCAGCGCCCGGATGCCGATATTGCAGGCATTGAGCTCTTCCACATCGCGCACGCAGCCATTGACGATGATGCCGGCCCAGCCGTTTTGCTGCGCCAGGCTGGCCAGATTGCCGCCCACCAGCGCACAACGAAAACTGCCGCCGCCGTCTATCACCAGCACCTGCCCATCGCCGGGGCTTTCCAGTTTGCTCCTGACCAGGGTGTTTTCTTCAAAGATTTTCAGCGTGACCGCGGGCCCGAAGAATTTTCCCTGGCGGCCGAATTTCATGAAGATGGGCGGCAACACCCGCAATTCGCCGGTGGCGAGTTTGTCTTCGTTGGCATCGCAAATATCGCAGGTAAAGAAACTCATGGCTTGGCCTTGTCTGGTTAAAACTAAAATACTTATTAACTCCATATTAACCAAACCCCGCAGCTTTGCAATCTTTGTGTTGCCTGAAGCTTAGATCTGTTCGCGTGACTAGTTAAGTTCCCTCGCCCGCATGCGGGAGAGGGCTAGGGTGAGGGGCGTCGAATAAATGCGGAGAACTTATGAACGCAAGCGTTGAAATCAGTTCAGCCTCGATTTTTGGATGCCGTTATGCGTCTTCATTCCTATTTGCCTGTTCTCCCAAGCAAATTTTCTACATCCGTTTAAGCACCCTCACCCTACCATCTCCCGCACGCGAGCGAGGGTAACACCCAGGCTGCAGTGCCCGATTCGCGACCTCATTGGCATTTTTTACAAGAAGCAAGCAAACTTCTCCCGTCTGTTTTAAGATAAAGCCATATTTTTTATCGCAAACCTGCCATGCCCCTCGTTCCACTCAAGCATACTGAATCGGCGCCGCCCAGTACCACGCCCACTCCGGAGCGCAAGCTCAGAATGGTGGCGCGGGATCTGATCGCGCACCAGGTATTAAAACCGCATAGTCATCCCTGGGGTCAGCTGACTTATGCACGTGACGGCATGCTGCACGTGATCGCCGACAACAACACCTGGTTTGTGCCGCCCATGCGTGCCATCTGGATACCGCCGAATATCGTGCACGAGATACGCACCATGGAAAATGCGCGCTTGCGCGCGCTGTACAGTTATGCCGGTTATGTACCGTTTCCGGACGATCATTGCGTCGTGCTGGAAGTGTCGCCGCTGCTGCGGGAATTGATACTCAGCATAGAAAACATCAACCAGGCCGGCCCTCGTGAAGACCATCTGGTGCAGGTGATCCTGGATGAATTGCAGCATGCGGAAACCCTGCCCATGCATCTGGCAATGCCGCATGACAAACGCCTGAAGACCCTGTGCGAAAGCCTGATCGCCGAACCTGCATCCACGCTGACGCTGGAAGACTACGCGCAACAAGTCGGCGCTTCGGCCCGCACGCTGTCGCGCCTTTTTGAGCAAGACCTGGGCCTGACCTTCGGCCAATGGCGGCAACAGATGCGGCTGACCAGGGCCACCTCATTGATTGCCAACGGCCTGCCTTTGTCCAGGGTCGCCAGCCAACTGGGCTACACCAGCCAGTCGGCATTTTCTGCCATGTTTAAAAAGACCTTCGGCAAGTCGCCCTCGGCGTTTTACCAGGACAAATAAACACCGGGTGGACGCGATCGAAAAACCATACGATTGCCTCAAGATAAAATAAGTGCCGGTTTTCTTAAACACAGGGCAGGTTTGGGCGTGCAAGTTTAAGCGTGGGTGATCAGCCCGCGATGTCAAGCCGCGTGGCCTGGAGCAAACCGACTAGAAGACGGACTAACGGTTCCGCGTTTCTTCTTCGGCTTTTTTCTTCTGTTCCTCTGCCTTCGAGCCGGGTTCGGGTTTCGGAGCGGACGCCTGGGGTGGCGCGGCCGCGGCTGCTCTCCTGGCGGCATCAGCTTTAGCCGCTTCGGCTCTAGCAGCATTGGCTCTAATTGCGTCCGTTTTTGCTGCATCAGCCTTGGCCGCCTCGACTTTAGCAGCATCAGCCCTAGCTGCTGCTTCGGCTTTTACTGTCGCGGCCCTGGTAGCATCGGCCTTGGCGGCATCAGCTCTAGCCGCTTCGGCTTTAGTTGCCTCGGCTCTAGCCGCATCGGCTCTGGCGGCATCGGCTTTAGCAGCTGCTTCAGCCCTGGCAGCGTTGGTTCTTGCGGCCTCGGCTTTGGCTGCATCCACCTTGGCTGCCTCGATTTTGGCAGCGTCGGCTCTAGCTGCTGCCTCGGCTTTTACTGTCGCGGCCCTGTTAGCATCGGCTTTTGCTGCGTCGGCCCTGGCTGCATCAGCTCTGGCCGCCTCAGTTTTAGCGGCGTTGGTCCTCGCGACCTCGGCTTTGACTGCATCAGCCTTGGCTGCCTCCGCTTTAGTAGCGTCGGTTCTAGCTGCTGCGTCGGTTCTAGCTGCTGCTTCGGCTTTTGCTGTCGCAGCCCTGTTAGCATCGACTTTTGCTGCATCGGCCCTGGCGGCATCAACTCTAGCCGCCTCAGTTTTAGCGGCGTTGGTCTTCGCGACCTCGGCTTTGGCTGCATCAGCCTTGGCTGCCTCTGCTTTAGTAGCGTCGGTTCTAACTACCGCTTCGGCCTTAGCGGCGTCGGCTTTTGCTGCTTCGGCTTTTGCTGCTTCAGCTTTTGCTGCTTCGGCTTTTGCTGTTGCGGTCTTGGCGGCATCGGTTTTGGCTGTGTCGGCTCGGGCTGCCTCAGCTTTGGCTGCGTCGAGTTTCGCTGCTTCGGGCTTGGCCCCATCGGCCTTGCTTGCTTCGGCTTTACGGGCGTCCGGCGATTTTCCAGCCGGAGGGGTTGCCGGTGGTGGCGCGGTCGGAGCCGGTGCCTGTGCAGTGGTCACTACGCTGATCTTGGACCCCGATGCTGCCGGGGTAGCTGGTTTCAATTGTGTGCGTTGTGCTTCGTCGATAGGCGCGCCCGGCTTGGAGGCCAATTGTTTTTGCTGTGCTACAAAGGGAACAGGAGGCGGCGGCGGTGCAGTGTAGGCGACGACCGCCTGCTCTCGGACAGGCGGCCTGGCACCGGTGCTGGGGGCGCCGCCGTGCACGCTTTGTTGCACCGGCACCAAGGCGGCGACATGTGCTACCGGTGCGCTGATGGCTGCTTCTTTTGAAATCGCCACCGCTGCCTTGGCCACCGGCTGCGATTGCACGAACGCCTGTGCAGGTACGGCGACCACAGCGCCCGTTACCTGCTGGTTGACATAGACTACTTTGGTCACGTTGGTGGTGTTGTATACGTTAGTAGTGGTAGTCGTGTTGTAGACGTTGGTGATGGTGGTAGGAGCGATCACAGCATTGCTACGATTGATATTATCGAAATAAGTGCGGCTTACAGGATAAGAGGGCTGGTAGACTTCGCGCGGCGCAAGCGGGAACCAGCCTACTGCGGCTGCAATCGCGCCGATGGATAGCGATACCTGTAGATTCTTGCCACCGACAAACGCTACCAGCGCCGGCGCATAGACAGCCTGCTCACGCGGCGGCCCTGGGACCCAGCCCCACGATCCTCTGATATTTGCCCAGCGGCCATAGTGCGACACGGCAAAGCCCCAAGACGCATCGTCCACCCAAGTCCAGCCCCAAGGATCAATCCAGGCCCAATGGCCGTCGCGGTAAGGGGTCCAGCCGGCAGCCACGTGCGTTGGAGTCCAAACGTTGCCGTAGCTCGGGTCCTCATGCCAACTGCCGTTGGAATCCAGGTCTTCATAGCCGACCACTTCGGATGAAACATAGCGCGCGGACGGTGAATTGTCGCTACGGTAGTCGCGATCACGTGCCCAGCGGTCCAGATCGTCATCGCGCCGCGACGTCAACAGATCATAGTCGGACAGGCCAGTGCCATAGAAGCGATACCCTTGCTGCGAATTGACCGCGTATGATGCGCCTTCGCCATACACTTCGGCCTGGCCGCTCTGGGCCATGACTGCGGTTGCGTCGTCGTCCGGGTTCACATCAATGCGGTATTCGCCGGGGCGGCGCAGGATAAAGGCGAGATTGGGGGTATCCACCTCAAAGCTCTGGTTCCGCCCCATCCGGCGTACCCGAATTTTCAGCGTGCCTTGTGAAAGCCGCACTTGCGTGATGCGGTCGTCAAGATTGAGCAAGGTCACGCTGGTGGCCGCGCCCAAGCGGATCGCCGCCCCGCCGACCTGCAACTCGGCACGCGAATTGGCGTCCGCCCATAAGCGGTCGCCGTTGGTCAGCGGCCGGTTGACCATCGCTTGTACCCAATCGGGCTGACCAGCCGGCGAGAAACTTACAGTGCCACTGACGTAGCCCAGACGCGCTGCGCGCAAGGGCGGCTCCGCACCAGCCCCGCCGCTAAATGCCAACATCAGAAAACAGACGATCAGCGACAGTGAACGACGAAGGCTTGGGATGTCCATGGGAACTCCTTTTAGAAGTATCTGCTCCCGCAACGTCCATAATGGACAACCGGTATCGTCGACATTGGCGGCAGAGTTCCCCGTCTTGGTCATTGCGTTCGCCTACTAAACTTGTAAGCTATCAGCAAATACGTTTTCTGCACGTACGCTAGTTCACATACCGCCACGATAGGTAAGAAAATACGTTCACCGTCAGGGGAATCACGACTATTTCAATGGTCGAGTCGGCTTTGCAAATAAACAGCGGGTGAGCCTGGCTGACTTCGCTGGCGGCCTGGCGACTCAGGGAAGCAAATTGGAACATGTGGGTGGCGCTATCATGCTTGCCCTCAAACAGGACAGATCCGCGCCCGCAGGATTAGCTAAAATGCGGCCACTAAACATCAGCGCCAACAATCATATTCACAAAATCCATAACTGCTATGGGAAATTGAAATTAGACAAGTATCTCTACGCTTTTTACTATTTGCGCAGCTTATACAAATTTACTCAAAAAGGAAGTCGTCATGTCTATCATTTTAAATATCCTTCCATTGGCAGTCGTTGGGCTTAGCTTTGTGCTGAGACTTTACGTTTCGATGCCGTCAAAATCACGGGCAAAACTGGCAGGGGTTTTTCGTTAATCAGCCTTCATCGATAGGAGGCACCCACACGACTGAGTAAGGCTTCCATGCTGGATGCGGAAATACTCTTCGTCGTGAGCATAGGTGCCGCCCCTCCACCCCGGCATACCTGAACAGGTCGGGTACTGTGAAGAGAATAGGATGGATACTGTGTTGCGCACAGCGTTTACAGTCCTTCAACATTTTTTCGACGACGGGCCGCACCCGCCCCGTTGCGGAAGTTCACACGGGCCGATTGGCCTCTTGGGCCATCGCATCAGTGCTGTTACGAATGCCTACTTTCTGATATATCCACCAGTAGGCAAGTCCACTTGCGAGTCCCGAGCCAAGATAATTCAAAGAATCGTACAGACCGGATTGTGTCCAGCGGACAGATGTGAACGGTACGGCAAGCTCAATCCAAATAGGTATGGCACAGATGACGCCAGTCATTGCAAACTGCCACGGCTATTGATGTCACTCAGGTGAACTATGCCGGGCTCTTGTACTGGCCCTGGCAATATCGATTCCGAGGGCTGCTTTGCGCAGCCGGCAATGACGCCGCAAATGATCGAAGGCTGCCCGTGTGTCATACATCAGCTGATAATGATAGTAGTTAATCTGTTCCAGCACGGCCCCTAGCAGCAGGCCTACGGACCATCGCATATCAGCGTCTGACAGAGACGTATGCTCCAGCAAAAACAGGACCACAAGCATGCAGCCAATGGCCATAAGGTTCGACCACTTAAATCCGCGGAAGACTTGGTAGAAATAGGTAGGAAGTGCTGCTTGACCCACGATCGACCGCAGCTTGAGATGCCAATACAGTGTACCCTGTACTAAAATATAAACCAACAAGCTCAGCGCTGCGATGCGCATACTCCATGCGATCTCACCACCATTGACCCACGATTTCCAAGAAATAACTGCTGGCAGAACGACTGCTGCTAAAGCCTCGCGGCTGCGAAGGTACCGGAGGCGATTAGTCAATGTATGCATGAAGTAACATTCAAATTAGGCCGACACGATCGGCCGCCATAAACAAAACAAACAACCGCTTCTGGACAAGGCCATAGGAGCCGAAGATAGAGAGCTCAGGGACCAAACCCGACGGGTGGTATTTAGTCGTGACCGTCCGCAGCCGACACGTGTCTTCTTTCAGAAACTCGGCAATTCATACATGATTTATGTGAGGGTTAACCAAAAGACTATTGCGACAACGATATAGGCCGTTGCGGCAAATAACGAAAGAATATTTACACGACTGCGCCAAACTGGATTTTTAATCAGCTTGTACGTGAAAATAGGCACTGCAACACACTCCCACACAAGAGCGCCAACGCCCCAGAGCGCAACAAAGAATATCAGCATCGACATAGAGCCATGCGCGTAAATGACCCCGCCAACAGAAAAATAAATCTCTATCAAAACGAAAGTCGCAACCGGGACTATCAACGGTGCAATCAGCGCCTTGATCGTTGGGAAAAGTTTGCGTTCGCTGTCCACTATTCACCGTCTCCTATTGGCCGACGGCAGGCGGTTGCCTACTCCGTCAATCTGTTGGGTCGATTCTTCATGCGAAAAACCGCTGACGCAAAAAAATATCCTATGACAGCCCACCACAAAAAAACCAACGCAATTCCACACCTTGCTTCCTCCATGGGCATTGCCCGATATGAGCATGCCGACTAAAAAACCAGGGTAGTTAAGTAATACGAACGAAAAACCAAACACAGGATGATTGCCGAGAAAGCTGTTCAGCGAGGACGATGTATCCATCGAAATCCATCCGATGCCAGTCATCGCAGTCCCGATTGCTACTCCTGATGTTAATTTGACGATAGCGGAATTCATAATTGGAAATATCCCGGCCTTAGTGTCAGTCCGCTTCTGGCCGCGATGCGTCGGCCATTCATCAGCTTACAACTTTTCGCCTGGTGTCTTTCTCCCGGAAATAAATGTTACTTTGGCGATTTTTCCATCGTGAACCTCATAAATTGCAATCGCCTCCATGACACCCGGTCCTTCGGGCAGCGTGACGCGAACGCGCTCATGGTCGATGACGGTATTTCCCATAACAATGCGCTTTACGATGATGCAATGCAAAATCGTGTCGCTGAACCGTGCCGTATAGCGCTTGCGCATTTCCTCCTTTCCCTTCGCCGACGGTGTGTTCGGAAATCCAAAAAGCTCGGCTTCGTCCGCATACGTGGAAAGGAACGCATCTATGTCGCGCGCATTATAGGCATCGAGCTGTTTCTGGACGATTTCCTCGGCAGAGTTCGTCTCGACAGCCGATGCGAACTGAGACATCATTGAAACGCAAAAAATCAATGGGGCGTAGATGACTGATTTGAATATATCTTTCATGCCAGACTCCTTCTCGGAGTAAGTTGGCCATCAACCATGGGCTTTGTCGTCACCAAGCAGTAAGCCATATTCAATTTAATCGCAATGAGCTAAGCCGCTGATGCATAGTGCCTGAGCTAAATTAACAAAGCAACATCATATTGGCAGAGTTCTCAAATGTTCCTCCTGGCCGGATGCGGTCACCCCAAAGCCGACAGCGGTTTTGCCTAAATCTATAGGACCCCAACTTCCTTGAGCCAGCTTTCGACCAGCGATGGCCAGGCTGCTACCGGATGTTCTTTGTCCCTGAGCCCGAAAGCGTGCCCTCCCTTTGCAAAGAAATGAATCTCTGCGGCCACTCCCGCGTGATTAAGGGCGCTGGCGTAGAGAATACTGTTGCAGATGGGATCGACCGGGTCATTCCAAGCTTGCACCAGAAATGTTGGTGGCGTCTCCTTCGTCACGTGAATGCTCGAATTGAATTCGCCGCCAGAGCGGCACAGGTGGCCCGGATATAGCGCGATAGCAAAGTCAGGACGACTACTTACCCTATCAACAGCATCGACTGGCTTGTACGCAGGCGCGAAAATGTTGCTCGTCTGCGCAACCAGATATCCCCCGGCCGAGAAGCCGATGACGCCAATTTTTCCCGGGTTGAGGTTCAGTTCTCTTGCCTTCGATCGTACCAGCTTAATGGTCCTCTGCGCATCCTGTAGCGCACGCGGTATTTTTGGCGTAATCCTGCATTGACATTTGTCATCCCAGTAATCGTTCCCTCCGGGGACGCGGTATTTGAGCAGCACGCAGGTGATACCCCGTGATGTCAGCCACTCGCAGATTTCTGTGCCCTCCAAGTCGATGGCCAGGACCCTGAACCCTCCACCTGGAAATACGACTACAGCGGCCCCTGTGTTCAGGCCCTTCGCCGGATACACGGTCATAGTTGGCTGGCTGACGTCATTAATCTGCATCCATCCACCGTGTCCTGTTACAGGGACTACCGACTCTGGCTTTTGGGCGGATATCGCATCAGGTACTGCACCGGGCCAGATGGCAATCTGTACCTGACCCGACGATGGCTGCCAAGTCTCAGCTTGCGCCGGAACTAGGCCGATCAATAAAAAAGCTAAACCTAGCAAGAATCTGGTATGCACGAACTTTCCCTGAGCTGATTGTTGAATGAGCACTGATGGCTGCGGAAGTAGGGGCAAAGAATATCACTGACCGCCTTCCAACGGAAAGCCGTCACCTGCCAGCGCAGCCTGCCCGGCAACTGCACTAACGACAGGAAAAATGAATTCAAAGAGCTGCTGATGGAAACACAAGCTCTGCAATCCTAGCCCGCATCCCTTTGGAGCAAAGATGAACTCACTAGGGCTCCTGGCATCGAAGTAGATGCCCGTTGGAGACGGCTGAGCAAACCGACGTTTGATCCGGGGGCGTTCGGTTCGTCGTCGCGTAAAATCCGCTTCCGGCGCTTGCCCGTCCGGCTACCGGACATACTTAAACGATAACCGTCGTCATATTAAAATGCGTGGCGTACCACGTCAATTTAATATTGCATTGACAACTATTATGTGACAACATGTGCCGTCACCTTTTACGTAATACGAGTGTTCCCTGCTCGTCCGGTGAGATTATGCAGTGTAGGTCCCGGCTGCCCTTGCACGGCCGTTGTTCGACAGCACAGCAGGCGATGGGCAAGGCCAACCGGAAGACTACAAATATCCAGCATCATTTTTTTCATCATTCAAGTGCATTGCAACACGCGGCAGCCTAAGGCTGCTTACTTACCAAACCAGGCACAAAAAAGCATCTGCAAGACTGACAGAATGTCAAAACTACAGATGAATAAAAGGAGGTATCACTTGTTAGCTAAACACACCCTGGCCGGTTTCCGGCTTGGCGCATTGGCGGCTTGCGCAGTACCGGCGCTAGTTTTTGCCCAGGCTTCATCGCTCCCGCTTTTGGCCACAGCCGCAGCTACTGCTGCGGCACCAACAGTTGCCGGTACGGCCTCCGGCTATAGCCAGCCGCCTAAAAACATTCTGGATGTGATGCGTGCACCATCGCCGCCCGTGCCCTCTGTCAGTCCTACGCGGGACAAGATGCTGCTGGTTTCCATGCAGGACTATCCGTCGATTTCTCGCGTGGCCACGCCCTTCCTGCGCCTGGCCGGTGTGCGTATCGAGCCGAAGAACCACAGTAAACATGATACCCCCGGCGGCTACGGCATTACTCCCTGCGCCAGCAGCTTTGCGCTGGTCCAGGTTGCCGATGGCTCACAGCGCAACGTCAAGCTGCCTGACGGCGCCTGTCCGGGTTCGCCGGTCTGGAGTGCGGACGGCAAACGCTTTGCCTTTGAAAACGTCGCCGCCGATTCGGTCGAGCTCTGGACAGGCGATGCCAGTACCGGCGAGGTGCGCCGCGTGCCCGGTGCGCAACTGAACCCGATGTTTGAAGACGCGCTGCAGTGGATGCCCGACCAGAAGACGCTGCTGGTCAAGCTGGTACCGAAGCGCATGGGCCCGCCTCCTGCCGAGCCGGTAATCCCAGCTGGCCCGAGCATCCAGGAATCCAATGGCGAAAAAGGCCAGAGCAGCACCTACGAGAACCGCGACACGCTGAACAACCGGCACGACGAGGACCTGTTCGATTACTACGGGACCGCACAAATCGCCCTCGTCAATGCCGGTACCGGTGCGATTACGCTGATTGGCAAGCCGGACCGTTATGCTCAGCTTGACCCGGCGCCGGATGGGCGGCATGTGCTGGTATCGACCATCCACAAGCCCTACTCCTACGTCACCACCTACGATCGCTTCCCGCAGGAAGTGGACATCTGGGACGTGTCAAAGCGCCCGGGCATGGTGAGCCAACATATCGCCTCGCTGCCGCTGGCGGATCGCGTCCCCATCCACGGCGTGCCGCTCGGCCCGCGTGACTTCTCCTGGCGTGCAACCGAACCCGCCACGCTGGTCTGGGTCGAAGCCCTCGACAGTGGTGACTGGAACGTCAAGGTGCCAGCCCGCGACAAGATCATGCTGCAGAAAGCCCCGTTCACTGCGGCCGCGCAGGAAATTGCCCGCACCGAACAGCGTTATGCAGGCTTCATCTGGGGCGAGCAGCCTGGCGTGGCACTACTGAGCGAATACGATCACAATCGGCACTGGCGGCGCAGCTTCATCGTCAATGTGGATGATCCCAAGCAGCAGCCTCGCTTGCTGTGGGACCTGTCGACCGAAGAGAAGTATGCCAATCCGGGCAACCCGGTAAGACGCCAGCTCCCGAACGGGGCGATCGTATTGCGCCAGGAAGGCGATGCCATCTTCCTGAACGGGGCCGGTGCTTCGCCGAATGGCGACCGGCCTTTCCTCGACAGGCTGGACATCAAGACGATGAAGTCCGAACGGCTG